>OLVY01002186.1_pt1 | contig 11067 bp, 8 predicted proteins | sample 1674261 | NCBI WGS metagenome assembly OLVY01 (sample SAMEA103958155, study PRJEB25191) | human gut metagenome | biome: human-associated habitat [ENVO:00009003]; feature: intestine environment [ENVO:2100002]; material: feces | place: Germany | collected 2013/2015
TGGTGTCGCCCTTGGAGTTGACACGCACGGTAGTGCGCGTACGTACCGAGCGAAAATCACGCGCAATCAACGTTCCATCAGGCAGGTAGGACGAGTAAACCTTGTTATCTGCGCTGAGGTCGATGCGTGTTGGCAGTCCCATGCCGTCCGTTGTGTATTTTATGTCCGTGATGCCGCGCGTGCCGTCTGCCACAAGCCGCCCGTCGCCGTCATACTCAAGCGCGTAAGTCCCGGCGGCAAAGGACGGTACAATGTCCTTGTTGTACGGCATCGAGGCATCGTTGACGCCCGTAAGGCGATTCCCGACATATGACATCGCGGCATCCTGCACCGGCTCGCCCGCGTAGACGCGCTCCAGCGACAGAATATTGGAGTTGCGGTCGTACTCGAAGACCTCGCCCAAGGCGCGGTCCGGGGCGGACACGGCGTCCGTGGCCGAAGCCTCGGCAAGACGTCCGAAGCCGTCATATCGGTATGTCCACATTGTCTGCGACACTCCCTCGCCCTCAGCACCGTACTGCCGCTCGGAGGCAGCACATGGCAACGGCGGCACGATAGAGTAGTCTTTCGGGCCATAATATGTGTCAGCTATTGCAGATAATGACGACATCATAGCAATGATTATAGTACCTATGACATACCTACAGGTGGTGGAACAACTTGCTCGATGTCTCATGGTATATAGAGGTTGTTATGGTTGAAAAATTTGCCTAACGCGACAAAGTTACGTTTTTTTGATAAGTGAAAAAAATGTTATGGGAATTTTTTTCTGACGGCGGCGGTTTTTCACTCTGCCCAAATTGTTGTATTTTTGCAGTAATGAATAGGGGACGTTGGCCGGAGGTGTCGCCGCCCCATGAAACAAGCAAAACTCACACAATGAAAATACTGTCTAACAACGATATAAAAGAGATAGAGAGATATACCATCGACAACGATGGCGTGACCTCGGTCCAGCTGGTGGAGCGTGCAGCACGCGCCATCGCCGACGAAGTGGCCGGGTATTGCAGCGACAGCACCCCGCTGATGGTGTTCGCAGGATGGGGGAAAAACGGTGCGGACGCCCTCGAAACCGCCCGTCTGCTGGCCTCCCGTGGATATGCTCCGGAGGTTTACCTCTTCAACATCGGAGGCAATCGATTGTGCCCCGAATGCAAGCTGATGCGCGATCGCTTGGCCGCGTGCGAAGCTTCGCACACACTGCACGAGGTGACCGGCGAAACGCCTTTCACCTTCCCCGAACCCCCGGCGGACACAATCATCATCGACGGGATTTTTGGCAGCGGACTCAACCGCCCCATGCCGAGGCCATTCCAGCTTTTGGCTCAAAATCTCAACTGCAGCGGAGCTTTCATCATCTCCATAGACCTTCCCTCGGGATTGCTCGATGGATTCAACGGCGATACGCCACGAAACGACATGGTGCACGCCGGGCTGACCTTAGCCCTGGGAGCACCGCGTCTATCTTTCTTCATCGAGGACAATGCCGTGGCCGTAGGACAATGGAAGTTGCTCGACATCGGCCTCAACAGTACAGCCGTGCGTAATGCCCCCCTCTCTTACTGGATGGTGCAAGGCAAGGACGTACGGCGCTACCTGCGACCGCGCGACCCGTGGTCCAATAAGAGCAACTACGGCGATGCACTCATTGCCGGCGGAAGCCACGGCATGGGCGGCGCCGCCGTCTTGGCGGCTCGCGGATGTCTGCGTTCCGGTGCCGGGAAGGTCACCGTCTACGGCCCCCAAAGCCTCTATAACACCGTACAATGTGCCGTGCCTTCGGCCATGATGCGTGCCGACAGCGGCCGGGAACACCTTACCGATATCCCGCACGAATCGCATTACAGTGCCTTCGGCATAGGCCCGGGACTCGATGTCAACGATGATACGGCCGAAGCCGTGGGCCGTTTTCTAAAGACAATGAGCGCCGCTCCACGCCCCGTGGTGGTGGACGCCGGAGCTCTGGGATGCATCGCCGCACGCCCGGCCATGCTGGAGTACCTGCCGATGATGTCCATACTCACTCCGCACATCGGCGAATTTGACCGTATCTTCGGCAAACAGTTTTCGCACGAGGCAAGGCTGAAAAAGGCCATTGAAATAGCAAAATACTACCAAATCATCATAGTGCTCAAAGGCCGATACACAGCCATAATACGCCCCGACGAAAAGGTGTTTTTCAACACCTCGGGCACACCGGCTATGGCCACACCCGGCAGCGGAGACGTCCTCACCGGCATTATGACCGGCTTCCTGGCCCAAGGCTTCAAGCCTGAAATGGCCGCATTCCTGGCGTGCTACATCCACGGCATTGCCGGAGAAATAGCAGCCGAGAACCATGGCGAATATGGTGTTACGGCCGAAGATATAGCCGCCAATGTCGGACGCGCCATAGCGCTTGTAGCCAACGCCGAATAATCCTTTACAGACATTACATCACCCGACAATAGTAAGACTTATGCACAACTTACGCACAGCTATCACGTCCATGGCGATATGCGCCGCACTTGCCACGGCAGCACAGACCACACGCAGCTTCACCGCCGACAAAACCAACGAATACGCACTGGTATACAGCCTTCCGCGCACCGTCCTCGACATCACCATAGAGACCGTGCACACGGCGACACTCCCCGGCGAATTCAGCAATTACGCCAAACGCTATCTGGGCATCACCGATGCCATCACCACCCCATCCAATAGCGTGCGCGTCAAAAGCGTCACCATAATTCCGCGCGGTATACCCGGAGGCGCCGACAGCCGCTGGCAAGTACAGTTTAAAAACGGCAGCGCTGCCTCAATGCTGCTCACCGAAACCGGAATACCCCTGGCGGTGAACACCGACAGCATCGCCTCTACAAATGCCGTGACCCTACCCGTGGCCGTGGATGCAGCGCCCACCCCACTGGAAAGTGATGCGGCACGTCAAGCCGTTACGCAAGACATGACGCGCAGCTCATCCATATCCAAGAAGGCCGAATTAGCCGCCCAACGCATCTTCGAACTGCGCGAGACACGCTCGGACCTACTCAGTGGCAATGCCGACAACCCGCCGGCCGATGGCAAAGCCATGCAATTGGTTTTGGACAACCTCGCGGCGCAGGAAGCCGCTCTAACTGCAATGTTTGCAGGCACGACACAGACGTACACACGCGTGACCACACTCACATATACACCCGGCACAGCGGAGAGTCGCGAAATTCTGGCTCGGGTATCGCCCACCGAAGGCATAGTACCTGCCGATGACCTCAGCGGCGCCCCAATATACATATCGCTGACAAATATCGCTAAGGCCGAGATGCCCGTCACCGAAAAAGGCGAACCGAAGCGCTTCCCTAAAGGCGGATTGGCTTACACCATACCCGGCACAGCATCGGTCACTCTGACGTACGACGGAGCTACCATCACGCACAAAGACCTGACACTGGCACAATTGGGCGTAGTCTTCGGAATCAATCCCGCCCTATTTAGCGATAAGAAAGCCCCCGCATACGCGACTTTCGACCCCACGACCGGAGCCATCACGGCATTAGGCGCCATAGAGTGACACCCGTATATTTGAGAGTATGAAGCAACACGCCTATATCTGTATAGATTGGCTCGCGATGACTTCTACAATTAAGGCTCGTACACATCGGCATACCCCAAAAATTATCTGACTTTTTTGGAAAACAAAAAAATTAGACTAATTCCAAAATTATTTTCATTCCACTATTGCATATTTCAACAAAGGTGCGTAACTTTGCGCTGTACAAACGGCCGACATAAACGGCCGAAGCACAAAATCCTCACATACAAATCTTTATCAAGTCATCAAAAAAAGCACGATTATGAAAAAGAAATTTATCTGCACCGTATGCGGATACGTATACGAAGGCACCGAAGCTCCTGAGAAATGCCCGCTGTGCGGCGCTCCTGCCTCCAAATTCAAAGAGATGGAAGAAACCGGCGCACTCGAATTTGTCACCGAACACGAAATCGGCATCGCCGCAGACACCGACGAACAAATGAAAACAGACCTGCGTACACACTTCAACGGCGAATGCTGCGAAGTGGGCATGTACCTGGCCATGTCGCGTCAGGCCGACCGCGAAGGTTATCCCGAAATTGCCGAAGCCTTCAAGCGCTACGCTTTCGAAGAGGCCGAACATGCGTCCAAATTTGCCGAGCTACTCGGTGAAGTAGTTTGGGACACCAAGACCAACCTCGAAAAGCGTATGGCCGCCGAAGCAGGTGCCAACGCCGACAAGATGCGCATCGCTCGACGCGCCAAAGAACTCAACCTTGACGCCATCCACGACACCGTACACGAAATGGCTAAGGACGAAGCACGCCACGGCCAGGGTTTCCAAGGCCTGTACAATCGCTACTTCAAGAAGTAAGCGACAAAAATCCATACACACAGAGAGGACGCACTCCATTACGGAATGCGCCCTCTCTGTATTTTCGGCATCAATCAGTCCTCAGACTCGGACAAAGGCGGAACAGTATCGCGGATGGCACGTGGGAGGCCACGTACCACGCAGTTGTAGCTGTGTCGAATAAGGCTGCGCAACAATGGCGAAGGCACGGCAGCGGCCAGACCCACGTCGTTCCAATGGCGTTTATTCATATGCCATGCCGGACGTATGGCCTCATAGTGCTCGCGCAACTTCTCGGCATAATCCGGGTCGCATTTCAGAGACACACGCGTAGTGTCAACGAGATTCAGCATTGCAAAAATCTTTCCGCCCACGCGCAAGGTCACAACATCATCGCCGAACGGCATGTCCTCGGTCGCAAAAGGCAGCGACAAGCAGTATTCGTGCACTTCCAAAATATCCATGATAGATAGTGTTTTATATTGTTCAAAGCATTACTCATCGAAGGACATCTCCCATCATTGAATCATCGCCGCCGATGCATCCGACTGATGCGACGGGCAATGTCCTTCAATAAAGGCCGATTGCTTTCCTCATCCAAGACAGAAATCCGTATCTATCAGGACTTTGCCTCGTACCGAGACACTTAAGGCTCCCGCGAGCCTTGCAGACGGGAGCCTTAGAGCGCCCTTATTGCAGGGCTCAAGGTGCGTTACGCGTCCTTACTTGACAAACTTCTTGACAATCACCGTGGCATTGTGGCCACCGAAACCGAAGGAGTTGGACAAGGCCGCACGCACTTCGCGTTTCTGAGCCTCATTGAAGGTGAAATTGAGGTTGTAATCTATTTCGGGATCATCGTCACCCTCGGCGTGATTGATTGTCGGGGGTACGACATCATCACGTACAGACAACAGCGAGAACATGGCCTCCATAGCGCCGGTAGCGCCCAAAAGGTGTCCGGTCATGCTCTTGGTCGAAGAAATATTGAGACGATAAGCATCTTCGCCGAAAAGCTTAATGATGGCCTTGGCTTCGCTGATGTCACCGACACCGGTGCTGGTGCCGTGTACGTTGATGTAGTCGATATCTGCGGGTGTCATCCCTGCATCGTCGAGAGCGTTCTGCATAGACAGTATCGCGCCCAAACCTTCGGGATGTGTCGCTGTGATATGGTATGCGTCCGCACTCATGCCGCCGCCGGCGACTTCGCCGTAAATCTTGGCGCCACGTGCCAGAGCGTGTTCCATTTCTTCAAGTATCAGTACCACCGAACCTTCTCCGATGACGAAGCCGTCACGCGAAGCCGAGAAGGGGCGCGAAGCCGTTTCGGGGCTGTCGTTGCGTGTCGACAGGGCATGCATCGAGTTGAAACCGCCCACGCCAGCGGGGAAGATGGCAGCCTCGGCACCGCCTGTAACCATAGCATCAGCCTTGCCCAGACGGATAAGGTTGAAAGCGTCGATAATGGCGTTGTTTGACGAGGCGCAGGCGCTGACCACACCATAGTTAGGGCCATGGTAACCGTATTCCATGGACACATGGCCGCTGGCGATATCCGCAATCATTTTGGGAATGAAGAACGGATTATACTGCGGGCCGTTTTGCTCGCCGTGAACTGCATAATATCCGGCTTCCTCCTCAAAGGTGTGCAGGCCGCCAATACCGGCAGCGATGATTACGCCTACGCGGTTTTTGTCTATAGCGCCTTCGGTCTCGATACCGGCATCAGCAACTGCCTGGCGAGCTGCATAGAGGGCATACTGGGCATACAGGTCAAGCTGGCGCAGTTTCTTGCGGTCAAAGTATTCGGCCGCATTGAAGTTCTTGACTTCGCAGGCAAATTTGGTCTTGAACTGCGATGCGTCAAAATGGGTGATGGGCGCGGCGCCGCTGACACCGGCCAACGCGGCACTCCAAGTGGTGTCTACGTCGTTACCTAAAGGAGTGATGGCTCCAAGTCCCGTAACTACTACTCTCTTGAGTTCCATGAAAGATTTATCGTATATGTACTGATTAGACTTTATATGACAAAAGTTGCCGCAAGTCCGGACCTATATCCCCGGAAAGTCGCGATGCTTTTGCTATTACCTGTCGGAGCATTACGCTCAAGGCACTGTCCGCAAGGTTGTGTGTTCTTGTTGTTACCGGCCAAATGTACGCCCCGGACGTCGTGGGGCACCCGGGGCGACATAGGCGGTTATTTTGTGTCGAATGTGGTGACCGTCGTCAAACAGCTATTATTGAGCTGCTTCGATGTATTTGATGGCGTCGCCTACAGTCTGAATCTTCTCAGCTTCCTCATCGGGTATCTTGATGCCGAATTCCTTCTCAAACTCCATGATGAGGTCCACTGTGTCGAGCGAGTCTGCGCCCAGGTCTGTGGTGAATGCTGCTGCGGGGGTTACTTGGCTTTCGTCAACGCCGAGTTTGTCAACGATGATGGTCTTCACGCGATCTGCGATTTCTGACATAATCTTTTAGTGTTTAATTAGTAATGTTCTGTTTTAGCGGTGCAAAGTAAGCTAAAATATTCTAAATAACGAAATTTTTCGCTATTATAAACTGTGAAAAAATGTAAAAGACGTATCTAACGCCCTGAAATACGAGTTTCTTGGCCGATGCATTCTTTCGCAATCGTCTCGCCATTTCAGACAACTGTCATTGAAACTTTGCTCGCAGTTTCATTGCAGCTATGTTCATAGCTACTATCGCGGAGTGCACCGACCTCTATTTCGCTTTATATGCCATAGGCGTGTCCGCGGCCTGCTAAGGCTCGCGAACATGCCTATGGCAATAGTGTCATTATCTTACTTGGCGGGGACTTCCCAGGTGTCGCCGGCGAGGATCATGTCGCGCAGGCAGGTGAAACCGTGGGCGGCTTTCACTTCGTCTACCTGTTGGCTGACAGCCGTCTCGTAGCTGGGGCTCTCGACATCGCGGATGACGCCGACAGCAAGGGGTAGCGTCATGCCGTCCATCATGGCCAGCTGCTGGTGCAGGAAGTTCGAGGGGGTGTGGGCGTCGTGTACCAGGACATCGTCCATGGTGTAGCCGTCTTGGCCGATAGTGACAGCCTTGAGCAGGAATCCATCGCGAACAAGACCCTTGTCGCCGTTGGCGCCGAAGATCATCTTCTGTCCGTGTACCAAGTGAATGGTACGGTCGGCACGGACGGTGCGGTCGGTAATGGCGTTGTGGATGCCGTTATTGAAGATTACGCAGTTTTGCAAAATCTCGACCACCGAGGTGCCTTTGTGGCGTGCTGCGGCCACCATGACTTCCTGCGAGGTCTTGAGTTCGACATCAATACTGCGAGCAAAGAATGTACCGCGAGCGCCGAACACCAGTTCGGCCGGGATAAACGGGTCTTCTGTCGTGCCGTAAGGCGATGACTTGGATACGAAACCGCGAGCGCTCGTAGGCGAGTACTGTCCCTTGGTCAGACCATATATCTTATTATTGAACAGCACAATATTGATATCTATATTGCGTCGTACGGCGTGGATAAAGTGGTTGCCGCCGATGGCAAGTCCGTCGCCGTCACCCGAAATCTGCCATACGGTCATCTCGGGATTGGCAACCTTGAAGCCTGTCGCGATGGCGGCGGCACGTCCGTGGATGGTATGGAAACCATAGGTGTTCATGTAATAGGGCAGACGGGACGAGCATCCGATGCCGGAGATGACGGCAGTGCGGTAAGGCGGTACGCCGACTTCGGCCATGGCCTTGTGCAGGGTGTTGAGGATGGCGTGGTCGCCGCAGCCGGGGCACCAGCGCACGGCCTGGTCACTTTTGAAGTCCGCGGGTGTATATGCCGGGGTATTCTCTTGTGTTTGCATTATCTTATATGATTAAGTGGCTGGTGTGACTTATTTTTCTTTGGAAAGGTTGAGACGGACGCCATCAATGACTTCGCTGACAAGGAAGGGCTGACCTTGTATCTTGTTGATGCGCTCGATGCGTACATCGGGGAACTTGGCTTGCAGGTAGTCTGCAAACATTCCTGTATTGAGCTCGGCCACAATCACGCGACGGTAGCGGCGCAGCACCTCGGCTGTATTGGCGGGCAGCGGGTTGATGTAGCGGAAGTGTGCCAAGTCCACGGGAGTACCTTGTTTGGTAAGTTCCTCGGCAGCTGTGCGCAGGTGTCCGTAAGTGCCGCCCCAGCCTACGAGCAGGGTATCGGCCTTGCCGTCGCCGTAAACCTTGACTTCGGGGATATCCTTAGCGATATTGGCTATTTTCTGACGACGCAGCATCACCATTTTCTCGTGGTTGACCGGGTCGGTGGAAATTGCGGAAGTATTGGCGTCTTTTTCGAGACCACCCAAACGATGCTGCAAACCTTCGGTACCCGGGATGGCCCAGTAGCGCACCAAGGTCTCGGGGTTGCGCAGGTAAGGACGCCACGAGCTGTTGCGCAGGTGCTCGGGCACGAAGTTGGGACGTATTTCGGGATACTCACCGGCTTCGGGAATGCGCCACGCGCTCGAGCCGTTGGCGATGAATGCATCCGTGAGCAGGATGACCGGAGTCATGTGCTCGATGGCGATACGGCATGCTTCGAAAGCCATGGTGAAGCAGTCCGTAGGCGAAGCGGCAGAGAGTACCACTATGGGCGACTCACCGTTACGGCCATACAGGGCCTGCATCAGGTCGGTTTGTTCAGTCTTGGTAGGAAGGCCGGTAGAAGGTCCGCCGCGTTGCACGTCAATGACCACCAAAGGCAATTCGGCGATGACGGCAAGACCTATGCCCTCACTCTTGAGCGCCAGACCGGGGCCGGAAGTGGAAGTCACTGCCAGATTGCCGGCAAACGATGCGCCTATGGCCGAGCATACGCCGGCAATCTCGTCTTCCATTTGGCAGGCCTTGACACCGAGATCTTTACGCTTGGCAAGCTCATGCAGGATGTCAGTAGCCGGAGTGATGGGATACGAGCCGAGGAACAACGGGCGTCCGGACTTCTCGGAAGCCATAATCAGCCCCCAAGCGGTCGCAGTATTGCCATTTATGTCAGTGTACACGCCCGGACGCGGATCTTCGGTTTCGATACGGTATGTCGACATCGAGGCATGTGTATTGTGTCCAAAGTCATAGCCGGCCTGTACCACGGCGCAGTTGGCCTTGGCTATAGCCGGTTTCTTGGCAAATTTCTTGGAAATATAGTGGCAGGCAGCCTCTATGGGGCGGTCGAAGAGCCAGCATACGACGCCTAAGGCGAAGATATTACGGCACTTGAGTATGGACTTGTTGTCCATGCCGCTGTCGGCCAAGGCCGCACGCGTCATTGTGGTTACGGGCACTTCGAGCACCTGTGCCGGGTCTATACCCAACTCGGTATACGGGTCATTGGTGGCGAACAGCGCTTTACGCAAATCCGCCTCGCCGAAACTGTCGCTGTCGACGATAATGATGCCGCCGCTCTTGAGGAAGCGCACATTCTGTTTCAACGCTGCCGGGTTCATAGCCAGCAGCACATCGCACCGGTCACCGGGGGTGTGAACTCCGCGGCCTACCGACACTTGGAAGCCGGAGACGCCGCTAAGCGAGCCTTGCGGCGCACGTACCTCTGCCGGATAGTCAGGGAAGGTGGACACCTCGTTGCCGACGCCGGCGGATACATTGGTAAAGATGTTGCCGGCAAGCTGCATGCCGTCGCCACTGTCGCCGGAAAAACGCACGACGACCTTGTCGAGGACTTTGACGTTGGTTTTGTCTAACATGGGGTTGTAATACTTACTCTTTTGACTATATGATTGTTATAGTGTCAAAATATGTGGAAATGAGGTTGTATGTTTGGATTATTGTCTGTTTGTGTCGCCAATACAAGCATTTTGCAAGCAAAAGTCCACTCCCGAACAGGCTTCCAAAGTGCTTTGCCGACGTTTTGCCATCCGAAGGCGCGTTCAAACACCCTTCGTTAGACGCCACAAAGATACAAACTTTTCTCGGCAAAACCAACATCCATGTTTTTTAGCATAATTCACTTCCGAATGTTTATTCGTCCATTGCCCATAGGTCAATTCCACCGTTTATTTTGCATTTTGGGCATATAGACCAAGCCGTACTCTGCAACACAAGCCGGCCATGCACATTATAGTCGTAACTCACCACCATAGAACGCTGCCGCCAATTCCTTGATGCCGAGTGGGGTGTCAGACTCCGCCGCGAAGCACGTGGCCATCGCCGATGTACGCGTGCAGGGACGTGCGGCGTGTGCGCCCGGGACGCATGCCACGGATGTCTCGTAGGACGTATACAGGTGGTTGCGTGTAATCATCTGACCTGAAATCACAGACTTTTGAGAACTATTATTTGTGTGACTACTTATCGGCATATGGGAATAGCACCTTGTAAAATACTTCCGGATTGTCAAATTTGTATGGTGCTATACGTTCATCATCAGGAACTGATGTGAGCGGTTTGGAGGGGTCTTTAGAAACATAGTCAACAAACATAATAATACCGGTAAATCTACTGATGAATTTTGCTTTCATCATACACAATACAGCTTTGTTTGTCGGTGGATTAAATGGTACGACATAGAAATTCTTGTATGGACTTTTTTTGAGGTCATCCTTATCCCAAAAGCCTATCCGTTCATACATCCACCATCGCTTTGTATGAACCCACTCAAAAAAGTCCATATACCCATCATAAATAATTTTTGCGTCATTTCTTATTCCCCCTATTGGTATAG
>OLVY01002190.1_pt1 | contig 11055 bp, 12 predicted proteins | sample 1674261 | NCBI WGS metagenome assembly OLVY01 (sample SAMEA103958155, study PRJEB25191) | human gut metagenome | biome: human-associated habitat [ENVO:00009003]; feature: intestine environment [ENVO:2100002]; material: feces | place: Germany | collected 2013/2015
GCTCAGGATACAGTCAGGATTGTTCTTCTCTGTCTTTTCTGAATCAGAACCCTTTGCTGAACTGTTGCTAAAAGCCGAAACGCCAAGGGGAGTTATTTGTAATTCTGATGGGTCTGTCACCGATAAACTAATACCAGAGGAAGCCGAGAAGCATATTCATTGCTGGAATGTTCATAAAAGCCTTATCCCAATGATTAAATGGCGCTATCTATATCCTCGTATGAAAGTAAACTATTTTATCTATAGGAAATGGTCTGCAGAGGATAGAGGGATGGAAAGGGAGATTAAAAGCAGATTTGTCATTAATGACTTTAAGCCATAATGACAAAGAAGGATGTCGTGCTAGTAATTGCATACTACGACGAAAAACAAATATCCAAGTCATCCTTAACAGGATGCTTACAGTAATACACAATATGAACATCAAGGAACTAATTGCTCAAGGAAGGAATATAGAATCGTCATTGCAGTATGTACCTTCTAGTGAAGGTGTGATCCGTATGTTCGCTGTCTATAGTCTGGCCAATGTTGATGAGTATTATCGATGGAAGGAGTTTTCAATTCGTTTTCTCCAGCTGTATTATCCGACAGATGTAGAGCGTTTCTCCAAGTATTCTCAGGAGTTTGAGCAACATCATTATCTGCCTCAATACATTTCGAATATGATAGGTGTTCTGGAGGCTTGCGAGGCTTTCCCCTCAGAGAGAATGACTCAATTGAAAGGTGTTGAAGAAAGAGATTCAGAGATTGCCAAAGTCCAAGATTTGGAACAACAATATAGGAGCCAAACAGGAGAAGGAAGAGTGCATCTATCTATATCTGCTTTCCACGATTGGCATGCTGCAGCATGTGTTCTTTTTGATAAGTGGTTCTATCCAACAGACGAAGACTGGGTTAAGTTCCAAGACATAGATGGCGAAGGCAATGGATATGTACTGAAGCATGAGTATGATAAGATTTACTCTTCTTATCAGAAACTTATGGCCAGGTTGAAAGATGGCCGTGGGTTAAAAAATATGGTTGCGCAGCAAAATGTTCCTAGATATGTTAAGTCAACAGATGTACTTAATAAGGTTAATATTTTCATCAGCTATTCTCACGCAGATTTGAAGTGGTTAGAGAGATTGAAGACACACATTAAGGTCTTGGCAAAGTATTCTGGACGTGTTGAGTATTGGGAGGATACAAAATTGAGAGGTGGAGATAAGTGGCGAGATGAGATAACAGCAGCAATCAATAAAGCGAATGTGGCAATATTACTCGTATCAACAAATTTTCTGGCATCGGATTTCATTACAAGTGATGAGTTGCCGCCCATACTTAGGAAGGCAGTTTCAGATGGCACACGAGTGCTGCCGATAATTGTTGCACCTTGTTCTTTTGAAGTTTCGGAAATCAGCGATTTTCAAGCCATCAATAGTCCTGATCGAACTCTTGCTGATTTAGCCAATGATGAGGCTGCTATAGAAAGAGTCTATTTGGAAGTGATAAAAACAATTCAGGGATTGTTATAAATAACGAGTTATATTGGCTTATAATACACCATGACCCCCAGTATTATCCCCTTAATTCAATACACCCTTCACCCGGAGATGACAGTCCCTCTGTCGCCTTCGGAACAGGATTGGTATGCGATATACGAAGAAGCAAAAAGGCAAGCTTTGTTAGGCATAACCTTCTATGGTGTACAGCAACTGAGAAAATTGCATACGGAATGCTCAATGCCGGATAATCTCAAACTCCAATGGCTCTCCCAGGTCATACAGATTCAAAAACGCAACGAGTCCCTGGACGAGCATTGCCGGCAACTACAGAAAGAACTATCGCAGTCAGGCATACGCTCATCCATTCTCAAAGGACAGGCAATGGCACAACTCTACGGAGATGCACTTTCATCCCTGCGCCAACCTGGAGACATAGACATCTTGGTCGACTGCGGAAGGGAAAGAGCCATTGAATACGCGCACTCCTTGGGAGATGCGAATCCGCAATGGGACTACAAACACCTGCATCTCAAACGGTTCAAAGGGATTGAAGTGGAAATGCACTATATCCCGGAAATCCTGATGAACCTGCGCAAGAACAAACGCCTGCAAAAATGGTTTGAAGCCCACAAGGAGGAAATGTTTGCCGAAAGCAATGGGCTTGTAACACCAACCATTCGATTTAACCTTTTCTACATTCTCCTTCACATCTATAGGCATTTCCTCTATGAAGGGGTCGGCCTGCGGCAACTCTTGGACTACTACTTTGTCCTAAAGGCAGCGCAGGGAAGATATTTCGAAGAAACCATCTCAACTCTTAAGGAATTCGGAATGATACGCTTTGCAAGAGGTGTGATGTGGATAATGAAAAAAATATTTCTTCTTGAACCGGAGTATCTCCTATGCGACCCCGATGAAAAAGAAGGAAGATACATCCTTGAGCAGGTAATGTGCGGCGGCAACTTCGGGCATCACGATAAAAGGCTCTCCGGAGCACCTTCCGGAAAAATCGGCTCAGTGTACAGAATTGTTAAACATAACCTTCATCTCCTCTCTCACTACCCAACTGATGTCCTCTGGGCTCCTGTATGGATAGTGTGGCATTGGGGATGAAAAAAAACAAAACAGGTTTAGTGTATGTCAAAGAAAAGAATACTATTCATTTGTCAGTATTTTTATCCTGAAGTGTTTAGGGGAAATGATATCGCATTCCACTGGGCACAACAAGGCCACGATGTCCATGTAATTGCTGGAATACCGAATTATCCTGAAGGCAAATTCTTTAAAGGGTATGGCATTCTAAAAAAAAGAAAAGAGGTATTGAATGGCGTGCGTGTAACCCATCTTCCTATTGTACCTCGTGGAAAAGGAAAAATAACCTTGATGCTCAACTACTTTAGTTATTATATAGTAGCTTGGGTATATGTGTTATTTCACTCTTTATTTCACAAGTATGACTTTGTATTTTGTCAGCAACTATCACCTGTAATGATGTCTGTTCCGGCAATACTATATAAGAAGATACGAAGAGTTCCATTATACACATGGGTTTTGGATTTGTGGCCAGAAAGCCTTAGCGCTGCAGGAGGGATTAACAATAAACACATCCTTTCTTTTTTCAAAAACTTCGTGGGAAAAGAATACAAGTACAGTGACAAGATTCTGACCAGTTCAAAAAGTTTTGATACTAGTATATTAGAGTACGGAGATTATTCCGACAAGATTGTTTACTTTCCACAATGGTCTGATGGAGAGACACAACAAATGACTGATACGACTTTCCAACTACCTAATATCCCATCAGGTTTTGTCGTAATGTTTGCTGGAGCCGTTGGAGAGGCGCACGGAATGGAGTGCAATATGCAGGCCGCTCTAATCACAAGGGAGCACAAAGACATCAAATGGGTAATTGTTGGAGATGGAAGAAAACTAGATTGGGTTAGACAATTTGTCAAGGAGCACTCATTAGAGGAAACGGTTTTCACTATGGGAAGATATCCATCCGAAACTATGCCTATGTTCTTTAATAAAGCGGATGTTTTGCTAGTGTCATTGACTGATTCTCCACTCTTTAACATGTATGCTCCGGCAAAAATCAGTTCATATATGGCGGCAGCACGTCCAATTGTTGCTTGTCTTAACGGAGAAGGTGCTGAAGTGGTCAACACTGCCGGCTGCGGCTGGACGGTTCCCGCTGGAGATGCTAACGGGTTAGCTAATTTAGTTATTGAACTTTCTCAAATGGAGAAATCCGAACTTGATAAAATTGGTCAAACGGGAAAGGTTTTCTATGATGAACATTTTGACAAACCGAAGTGCTTACATAGACTTGATGAAATAGTTGGGCTCACCCCGCAAGTAGGAGCGTAAACGAGCCGGAATCTATCACATGGGAGACGACGAAGCACTTTCTACCAATGAACTGATTGCAGTCATCTGCGAGGCAATGGGAAAGAAAGCGCACATCTGGCGCCTGCCAAAAGGACTGATGAACGGCATCGCCAAACTTGGCGGATGGCTTCACCTCCCCCTCAACCCTCTCCGCATGCAGAAACTCACTGAAAACTATGTCGTCAGCAATGCCAAGATCAAGGCCGCTCTCGGCATTACCCAGATGCCGGTGAGGGCAAAGGATGGGCTGATGGAGACGATAAAGAGTTTTGAAAAGTAAATTCTGACGGTAGCAGGCGACTGATAGATTATATTTCGCTGTTCCAGATATTGACTTCTGATGCAACTGTTTTTATTGATGAATTTGAGAGGAGTATTCATCCGAGTTTGCTTAAGGCTATGGTTCGTAAGCTATTGGGACCAGATAGCAATATTAAAGGGCAGTTGATTTTTACCACACACGATTGCAATTTGCTGGATCAGTCTATTTTTAGGCAGGATGAAATATGGTTTGTTGAAAAGAAGGAAGGTAAAACCACTATGTATCCTTTGACTGATTTCCAGATACGACAGGAGTTGGACATTAAGAAAGGATATATCAATGGCCGTTTCGGCGCAATTCCTTTCCTTGGTGATCTTGATAACTTAAATTGGAAGTACTGATAACTGATATGGAGAGAATGCAAACGCCTTCTCATATGTTGAGTTCACAGTAATCTATAGATGTCGCTAAAAAAGTATCGAAAGAATGTAATAATTATGAGAGAGAATCTTTATTTTTGTAGGAAATTATAATTTGACAAGTATTTTCGGTATGGCTTTTAGCGAGCAACAAATACAAAACATTTGGAATCGTGCGACAAAAGTGGAGGGTTATGATGCTTCCTCCTTTCGTAAGGATGCGTGCGGTGCCTGGATTATCAGGGATAAGTATGGGGATTCTGACAGTCGTTATGGCTGGGTTATTGACCATATTGTGCCACAGTCATTGTTGCGGGAAAGAGGTTTCAGCGAGGAGATGATAGATAATCCGCACAACCTTAGGGCATTGCAGCATGAAAATAATGCAAGTAAGAATGATGACTATCCAAGTTACACGGCTGTGGTAACATCGGAAGGAACAAAGAATATTTCATCGTGGCAATTCCTTGAAGTGAATAGCAAGAAACAGGATGTTTTGAAGAAACTATATAATTTATAAGCGATGCTGAACACGATATATATTGAAGGTCTCTATGGTTTGTATGATTATACGCTTGACTTTACGAATGGTGATGATAAACGTCTGACGATTATCACTGGACCTAACGGATACGGCAAGACCACTATTCTGCAGCTTATATATGCTCTGTTCCACAAAGATACGGACTTGTTTTATACGATTCCATTCCAACGTTTGACTTTCTCGATAGATGACTATGTTATACGAGTAATTCAGACGAGAAGTTCGGTTCAGCCTGATGTAGAATCGGATCTCCCTGGTGATGAACAGATTAAGATCAGTTTTGAACTGAATGGCAACCAGTACTCAGCAATAGAAGGACAGTTGGAATTGGTACTTAACACTCTGAAATGTTTCTATTTGACAGACAAAAGGATCTTGTTCCGCAACAAGGAACAGAGGAAACGTCTGGAAAATGCAGATACTGATTCTACGATGGATAATATGGCCATGAAGATTGCTGAAATTGTAGCACGTGGTGATAACAATCGTGGTATTAGTTTCTTTCAGGACATAGTCAAACTCTTCAAGTTCGCAGACAAGGAAATGATGCTTGATGAGAGGTTCGGCATAAGATTTAAGATGAACAATGCTTCCAGAACCATTATCCCTGTCACAGCTCTCTCCTCAGGTGAGAAGCATATACTGCTTCAATTATTTGAACTTATATTTGACGGAATGGCAGGTGATTTGGTTATGATAGATGAACCAGAATTGTCTTTCCATCCGGCATGGCTGAATGTTTTTATCAGCATATTAGAGCGAATCCAAAATTTCAAATTTGAAGAGGGACGTCAGATGCAGATTGTTCTGGCGACGCATTCAACGATGCTTGTTGGCGGACGATGGGACGATACGTTAGATTTATATTCATTAAGACAGAATGGCTGAAGAGGTGGTAATCTCCTCCATGCGTGATGCGAGTGAGGCTGTAGAGGATTTAAAAGTGGCGGATGTGAAAGCTCTCTTTGATACACATATCAATGATGGGAAGGTTATCTTGATAGTTGAGGGACCGGATGACAAGGAGGTGTATGAGAAGGTGATGGATACTAATGCTGTATGCATCTATGTCGATTGCAACTGTGAGAAGCATACCGTCATACTTGATTCATTGAACGGGCGTTATGGCAATCGTCTGTTAGCCATTAAGGATGCTGACTTCGACAGATTAGACGGAGTACGACACTCGTATTCCAATTTGCTTTTAACTGATGCACATGATATGGAGGGAATGATTGTGGAAGTTTGTTTACCAGAATTGCAAGGTGAGGATGCTGAGCGTTGTCAGGATATTAAACTTGATGACATATATTCCGACCTTGAAGATATATCTTTCTTGAAGTGGTTTAGTCATAGAAATCATTGCGGTATCAATTTCAGCGATACGACTCTTGATTTAGATCTTGAAAGGTATTTCAATGCTTGTGTCGCTAATACGAATAACATTGTGGGTTCAACTTTGGCGGATGTATATGCATTCAAAGTGTCACATCAAGGGGTAGATAAAAAGGAACTTTGCAATGGACATGACATTTTTGAGCGGATCTTTGTACTTGCTCATAATGCCAAGGTAAGCAATTTTGCAAAGAAGCCATTCTTCAGAAGACTCAGAAGGGCTTATCCTCAGAGTCATTTCGTGAATACCTCCCTCTATGGGCATATCAAGGTATGGGAAACCATAAGTGGCCATTCTGTTCTGGCGGTGTGAAACTTTGCGCTATACTCTATTGCCATCCTGAATTAAGTAATCCTCAAAAAATAAATAGCCAAGTCCGAATAAATACAATATTTATGACAACATACTTGATTCTTGCAGTTCTGCTCATCGGGGCAGAACTTTTTTATTTCCGCATAGCGGACCATTTCAACATCATCGACAAGCCGAATGAGAGGTCGTCGCATTCGAGTATCGTGCTGCGGGGCGGCGGGATCATTTTTCTGATCGGGGTGCTGTTCTGGGCCGTGGCGGTGTTGTGCGGGGGCTTTAATGGGGCTCTGGAAGGGAACTTTGGTGATGTGCTGGTCGGTGGTTCCGGTGAGGGGCCAGGCGGGGGCTTCAGCGAGGGGCTGGTGGTGTATCCGTGGTTCTTGCTGGCGGTGACTCTGGCGGCGGGGATTTCGTTTGTGGATGATGTGCGGTCGCTGCCGGATTCGGTGAGGCTGGTGGTGCAGTTCGTGGCGATGGGGCTGCTGATTCTGCAGTTGTTCCTGTCCTCCAAGGGAGAGGGGCTCTTGGGTGACAGCAATCTGCTCATCAACATAGTCTTTGTCATTGTTGCGCTGGTTGTGTGCGTGGGGGCGACGAATATCTATAATTTCATGGATGGCATCAATGGAATCACTGCCGGGTATTCGATTGCAGTGCTAGTGCCGTTGCTTCTGATGAACCGAAGCGAGGGATTTATGTCGGATTCATTCCTGGTGGTGTCATTGATCAGTGTACTGGTGTTCTCTTTCTTCAATTTCCGTCCGCGCGGAAAGGCAAAATGCTTTGCTGGGGATGTGGGCAGTGTGGGAATTGCTTTCATCCTTTTGTTTGCAATCGGGATGTTGATTGTCAGGACCGGGGATGTGACCTGGCTGATTTTCCTTCTGGTTTATGGCGTTGACGGTTGCCTGACCATCTGCCACCGCATTCTGCTGCACGAGAACCTAGGAGAGGCGCATCGCAAGCATGCCTACCAGCTGATGGCCAATGAACTGAAGATGTCGCATCCGGTTGTGAGTCTGATATATATGGCTTTGCAACTGCTTGTCTCTCTGGGCTTTATATATCTTTGTCCGGTAATCGCTTCTGCCTCTGGTCTGTCCCTTGTTGCTTGTCATTGGATTTACCTTGCCCTCGCTCTGGTTCTGCTGGCCGTGGCTTACATTCTGTTCAAGAAGAAATATTACCATCTGCACGAGGAGTATCTTGCGTCTTTAAAGTAGTTTATTTTTAAGATTGATCGCTATGAAAATAGATAAAGCCCTTCTAGATTCCCTGACGCAGAAGGCGAAGGAGTCGCCACGATTAAGGATGAATCTCGATATGCGTACCTCTGCTGAGGATAGTTCCCAGCGTATGCTCAATGCGCTTGAGCCGGGGACAGTGCTGCCGATTCATCGCCATCGCAAGACGACAGAGACAGTGGTGATTCTTCGGGGGAGTGCCACCCAATATTTCTATGATGACAATGGCAACATCACCGAGCAGGTGACCATCACCGCCGGCACCCCCGACTGCGGCATGTCCGTCGAAGTGGGCCGCTGGCACCGCCTTGTCTGCCATGAATCCGGAACCGTCATCTTCGAGGCAAAGGATGGTGCCTACGAGCCCATAGGGGAGGAGGATATCTTGAATTTGTAACTTGTCGGTATTGACTTAAGCGTCCACTCCTCCGCCTTGCCCTCTCAAGGAACTGTTCCATCTTTCCCGAAACTTAAATTTCACGGCAAATAGAAACAAACAACAATCAGGTATCACAACCTACGGCCCAGTCTGGGGCTGTGGATTAAGCAGCCCGCCAAGCCAACTCAGAAGTTGTAGAAAATAGTGGAATGGATAGACAAATTATCCGTCCGAAACGATCGGAATGAGATATAAAAATGTAAATTTGACGGATCGAAAACAGAAAATTGATGGAATCAGTCGGCTGCCTCGGTCAAGTTGAAAATATTAAACGACTATCCCTAAATAATGTTAATCGATGGAGAAAAGCAAAAATACAATTGAAACCAGAGTGTATTATGGTGAATATACACTACGTCACTGGATAGACTTGATGCTAACTAGAGGATTGGATCTTCCAGAGTACCAGCGTAGCTTTGTTTGGGACGAAGAAGATGTGAAGCGTCTTTTGGCTTCGATAGGATCCGGCCAATTTATTCTGCCAGTAACAATTGCTCACTACAAGGACGAGGACGGAGAACGAAATCTAATTTTAGATGGACAGCAGCGGCTTACGTCCATTCTTTTAGCTTATCTTGGTTTCATGCCCAATAAAGAAAAGTTTAAATCACAAGAAAAGGACTTAGCAAATGGAGATGATAGCGAGGAGGAAGAGAAGGATAGTTCGATGGAGTGGACTTATAAGAAATTGCTAAAAGATAATCAAAATGAAAATACTGTTTTGAGCATACAGGGTCGACTGCGTGACAACGACAATTATAAAGCTTTGATTTTGACGATTGATGGAGATAAGGAAGAGTTTTATGATAGAACGTTTTTAGGTTTTTCATTCATCATTCCGGCTAAGCAAGAAGCTGACGCAACACAGCGTTATTTCTCTACATTGTTTAGGAATATGAATTATTGGGGAAAGAAATTGTCATCGTTGGAAAGCCGCCGCTCTTTGTATTTCCTGAACAAAGAATACAAGGACTATTTTGACGGTAAGACTGTTGACGGGGAAGATGTTCTTTGCAACATCAAGATTATTGAGAATATGCAGCCGCGCAAAATAGACTTTGTTCGCTATCTTTCGATATTATCGCAACTGATGGTTGTTAAGAATAATGACATAAATAGGGTGATGGTTGGCTATTCTGCATATCGTTCGAGGGAAAGTTACTATGCAGACTATGTCTCCTTAATTATGGACCTCGAGCAGGAGAGCAGAAGGGATAAGTTTAGTGGATTCAACATGGAGAGGTGTTTCCCTAATCAAGAGTGGAAGGACAGATTCGTGATAGTAAAAGATTTTCTAGAGCGTAACAAGGCCAAATTGGGGTTAGACGAGAAATACGGTGCGTTTAAATCATGGATTGATGCAGATTACTGGTTATTTGGCTTGCTTGACACTGTACTTTTCAAAGGTAAAACCTTGGTAAAGGAAGATGAGTTGACCACTATATTGGTAGAAGAGATAGATACAAAGCGTCAGCAGAAAGAAAAAGAGAAAGCTACTGAGTACCAAAAGAATCCGAACCGAATTGGGAATTTGCGGGAGAGAATAAAAAGATCGTTAGATATTTATTCAGGTTATGCACAATAGTAGTCTACATCGGAAATTCATAATGACTCCTATAGCAAGCATTTTACGGGATACTGTGACAGCCTGCAATGGAATAGGCAATGGAATTGAGACGCAGTCATTGGCGGAGTATGTGTTACAGACGACATTTCTAAAGATGACTGGCGCGCAAGAGCAGAAACTCAAGTGTATTTGCTGGGAGATGGCAACAAATGATTTTGATTATCGCTATCATTATTTGAAAAAAGATTACGGAGAGTGCTCATCGTATTCTGACAAGAACAGCATTTATAGAGACTTAGTGGAGATGATTGTTAAGTATGATACGACATTCTCTGTTGCTGAATTATTTTGTGATGTGGATATAAGTTCAAAGGAGAACGTTCTTATTGATAAAAAGATAAAGGAAGCAAAAAAGGCTCAGGAGAGGCAGAAGGGACGGAAGTTGACCGATGCAGAGTTGCAGAGTCTGATAAACGGTATAGAGGCGAGTTGGACCACGAATGGGATTTGCGAGAAGGATCGAGCGAAATATAGCAGAGTTGTATTATTTGAGAGTATGCAGGATTTGGTGGAAGAGATTATATGTGGCACTATGGTATCCCAATGGGAACAACACAATTACCAGAATTACATTAAAAATTGGAAGATTTTGGCTAATGATCAGTTTGCATTGGACAATGCACTGATGGATAAGGATTGGCAAGACTTTTATACTAATGTAGTTTACAAGCATAGGAATCGGTGCGCTCATAACCTGTCATCATTCCAGAATAATTTGCCGACTCTCAAAACACTTGTTGGGGAGGAATATGTATATGACAACTACTATTATCGGTTTTCTTTTCTTCTACTCTTAGATGATATTTTTATGCGGCTGTACAAAGCGTATATCAAAGCTATTGGTTAGTTGCCAATATAGAGTTATCTATATTCTCTTCAATCTGTTGTTATTTTAATATGCATGAAGTAGTTTCATTTTTTTCTTCAAATAGAAGTA
>OLVY01002193.1_pt1 | contig 11038 bp, 6 predicted proteins | sample 1674261 | NCBI WGS metagenome assembly OLVY01 (sample SAMEA103958155, study PRJEB25191) | human gut metagenome | biome: human-associated habitat [ENVO:00009003]; feature: intestine environment [ENVO:2100002]; material: feces | place: Germany | collected 2013/2015
AGGGCGAACCACCGGCCCGGCTGCTGGAAACAGCTCCCGCTTCCTGTACCACATTGTTGGCAGTACCGCCGACGCCTTGAGAGCATCGCCACGGTGTGTATCATGATTGCTGACCCTTCGCTTGAGGTATGTGTTCCACGCCACCTCTCCCGCCTCTGGGGGCGCTCCGCTGCGGTTAGGCAGCCTCATCGCGTCAGAGTCGGGACGCACCTGCCGAAACGCTCCTTGGGTTGCGGCAAGGTCAGTTGTATGTAGCCGGTGATTCGGATATTCGGTTATCAAGGTGCCAAGGGGGAAAGAGGGCTTATTTTGTCCCTCTATACTGTATACTCGCAAAAGGGTGCCAAAATTCGAGAAAAAATTTGCATTTTCCGTATTTTTTTCGGCGCGCTATTTGTATACCCTGACAACGCTGGAATTACATATTCTTGTTTGCATAATCTATAAAATTAACTTTATGGCACGAATAACGACTGTATCTTAAGAGTAAGGGCGGTTAAAAAGGTATTGTGCAGTTGCGCAAAACCGATCTGCATTTTCTTGCTTTTGAGGCGATTTAGTACTATAATAATTACAGTAAGTTCAAAAGTGATGGACTTGATCGGTTGTAGGGTCACGATTATGCAAAATCGAAATACCAATTTGAATGACATCTATATGTCGGATCGCTTGCAGGCACAGCTGCAGCAGATCGACCAATACGCAATGACCTGCGTGGTTGCTCCCATGGGTTACGGTAAAACCACCGCCGTCAACTGGTTTTTGGGTGAACGCAGCAAAGCGCCCGGTACACGGGTGGTTCGCATCAGTGTTTACTCCGACAGTCTGGCAATCTTCTGGCGGAATGTACAGTCAGCCTTTGCACATGCGGGCCTTGATTTTCTGCGCCAATATGAATTGCCGTCGGATCTTCAAGGCGCCATGCTGGTGATGGATGACCTGAACCGCGCGTTGGTCGGAACAGGCCCGTTCTATATTTTTCTGGATGATTACCATCTGCTGCAAGGTCCCCGCTGCGCACATTTTCTTTGCAAATGTGCTGTCCGGCTCCCTAAGAATGTACATATCATTGTGGCCAGCAGAAACCACTTCCTTTCGGAGGCTGAAATCGCGAAGCTGTGCAGCAGGGTATGTATCCTTGGCCCCAAGCAGCTGCGGCTGGACAAGGATGACCTTGCTGTCTACACCCGCCGCTGCGGTGTCGACCTGACAGAGAGTCAGCTGCAGCAGCTTCTCTACGCGACGGAGGGCTGGATCTCAGCCGTCTATCTGAATTTGCGGACCCTGGCGGACCGCGGTGCCCTGCCGGAGCGCGGTTCTGATATATACAACCTGTTTACGGCTGCCATGATCGACCCGTTGCCGCCCATGCAGCAGAAATTTTTAACCGTGCTGAGTCTGGCCGATGAGTTTACCATCGAAATGGCCAAAGCTGTCACGGGGCGGGAGGATGCCGCCGAGCTGCTGGCAGATTTGACCACCCGCAATGCTTTTGTAAAGCGCTTGCCGGACAGTGACCGGTACCGCTGCCATCACGTGATGAAGCATTGCGCCATGCGGGCGTTCCATAAGCTATCGGCAGAGAAGCAGACCGTCTATTACGACCGATACGGCCAATGGTATGAGCAGCATGGGCACCTGCTGCACGCCATGACGGCCTACCGCGCGTGCGGCGATTATGATGCGCTGCTGCGTGTGATTGAGAAGGACACCGGCATTCGTCTGGCCATCACACGGCTCAAAATAGTCCTGGCCGATCTGGATGCCTGCCCAAAATCAACGCTGAAGGAACACCCGATTGCCCTGCTGGTGCTGATGCGTTGTATGTTCAACTGGCATCAGATTCCAAAAATGCTGGAATTGAAAAACCTTCTGTTGGAGACTGTTGAAGAGCACCCCGCATGGCCCGGAGAATACCGCAGCAACTTGTTAGGGGAGTGCGACCTGATCACAAGCTTCCTTTTTTATAATGATATAGCGGCCATGAGCGTACTGCACCGCAGCGCCAGCGAAAAAATGACGCGCCCGGCTATCAGTATCCAAAAAGCGAACGGCTGGACATTTAATTCGCCCTCAGTGCTGATGATGTACCACAGCAAGCCCGGTGCGCTGGATGTCGAGCTGGCCGAGATAGACCGCTGTATGCCGCACTACTGTAAAATTACAGATAATCACGGCATAGGGGCTGACCGCCTGATGCAGGCGGAAGCTGCTTTTACGCGCGGGCAGCTTGATGATGCAATGATTGCGCTGGAGCGCACCTATGCGCAGACGGACGGCAGCGGGCAGGAGAATATTGCGCTCTGCGGTGACTTTCTCTCGCTTCGGCTTTCCCTGTTCGGTCAGGGTGCCCCGCGTTATACGCCGCTGGGGCGCTATGAGCTGCTGCAGCAACAGCACAATGTCCCGTGGGTACGCTTTTGGGATGCCTGCTGTGCCTACTATTATGCGCTGCTTGGGCAGGAAGAAGCGATACCGGAGCCGTTCCGCCTGCATCGGTTGGAGGGCATAAACTTTCTTGCGCCCGGGCGTCCGATGATTCTGCTGATTGAAAATCAGGTCTATCTGACCCAAAAGGCGTGGCCGAAGGTTATAGGCCGAAGTGAAAAGCTGCTGGAGGGAGCCGCCGCTTTCCGTTACAGTCTGGTTGCGCTGTACCTGCGCATCCAGACGGCCGCCGCCTACGCGATGATGGCCAAACAGACCGAGGCTGCCGCGCTGCTGCAGGAAACCCTGCAGGAAGCAAAAATGGATGGTCTGGTGCTTCCTTTTGCGGAAAACTACCGCTATCTAAAGCCGCTTCTGCAAGATATGCCGCAGGATGCTTTTACAAGCCGGATTCAAACACTGGGCGAGGCGTTGGAAACGCACTGCGCCGAACTCCTGCATGCCCGTACCTACCCGGCAGGGTTTGATGTGCTGACAGAGCGTGAGCGCGAAATCTGCGCACTGATTGCCGCAAGGCTTTCCAACCGTGAGATCGCGGCGAGACTGTTTCTATCCGAGGGCAGCGTCAAGCAATATTGCAACCGCATTTATTCTAAGCTGAACATTGAGGGGGACACCCGCTCCAAACGCCGGCGGCTGGCCGCATGGATGGCAAATTGTTAACCTTTGGGTAATAGATATTCTGATAAATCCACTGTACTATACTAGGTATAGTGGATTTTTTGTACCCTTTTTTAAGGAAAAGCGATAAGGGCAATTTCAAGTAAATTCGGATATATTTATCAGGCATACCGGGGTTTGGCCCTGTTTATTTATAGATGTTCCGCAACAAAGAGAAAGGATTGAATGGAAACTATGCACAGTAAACTCATACGGTTGCAAACCGCCCTGTTGACGCTGGCACTCCTGTTCACGGTGTTGGTTCCTGTCTCTGCCTATGCAGAGGGGGAAACCACCGCGGCGCAGGGAACTGCCAACAGTGAAACCATCAGCGATCCCAACACGTTTAATGCGTGGGCGTACACGCAGGCCTATAACAACGCCACCACAGGCCGTATTTGGGCCGATAAAACGGTGGAGGAAGAACAAATCACCTTCACCGGCGACCTGGCAGACAAGGCCCCCATCGCGGTGCCCAAAGAAGATAAAAAAGCCGATTTCCTGGTCGCGCTGTCGGCGCTGTCCTCCCATGCGTCTACCACTACCACCGATACAAAGCCGCTGGATGTAGTGCTGGTGCTGGATGCCTCCGGCAGTATGGACGATCCCATGGAGGAGAACGGCCGCACAAAGCGCATTGAAGCGCTGAGAGATGCTGTCGGAGACTTTATTGACAGCACTGCGGAGAAAAATAAGGGAATCGCGGATGAGAATAAGAAAATCCGGCTTTCCATCGTGAAATTTGCAGGCAAGAGCTCGTCCAGGATTGGCAATGATACCTACAGAGACGGCGGGTACACATACAACTATTCGCAGATTATGAAGGGGCTTACTGTCTGCGAGGAAAGTAATGCTGATACATTCAAAGCTCAGGTAAATAGTATAAGTCCTGCCGGTGCTACCCGTGCGGATAATGGCATGAAGCGTGCCTAGGCTGCGTTGGAATCTGCACCTGCGCGCGAAAATGCCAAAAAGGTCGTCATCTTCTTTACGGATGGCACGCCGACCAAGGTTAACAAGTTTGACCCGTCGGTAGCTTCCACTGCCATCACAACGGCTAAAGAAATCAAGGCTGCTGGCGGTGAAATTTATACCGTTGGCATTTTCAGCGGTGCTAAACCGGCTGCCAGCGTCGCCGACAATAGGACTACGAACGAAAACAAGTTCATGCAGGCAGTCTCCAGCAACTATCCCCAGGCCGCTTACACCGAGGGGTGGGGTGGCTATAGCTGGGAATTCGGTGAACAGGCCGCCAATCCAAATTACTATCTGGCGGCTTCCAACGCTGACGGGCTGAACAAGGTCTTTAACAGTATTTTCGAGTCTATAACTCGCAATCTGGCTGGCCCCACGAAAGTGGTTGGCGATGATCCGACAAATAGCGGCTATGTGACCTTCGATGATCCCCTGGGCGATTATATGGAGGTCAAAGACTTTGAGGCCGTTGCCTTTGCCGGTGGTGTTTACAAGAACAAAACGAAAAGCACTAATGGCAATGTGGATACTTACACCTTTGCGAACGAGTATACCGGCACGGCCAGCAACGCTTACCCCAATACAGCCAATTTGAGCCACATCCTTATCACCGTCACCCGTGGCAGCGGCAGTGCCGGCGATACGGTGCAGGTCAAGATCCCTGCCAGTATGCTGCCCCTGCGGTATTATCAGGTTACAACTGATAAGGATAACAACTCTACGCTGGCGGTTACGGATACCCAGCCCATTAGCGTCATCTGCTCTGTTGGCCTTAAGACCGATGCGCGCAACCAGATCACGTCCGGCAATATAACCGATGACGCACTTGCCAGCTATGTTGCAGCAAATACCAAAGACGGCAGAGTCAGCTTCTACTCCAACAAATTTGATCCCAGCAAAACAACGGCAGATGGCAAAACCATCGGCTCGACCACTGCCACCTTTACCCCGGCAACAAGCAATAGCTTCTACTATCATACCGAGGATACCCTGCTGTATACCGAAGTTGCTAAAGGCCAGTATGAGCCGGCCAAAGAGGTACTGCCGAAGCAGACCTATTACTATCAGCTGAACTATTTGCATCTTATCCCTCCTGCGCATACTGAAACGGTTAGCAAGACCGACTATGTGCCCATTAGCATTGCAACTAAGGAAGAAATCGATAGTTGCATTACTAAAAAAGATGATGGCCATTGGTACATCAAAAAGGACACAAAAAAAGGCAGCTTGCCCGCCGCCATTGACAGCCAGCTGGGCGATAAGACGGAGAACAAGACAAATACCGCCAAACGCCGCATTGACTTCCAGTGGGATCTTGAGGCAAACAAGGGTGTGCTGTACCTTGGCAACAACGGTAAGCTGACCATGAACGCCACCGGCAGCGTGAAGATTACCAAGGTGGTTAAAGCCGACGAAGGCCTGAACCCGAATGCAAACACCGGCTTTACGATGAAGTTTGAGTTGGCGGGCAATAATGTGAACGCCAATGCCGAGTACAAGTATACTGTTACCGGCACTGAGGAAACCAAAACCATCAAGAACGGCGGCACTTTCACCCTGAAAGACGGCCAGACTGCCGAGATTGTGGGCTTGCCCGTAGGCAGCAACTATACCATCACGGAACAAGATCTGCCCGCAGGCTACAGCCAGACGAGCATTACCGATAACAGCACGGGCAAGGTCACGGCAGGTACAGCCCAAGAAGTCACAGTGACCAACACCTATGAACCAGAGGGAATTACGGTAGACCCGGATACCGACAATTATCCGTTCACGGCTGAAAAGATTCTGCAGGGCCGCAATTGGCGGGACAGCGATACCTTTACCTTCCAGCTGCAGGCTGTCACCCCGGGTGCTCCGCTGCCTGACGGGGAGGTTACTGCGCCTAATGGCACACGCTATACAGTGCGCATGATAAAGGGGCCGTCTGAAGGCGTTACCGACGGAACGTCTGTTCCCATTACCTTCGGAAGTGTCACCTTCACGAAACCCGGCACTTATAAGTACAACATCACCGAGAATATCCCCACCGACAAAATCCCCGGCGTTTCGTATGACAGCTCCTTCTACCAAGTGACTGTCAATATCACGGACGATGGCAATGGTCAGCTGGCGGTGGAATCCTCCTCCATGGTGAAGGTGCTCGGCGATGACCAGCAAGCCCCTGCGACAACTGCCACGTTTACCAACACCTTTGAAAATGAGGAAGAGAAACTCGTTATTCAGGCAACGAAGCTCTACAGGGATAGCGAAGATAAGCCAATGCAGCTGACTGCCGGTCAGTTCCACTTCCAGCTCGAAGCGGCAACGGTGAACGAGCAAAACAGGGAACTGTCTGGCAACACTAGCATCCCCATGCCGAGCAACGCGGCAAGCACCGACAACAAGGCGAACGGTGAGATCACCTTTGCTGATATCACCTATTCGCTGAACAACCACGACGATGGTAAGATCTATTATTACCAGCTTACCGAAGTGCCGGGTGATAGTACGGACACTATTACTTACAGCACAGAGAAGTATCTGATTAAGGTTGAGGTTTCTGCTGACACAACAGAAACAACTGATAAACTGCTGAAAGTCACGCCCACCTACTATAGGTGGAATGCAACGGAAACCAAGTGGGAACCCGTAAACGCCAACGAACTGACCTTCACCAACAAATTTACAGGTACAACCACGGCTCAGCTGGGCGTAAGCAAGAGCATTTCCGGCCGTGACTGGAATAGTAAAGATTCGTTCACCTTTGAACTTACGGCAGAAGCCGGTACCCCGATGCCCACTAATGAGGGCGGCGAAACCGCAACGGCAACCGAAAGCAATAAGACCCCCGATTTCGGTACAATCACCTACACAAAGGCGGGTATTTACGACTATACCATCAAGGAAACAAGTACCGCCGCCAATGGCATGACCAATGCCGAGAATGTCACCGCCACCGTCACGGTTGCGCTGGATGCCGAAAGCAACGAGCTGAAAGCCACGGTTACTTACAGCAGCACCGACACCGAAAACAACAAAGCCAAGTTTGTAAACACCTACAATACACATCCGTTCACGGCCAACACCAAAGACCTGTTCAAGGTGACAAAGGTGTTGGACGGCCGCAACTGGAACGATACGGATACCTTCACCTTCACCCTGAGCTGTGTGGGCGATGCCCCCATGCCGGCTCCTGGCAACTGTATCGCTTCCGTCAACAAGGAAAATCAGACCGCCGCCTTCGGCGGAAATGATCCGCTGGTATTCGACACCGCAAATGAGTACGTTTACTTCATCCGCGAGAACTCCGGTGACATTGCGGGCATCAAATACGACACCACCGTTTATAAGGTCGTGGTAACGGTCAAGGATGATGGCAATGGCAAATTGGTTGGCGATACTAAGTACTATGTAAGCGGGAAGGGCACTGACGAATACGCGCCGATTGACGCTAAAATCGCAACCTTTACCAACACCTATTCTGCCGCCAGCGTTGATGTTACTCTGACCGCTCATAAGTCTCTGGACGTTAAAGTCGGCACGCGTGAATTGAAGGAGAACGAATTCTCGTTCGAATTGTGTGATGCAAACGGGACTGTTGTCAGTACCACCACAAATGCCGCAGACGGCAAGGTTACATTCGCGCCCCTTTCTTTTGATGCTAATGCCGTAGGCAAAAAGACCTACATCATCCGTGAGGTGACTAACGGCAACCTCGGCGGCATCACCTACGATAACAGTGAATACGAGGTCTCTTTCTCTATCACCGATAACGGTGATGGCCAGCTTAAAGCCAGCACCCCTGTTTATAAGCTGAACGACAAAGATGTTGGCGGTGCAGAGTTTGTAAACACCTACACGGCAACGCCGGGCGATGACGTCAAGTTTACCCCCAATGCCACCAAGGTATTGACCGGCCGCGATCTGAAGGATGGCGAGTTCACCTTCACTGTGACCGATGAGAATGGTAAGGAAGTTTCCACCGGCACAAACTATGCTGACGGCACGGTGAAATTCTCCGACATTGGTTTCGGCCAAGTCCAGACAACGTATGCCGCACTGCTTGCCGACCTGCCGACCGAGCAGCCTACCGAGGATGAAAAGCCCGTTGTAGACGAGCAGCCCACTGCAACCGAGCAGCCCACTGCAACCGAGCAGCCCACTGCAACCGAGCAGCCCACTGCGACCGAGCAGCCCACTGCAACCGAGCAGCCCACTGCGACCGAGCAGCCCACTGCAACCGAGCAGCCCACTGTAACCGAGCAGCCCACCGCGACCGCGCAGCCCACTGCAACCGAGCAGCCCACTGTAACCGAGCAGCCCACTGTAACCGAGCAGCCCGATGTGCATCGCCAGCCCGCTTTGCTTGCGCTGACTCCTGATGACAACAACGATGAGGAAGCCGCGCTGCCCGAGGAAGTGGAAAAACTGCTGACGCATTGGTACACCATCCGTGAGGTCAAGCCTACCGATACCAAGGGCATTACCTACGATTCCACCGTCTATAAGTTGTGTGTGAAGCTTCATGATGTCAGCAATGGCACTGGTATCTTGACTGTCGAGAGCGCTACCTATTATAGGGTCAACGGAGTCAAGTTGGAGCCGATTGATGGTACGCCGACTTTCCACAACAGCTATACCGCAGCGGATTCCGACGCAGTAACCGTTACCCTGCAAAAGAACCTGACCGGCCGTGCTCTGAACGCAGGCGAATTCACCTTTAAGCTGTCTTGCCCGGAGGACGCAGCGCACGATGGCCTGGAGGTTACCAACGATGCCAGCGGCATGGTGACCTTTAAGCTGACCTATAAGGATCTTAACCGCGACCAGAGTGATGCCGACCCCACCACTTACACCTACACGGTTTCGGAGGTCAAGGACGACGCCGAAGGCGTAACCTATGATGACCGAACCTACACCTTTAAAGTTGAGGTGCAGGACGATGGCACCGGCAAGATGAAGGCAGAGCTTACGGGGGAAGTGCCCGCGAGCATGACCTTTACGAATACCTACACGCCGAAGGCCACGCCTACGCCCACTCCCACAGTCACACCCAGCCCGGAGCCTTCTGCTACCCCCGCACCCACAGCTACCCCCGCACCTACCGCCACCCCGAAGCCCGTTGCTACCGCAACACCTGCCCCGATGACGCATATTCCGCAGACGGCGGACACATTCCCGCTGACGCTGCTGATTGCTATTCTAGCTATCAGCGGTGGCGCGGTTGCCCTGCTGATCGTGGGCAAAAAGCGCAGCAAAAAGTAATTCCCTCATAGTTTCCTAAATAGCAGACCCCCTCCCATACCGCCAGCAACAGCGGTGTGCGGAGGGGGTCTGCCTTTATCTGTTAAACAAAATAACCCTCGACTCATAAATCGAGGGTTGGATAATTATTCTTCCGAATCCTTAAGCAGGCTTCGCAGAGTACTGCGGAACTCGCGCATCTCATTTTTACCAAGGGTGTGAAATAGTTCATTTGCATACCATTCGGCACGACTTTTGGTAGGCGCAAAAGTCCACGAGAATGTTTTTCCGCTATGCACAAAGCCGACTTCCTGAACCAGTTCCTTTGACAGCAAGCCATTCAGAATTGCAAAAATAGAGCGATCTTTAAAGCATCTCGTATCAGGCGATCCCGCTTGTTGAAGAATCTGTAATTGAGTCATCGGCTCTTTAGCATTCCAAAGAATGTTCATCACCTGATCTTCGGATTTGGTGAGGTAAAAGACGCGGTTATCCTTCATGGCTTCCTCCTTTGCTTAGAACGATTACACTTATTTGTGCTAATTATAACGCATTTTTTACGGGCGTCAATACGGATGTTATCAGAACAAGCAGCTTTGTAATAGATTGGCCGCTGCTGTGTTTGAAGTGAAGATGATGGTTTGGGTAAAGTGTTCCATACTATGGGCCTTCCCTTGGAAAGCACCTGCCAAGCCGGCGGTAGAAACAAAGCCGCTGAAATACTTCTTGGGTTGCGGCTAGATTAGTCGTATGTGGCCGGTGATGTGGATATTCTGTTATCAAGGTGCAGATGTGGGGAGATATTCTTTGCCTCTCTATACTATATACTCGCAAATGGGTGCCAAAATTCGAGGGATAATTTGCGGTTTTTCAAAATGATTCTTCGTTGAACAGAATCTAAAATACTTGTTTGGGAGTTGTGGGGTAGCCTAAAACAAAAGGCGCTGTTACACATGTTTTTGCTTTCATCCAAATGTGCTTTTTGATTCTTCGATTCTACGAATAAAAGGGGGGCTGTCACATGTGCAACAGTCCCCCTTTGCCAGAGAAAGATTAGACCTTGAATGTCCGAATCATTTCGAGAAATGCAATCACAAGGATATGATGCAAATCCTCATCAAAAACTCCGTTCACGAAGCTGTACTTCCGCAGCAGGGGTTTATACTGCTCATAGAGTTTGTCCACGGCCTCTTTGTCACCATGGTGTGCCCTTACCAGAATATTCTTAAACATTCCCATATTACTTGTCCTCCATCTTTTTGCGAATCCGTGCAGTTGCATTTTTCTTATGCGTGCTGACCGTGTTGGGCTTGATGCCCAACTCCTTGGCAGTCTCCTTTACGCTCATCTCGTTGATGTAGAGGCATGTGATAACCGCATACTCTCTAACAGGAAGATTCTGCAGATGTTTGTCAGTCTCTTCCAACATCAGCTTTTCTTCAACGCACTCTTCAACAGATACCTCAATTCTGCAGGATACACTCTCTAAGTAAGAGGCATTTGCTTCAAAGGAAACTTCCTTCGTCTCCTTCTGGTTCTTCTTCCGCAGATATGAAACTCTCTTGTTGTGCAGAACCTTGTCCAGTTTTCCGGTGAATTGTGCTAGCAGTTCGATATCCTCACCAGAAATTGATTGATTGTAGAAATCTTTTTTCTTTGCCATCATAAACCTCCTGAATTTTGAGTTTCATTGAATAGACCTCAAAACTCGGAGGGGCGCGGGCAGAAA
>OLVY01002208.1_pt1 | contig 10970 bp, 9 predicted proteins | sample 1674261 | NCBI WGS metagenome assembly OLVY01 (sample SAMEA103958155, study PRJEB25191) | human gut metagenome | biome: human-associated habitat [ENVO:00009003]; feature: intestine environment [ENVO:2100002]; material: feces | place: Germany | collected 2013/2015
TGGAAGAGCACGCGACAATTTCGGCGTGTACACTTACAAAAAGGGAAAAATGGGATTGTAAAATATGGTCAGGATTATTATTGGGCGGCAGGACCAGAAACAGGAGCGAAAATTGTATCGTTATGGGGATCTGGAGAACCCAATCGTGCACCAATTAGTTATGCTGCGCTAAATGGTACAATTGCAGATGTACAAGGGCAGGAATCCTGTGTAATGGTAAGAAATACAAATATAAAAACATTGAATGATATAATAGAAGGAAATGTGCCTGGAAATACGGACATTACAGCGGGTGGTTTCTTCGTCGAATTCGGCGGCTACGCTGACGGAGCCGACCCGGGACAGCCGGATAACACCAAAAAAGGTGAGACCAACGTACTGGTAGCACCAATGGATGCTGAGGCTGTGATAAACGGTGTGAAATATGCCCCTCTTGCCGATGCACTGGATACGGCACAGGCAGGAGACACAGTCGAGATCGTAAAAGATAACGTCACAGCTGTGACAGGCGGAACCCTGAAAAAAGGTGTGAAGTTAAAGAGCAAGGATGGTACATGGTTCACCGCACCGGGTGATGCGGTGGATGTAACGCTTGACGTTGCAGCAGATGGAACCATTACACTCAAAGACGGAACACTTAATGTATCGGATAACGGAACACTGAACGTTTACAGTCCGGTAGACCATAATACTTACAAGGTGACAACCCCGGCAGGCGCATCATCGGTCGTTGTGCCAAAAGGCACAGGGGATGATACACCATATCTCAAGAACCATAATACGACAGGCGCACTCACCTTAAAGATCGGGGATGTGACATACACATATACCAATCAGAGTTTTGATGCCATCACCCTGGTCTACATCCCGGATGCCATGTACCGGAATGAACTGGTGACAAAAGCAGAAGTCCCTGCAGACAAGAAAGCAGAGATTAAGTTAGACGATACAAACTCCGTGAAGACCAAAGGGACAGGAAACGCTTCGGATAAAGTGACCGTGGAGCGGAGGAGTACAGACAAAAAAGCAGATGTAAAGATCCCTTCCGGTGCAAGTGCAGACGTGTTCGGACATGAAGTGGGGGCAGCACCGGCAAATGGCGTGACCGTCAGCCAGGGCAGCACGATAAACAGCGGATATCCGTCGCGTGATTATGTCACGATCCCGGTAGGAGAGAGCATCGTGATCGACGGAGTGACCTACAATGCGACCGACAGCGTACAGAGATACTATCTCGGGACATTCAACGTGGCGGTCACGACCGGGAACAATGCAGAGATCTCCGGCGGCACAAAGCCGGCTGACCCGGGCTACTTACAGCAGTACAAGGTAAAGATCAGTCCTAAGGCACACTTTGACCTCGATAAGGACAACTTTACCGTCACAATGAAAAAAAGTGATACCGGAGCGGCAGAGACATTGCCGTTTGAACAGGTATGCACAGAGGAAACAGATGGAAGCATCACAGTGACGATCCCTCAGGTGACCGGTGACATCACCATCAATGCTGCGGCAAAACGCCAGCTCACGACCTTAAATGTGGAAGGGCTCACAGCCGGCGGCGCAAAGGGAGTCTTCAAGGCAGTGGATGCATCCGGCAACACCTATGAGCTGGCTGACGATGGAAGCATCCAGGTAAACCGGAATGAGGAACTGACACTTACCTTTACGCCGGATGATTTTGACGACAGATACTATTCAGACCTGACCGGGGAGAAGGGAGAGAGTTTTTCCATCCTGACAGCCCTGACGGATACGACAGATCATGATGCGGATCTGTTTGCAACAGCGACATTCAACTGGACAGAAAAGAGCTATGTGATAACATATACGCCGGCGAAAGCGGATGTGACGTTAAAAGCAGTCTTTACGCCATCCCACATCGTACATCTCCATGTGACAGGAGGAACGGCAGAAGTGACAGACAATATGCTGGTCACAAAGGAGACAGGCGCATCACAGTTCAAGCATGTCATCGTGGCAGATGATAAGACGGTGGAGGTAACACTGAAAGACACGACAGCAAACGGACTGGCTCCTACAGCTTACTGGAGTGACGTGTCAGAATCACCGGAGAATGCGGGAAAGGATGTCTCCGCAGAGCTCCGGAATACCGGTGCAAAGACCTATACCTATACGACACAGAAAGTAAAACAGCCACAGGCACTGAACGTGACCTTTGAGGAGGGACAGACTGTGGAGGTTACGGTAAACAACGGAAAACTCTTAAATGATGACAATGCATGGAACGAAAGTTCCGGCACATACACAAGGATCGTAAAGAACAACGCTCCACTGGTGCTCAAGATCAAACCGGATGACGGCTACGGCTTAAAGGGCATCACAGTCAATGGTTATCCGATCGACATCGAAAAAGCACTGGAAGACAGGGCACTCGAATACGACAGTGCGACAGGCGTCTATACCCATACCACACACGGCATCTATCAGGCATGGAAGGTGACGGTCGATCTGGAAAAACAGCACCAGTTCATCTTTGAAGACCAGAACGGTGCACAGATCAGCAGTGGGGAGCGCATCACCGTCATTGACGGCGGAACGATCGCTGAGGCAGTCTTTGCCAAAATGCAGAGAGTGACAGACAGGTTAAAAGCGGACAACGAGAGCTTCTTTGTCTGGGTGGATAAGGCAAACACCGGAAAAGTCTATAATGGGACAACGGTCATCAGCAGCCAGACGGCAGATAAAGTGACGCTCATCCCGGTATACCGCACAAACGTGGTGAACGGGGCAGACGGAAGCAGCATCGCAGCGGATGATTTCGTCATCCATGTGAACGATGTCGGAAACCTGACAGCGTCTGATGCAAAGAACCGTGCCAATGTGAAGGCATATGGTGCAAACGGTGATGATATCACGGCAACCGTGACTGTAGACCAGGACAAATTAGATGAACTGACCGCAAAAGGCAAGGGCATCTATGCAGCGGCACTTACGTTCCAGGCAGGCGCAGGCGCAGGGGCTGCGACAAGCATCACGGTGGAAGTGACGGATGACAAACCGGCAGTCATCGGAAAGACAGCCCATACGTTCACCTTTACAGGAAGACCAAAAACAGAGTACAGCGTGCGTGAACTGGATACAACCGGAAGGCCGGTCGGACACATACTGAAATTCAAGACAGATGAAAATGGAAAAGGCATTGCATCTGGTCTGAAAAAAGCAACGGAATACAGGATCAGCCACAGCAATTTCGGCTCCACAGTCGGAAAGACTTCCCTTGTGGACGCAGCGGACATTGCGAAGCAGTTCGAAGAGAAAGGCGCAGGCGATACAAACAGCAACAATGCCACAGACAACACAGAAAAAGCGGAAAACTCCAACGTGGAAGTCACAGTGGATGATAACGGAAACTACAAGGTGACCGTAAAGAAGGACATTGACCAGACGGTACAGATCCCGGACACATGGGGCGATATCAGGGTCGACCTTGGCGGACATACCATCACAGGTGACAAGGCAGATGATGATAAGGAAGCAAAACCGGGACTGGAATTTGTCAAGGATGCGAACAGCAGCGAACATCCGGGAACGAATCTTGAGATCGTAAACGGCACCATCAAGGGTGGAGACGGTTCTGCCGCACATCCGGATGGAGCAGCCGGTATCGGAGCCAGTGGTGATACGGCAGATGCCGGACTTATCATCGGAAACGATGCAAACGTGACCGGTGGAAACGGTGCAGACGGCACAGAAGGCAAAGACGGAGGAAACGGCGGAGCCGGTATCGATGGTAACGGCAAGGTCACTCCGACGGTCAGTGGAACGGTGACTGGTGGAAACGGTGGTAAAGGCGGAGATTCCGCAACCGGTATCCCTGGCAATGGTGGAAACGGTGGAACCGGAATCAGCGCAGGCGATAAGACCATCACCATCAATCCTGGCGGAACCGTCAAAGGCGGTGATGCAGGAAACGGCGGAAACGCAACAGGAGATAACACGAACCCGGGCGGAAACGGTGGAAACGGCGGTACAGGAACCGAGACCACACAGCCGGGAAAGACCGATAATAACGGTGGAACAACATCCGGTGGAAATGGCGGAGACGGCGGAAAATCCGACATCGGCAACGGTGGAAACGGAGGTAACGGCGGAAACGGCTCCACAGGAGAAAATAATAACAACGGCGGCACAAGCAGTGGCGGCAGCGGCGGAAATGGCGGCGACTCAGACAAGGGTAACGGCGGCTCCGGCGGCAATGGAGGAAGTTCAGGCGAAACCGGTGGAACCGGCGGTGACAACACCGGAGGAAACGGTGGAAATGGCGGCGGCTCCAACAACGGCAATGGTGGCTCCGGCGGAAACGGAGGAGACTCCAACAGCGGAACCGGAGGAAACGGAGGAAACGGCGGAGATTCCAACAACGGCAATGGTGGCTCCGGAGGCAACGGTGGAGAATCCAACAGTGGAACCGGAGGTAACGGCGGAAATGGCGGTGACTCCAACAACGGAACCGGAGGAAACGGTGGAACCGGCGGTGAATCCAACAGCGGAAACGGTGGAAACGGAGGCGATGGAGGAAACGGTAAGAATCCGGGCAACGGCGGAAACGGCGGCGGCTCCAACAGTGGAAACAACGGCAGCTCCGGCAGTGACGGCAGCAAACCAGACAACAACGGCGGAAATGGCGGCAGCAACGGTGGCAGCAATGGCGGAGATAACGTAAACAATAACGGCGGCTCCGGCAGTGGTGGAAACAGCAATGGAGATACGAACGGAACCAATACCGGAGTTACAGATGGCAAGACCAATGCCACAGATATCGCTGCAGCGGATGGAAACAATGCGTCCGGCGGAAACAAAAACAACAAACACAACAGGAACAACAGAAACAACAACGAGTCAGACCAGACGGATGGTGAGGATGTGACAGAAAGTACAGAGACCGATGCAGATACAGGTTCCGATGATACTACAGATGTCGCAGACAGCACAGAGACCGGAGCAGATGCAGACGGAAGCGGAAACACAGACGACAGCATCCCGGCAGACAGCAGTGATGCAGACGGACACATCAGCTTCGCAGACTGCGGATTCCACTGGTATCCAGTCATCCTGATCCTTGTGATCGCAGGATACACAGTCCTGCGTATCCGGAAGATCCGCGAGGAACTTGATGGAGAGTAAGACAGTAACACCAAAAGATACCAGAACGAAAAAACAATCCCGGGGATATCCACATATCCCCGGACAATAAAAAAGAAAGGCCTGACATCTAAACTTACAAACAACAAACCAAAATGATATATGTAAATTTTCCAAAATACTTACAAAACATCTGACATGAGCGGGCAGAACAGGAAAGCTCCCTGTCAGACCCATTCATGGCAGAAATACGAGGAACAGGAGGATAAGGACCATGGATCCTGAAAGAAGAAAAGCACTGCGGAAGACGCAGAAAAAATGTATCGCAGCCCAGGTGGTGATGTGTGCAGCCTATATATCAGCGGGCATCTTACTGGCTGTGACAGGCAGGCACTGTGTGGCAGATACTCCGATCTATATAGCCGGCGCAGTCATTACAGCCGGCTGCATGGCAGCTCTTGCAGTGTTTGAGTCAAGACTTTCAAGAGAACTTGCAGGATGACATGACAGGGGCAGCGCAGGCTGCCCCTGTTGTGCCTGAAAAAGGGATTATAAGGAAGTGACAGATCATGAAAGACAGGAATTTTGTAAAGGAAATAGAAAAGTTAAGGACAGCCGTCTTAGGGTATGACCGCGAGGAAGTCGTGCTCTACATCAGGGAGCTGGTGGAGTACTATGGACAGAAGAACGGGGAGGCAGTGAGGGAACTATATCTGGAAAAGATGCAGCTTGCGGCAGAGAACGCAGGACTGCGGGCACAGATCCCCACACAGGAGAAGCTCTATGCGGAGGCAGAAGGAAAGGCGGAGGAGATCCTGGGCGGTGCAAAGGAGACTGCGGCGACCATCCTCGACCATGCCGGCACCGAAAAGGAACGCATGCTCAGAGAGGCCGGGGAAGCAGAAAAGAGGATCCTTGCAGAAGCGGACAGAAAGGCAGGGGAGACCCTTGCAGAGGCAGAGAGGAAGGCAGGGGAGACCCTTGCAGAGGCGGACAGGAAGGCATGGGAGACCCTTGCAGAGGCGGACAGGAAGGTAGGGGAGACCCTTACAGAGGCAGAGAGGAAGGCAGGGGAGATCCTTGCAGAGGCAGGGCGGCAGGCGGAGGAGATCCTTTCAGAGGCAGGGCGACAGATGGATGTCATCCTGACAAAGACAAGGGAGAAAGTGGAGAAGCAACAGGCGCTCTACCATCAGTACCGCAGCCGTCTGGAAGCCTTGAAAAACGGCCTGGACTGCATCTTTGCAGGGTGTCCGCCGGAGGAAGACACCCGGGATCTGCATGGAAAGCCGCAGAGACCGGGACAGATACAGGCAGACGGACCGGAAGAGGCCGGTCTCCGGGAACAGCCATGAACGAGGGAGAACAGTACAGCCTTGACATGGCACTCCTGAAGGTCCGCGAGGAAAAACGGAAAAGAAAGATGCGCTCAGAGCGGGCCGTCATCCTGTTCGTGGTCTGGATCCTGGTGTTCAGGGTGTGCGGGATCATGCGCGTGGATGGGAATTCCATGCGCCCTGCCTGCCATCCCGGGGACATCGTGTTCTTCCTGCGCATCCTCCCGGACGGCGTGGGCTATGGGGATGCCGTCATCTTAAAGGATGCATCCGGGGAATACCTGATCAAGCGCATCGCAGGGCTGCCGGGGGATGTGATGGAGGTGGACCGTGAGGGACACCTGACAAGGAACGGCGCAAAAGTGCAGGAGACGGATGTCATCTTCGGCCTGTCGGAAACAGGAGACAGCGTGGATTATCCGTACACCGTGCCGGAAGGAAGTTATTTCTTTCTCGGGGACAACCGCCCGGTGTCCATGGACAGCAGGATGCTCGGTGCGGCAGGAAGGGAAGAGATAAAAGGAAAGGTCATCTGGGCAGCGGGGGCTGGGAGATGGAACAAAAAAACAGGCAAGAGGTAAAAGACCATGAGCATAACAGGAGCTTATACTTGGGAAGATATTTCCAGTCTTGGGATGGAAGCTTATTTCCAGCCCATCTACAACGTGGAAAAGCACAGGATCACCGGGCTTGAGGCGCTGTTCCGTGCAAGGGACGGGAAGGGAGGTTTCCTCGACCCGGAGAGCCTTGTGCAGGAGGCAGAGGAATGCGGCTGGGTGCATGAAATCGACCTGTGGATGATCCGGGAGTGCTGCCGGTGGTTCACGAGGTTTGCGGAACACGGCATCACGAGGATCAACGTGAACCTGTCGCCGCAGACCTGCATGGTGGAGACTGTCTGGGAGGAGATCAGCAGCTGCCTGGACCGGTACGGCCTCCAGCATGGGAAGATCTGGCTGGAGATGACGGAACTCGGGAAGTCGGCGGATAACGGAAAGCTCCTGGAGACCGCACACAGGCTGCAGGATAAGAAGTTCAACCTGGTCATGGATGATTTCGGCAAGGGCGAATCCAATTTCGTGCGGCTGATGGATTTCGAGTTCCAGAGCATCAAGCTGGACAAGGAGCTGGTCTGGGGCATCGGGAGCAGGAAGATGGGCATGCCGATCGTGCAGACGCTCCTCGTGTTCGCCCAGAGGAACCACATCTGGGTGACGGCAGAGGGGATCGAGACAGGGGAACAGGCAGCACAGCTGGAAAAGCTCGGCTGCAACTTTTTACAGGGCTACCTGATCAGCAGGCCGCTCCCGGCGCAGGAATGCGTCTCGTTCATAAGGCAGTGGGAGGACACGGACATCCTCGGACAGCCTGGGCAAGAAGATGATGATTGCAGAAATCATATGAAACAATTGCGAAACTCATGAAAATCTAAATTGAAAGAAGGGCATGAGGAGTTTCGCAATTGTCTAAATATCATATAAGGAACAGGAGAGATAAATCATGGGAAAGACAAAATTTGGAACAAAGATCGTATTCTTTTTTGTGATACTGCTCGGTGCAGGGGCAGTGTTATATGCGAAAAACTGCATGGAACAGCTCGCAGCATACGCAGTAAGCCTCGTGGACGGTGCAGGACAGGCGCAGGCGCAGAGCCAGCTTGCGGCAATGATCGCTTCCGATGTAAAAAAAATGGCAGCCTTTATGGCAGTCGGGCTTATCATCACGATCGTTGTGGGTGCTGCGGGCATCATTGATTACATCAGGAGCCTTGACCTTGCATGCAGCTATTCGGACGCCCTCGCACAGGGCGATCTCACGCAGGATGTGGAACAGAAATATTTAGACAGGAAAGACAGCATCGGAAACCTTGCGGCAGCTTTCCACAAGATCCGGGAGAGCTTTGCGGGACATCTTGGGAGCGTGAAGGACAATGCAGAGTCCCTGAGCGGCCATGTCTCCTCCATCGGGAAAAACGTGGATGAGATCAACGGCGAGATGGAAGGCATTTCCGCAACGACACAGCAGCTTGCAGCGAGCATGGAGGAATCCGCTGCATCCGCAACGGAGATGAACACCATGTCAGAGGAGATCAACCGGGCGATCAAAAACATCGCGGAGAGCGCACAGGAAGGTGCGGAGCGTGTCAATGACATCCATACCCGTGCCATCAATGCGAAGAAAGAGACCACGGAGAACCGTGCCAATGCACAGCGCATGCACGGCGAGATCAAGGCAAGCCTCGACCAGGCACTGCAGGATGTGGAAGTGGTATCCCGGATCGAGGTCCTGGCACAGGCGATCATGGAGATCACCAACCAGACGAATCTTTTATCCTTAAATGCTTCCATCGAGGCGGCACGTGCCGGGGAGATGGGAAAAGGGTTTGCAGTCGTGGCGGACGAGATCCGGAAGCTTGCGACGGAATCCGGAGAGACGGCGACAACCATCCAGGAGGTCACGGACAGCGTGGTGAAAGCGGTGAACCAGCTCACAAAGGACAGCAGACGTCTGTTAGACTTCGTCGCAACTGATGTGAAATCCAGCTATGACAGCTTTGAGAGCCTTGCAGATGCCTACAACCGGGATTCCGAGTTTGTGGACGGTCTTGTATCGGATTTCAGTGCGACATCCGAGGAACTCTTAGCTTCCATGGACGGCATGATAAATGCGATCGAGGGAGTTGCAAATGCGGCAAACGAGGGCGCAAGCGGGACCTCCGACATGGCAGAACGCATCCAGAACATCACCATGCGGTGCTCCGAGGTGGCAGAGACCACGGAACAGGCAGGTGCAACGGCAGAAACGTTAAAGGCAGACACCGGGATCTTCAAGGTGTGAGAAAGAACACCGGCAGAAAACAGCAGCCATCAGGATGGAACGCAGCATTGAATCAATGGAGAAATGGGAGGATAAACGTGAGAAATAAAAAGAGAATGCTTGCCGCAGGACTTATAGCCGTGGCACTTCTGTCAACTGTGAACGGATGCGGCAGTACAACCGGAAATATGCAGGATACCAAGGGCATACAGGGAGCTACAGGAGCAGCTGGCGGAACCGTGCAGGGTTCCGGGAGCACAGGAACTGCATCAGACACGGCGGCACAGAACAACGGCAACACAGCAGATCATAATGCACAGGATAACAGCAGTGGAACAGGAACAGCACAAAACGGCAGCAACACAACAGATCATACAGCACAGACAGGAAACAACGACAGCAGCGGAACATCACAGGCAGGCGTGTCACAACATGCAACCGCAGGTTCTGCCACAATGGTAAATGGCGGCATCACGGAACAGGAAGCGAAGAACATCGCAGCCGGGAATGCAGGGGTCACAGAAGAACAGATCCAGTACATCACGGTAAAACAGGACTGGGATGACGGCCGTGCCAGATATGAGGTGGAATTCACCGCAGCCGGAGTGGAGTACGATTATGAGCTGGATGCATCCGATGGACGCATCCTCTCGGCAGACTCCGAAGTGATAGACAAGGGATACCGTGCATCACAGAATGGTACGACAAGTTCCCAGAACGCAGCCGGCACATCGCAGACAGCACCGGGCGGTGTTTCCATCGAGACAGCAAAACAGACCGTCATGGACAGGATCCCTGGCATCGATGCCGGAAACATCTACATCCATCCGGACTATGACGACGGCATATCTCTCTATGAGGGGGAAGCCTACTATGCGGAGGTAAAATATGAATTTGAGATCAACGCAGAAAACGGAAACATCATCAGCTGGGAAGCAGAATCCATCTACGACTGAGAAAAAGCCGTTAAAAGTAAAGGTTGAGACAGTCCTGATCATCATTGCCATGACCGGGCTTGTCCTGACCGGCATCACGATCGGGAACAGGATACACCATCATCAGATGTTAAGGGATATCCGTATCAAGTTCGAGCAGCTTCATGACCGGATCGAAGATCAGGACACCGGTCGGGATGCCGGTTTTGGAACATATGAGAGGACAGAAGGATGAGAATTTTAATAGCGGATGACATGGAATATGCACGTGCAAATATCATGGAAATGGTGAAGAAAATCTTTCCAGAGGCGGAGATTGATACTTTCAGCGATGGAACACATGCATGGAAAGCAGTGAAAAAGAGAGAATATGACTTACTTTTTACGGATGTCAGGATGATCAGAATGCACGGACCGGAACTCGCAGAAAAAGTCGCAGAAAAGCATCCCCATACAGAAATCTTTTTTGTGACAGGAGAAGACAAAGCAGAACTGGAACAACTGGGGATCGATCCCAAGCGATGTATTTTCAAACCATACAGGATCGAGGATGTGAAAAAATGTCTGAAAGAAAACAAAGTATTTGAATTTGGCGGCATTGGAAATGAACTCAGACCATAACAGAAATTTTAAAGTAGAAGCACTCTAATAGAATGATCAATCAGATGAGAACCTGATTAGAATCCATTCTATTAGGGTGTTTTTTGTAAAAAATAACTTTCGATTTCACGTAAGTTCATTGTGTCGTTTTATGTCGGGTGGTAAAATGATTTTT
>OLVY01002210.1_pt1 | contig 10964 bp, 10 predicted proteins | sample 1674261 | NCBI WGS metagenome assembly OLVY01 (sample SAMEA103958155, study PRJEB25191) | human gut metagenome | biome: human-associated habitat [ENVO:00009003]; feature: intestine environment [ENVO:2100002]; material: feces | place: Germany | collected 2013/2015
CAGCAGATGATCGGCCCAGACGGGGGTGTTGCGGAAGCCCTTCGCACCGGTGTGAGTCTCGATGCCGGCCTTCTCGTCCAGCTTCAGGGCCTCGGCCATGAGGGTGACGGTCTGCAGCACATCGAAGCCGCCGATGGCGCCGCTGGCCAGATGCACCTTTGCGCCGCCCTCCCGGGCCGCCTGCTTGATCTCTTCATAAAACGCGAGGTCGGCGAATGCACCGATGGACAGCACCACGAGGTTCACGCCCCGGCGCAGCACCGGAACAGCCATTGCACGCACCGCTTCCACCGAAGCGGCTTCCACGATGTACTCCGGCTCCAGCGCCAGCAAAGCATCCACGTCCGCGCAGGCCGCACAACCCACGCTTGCCGCCGTCTTCTCTGCCGAAGCGAAGGTGCGGCTGGTGACACCCACCAGCTCGTAGTCTTCCAGCAGGCCCTTCTTCCACGCATCGGCCACGATATTGCCGAGGAAACCACAGCCCACGATGCCAAATTTCGTTTTCATGTTTCCGTTTCTCCTTTTTCCCGCCGGGTTGGCGGATTTTTCTTTTCCAGTATACCATGCCATGTGCAGAAAAGCAAAACCCGGCGTTTTTCATAGTTTTTTTGTCATTCACGCACGAAAATCAGCATTTCACGCAGATTTGCTTGCTTATTTCCCCAGAAATGCTATAATTGCATCAATCGAATGTCCATATTTTTTCAACATCCAAAGGAGATTTTTGTATGCTCTCTTATCGTAAACTTGCCATGCGTGTTCTGGGTCGGCCTCTCAATACGGGGGGGGGTATCAATTCACCCCGTCCGGCCTCTCAGCGGGCAGCGGCGCTTGTCCTGACCGCCGCAATGCTCACCACCCTTACCGCCCCGGCCTTTGCAGGGACATGGTACATCGAAGATGGTGACATTACGATTTCGGCGGGCGAGAGCGGCAACAACGTCACCCAGAACAAGGAGACCACCGTAAATGACCATGACACCATCATCACAAATCGTGAGGAGGGCGCTTCTTCCCACACCGTGACCATCGACGCCAAAGATAAGGACGATAAGGTTGAGGTCACGCTCAAGGATGTGAATATTGACGCCAGCAGCCGGAGCGAAGCCGCTGTGAGTGTTACCGGCAAAGGTGACACCACCATTGAGCTGGATGGCGACAACGAGCTGAAGAGCGGCGCTGGCCATGCCGGGTTGGAGCACAACAAGACTGACACCAGCGGCGAACTGACCATTCAGGACAAAGATAATAACGGCAGTCTGGAGGCTGCCGGTGGATTCAAAGGCGCTGGCATCGGCAGCGCTGGCAGCAATGACGCTCAGGTGAAAATCACTGGCGGCAATATCACGGCCACCACCAGTGACGATTGGGGCGCAGGCATTGGCAGTGGTTCCTACGGCACCGGCACGGTAGAGATCACCGGCGGCGAGATCAATGCAACCGGCGGTTATTTAGGCGCTGGCATCGGCGGCGGCTGCAACGGCAGCGGCAATGTGACCATCAGCGGCGGCACCATCACTGCCGCAGGCAGTGATGGCGCTGCGGGCATCGGCGGTGGTTATTATAACGGTGCGACCGTTACGATAACCGGCGACGCTGTTATTAAAAATGCATCTAGCACGAAGTACGGTGCAGGCATTGGCGGCGGCAATGGCAGCGATGGCAATGTGACCATCTCCGGCAATGCAAAAATCGAGAATGCGACCGGCGGCTACGGTGCGGCAGGCATCGGCGGCGGCGCATTTAGTTCCCCCGATAAAATCGGCAACGGTAACGTGGTCATCAAGGATAATGCCAAAATCGACAATGTGCAGGGCGGCGCTTATGGCGCAGGCATCGGCGGTGGTATTTATGGTCTCAGCAATGTGACCATCGAGGGCAACACCAAGGTCAACGCTACCGGAGGCGCAGGCGGCGCGGCCATAGGCGGCGGTGCTGGCGCTGAAAACAACAGCGATAACAATGGCAATCAAATCACCATCAAGAGCAATGAGAACGGCAGTCCCACCATCAATGCGGTCGGCGGCGGTACAGATGAAGGGGAAAAAATCGTTATTGGCGGCGCCGGCATCGGTGCTGGCTGCGAAAGCAATGCAGATGCCGACATCACCCTCGAGGGCAAAGTGACCATTACGGCCACCGCCGGAAAAGACAACGTGGCCATCGGCGCTAACGGCATCGAGCAGGAGTTCTCCGGCCTTGCTGAGGGCAGCTCCATCACCCGCTACGACCCTGAGGGCAACGACATCACCCTCCCCACCGACCCTGTCCCTGCGGTTCCCTCCTCTTCCGGCGGCAGCTCTGCGGATGCCTCTGTGCAGGAGTCGGTCTTCCCGGGCCTCGTCGTCACCGACAAGGACGGCCAGCGCATCTCCTACACGAGCATCCGGGGCAACAACGTCCTCTCTATCCGCGTCGGACGGTTCACGGCCTCCCTCCGGGCCTCGCTGGCCACCCTGCGTCAGCTGCGGGCTGAGGGCATCGACACCATCACCTTCCAGACCATCCTCTGCTCCACCACCCTCTCGGTGGACGAACTGCTGGCCATGGGCGGCGAGGATACCGAAGTCGTTCTCACCCACCACATCCGTTCTTCCACGCTCACGGTGGGCGGCAAGGCCGTGTAAGGCTCCCTTGTTCCCCGATGATTTTTGTGGTACACTAGGCGCAGAAATCTATAAAAATCGAGGGAAAGTAACTTATGGCTGGCGACCTTCATACTCATTCCACCTGTTCTGACGGCTCTGTCCCCATCCACCGCCTGCCCCTGATGGCAGCGCGGCTGGGGCTGAGCGCTCTGGCCCTTTCTGACCACGACACCACCCTCAGCGCCCAGTACGCCTACGACCACCCGGTGCAGGACGGCGTGCGGCTCATCCCCGCCGCCGAGCTCACCGGCTACGATTTCGAGCGCAGCCACCGCGTCCATCTGCTGACCTTCTGGCCCGACCTCGACTGCCCTGCCCTGCGCCGGCACTGCGACATCATGCGCCAGCGCCGCAACGAGTGCGCTCTGCAGAGCTGCCGGGAGATCGAGGCGCTGTACCCCCAGTTCCGCACCGAGCAGGCGCTGGAATACGCGCAGGACAGCGGCGTCCTCTTTAAGAGCGGCATCATGCAGGCGCTGCAGCAGCTGGGCCTGTGCGACGGCATCTACACCGGGCTTTATCACGAGTTGTTCGGCTGGGAGCCGCGGGGCAAGTGCCTCCACTCCCCCACTTACCCTCCGGTGCGGGAGGTTCTGGCCACGGCAAAGGCCGCTGGGGCCGTGGTGGTGTTCGCCCACCCGACGGTGTACAAGAGTATGCCTCTGCTGCGGGAGCTGGTGGCTGAAGGGGCCATCGACGGCATCGAGGTGCATCACCCCCGCAACAGCCCCGAGGATATGGCCGAGTGCGCTGAACTCTGCAAGAAGCATGACCTCATCGTCACCGGCGGCAGCGACTTCCACGGCGCGAACCACGGCAAACCCCACCCGGTGGGTGCCTGCGTCACCGAGGACGACCAGATCGCGCGCATCGAGGCACTGGCCCGCAAGCGCCGGGGCGGCGCTCTGTGACCGGGTCACATTGACTTCCTCGTCTGACAAGTATATAATAAAAATACTATGCGAGTCCGCTCGCCTGTCAGTCGGATATAAAGAGAGGAAGTTTGAATATGAGCAAGTCTTTCAGCTACCCCAACAAGGGTACCTGCTCCAAGGAGACCCACATCGTGCTGAACGATGACCACACCATCGAGTCCATCGAGGTCATCGGCGGCTGCAACGGCAACCTGAAGGGCATCAGCCGCCTGCTCAAGGGCATGAAGGCTGAGGACGCCATCGCCCGCATGGAAGGCACCACCTGCGGCCCCCGCCCCACCAGTTGCCCTGACCAGATTGCACAGAACCTCAAGCGCGCTCTGGCTGAGCTGTAAGTCACAGTCCGTTCAAAAGACCACCGTCCTGCCCTTATTTCCTGCGGGCAGAACGGTGGTCTTTTTGTTTATTGCAATTTTCAAAAATAGTGCCTATCGAAACAGTATCTTTGCGATATGCAATTCAACGCTGTTGCTGCTGCATTAAAAAGTTGAATTGCTATAAAGTAAAATTTGATTTTCTACGCTGCCGACAGAGGAGTTTCTGGTTCCGACCAAAATCGAGCCAAAAAGCGGTTGACAAAAACCGTGTCCTTTGCTACAATAAATAAGTAAACGCAGGGTTAGCTCATCCGGTAGAGCGACTGCTTCCCAAGCAGTAGGCGGCGGGTTCGAGTCCCGTATCCTGCTCCACAAAAAGAGCGCTGATTCGTCAAGAATTGGCGCTTTTATCATTTCAGCAAGTCTAAAACTGAGAGGGACGTCATGATTTTTGTACCCCTTCTGCACTATTTCAAGTGCAAGAATCAATACAGCGGCAACGAAGACGGGATGCGCTATCTGCTCTCGCCCGGCAAGCGCAGCGTGCCTGACCCGGACGGCGGCGAGGGCGCACAGAAAGAGGAAGCCATCCTCACGGTGGACATCTGGCCCGACCCCTGGGCGCTGGACCGCACCGACCCCGCCCTGCGCCGACAGATGGTCTTTCCGCTGACGGACGAGGGCCGGGCCGCAGCGGCAGAGTATCTGTCCTCTGCCTACAGCACTGACCTGGCGCTCTGGAAGCAGCGGCCCTCCATCCTGGACTGTGAGCCCTGGTCACCGCCGCCGAAGGACGAGGACGCAGAAAGCGGGGAAAGCAAATGATATACCGTCTCAAAGAGCTCAAGGGCGACACCATCCCGGTGCCGCAGCTCATCTTTTCCAAGCTGGGCATCGCCGAGGAATACAACGTCCGGGTAGCGCTGTATGTGCTGGCTACCGGCGTCACCGACCCCGAAAAAATTTGTGCCGACCTTAAACTGCGCAGCCGCATCTCTGCCGAAAGCGCCCTCTCTTTCTGGGCCGGTGCGGGGCTTCTCGAGCGCTACGACGAGAACGCCGCGCCGGGAGCAGAGCCCTCCGCTCCTGCCCCCATGACCTGGGCGGAGATCGCCGCCGCAAGCCGCACCGACCCCATGATCTCGAGCCTCATCGACTGCGCTCAGACCGGCTTTGCCCGCCCGCTGACTCACAGCGAGATGGAAAAGCTGGTCAACCTCTACGTACAGGAGGGCTTTGCCCCCGAGACCGTCATGCTCTGCGTGGCCTATGTGGCCAGCCGGGGCAAGCGGACGATGGCCGCCGTCCTCCACGAGCTGAAAGTCTGGCGGGCCGAGGGCGTGGAGACCGGCGAACAGGCCGACGCCCACCTCAAGCTGCTGGCCCTCCGCCAGACCCGGGAACAGTATGTTGCTTCCCTGCTGGGCATCCCGGACAGCGAGCTCACCCTCGGCGGGCGGAAAGCCATCGCCCGGTGGTATGAGGTCTACGGCTACGACGATGCCATGGTGCAGGAGGCCGCTGTGCAGGCCGGGCCGAAGCGTGACCTGTGGTACTGGAACAGCATCCTCAAGACCTGGAACGCCAAGGGTCTGCGCAATATCCACGATGTGCGCACTCCGGTGGCCGCTGCCGGCGCCAGCCGGAACATCCGGGTAGACCGCGAGACCCCCAGCGGCAATGACTTCCTCAAGAACGCTGCCCGCCGCCGCACCCTCAAGAAAAAGTCCGAGTGACCCCCGGCATAAGGAGACACTATGCGTACCAAAAACGAACTGTATCAGGAAGCCCTGCGCACCGTCGCCCGCCGTCGTCAGACCGCACGGGCCAAGGCGGAGGACGCCCGCGCTGAGGCCGAGGCTGCTGTCCCCGGGCTGCGCCACGCCGAAGAAGAGGTGCGGGTGCGGGGCATCCGCTGCGCACTGGCCGGTGCGGCGGGCAAGGACCGCACCGATGCCGCTGCGGCCCTCACCGATGCCCGCAAAAAGCTGGCCGACCTGCTGGCCTCCAGCGGCCGTCCCGCCGACGCACTGGAGCCGCACTTCACCTGCAGGCTCTGCGAAGACACCGGCATTGTGGACGGACGCACCTGCAGCTGCGTCCACAAGGTGATGCAGCAGCTCCGCCGGTCGGAGATCGAGGCTCTGTCCAGCCTCTCCATTTCCAGCTTCGATACCATGGAGCTGCGCTACTACCCTGCCCGGATGGACGCCTCCCTCGGCGAGCCGGTGCGGAGTTATATGTCCACCCTTCTGGACGACCTGCGCGGCTACGCCGACGAATTCGATACCACCAGCGAGAGCCTGATGCTCCTCGGCAACGCCGGTCTGGGCAAGACCCATGCCGCTTTGGCCATTGCCGGAGAGGTGCTGGAAAAAGGCTTCGACGTCATCTATGTGTCCAGCCCCGACTTCTTCTCGAAGCTCGAGGCCCTGCACTTCGGCTCCGACCCCGCCGGGGAGGAAGAGATGCTCCTGCGCACCGCCGCCGGGGCCGACCTGCTCATCCTCGACGACCTGGGTTCCGAGTTCAACTCCAGCTTCCTCATCAGCACCCTTTACAGCCTGCTGAACAACCGTCTGGGCGCGAAACTGCCCACCATCGTCACCACCAACATCACCGACGGCGCTCTGCTGGAAAAGCTCTACACCGAAAAAATCTCCAGCCGCCTCTCCTCTTTTGTCCCCTTCCTCTTTATGGGCGACGATATTCGGGCGCAAAAGGCAGAAGAAGCGTAAATAGGATAGAAGTCAAAGAGAGTTCTTATTCAGGAAAGGAATTTCAAATATGGGAATCGTAGTCATCGGCGCAGTTTTCGTAGACATCAAGGGCTATCCCCTCTCCACCTACATCCCCGGCGGACGGAACGCCGGCCGCATTGAACAGGTGCATGGCGGTGTGAGCCGAAACGTGGCGGAGGACATCGCCAATGTGGAGCTGCGCCCCACCTTCGTGGGTCTGGTGGACGACACCGGCATGGGCCAGGACGTCATCAATAAACTGGACAACCACAAGGTCAACACCAAGTACATCCAGAAGGTCCCCGATGGCATGGGGACATGGCTGGCCATCTTTGACAACGACGGCGACGTCCACGCTGCCATCTCCAAGCGCCCTGACACCACCCCGCTGACCACCCTGCTGGAGAAGAAGGGCGACGAGATCTTCAGGGACTGCGACGCCATCGCCATCGAGCTGGATCTCGAGAAAGACACGGTCAAGCAGGTGCTCCGCTATGCCAGGAAATACAACAAGAAGGTCTTTGCCGCAGTCTCCAACATGAGCATCGCTATGGAGCGCCGCGACTATCTGCAGCAGATCGACTGCTTCGTCTGCAACCAGCAGGAGGCCGGTCTGCTCTTCTCGGACGACTACGAGCATCTCACCCCCAGCCAGATGGCTCAGGTACTGGCCCGGAACGTCCACAGCGCCAACATGACCAGCATGGTGGTGACCATGGGCGGTCAGGGTGCCGTGTACGCCAAGCACACCGGTGAGTGCGGCGTCGTACCCGCCAAGAAGGTGGACGTCATCGACACCACCGGCGCAGGCGACGCCTTCTTTGCCGGTACGGTCATCGGCCTGACCTACGGCAAGAATCTGGCCCAGTCCTGTGAGATCGGCAGCCGCCTGGCCGCGTCGGTCATCTGCATCACGGAGAACGTCTGCCCCCGTTTCCGCCCACTGGAATTCGGGCTGGATGTGCCGGTAGTGGACTGAATCTGTATCTTCATGCGCAGAGGTCTCTGGGCCTCTGTGCTTATTTTTTAATGCTGCCGTTCGATTCTTTCGATGCATTTCGCGGTTTTTATCGGAAAATCTGTTGAATCCCACCTGTGGCAGTGTTACACTGGACTTATTCAAATTTGTGAAAAGAGGAGAATCTAATGAACCAAAATCAGCACAAGCGGAGCGCCTTTTCGGGCAAGATCGGCTTTGTCCTCTCGGCGGCAGGCGCTTCGGTAGGCCTCGGCAATATCTGGCGTTTCCCCTATCTCGCAGCAAAGTACGGCGGCGGCATTTTCCTGCTCATCTACATCATCCTCGCCTTCACCTTCGGCTACACCATGATCGTGGCCGAGACGGCGCTGGGCCGGATGACCAAGAAAAGCCCGGTGGGCGCATTCGCCGCCGTCCGCAAGGGCGGGCGCTCCTTCGGCGGCTGGATAAACGCCATCATCCCCATCCTCATCGTGCCTTATTACTCGGTCATCGGCGGCTGGGTCATCCGGTATCTGGCCGACTACGTCAGCGGCCACGGCAGTGAGCTGGCCACAGACGGCTACTTCTCGGCCTTCATTTCCAGCGGCGCTTCGGCGGAGATATGCTTTGTCATCTTTACCATCTTCACCCTTGCCATCATCTTTGCAGGCGTGCGCAACGGCGTGGAGCGGGTCTCCAAGGTGATGATGCCCATTCTCGTGGTGCTGTCCGTCATCATCGCGGGCTACTCCGTCACCCGCCCGGGTGCGCTGGAGGGCGTGAAGTATTTTCTCGTGCCGAATCTCTCCAACTTCTCCTGGATGACCGTCGTGACCGCCATGGGGCAGATGTTCTACTCCCTCTCCATCGCAATGGGCATCCTCGTCACCTTCGGCTCCTACATGAAGAAGGATGTCTCCATCGAGGAGTCCACCGAGAACGTGGAGATCTTCGACACGGCCATTGCCATCATGGCGGGCCTGATGATCATTCCGGCGGTCTTTTCCTTCTCGGGCGGCGATCCAGACACTTTGCAGGCCGGCCCGGCCCTCATGTTCATCACCATCCCGAAGGTCTTTGAGAGCATGGGTCTCGGCACCGTGGTGGGCATCCTCTTCTTCACGCTGGTGCTCTTTGCCGCCGTCACCAGCTCCATCGCCCTGACGGAAAGCGCCGTCTCCACCTTCGAGGACGAGCTGGGCTGGGAGCGTAAGCAGGCCACTGTCCTCATTGGCATCATCATGCTGGTGCTGGGCAGTCTGTCGGCTCTGGGCTACGGCCCGCTGGCCCAGTTCACGGTCTTTGGGATGCAGTTCCTCGACTTCTTCGATTTCCTCACCAACTCCGTCATGATGCCCATTGCAGCCATCACCACCTGCCTGCTGGTGTCCCGGGTCATCGGTGTGGAGAAAATCGAGGAAGAGGTCACGCTGGAAGACAAGCCCTTCCGCCGCAAGCGCATCTTCAACTTTATGATAAAGTACCTCTGCCCCATCTTCGCAGCCATCATCCTCATCAGCTCGGTGGCAAACGCGCTGGGCGTCATCTCCATGTAAGCAGATAACAAAAAGCGCTGGAAGCCTTTACACCGCTTCCAGCGCTTTTCTTATGCCCGTTTCAGGATGCTCTTTATCTCGTCCAGATTCTTTACAAAATAAATGCCGCTCTGCCGCTCGGGGCTGGACAGCCCCATCTCGACCATATGGGCCAGCAAAGCTTTCAGCCCGGCGTAGTAGCCATCGAGGTCATAGAGGATGCAGGGCGCGTCCAGATGGCCCAGCGAGACCTTGGACATCACCTCGGCGATCTCTTCCAGCGTACCGGTGCCGCCGGGGAAGGCGATAAAGGCGTCGCCCAGCTCTATCATCCTGGTCTTGCGCTCGGTCATGTCCTGCGTGATGATGAGCCTGGTCAGACCGTCATACTGCACCTCGGAGTCGATGAAGAACTGGGGCTCGACGCCGGTCACTTCGCCGCCCGCCGTCAGAACGCTGTGGGCCAGACGCCCCATCAGGCCGCTGCGGGAGCCGCCGTAGACCAGTGCATTCCCGCTCCTGCCGATCCAGCGGCCCAGTTCCTCCACCGCCTGTTTCAGGGCCGGGTCGCTGCCCTCGTTGGCCCCCAGATAGACCGTAATATTCATCGGCATTTCCTCCGTTATCTTGCCCATGTCATTTCCTGATTCGGGCCGGTATAATCAAACTTACCGTCGTTCTTTTCTTCCAGCGCTTTTATCATGTGATAAGCAAACTCATTGTAGGGCGTCGGGATGCCCAGCTCTTTGCCCATCCGGATGAGCGTACCCGAGAACATATCGATTTCGGTATGGCGTCCGGCGTCGAGGTCTTGCAGCGTCGAGTAGCGGGCCGAGGGCTTGACGGCGCAGCCCTTGCCGGACACGGCATCCACCTTCTGCATGTCAATACCTTTGGCTGCGGCAATGGCTTCCAGCTCACGGCGGAGGCCGTCGCTGATGGCCTTCATATGGACGCTGTCACGGTAGCAGCCTACGCCTGCGCCGAGGATGGCCTGGGGCAGGTTGTTGCAGACATTGAGGCGGAACTTGCTCCACATCTCTTCCCGGATGCAGTCGGTAGCCCGGAAGTGCAGCTCTGTGCCGCTGAACAGGGCCTCCACAGCCTTGATGCGGGGGCTGTCGCAGGGCGGCTCCTTCTCGCCGAAGATGATGCCAACGGTGGTCGCCGGGTCAAAATGGAAGCCGTCCGCCTCCTTGTGGGACGCCACTTTGATGAGGGAGTAAAGCAGATGCTCCCCACCCACGGCAGAGGCAATGATGTCCTCGCTGTCCACGCCGTTCATCAGGCTCATGATGGTGGTATGGGGGCCGGTGACGGCTTTGATGCTGTCCAGTGCGCCGGGCAGTGCGCCGTATTTCAGGCAGACGATGAGAAGGTCGGCGTCATGCGCCTCCTGCGGCGTCCAGACCGCCGGACGGTAGATTTTGCCGTTGATGGCACAGCCTTCTTTTGCCAGACGCTCGCCGCGCGGGCCATCGGCCACCACGCCAAGCTCAATGTCCCTGCGGGCCGAAAGCCCCCAGATAACATAAGAGCCGACCGCACCGGCTCCCAGAACTGCAACTTTTTTGATGTCCATATCGTTCCACCTCAATATCGTCCGCATGATTTGCGGGATCCATTTCTGCAGCTTTGTAACCAGACCTGCCATCGTTCTCTTTTATAGGTCCCCATTATACCATGAACGCAGTGAAATGGTATAATGGCGCATCCAAAGCCGGTTGCCGCGCAGCTCCGCAGGAGCAAGCGGCGAGGCGCTGCGCATAAAAACTATAATATCGCGTTAGCGATATTATACCACGTTTTCTCTCATTACAAAAG
>OLVY01002213.1_pt1 | contig 10959 bp, 8 predicted proteins | sample 1674261 | NCBI WGS metagenome assembly OLVY01 (sample SAMEA103958155, study PRJEB25191) | human gut metagenome | biome: human-associated habitat [ENVO:00009003]; feature: intestine environment [ENVO:2100002]; material: feces | place: Germany | collected 2013/2015
GTTCACGCTGAATGTGGAAAGCGGCGGACTCACTGGGACGGAGCTCCAGGACGCGAGAAATAAGATGTGGCGGAATCGCTGCATCAACGATACCTACGAGCCCGGCTCCACATTTAAGATCATCACAGCCGCAGCAGGGCTGGAGGCGGGAGTGGTCCATCTGGATGACAGGTTCTCCTGCCCGGGCTTCCGGATCGTGGAAGACCGGAAGATCCGCTGCCATAAGATCGGTGGACATGGAGGAGAGACATTTTTACAGGGAGCCATGAACTCCTGTAACCCGGTGTTTATCGACGTTGGCGCGAGACTTGGCGTGGATTCGTTCTATCATTATTTCGAACAGTTTGGGCTTCTCGGAAAGACCGGGATCGATCTCCCCGGCGAGGCAGCGACGATCATGCACAAGAAGGAAAATATGGGACTTGTGGAGCTGGCCACCGTCTCCTTTGGACAGTCCTTTCAGATCACGCCGATCCAGCTCATCACGACGGCGTCCTCCATCATAAACGGGGGCAGGCGGATCACGCCCCACTTTGCGATGAATGTGGAGAGCACGGATGGGACATATTACCAGAAGTTTTCCTATCCGGAGCGGATGGGAGTCGTGTCGGAAGCTACCAGCGAGACCATGCGGTATATTTTAGAGCAGGTAGTGGCGGAAGGAAGCGGAAAGCGGGCGAAGCTTCCAGGTTACCGGGTCGGCGGAAAGACGGCGACATCGGAGAAGCTGCCGAGAAGCTTAAAGAAATATATTTCTTCTTTTTTAGGATTTGCGCCCGCCGATGATCCCCAGGTCATCGCGCTGATCACTATCGACGAGCCGGTGGGGATCTATTACGGCGGAACCATCGCGGCACCGGTGGTGGCTGATATTTTTTCGAATATTCTGCCGTATCTGGATATCACGTCGGTTTCGGAGACGGATTAATATTGAACCGCTCTGCGCTTTGTGCGTATGTGAGCACAGATGGCAGGAGAAATTCAGGTCTTTTGGCCTTTGTATCAAATGTTCTGATTGATTATTGGGAAAAAAGGACGTATACTATTTACGCGGCAGACCGGAAAATGTGATGAAAAACAGGCCGGTCCCGCGATATTTACATAGGAAGTATGAGGTGCAGCAGGAAAATATGAGGTTCAGCATGGTAAATGAGACAATTCTGGCGATCATTATCGCCTTCGCAATCAGCGCAGCGCTCTGCCCGGTGATCATTCCATTTCTTCACCGGCTGAAATTCGGACAGCAGGTCCGCGATGATGGTCCGCAGAGCCATTTAAAGAAACAGGGAACACCGACGATGGGAGGACTCATCATCCTCACGGCGATCGTGATCACATCCTTATTTTACATTAAGAGCTATCCGCGGATCATCCCGATCCTCTTCGTGACGGCGGGATTCGGAATCATCGGTTTTCTGGATGACTACATCAAGATCGTCATGAAGCGTTCGGAAGGTTTAAACCCGATCCAGAAGCTCATCGGTCAGTTCATCATCACAGGGATTTTCACCTACTATCTGATGACTTCCGGGGAAGTGGGAACAGGAATGCTGATCCCTTTCACTGGCGGATTTGAAAATGGATATTATCTGAATCTCGGCTGGCTGTTTATTCCGGCGGTATTCTTTATCGTTCTCGGAACCGACAACGGTGTAAACTTTACAGACGGCCTTGACGGTCTCTGCACAAGTGTTACGATCCTTGTGGCGACATTCTTCACCGTGGTTGCCATCGGAGAAAACAGTGGGATCAGCCCGATCACAGGTGCCGTTGTGGGAAGTCTGTTAGGCTTTTTACTGTTCAACGTATATCCGGCGAAGGTGTTCATGGGAGACACGGGTTCCCTGGCCCTCGGCGGTTTCGTGGCATCCAGCGCGTTCATGATGCAGATGCCGATCTTTATCGCCGTCGTTGGCCTGATCTACCTGGTGGAGGTCCTCTCCGTCATCATTCAGGTCACATACTTTAAAAAGACTGGCGGGAAGAGAATCTTCAAGATGGCTCCGATCCACCACCATTTCGAGCTTTGCGGATGGTCCGAGACGAGAGTTGTCGCAGTATTTTCGATCGTTACGGCGATCCTTTGCCTGGTTGCCTACATGGGATTATAATTAGGGTAAATGTTCAGACATGCGCAGGAAAATAGCAGGCTGAGCGGTCATTCATTACGAGTATATAGGAGGAGAAACCATGTCACAGAAAGTATTAGTTGCAGGAACGGGAATCAGCGGTATTTCTGCCGCAAAGCTTCTGCTTGCCCAGGGCGGCGAAGTGATCCTTTATGATGGAAATGAGAAACTTTCCGAAGAAAAACTGAAAGCAAAATTTGACGAAGGCGCGAAAGTGACCATCGTTCTCGGAGAACTGAAAAAGACAGACCTTGCAGGGGTAGAGTTATGCGTGATCAGCCCGGGCATCCCGCTTGAGGCACCGTTCGTTGCGGTGATCGACGAGGCAAAGATCCCGATCTGGAGTGAGATCGAGCTTGCTTACCACTGCTCAAAGGGAAAACTTGCGGCTATCACAGGTACAAACGGAAAGACAACAACGACAGCCCTCACAGGCGAGATCATGAGAAAGTTCTATAAGAGCGTATTCGTAGTAGGAAACATCGGTGATCCGTACACCGCTCACGCTCTGGAAACCACAGACGAGTCCGTTACCGTCGCGGAGGTTTCCAGCTTCCAGCTTGAGACCATCATGGATTTCCATCCGAATGTGTCCGCGATCACAAACATCACTCCGGATCATCTGGACCGCCATAAGACCATGGAGTGCTATATCCAGGTCAAAGAGGGGATCACAAGAAACCAGACAGAGGAAGATACCTGCGTATTAAACTACGAGGATCCGGTCCTCAGAGAATTCGGAAAGACCTTAAAGTGCAAGGTCCTCTACTTCAGCAGCAAGGAGAAGCTCGACGAGGGCATCTTCATGGACGGAGATTTCATCGTTTACCGCCATGATGGAAAGAACGAGAAGGTCCTCGATGTCAACGAGTTAAACATCATCGGAAGACATAACCACGAGAACGTGATGACAGCCGTTGCCATCGCGATCCATTTAGGCGTCCCGATGGATATGATCCGCGAGGCATGCAGGGAGTTCAAGGCAGTCGAGCACAGGATCGAGTATGTAAGAGAGCGTTTCGGCGTTACTTATTATAATGACTCCAAGGGAACAAACCCGGATGCGGCGATCCAGGCCATCAAGGCGATGCCGGGACCGACACTTTTAATCGCAGGCGGATATGACAAGCATTCCGAGTATGACGAGTGGATCGAGAACTTTGACGGAAAAGTCCGCTATCTCGTCCTCATTGGCCAGACAAGAGACAAGATCGCCGAGTGCGCAAAGAAACATGGTATCACGGATATCATGTACGCGGAAGACATGCAGGAGGCCGTTCAGGTATGCGCTTCTTACGCGAATGCAGGCGATTATGTGCTGCTCTCTCCGGCATGCGCAAGCTGGGGAATGTTCAAGAACTTTGAGGAGCGCGGACGGATCTTTAAGGAATGCGTCAACGCGCTGTAATGGAGGCTTAGCGTGGCTCGAAAGAAAGTTCGAAAAGCCGGCGGCAGGGCACAGGCGCAGAGACAGCAGGTACATCGTCAGCAGATGCAGAGACAGCAGATGTCCGGAGAACAGTTGGAGCGTCAGCAGATTGAAAGAGAGCGGGCGAAACGCCAGCAGGAGGGACAGCGAAGAGAGCAGCTTCTGATGCAGCAGCGCCGTGAGATGCAGCAGAGACAGGAAATGCTGCGGCAGCAGCAGATGTACGGGGCTCCTGTACAGGAAGAGGGAAAACGGAAAAAGAAAGCACGCCGTTTTTACGACTATGACCTCTTAGTGGTCATTATCTTCCTTACGGTATTCGGACTGATCATGATCTACAGTTCCAGCGCCTACAATGCCCAGGTGAGCAGGCAGCCGTCCAACTACTACATGGTGCGTCAGGGACAGATCGCCGTGGCTGGATTCATCCTGATGCTGATCATTTCAAAGATCGACTATCACTTCTTTGCGAAGATTACTGTTCCGGCAGTAGTGGTATCCTATATCTGCGAGATCCTTGTAACATTTACACCACTGGGAATCGCGGTTAACGGCAAGAAAAGATGGCTGGGAACAAGATCCCTGCGTTTCCAGCCTGCAGAGCTTGTAAAGATCGTGGTGATCCTGCTTCTGGCCGTGCTCATCACGAGGCTTGGAAAGCAGATCAATGAATGGCGGGTGTGGGGAATGATCGCGGTCCTCATCGGACCTCTGGCACTCCTCGTCACCATGAACAACTTAAGCTCCGGTATCATCATCTGCGGAATCGCTTTCGTCATGATGTTTATCGCGTGCAAGAGAAAATGGCCGTTTATTGCGACGGTGGTGCTTGGAATCACTGTCATCGTCTTCGCGCCGCCTGTGGCCATCGCCCTCGAGAAGGCGGGAATCCTCCATTCCTACCAGCTGAGCCGAATCCTGGTGTGGAAAAACCTGGAGGCGTATCCGAAGTCCGGTGGATATCAGGTCCTTCAGGGACTGTACGCCATCGGTTCCGGCGGCCTTCTCGGAAAGGGACTGGGACAGAGTATCCAGAAGTTAAGCTTCCTTCCGGAGCCGCAGAACGATATGATCTTCGCGGTGATCTGTGAGGAGCTGGGACTTTTCGGCGCGGTAGCCGTGATATTCATGTTCCTGTTCATGCTGTACAGATTTTTAGTCATCGCCGGAAATGCGCCGGATCTATTTGGTGCAATGCTGGTGACAGGTGTTCTGGCACATATCGCGATCCAGGTCGTCTTGAACATTGCCGTTGTTACGAATGTGATTCCTAACACGGGAATCACGCTTCCGTTTATCAGTTACGGGGGTACGTCGGTGCTGTTTTTGATGATCGAGATGGGAATGGTACTAAGTGTGTCCAACCAAATCAGGCTGGAACAGTAGTAACATAATTGATACTCTTGCATATACTGTTTTATAGCGGCATATGCGGGGGAATCGGTTTGCAGGTGTTTAAAGTTCAGGGGCTTAAGCCCCTGCATGGAAAGATAAAAGTCCAGGGTGCAAAAAACGCGGTGCTGCCCATGATGGCGGTGAGTCTTTTGACAGAGGGAAGAACCGAGATACGGAATGTTCCGAGAATTTCGGACGTGTTCCTCATGGCGGAGATTTTAAGGGACCTTGGGTGTCAGGTGATGTTTCAGGACGATGTCCTGGAGATCGATGCCTCCGGGCTCTCTGGAACGGTGATCTCCGAGAAGACGGTGGGGAAGATGCGGTCTTCCAGCCTGCTTTTGGGACCGCTGTTATCCAGGGCCGGGGAGGTGACGACCTGGTATCCGGGCGGCTGTGTGATCGGAAAACGTCCGATCGATTTTCACCTGGATGTGCTCCGGGCAATGGGAGCAGAGATACTTGATGATGGCGGAATGCTGATTGCAAAAGCGAAAAAGCTTTGTGGAACAACATTCCGTTTTCCATATCCCAGTGTCGGGGCGACGGAGAACGCGTTGATGGCTGCCGCTCTGGCATCCGGCACGACAAAGCTCCTAAACTGTGCCAGGGAGCCGGAGATCGTGGAACTCTGCAGCTTCCTGCGTTCTATGGGAGCAAAGATATCCGGGGAGCGCACCGGGACTATCACGGTGGACGGGGTGGAAAAGCTCTTTCCGACGGATCATGTGACGGCAGGAGACAGAATCTGTGCGGGGACATACCTGGCGGCGGCAGCGGCAGCCGGAGGGGAGATCGAGATCACCGGTGTGGATCCGGTGGTTCTGGTAGAACCGTTAAAGGCACTCCGAAAAATGGGAGCCGGGATCCGGATATCCGGGGCGACCGGACCGAAAGCCAGGATCGGTATGGTGATGGAACGGCGTCCGGCCGGGGTCGAGATCGACACCGGGCCATACCCGGGATTTCCGACGGATCTTCAGTCTGTCTTTCTCGCCGTGGAGGCAGCGGGAAGCGGGGAGAGCCGGTTTAAAGAGACCGTGTATGAGGCACGGTTTGAGGCGGCGATGCGGCTTGCAGCCTTTGGGGCCGACGTATCGCTTCATAAAGATACAGCCATAATAAGAGGAAGATATCCTCTTGTTCCGGGAATTGCGGAGACGCCGGATCTTCGCGGCGGGGCGGCGCTTCTAGTGGCGGCCCTGGCGGCGGACGGACTCAGTGTGATCTCGGACAGTGGACATTTAAAGCGCGGGTACGAGGATATCGGAAGAGATTTGAGAAAGCTTGGGGCAGACATAGAGGAAGATGAGCTGTGATGATCGCGGCAATGGATTTTTTGCTCCAGACCAGAGTCTTCCGGTGATCAGTGTGTCAGGTGCGCGGGTCCCAATGATGTTACGTGAGAACAAGTGATCAGATAACAGGTGAAGAGAAAATGTTATTTAGAAGAAGAGGTCTTGGATTTGGAAGACGCGGCTTCAATTTCCATTTCGGGAGAAGAAGCAGCAACGGATTTGGAATGTACAACAGGAGAGGAGGAAGAAAGACGGGGATCATCATTGGAGTGATCCTGGCGATTCTCGTCATTCTTCTCGTTCTTGTCTTTTCGATACGGATCAAGGATGTGGAAGTGAGCGGAAATAAGCAGTATACGAAGGAACAGATCGAGTCGCTCTTATTTGACGGCAAGTGGTCCAGAAATTCCGCGTTCTGCTATTATCAGAACCGGTTTAAGGAGCACAAATCCATTCCGTTTATCGAGGAATATAAGATCAATTTCAAGAGCCCCACAAAGGTGGAGGTCGTTGTGTTTGAGAAGAGCGTTGTGGGCTGCGTCTCCTACATGAGCAGCTACATGTACTTCGATAAGGACGGAATCATTGTGGAGAGCTCTTCCGAGCAGCTTCCGGGCGTTCCGGTGATCACTGGTCTCGAGTTCGGACATATCGTCCTGCACCAGCCGCTTCCGGTGGCGGATCAGGATATTTTCGGCGAGATCTTAAACCTGACCCAGGTGCTGAATGTCAGCGATATCCAGGTGGACAAGATCAACTATAACAGCTACAATGAGGCGGAGCTTGTGATGGGGGACATCACGGTGGAGCTTGGAAATTCGGATAGCCTTGACGGAAAGATCGCGGAGCTTCACGATATCATGACGGAGCTCACAGGACTTTCGGGTACGCTGTATCTGGATACCTATGACGAGACGAATTCCAGCCCGACGTACCGTTTTGTGAAGAAGAATTAGAGTAACGATTCATCAGGTCTGCGCACTTGCTGCGCTGACCGTAAGAAAGCTTAGGCTGGGGACAGCGGAAAATCAGTGTTTTTTCAAAAAAACCATAAATTAAAGGTTGATATTTTTCAAAAAATCAAATATGATATATGTTAGATTAACTTGGGATTTTTATGACCATGCTAATACAGATGTAATAGATTGATAGATATTAAAGGAGGAGACATTCTTGTTAGAGATTAAGATAAACGAGGCAGAGAATGCCGCAAGAATTCTTGTGATCGGTGTCGGCGGTGCCGGAAATAACGCGGTAAACCGCATGGTAGAAGAAAATATTATGGGCGTTGAGTTTATCGGTATCAACACAGATAAACAGGCGCTTCAGTTCTGTAAAGCTCCGACTGCCATGCAGATCGGTGAGAAGCTCACAAAGGGACTCGGCGCAGGAGCAAAGCCGGAGATCGGCGAGAAGGCAGCTGAGGAGAGCCAGGAGGAGATCTCCCAGGCACTTAAGGGCGCAGATATGGTATTCGTTACCTGTGGTATGGGCGGCGGAACCGGTACCGGTGCAGCTCCGGTGATCGCTCAGATCGCAAAAGACATGGGAATTCTTACAGTCGGCGTTGTAACAAAGCCGTTCCGCTTCGAAGCCAGACAGAGAATGAACAACGCGTTAAAGGGAATCGAGAACTTAAAGAACGCAGTGGATACTCTGATCGTGATCCCGAACGACCGTCTCCTTGAGATCGTTGACAGACGGACAACCATGCCGGATGCATTAAAGAAAGCCGATGAGGTTCTTCTCCAGGCAGTACAGGGAATCACAGACCTGATCAATGTTCCGGGTCTTATCAACCTTGACTTCGCTGATGTTCAGACGGTTATGACAGATAAGGGCATCGCTCATATCGGTATTGGTAAGGCGAAGGGCGACGAGAAGGCACTTGAGGCTGTTAAGCAGGCTGTATCCAGCCCGCTTCTTGAGACAACCATCGAGGGTGCTTCCCACGTTATCATCAACATTTCCGGCGACATCAGCCTGATCGAGGCAAACGAGGCTGCTGGCTATGTTCAGGAGCTTGCAGGCGATGATGCTAACATCATCTTCGGCGCTATGTACGATGAGAATGCGGAGGACGAGGTAACGATCACAGTTATCGCTACAGGCCTTGACGCACACGGTGCAAACACACCGGTTGAGCGCGCAATGAAGGATTTCACAAACTACAAGACAAAGGTACCGGCTCAGCAGGCTCCGGTTCAGAGAACTGCTCCGTCCGTAAAGACTCCGTCTGAGGCAGCAGCTACAACAGAGACTTCCGTACCGAAGTACAACATCCCGACTGGAAATGCCCCGGTTTACCGTCCGGCACAGCGCGGCGAGACCCAGATCAATATCCCGGATTTCTTAAAGAACCGCAGATAAGATTCTGAGGACGGACAAGCCGTATTGGAATTTAATTTATGGTAACTATTCAGTACCTTCATAGTTACGTGCAAAAATCCATTCCAGATCAGCTTCGCTGATGGGATTTTTGCTTTCCAGCTCAGGTTTTCTTATGGTCAGCGCAGCAAGTGCGCAGACCTCCTGAACAGTTACAAAATATCATTCAAGCTTTGCACATACCTTTGATGTGTAAAACAGAGTTTTTCAATCATTATACAGCTTTAGAAATTCCACTGCTTCTTCAGGAACTCGTAAGTCTCTGCTTCCGCGTCAAGCACCTCATCCAATGACGGGTGGGCGATCTTCTTATGATGTTCCATCGCAGCCTCGATCATATCCGTGATCTCCAGATAGCTGATCTTCTTTCCGAGGAACTTCGCAACCGCAAACTCGTTCGCCGCGTTAAACACTACCGGCACGGAACCGCCAGCTTTTCCGGCATCTCTCGCGAGGGCCAGACCGCGGAAATTCTCGTAATCCGGCTTGTCGAATATGATTTCCTTCATGGACCAGAAGTCGAGACGATCTCCCTTCATTGGTCTGCGCTCCGGGTAATAGAGGGCATACTGGATCGGAAGCTTCATATCCGGCGTTCCAAGCTGCGCCATCACAGCGCCGTCCTCAAACTGTACCATAGAGTGGATCACACTCTTCGGCTGCACGACCACCTGGACATCGTCCATTCCCACATCAAAAAGCCATTTCGCCTCCATGACCTCGAGACCTTTGTTGACCATGGTGGAACTGTCGATGGTGATCTTCGCTCCCATGGACCAGTTCGGATGCTTTAAGGCGTCCTCCACCTGGACATTCTTCATCTGCTCTCTCGTCCATCCGCGGAACGGACCACCGGATGCCGTTAATAGGATCTTTTCAATCTTATTCCCGTGTTCCCCGTTTAAACACTGGAAAATCGCGCTGTGCTCACTGTCCGTCTTCTTCCGGTGGACAGTGAGCACAGTGCCATCTTCCAGTCACTGCAGGGAAATTCTATGAATCCGATTAAAAAGATTCTTCTGACAGCATCCGGAGGTCCGTTCAGAGGCAGAAAGCTCTCTGAGCTTGAAGGTATAAGGGTGGAGGACGCGCTAAAGCATCCTAACTGGTCAATGGGTCAAAAAATCACTATTGATTCATCAACCATGGTCAATAAAGGGCTTGAGGTGATTGAAGCAAAATGGCTTTTTAATGTCGATTTGTCGCAGATTCAGGTTGTAGTGCACCCTCAGAGTGTCATTCACTCGGCTGTTGAGTATGCGGATGGAGCAGTTATAGCCCAGCTTGGTACTCCTGATATGCGTATACCTATACAGTATGCACTGTATTATCCAAGCAGACCTGCGCTTTCCGGTGACAGGCTTGATCTCTTTAAGCTTAAGGATCTGACCTTTGAGGCCCCGGATCTTGATACCTTTAAAGGGCTTGCTCTCGCCATGAAGGCTGCAAGGGCAGGAGGCAATATTCCTACGGCCTTCAATGCTGCAAACGAGAGAGCAGTGGCGCTGTTTTTGAATAAAAAGATTAAATATCTGGAAATAATCGATATAATCGAGGCATGTATGGAAAATGCATCATTTATTGAAAATCCTTCAGTGGATGAGATACTTGATACAGAGCAGTGCGCATATGACTATATCAGTAAAAGGTGGTAATTTTGAACATTATTAGTATTATTATTGCAATCATATTATTCAGCATCATAGTAATTTTTCACGAGCTCGGACATTTCTGGCTTGCTAAAGCAAATGGCATAAAGGTCAATGAATTTTGTCTGGGACTTGGACCGACTCTTTTTGGAGTGCAGCGTGGAGAGACCAAATACTCCATAAAGCTGCTTCCATTTGGCGGAGCCTGTATCATGGAGGGTGAGGATGAAAGCTCAGGTGATGACAGGGCGTTCAACAACAAATCAGTGTGGGCGCGCATAAGCGTTGTTTTCGCAGGGCCGTTTTTTAATTTTATCATGGCATTTATTTTTGCTCTCATTATCATCTGCTCTGTAGGCTATGACAGTCCGAAGCTTGCAGGTGTTATTGAGGGTTATGCGGCTGAGGAGGCCGGTATCAAGGCCGGTGATGAGATTGTAAAGCTGAACAATACGAATATACACTTTTACCGCGAGATAAGCCTCTACTCGATGCTTCACGAAGGTGAAACAGTTGATGTGACCTACCTTAGGGATGGCAAAAGGCACACCACCACATTGAAGCCTAAATATGACGAGACAACAAAGAGGTATCTGTACGGCTTTAACGTGTCGGGAGAGCGTACAAAGCCCGGCTTTGGAAAGGCGCTGCTTTATAGCTGCTACGAGGTG
>OLVY01002214.1_pt1 | contig 10957 bp, 10 predicted proteins | sample 1674261 | NCBI WGS metagenome assembly OLVY01 (sample SAMEA103958155, study PRJEB25191) | human gut metagenome | biome: human-associated habitat [ENVO:00009003]; feature: intestine environment [ENVO:2100002]; material: feces | place: Germany | collected 2013/2015
TTTCCTCCAGCTGTTTGCGGACTCGGGCGCGCTGGTCGGCGGCGGCGTCAGCCCCCCGAGCGAGGACGAGATCAAGGCGCTGCGGGACAGCGTTTTGCCTGATATTCCCAGCACACAGATCCGTGGACAATAGAGAAAAGGAGAAGAGGACCATGTATCAAGTCATCAAGCGGGACGGCCATGTTGCCGAATTCAGTCTCAACCGTATCTCCAGTGCCATTATGAAAGCCTTTGACGCCACCCATATTCCCTATGCCCCGGATGTGATCGACCTGCTTTCCTTGCAGGTCACGGCGGATTATGCCGATAAGATCCGGGATGGCCGGATCGATGTGGAGACCATTCAGGACAGCGTGGAGGCCGTTCTTCAGCGTGCCGGCTACGCGGAAGTGGCCAAGGCCTACATTCTCTACCGCAAGAACCGGGAAAAGCTGCGGAACATGAGCTCCACCATTCTGGACTACAAAAAGCTGGTGGACGATTATCTGCGGGTGTCCGACTGGCGGGTAAAGGAAAACTCCACCGTCACCTACTCCGTGGGCGGATTGATCCTGTCCAACTCCGGCGCCATCACAGCCAATTACTGGCTCAGCGAAATTTATGACGAGGAGATCGGCAGCGCCCACCGCAACGCGGACCTCCATATCCATGATCTGTCTATGCTCACCGGTTACTGCGCCGGTTGGAGCCTGAAGCAGCTCATTCAGGAAGGGTTGGGGGGTGTGACGGGGAAGATCACCAGCGCCCCGGCCAAACACCTGGCTACCCTATGCAACCAGATGGTGAATTTCCTGGGTATTATGCAGAACGAGTGGGCGGGTGCGCAGGCATTTTCCAGCTTTGATACCTATCTTGCCCCCTTTGTCCGGATGGATAAGCTCAGCTACAATGAAGTCAAGCACTGCGTCGAGAGCTTTGTCTATGGCGTCAACACCCCCAGCCGCTGGGGCACACAGGCCCCGTTCTCAAACATCACTCTGGACTGGACCGTACCCGCCGATCTGGCCGGTCAGCCTTGTATCGTGGGCGGCAAGCCCATGAGCTTTACCTATGGCGACTGCCAGCCGGAGATGGACATGATCAACAAGGCATTCATCGAGGTCATGATCGAAGGCGACGCCAACGGCCGCGGCTTCCAGTATCCCATCCCCACCTATTCCATCACCAAGGACTTTGACTGGTCCGAGACGGAGAACAACCGCCTGCTCTTTGAGATGACCGCCAAATACGGCACGCCCTATTTCTCCAACTATATCAATTCCGATATGGAACCCAGCGACGTGCGCAGCATGTGCTGCCGTCTGCGGCTGGATCTGCGGGAGCTGCGCAAAAAAAGCGGCGGCTTCTTCGGCAGCGGCGAGTCCACGGGCTCGGTGGGCGTTGTGACCATCAACCTGCCCCGCATCGCATACCTCGCCAGGGATGAAGCGGACTTCTTCGTCCGGCTGGACCGTATGATGGATATCGCCGCCCGCAGCCTGAAAATCAAGCGCACGACGGTGGAAAAGCTGCTTGAGGAGGGGTTGTACCCCTACACCAAGCGATATCTCGGGGGCTTTGACAATCATTTTTCCACCATCGGCCTTGTGGGGATGAACGAGGCAGGGCTCAACGCCCGGTGGCTGCGTAAGGATCTGACCCACGCGGAAACCCAGGACTTTGCCGTGCGGGTGCTCAACCACATGCGTGAGCGGCTGAGCGATTATCAGGAGCAGTACGGCGATTTGTATAACCTGGAGGCGACGCCGGCGGAATCCACCGCCTACCGCCTGGCCAAGCACGACAAGGCGCGCTATCCCGATATCATCACCGCACACGAGGGAGGGACGCCTTACTACACCAATTCCAGCCATCTGCCCGTTGGCTACACGGAGGATGTGTTTGCGGCGCTGGATGTGCAGGATAAGCTTCAGACCCTCTATACCAGCGGTACGGTGTTCCATACCTTCCTTGGTGAAAAGCTGCCCAGCTGGCAGTCTGCCGCCGCGCTGGTGCGCAAGATCGCGGAGAACTATGAGCTGCCCTATTACACGCTGTCACCGACCTATTCCATCTGCACGGAGCACGGCTACCTGAAGGGCGAACAGAAGACCTGCCCGATCTGTGGGAAGACCACGGAGGTCTACAGCCGCATCACCGGCTACTACCGCCCGGTGCAGAACTGGAACGACGGCAAGAGTCAGGAATTTCTGGACAGGAAGACCTATCAGGTGGGCGGTGCGCAGGAAGATTGCCCGAAGCGGCGGGAGGACAAGGCGGCCGGAAAGCCGGCCGGGGGATATTATCTCTACACCACCGCAACCTGCCCGAACTGCCATATCATCAAGCCCATTCTGGAAAAAGCGGGGATTCCCTTTGTGGAGCGGGACGCAGAGCAGTATCTTCAGGAAGCGACCGCACTTGGCCTGACGCACGCCCCATCCTTGGTCGTACAGGCCGATCCTCCCATTATCTACGCAGGCGTGGCAAGGATTAAGGAATTTCTGGAGCAAGCTTGATATGCCCGCTTTCTCCGACGCGTGTATACGATGACAAAGGAGATGAGAGAAATGACAGGAGCAACACAAAAAAGACTTTGCGTCAGAGGCTTTGTGTGGCGGCGGACGGTTGGCCTGCTGCTGACGACGCTCCTGCTGCTGTCGGCGCTGTGCGCCTGCAGCAGGAGAGAACACGTGGAGGATGGCGACGGTCTGAACGATCCGGGATCGACGGAGGCCGACGGTCAGGAGATGAAAAGCCTGACCGAGCCGACGCTGTCGCTGACGCTCACCGTTCCCGCTGCATGGGATGATATTGCACAGCTCTCCGCCTATGACAAGGGGACTGCCTATCTGGGATATCTCCGGCTCTTTTCATGATGCGGATAGAGACCTGCGGTTTTCGGCTTTAGAAACACCGTTGGTCCGACTCCAACCTGGCCCACCACGAACAAAGGGTTGCCTCACATTATTGCGTGAGGCAACCCTTTCGTTATTCAATATGGGCGTTGATCCAATGCCGGAGTTCCGTTTCGCCCTTTGTGCCATCCGCGATACCAATGAACATATCGGCCAGTTCATTCTGCTCCAATTGGAACTGATATCCATTCCATTTGAGTAGCAGTTGCGTGACCATGGCGCCAATTCGCTTATTGCCATCGATAAATGCGTGATTGGACGCTAACCCGAACCCAACACGAACGATTTTCTCTATGTCAGTTGGAAAAAGATCTTCTCCTCCAAATGATTGAATGGGTGCGGCAATAGCCGCTTCTAATCCAGCACGATCACGCAGACCATATAGTCGATCCAAGCGATCGCGTTTTTACGCTGAGGATATAGTATCATTTGGGGAGACGACCTTGATTTATCGTGTGATGAATTACGGGAGCATGGCACTTCGGTCAAAAATCCATCTCCTTCTGCCCTGCTACGATGAAAAAAGATGGAGAATGCTTTGAGCATTCTCCATCTTTTTCGTGCTATGGCGGTGGTTACTTGAAAATATTGACATCTTTGTTTCACTTAGCTTCAGTGCCGTGAATTGCATCCTCAAAATAGGTCGTTCGCACAATGGCCTCCACGTCATTCGCCCTATCGCCTTTCAGCATTTCAAGCAGCTGGCTGTGAGCCGCGACCAGCTCGTCACCGCGACCGCTGTTGATCATCGTTGTAACCGTATCATAACGCACCGCGTGCGTGAGCGTTCGTACCACGCGACTGATTTTATCCGCCAAGGGATTTTTGCCCATCTGCGAGATCAAGTCGTGGAACTGATTATCTACTTCAAAGAAACGATCCACCTCATCGCTGCCGCTGCGAATGATCTCCTTCATTTGATCCAGCAGAGCCTCGAGCGCGCGACCATCCTTCTCGTCATACTTCTGGCTGGCAAGGCGCATGATGCCCGCTTCCACCATTTCACGCAGCTCCATCAGGTTTTCAAAGGAGTCCTGATTGAGGATGATGCCATAGATCATGGGGTCGATCATGCTCTCCTGAAAACCGCTGCAGACGAAAGTGCCCTCCGAACGCTTGCTTTCCAACACGCCGAGGTAGGACAGGATCTTGATTGCCTCGCGCACCGAGCTGCGGGCGACGCCCATTGACGCGGCCAGCTCTGGCTCGGGCGGAATGCGGTCGCCGGGCTTTAGTTCCTTATTTCTCATGGCATCCGTCAGGCAGTTGATGACGCTTTGCACAACAGATTCCTTTTTCAAATTCTTCACATAGCCGGGGGTCTCGCTCATGCCGATCCGCTCCTTCCGTATCTGGGGAAATATTGCTCTATGTATAACATAGTACAAAGCGGCGGTCACGTCAAGAAAAAGATTCTACCAGACAGAGCGGCAGACGGCAGGGAAAGAACTGCCGTCCGCCGCTCTGAGGAGGAAATGGGCTTAAGGTCACCGCTTTGTACAGGAAATACGCTTTCGATCACCGGCCAAGATAAATGGACTGCTTTGCCAAGACGAGTTGGAGCATCAGGTCGTTGCAGGGCGTGGGGACACCGTGCTCACGCCCAAGGCGGCATACCGCACCGGTGATAATGCGGATCTCGGTCTCGCGGTGGCGCTGCACATCCTGCACCATGGAGCTGATGGTCTCGTCGGTCATACGAGAGACCTCATAGGCGTGCTCCAATTCCGCATCGTGATCAAGCGTGCAGCCGCAGGCATTCGCCACGCCGATGGCCTCTTCGACCAGCATACGGGCCGCTTCGTGAGCGTACTGGTTACCGTCAACAAAGCCGTTCTTGGTCTCAAGCAATGCACTCATGCCGTTGATGGCAACGTTTGCCAGCAGCTTGTGCCAGATAGCGTTCATCACGTTCTCGTGGACCTGAACCTCAAGGCCGGCCTCGCGCAGAGCATTGGCCATTTCTTCAACCCTTGCCATGGGGGCCTTCAGGGAACCCATGTTCGTCACGCCGGTGCCAGTGTGCTTGACATGGCCGGGAGCCACGGGCGTGGAGCCAAACGCAGTGTTGCCGATGATGATCTGCTCTTCGGGCACGACCTTGGCGATCTCATCGTAGTTGCCCAGACCATTCTGCAGGCAGAGGATCATGGTGTGCTTGTCGATCATCGGCAGCGCGTTGCGCACAGCCGCCTCAAGATACTGATAGTGGACGAACACGATCAGCAGATCCACGACGCCGATCTCCTTCGGGTCGGTAGTTGCCATGGCAGGATGGAAGGCGAGCGTTTCGCCGGTGCCAACGCCCGGAACGCACTGGTCCACAAGAATGCCATTTTTCCTGATGGCCTCAATCACCGGAGCATAGGTATCTAAAACACAAACCTCATGCTTTTTGGACAGAATGCTTGCATAGCAGCTGCCGATCGCACCGCAGCCGACAAATCCGATTTTCATGGTAATAAACCTCCTGTATCAGATGATTCTGTATATCCGTATTGCTTTTCGACCGGTTTCCTCAGCCGTTAACAAGGCTCTCGGCGATCGCGATGATGTTTTCGACCGTCACACCATTCATGGCGAGCAGGCGCTCATAGGGCGCAGACTGACCGAACTGGTCCTGAATGCCGACTCTCTTGACAATGCCCTTGCCCATTTCCGCGGCAACCTCGCACACGGCGGAGCCGAGACCATTGAGAATGTTATGATCCTCGACGGTGATGACCTTGCCGATCTCGTTGATCGCGGCGGTCACAGCCTCAGTGTCGAGCGGCTTGATGGTGTGCATATCGAGTACGCGGGCGGAAATGCCCTTGTCCGCGAGCGCCTTGGCAGCCTCGACAGCAAGACGGACGGTGTCGCCATTGGCGATCAGAGCAACGTCCTTACCGTCCCGGATCTGATGCGCCTTGCCGATGGTGAACTCCACATCCTCGTCGTAGATCCGGGGAATGGCGTCACGGGTAAAGCGCAGATACACGGGGCCGTAAACCTCGGCGGCCTGACGGACGAGCTTGCGGGCGGAGTTGTAGTCCGCGGGCATGATGACCGTCATGTTGGGGATGGTGCGCAGCACGCCCATATCCTCAATGGCCTGGTGGGACGCGCCGTCGTTGGCGGGCGTCACGCCGCCGTGGGAACAGGCGATCTTCACGTTCAGGTTGGGGTAGCAGATCTCCTGACGGATCATCTCACACATACGCAGAGACCCGAACACCGCGTAGGTGACGACAAAGGGGATCTTACCGCAGGTGGCAAGACCGGCAGCCACGCCCGCGCCGTTCTGCTCGGCAATGCCAACGTTGATGTACTGCCCGGGGAGCTCCTTGCGGAACTCGCCGGTCTTGCAGCTCTTGCCGATGTCAATATCGACGACCAGAATATTGGGATTCTCCTTGCCCAGCTCCACGATCTCCTTACCGAAGCCGTCGCGGGTGGCGATCATTTTCTTTTCGCTCATTGCTCTTCCCTCCTCGTTCAGCCGGCAAGCTGAGCCTTCAGCTCAGCCATTGCCTGTGCATACTGCTCATCATTCGGGGCAACGCCGTGCCAGCCGCACTGGTTTTCCATGAAGGAAACACCCTTGCCCTTGACGGTGTGACCGTAAATGCACTTGGGCTTTCCGTTCTTTGAAGCATAGCACTTATCGATCGACGCTACGATCTCCTCCATGCTGTGACCGTCGATTTCGAGGACCTCCCAACCAAAAGCGCGGAACTTCTCACCGAGGTCGCCGTTGGGCATGATTTCATCACAGGTGCCGTCGAGCTGTAGGTTGTTGTAGTCCACAAAGGTAATGAGGTTATCCAAACCGTACTTGTGCGCTGTATTGGCAGCCTCCCAGATCTCACCCTCCTGCGCCTCGCCGTCGCCGACCACGCAGAATACCTTATAATCCTTCCGGTCCATTTTGCCGGCCATCGCCATGCCGACCGCGCACGCAAGGCCTTGCCCGAGGGAGCCGGTGGAAATGTCGATGCCGGGGCACTTGTTCATCGAGGGATGGCCCTGCAGCATGGAGCCCTCCTTGCGCAGCGTGTCCAGCTCGGCTTCAGGGAAGAAGCCGACGCTTGCGAGACAGGCATACTGAATGGGGCACACATGGCCCTTGGAGAGAACCATACGATCGCGGTCCGGCCAGCGGGGATTTTTCGGGTCCACGTTCATATACTTGAAGTAGCAGGCAGTAACAAAGTCCGCTGCGGAAAGGGATCCGCCCGGATGGCCGGACTGCGCCTTGTAGATCATGTCAATGACCTTCATGCGCATCTGCACAGCGGTGTTTTTCAGTTCCTGAATGGAAATGTCTTTCACAAAAATCACCTCATAGAATGTATTCAGTAGCTCTTTTTTGTTTTATGTCGGACAAATGACAATTACAGTATAGCGCTTTGTCAAACAAAGTCAATAGCCTTTTCAAATTTTCCCGTTTTGACAAATTATCTGTCTGCTTTTTATGAATAATGCCCGCAAAAAGCTCCGGACGGAAGCACTTTCCGTCCGGAGCCCTGGGCATTGTTTTGTTTGCGGCGCTTATCCCACCAGCATGGTGGAAAGGCCGGGAATATAGGTGACCAGAAGAAGAACGATCAGCTCGGCGATCAGACAGGGAACGATCCCCTTGGTGATCTGCTCGATCTTGATATCGCCGATGCCGCAGGCAACATACAGGTTGACGCCGACCGGCGGTGTGAAGAGACCGATGGCAAGATTGACGATCATCACGGTACCCAGATGGACCGGATCAATACCGAGTTGGAGGGCGACGGGGGCAAACAGCGGCGTGAAGATATAAAGCGCGGAGGTGGAATCGAGGAAGCAGCCCGCGATCAGCAGCACGATGTTGACGATCATAAAGAAGACGACCGTGCTGCCGCCGGTAACGTTCATCATAAAGCTCTCGATCGCAAGGTCGAGTCTTGCGCGAGTGAGCACATAGCCGAACAGCGTGGCGCCCATGGTGATGAACATGACGGTAGCGGTGGTGCTGCAGGAGTCGATGAGGATATCCTTCATCCTTTTCAAATCGATCTCATGGTAAATGAACACACCGACGATCAGTCCGTAGAATACGGAGACAGCAGCAGCCTCCGTCGGTGTAAAGATGCTGCCATAGATGCCGCCGAGAATGATGACCGGCATCAGCAGGCCCCAGAAGGCATCCTTGAACGCCTTGAACCGTTCCTGCGCGGATGCCCTAGGCATCACCTTGAGATCCATCCTGCGGCCGAGGATCAAGGCCGCCACGATCAGACCGGCGCCCATCATCAGGCCCGGGATCACACCCGAGATAAAGAGATCCGTGATCGACGCATCCGCAATGGAGCCGTACACCACGAAGGTGATAGACGGCGGGATCACGACACCGATCGCGCCGCCCGCGGCCATCAGCGCACAGGAAAACGATGCCGGATAGCCCGCCTTCACCAGCGCGGGGATCATGATCAGGCCCAGTGCCGCGACCGTTGCCGGACCGGAGCCGGAGATAGCCGCGAAGAAGCAGGAGACGACCACGCAGACCATCGCCATGCCGCCGCGGATGTGACCGAGGCATTTTTCAGCCAGATTGATAAGCCGGCCGGAAATGCCGGCCTTTTCCATCACGTTTCCGGAGAGAATAAAGAACGGAATTGCCAGCAGGACAAATTTGCTGCTCGCCGAGGAGCACAGGCGGGGCAACACGCTCATGATGGCGTCAAGCGGCTTACCGGCGCCCTGCACTAAAATAGCGCCTACGCTGGACATACCGAGGCATACGGCGATCGGCGCGCCGAATGCAAGCAGCAGTACAAAGATACCAAGTAAAACGATACCGACCATTTCAGTTGTCCTCCTCTGCCTGATAGTCCTTATACATCTGCACCATCGTCTGCAAAAAAGCGATCATGGCAAATGCTGCGCCAACGGGAACGAACGAGCCGTAGATCCACTCGGGCCACTGCATCGTAGCGGTCTCTTGCCCGAGCCGGTATTGGCTGATGACCATCTGAATGCCGAAAATGACGATCAGCAGGCAAAACAGCGCGGAGACCGCATACATCAGCAGCCCGATGATGAGCCGCGCACGAGGGCTGACGTGATCGGTGACAATAGACAGGCCCAGATGTGCCTTGCGGCGGGCGGCAATGGCCGTGCCCATAAAGCTCATCAGAACGAACAGATAGGTGGACATCTCATCCGAGACTGCCATAGAGTGCTTAAACGCAAAACGGGAGACTACATTGGCAAAAACCAATATTGCCATAACGGAAACGCAGACGCAGGAAACGAATTTCTCAATTTTCTCAAACATACTCGTCCCTCCTTAGTTGATCCCGAAAGCGGCGCAGGCATCCTCGCCGTAATCAGCCTTTAACTCCGCCGTAAGCTCTGCCACCGCGTCCTTGAATGCCTGAAGCTGTTCCTCGGTCAGAATATCTACCTGCATTCCTTCATCAATAAAGCCCTGGATCAGGGAATCCTCCTCTGCCTCCAGACGGTCACGGCCCCACTCACAGGCTTCCGCAGCACACTCCTGAAGCAGCAGGCGGGTGTTTTCCTCCAGGCTTTCCCATACTCTCGTGTTGGCTACGAAGAGGTCGTTCTCATAGCTATAGTTCCAGATGGTCATGTACTTCTGGATCTCATCCATCTTGGCGGACTTTGTCACGGAGCAGCCATTCTCCTGTCCGTCAATGGTTCTCTGCTGGATCGCGGTAAACACCTCGCTCCAGCTCATGGCGACCGGGCTGGCCCCCAGCGCGTTGAATACACCCATATACACCGCCGAGCCGGGAACACGGATCTTGAGATCCTTCAGATCCTCCGGTGTGGTGACCGGATGCTTGCTGTTGGTGAGCTGACGGAAGCCATTGTGGAATGAGCCGAGATAAGTGATGCCCTTGGCCTCAAGAAGCTCCGCGTAGTATTCGCCGCCGGTTGAGTCGATCACCTCACGGGCCTGCTGATAAGAGGTAAACGACCATGGCAGGGTCGCGACCGACAGCTTCGGTTCCAGATTTGCCAGCACACAGCTGGCGTAGGCGCCAAGGTCAGAGCCGCCGACCGCAATGTATTCCACGCCCTTGGTGCTGTTGCCGCCGGCCAGCGTGTCGTTGGGGAACACATCAATGACGATGTTCCCATCCGAACGCTCCGCGACAAGATCGGCAAAATGATGCGCCACCAGAGAATCAATTTGTGTGTCAGTCCCGTTGACCGCCATGGAAAGGTTGATTTTTTGGTATTCTCCGTCATTTGTATCGGATACTTCCCTGCTGCCGCAGCCGGATAGGCCGGTAACCATCAGCATCGTCCCCAACAGCGCGGCAACGACCGCTTTTCCGTGTTTCATACGCCGTTTCCTCCAACATTGTTCAAACTTTGTCATTTGTTCTATGTCCGACATATCTTCGGTTATTATATTGTTGCTACAGAAGAAAGTCAATAGTCTTCCTCAATTCCGCTGTTTTCAACAAAAAAAAGAACAAGATTTATGAAAAGAGTTAAATCAAGGTAACAGCTTATTGGTTATTGCATCGATGACAGTCGTTTGGAACGGATGCTCTCTGAACTCCAGCGAGAGTCAGCTGGCCTTGAAAAGACGGTCGACAGTCTGAGCGTTATTGATTCAGTAAATGAGACACAGGAAAGCTATCGGGAGATTCACTTCACCAAGATAATATCTGCATACATAAAACCCACCAGTGAAGCCATTGGTGGGTTTCTCATCTCATTTCGGTTGTATAAAGCGGAATCAAGCTTGGCTGTTTCTAATATTATGTCAGGTTTATTCTTAAAAGTTCCTGAGTTAGTTCTACGCAATCTTTTGTGCCTGAGCGAAAAATGCAAACAAATATGCCTTGCTGCTGATACTTACGAAGTGCAGATTGTACTTCGCTTTCGTCTGTTTCCTTCGTTACCCACAGTTCTACGACATTCAGAGAGGAATTCTTCTTTTGATAAATCACAATGGCAACCTCCAAGACGAGTATTGCCAAACTTTTCCAAACTATTCTCCTTTGTAAAAGACATGCAAAAAAGCGTGCCATCTGACACGCTTCTCCGAAGCCGTATGATAG
>OLVY01002218.1_pt1 | contig 10949 bp, 9 predicted proteins | sample 1674261 | NCBI WGS metagenome assembly OLVY01 (sample SAMEA103958155, study PRJEB25191) | human gut metagenome | biome: human-associated habitat [ENVO:00009003]; feature: intestine environment [ENVO:2100002]; material: feces | place: Germany | collected 2013/2015
ACTGTTTGGAAGGGCATTATGTTTTATGCAAATATATTGGTAGAAGAGCGTTTTTTTATTCTAACGATTCTTGAAAAGAAAAAGCACTGATTATTCCAGATAATCAGTGCTTGAATATCGAGCCGCTAGCCAGACTTGAACTGGCGACCTACGCGTTACGAATGCGTTGCTCTACCAACTGAGCTATAGCGGCAATAAGCTTTTGTTTACGGGGTGCAAAGGTACATCTTTATTTGAAAAGGCAAAAAGAATCTCTGTTTTTTTTAGAAATATTTTAGTGGGATAATTTTCTATTTGAATGTCTTGAACTTTATTGCCATAAAAATTGGATAATAAAACGAAAAGAAGCATCTTTGTCGTAGGTCCTATAGCAAATAAGTCTGATACTGATTATGAATTTAAGAATCTATTATAAATATCTTTCTTCACGCATAGCGTCCAAATGGACGGTGCTGTTGGTAGATGTAATTATCGTTGTGATTTCCATGCTTTCTGCATGTTTTTTGCAATATAGGCTTTCGTCCGTATCTTATGAAATTTCTTTATATGTATGGCTGACCATTTGGGCTGTCTTGTGTAATATCTGTTTCTTTCATATTCTCCGTACTTATGTGGGTGTTATCCGTTTTTCCTCTTTTGTAGATATTTATCGTGTGTTTTGGAGTCTTACGATAAGCTATGTTGTACTGTTTTTAGGGAATTGCTGTTGGTCTGTTTCGGGGCTTGGAGAAACTTTGCCGAACAGCATTCTGTTTATGGCATATATGTTCACCTTCTCTCTGATGGCTTGTATGCGCATTGCTGTGAAGATGCTTTATGAAGCTATTGCTTTTGATGCACGTCATTGCGTGAATGTTTTTATTTATGGATTCCATGGGACTGGAGTCAATGTTGCAAAATCCTTGAGAGTTAGTCGTAATAATCATTATCGCCTGCGTGGCTTTATTTCGGACGAACCTGATATGATAGGTAAACATACGATGGGATGCAGGGTATATCCCAATGATGAGCAGCTGTTTGACCGTCTAAAGAAAAAGAAAGTGGATACAATCATTATCTCTCCAAGCAAGGTGTCGGATTTGGAAAATTCCGGAATGCTGGATAAACTGTTCTCTCATGATATTCATGTAATGACCGTTCCTCCCTTAAGCGATTGTATGGACGATGGACTGATAAAGGACATTCAAATAGAAGATTGGCTCCGTAGAGAACCGGTGCAAGTTGACATGCGTAAAATTACGGCCCATATCGAGGGGCGTAGAGTAATGGTTACGGGAGCGGCGGGAGCTGTAGGAAGGGAAATCGTTCGCCAGTTGGCTACACTGAATCCTTATCAGTTGATTCTGGTAGATCAGGCAGAATCCCCATTGTATGATGTACAGTTGGAATTGTCTGATCATTGGAAGAATCTGGAGGTCCGTGTATTGGTTGCAGATGTTGCTAACCGTACGCGTATGGAGGCTATATTTGAAGAAACACGTCCTCAACTTGTTTTTCATTCTGCTGCGTATAAGCATGTACAACTGATGGATGATTTTGTATCGGAGGCAATTCAAACGAATATATCGGGGACAGTGAATATTGCGGACCTGGCGGCAAAGTATAGAGTGTCCCGTATGGTTATGATATCTGCTGCTAATGCACGTCATCCGGAGAATGCTATGGAATATAGTAAGCGTGTGGCGGAAATATATGTGCAATCATCTGATTGCAGGTTGAAACGCGACACAAGGGAAACTGATATGTTCATAGTACGTTTGGGTGAGGTGTATCCGACGAATACTCATTGTTTGATTACCTTGTCTGAAGCTTGTATGCTCACCCTGGAAGTGGGAGTCATGGGGGATGGGGGAGAAGTGTACATTGTGGGAGGGCCTGGGGATGGACTTTTGGATTCTGTAATCGGTGAAAAGATAAAGCGTGAAAAGGCATCTGTTGATGATTATGAACATGTGCGGGAAGAAGTGCTGGCCTTGGTGCAACATAGTTATACTGAAAAAAAGGCTATTTTGATTGGACTAATGAAAAAAATAGTGCCAATTTTTCCGCTTTCTTCTACCCGATGAAAAGACGTGAAAGTGACAGTTTTTTAATGCTTTTTCTGAAACTTAGAGGTGGAATAAATGTATATTATAAAAATAATATATTACCTTTGTGCCCGATTTATATTTATTACAAGAACTCAAAAGATTAATCAGAATATCTTATGCGTAGATTAATAACACTATTCTTTTTGGTATTTACTTTGTCAGGGGTAGCTTTTGCTCAGCAGATGTCAGATGATCAGGTTGTTCAGTATGTAAAAAGCGCTCAGCAGATGGGCAAAAATCAAAAGCAGATTACTACTGAATTAATGCGGCGGGGAGTGACAAAGGAACAAGTTGAAAGAATTCAGAAAAAGTATGAAAACTCTAAATCTGGAAGTCCGCAGAGCAATACCCAAGATGAGAAGCGTTCTCGTCAACGTGGTGAAATGAGTGGCGTAGTCAAAGGGCTGCGTACAACTTCGGAAACTTATTCTGCCAGACAAACGGATGTTGCAAGGGATTCTTTACAAATGATGGATAATCGTTCCTTGTCTCAAGAGAAGGAAACAGAGGATCCGACTTCGCAAATTTATGGTCATAATATTTTTACTAACGATAATTTGACTTTCGAACCCAATGTGAATGTTGCTACTCCCGAGAATTATCGTCTGGGGCCTGGTGACGAGGTGATTATTGATGTGTGGGGAGCTTCTGAAACAACGATTCGACAAACAATCTCTCCGGAAGGAAGTATTCTTGTGAATAATTTAGGACCGGTTTATCTGAGTGGCAAAACTGTAAAGGAAGCCAATAATTATTTGAAACAAGAATTTGCCAGAATATATTCTGGAGTAACCGGAAATGTTCCGTCTACCCAAGTTAAACTGACATTAGGAGAAATACGTTCTATTCAAGTAAACGTTATGGGTGAAGTTGTGGTGCCCGGAACTTATACCCTCTCATCATTTGCTTCCGTATTTCATGCTTTATATCGTGCAGGTGGTGTGAATCCGATTGGTAGTTTACGCAGTATTAAAGTGATTCGCAATGGAAATACAATAGCGGATTTGGATGTTTACGATTTACTTATGAAAGGAAAAATGAAAGATGACATCCGTCTGCAGGATGGTGATGTAATTCTTGTGGATCCTTACCAGTCATTGGTACAGATATTGGGTAAGGTAAAACGTCCGATGTTTTATGAAATGAAACCCACTGAAACCGTAGGCACATTATTGAAGTATTCAGGTGGTTTTACGGGTGATGCTTATAAAAAAGCATTACGTATAATCCGTAAAAGTGGACGTGAGCATCAAATTTATAATGTGGATGAGATGGATTATTCTGTATTCCGCGTAGATGACGGTGATAAGATAACGGTTGATTCCGTTTTACAACGTTTTGAGAATCGTGTGGAAGTCCGCGGTGCTGTATATCGTGAAGGCTTGTATCAGTTGGACGGTACGATGAATACAGTGAAACAGCTGATTAAGAAAGCAGAAGGACTTCGCGGAGATGCATTCTTAAACCGTGCTATAATCGATCGTGAGCTTGAAGACTTGTCGCATGAGATTATACAAGTAGATGTGAAAGGTTTGCTGAACGGGACGGCTGCAGATATTCCTTTGCAGAAGAATGATATTTTATATATCCCAAGTATTCATGATTTGAAGGAAGAAGCTACACTTACCATCCATGGTGAAGTTGCCAATCCGGGTACATATCTCTATTCTGATAAAATGACAGTAGAGGATTTGGTGTTGCAGGCTGGTGGCTTGTTGGAGGCAGCGGCTACGACGAAAGTTGAAGTGGCACGGCGTATGAAAGATACGAAGAGTACATCTTTCAGTACTACAGTAGGCCAGAATTTCTCTTTTGATTTGAAAGATGGCTTATTGGTGGGAGAAGGAAGCCAGGATTTCCATCTTGAACCTTTTGATGAAGTTTATATTCGTAAGAGTCCGTCTTATTTTAAACAACAGAATGTTATGGTGGGAGGAGAAGTTCTTTTTAGCGGTAATTATGCACTATCGAAAAAAAATGAACGTTTGAGTGACTTGATAGCTAAGGCTGGTGGAGTGACTCCCGATGCTTATGTAAAAGGAGCGCGTCTTATTCGTAGGATGACCGAAGAAGAATTTCGCCGTAAAGAAGATGCCCTGCGTATGGCGCAAGCGGGAGGTGGAGATTCCATATCTGTAAAAAAATTGGATTTGTCTGATACCTATTCTGTAGGTATCTTAATTCCGCAGAGCTTTTTGTAAACATTTATAATCCACATATTTATAAAGAAATTCTTTCACTCAAATGGGTGAATTGAATCTTTGGATAAGTTATTGATTCATACTATAATACAAAAAATGCTTGCGGATTTTAGGAGGTATAAATCTGGGAGAGGCTTTGAAGAATCCCGGTTCAGATGCTGATATGGTGCTTCGTGAGGGAGATGTGTTATTTGTTCCGGAGTACGTAAGTACAGTGAAAATCAACGGTGCTGTAATGTATCCGAATACAGTTTTATATAAAAAGGGTGAAAGCTTGAAATATTACATCAATCAAGCTGGTGGTTTTGGTAATGATGCCAAGAAACGTAAGGTCTATGTAATATACATGAATGGTACAGTTTCTCGTTTAAAAGCAGGGAACAAGAAAGCCATTGAACCTGGTTGTGAAATAATTGTTCCAAGTAAAGAACAGAAAAAGAAGATGACTACTGCTGAAATTCTGGGAATGGGAAGTACGACAGCTTCTATTGCAGCGATGATTGCGACTATGGTTAATCTCTTTAAGTAATTTGAATTATGAGCGAAGAAAGAATACAAAACATAACCTCTCCACAACCTGAGGAACAAGAAATAGATTTGATAGAACTGGCCCAGAAAGTATGGGCTAGTCGCAAATTGGTTTTTAAGGCGTGTGGTATCGCTGCTCTTGTAGGACTGGTTGTTGCATTTAGTATTCCTAAGGAGTACTCTACAAGTGTGACATTGGCTCCGGAGAGTGGTGGCAAATCTGGTGGTGGAAGTATGGGAGCCCTTGCAGCCATGGCGGGTATCAATTTGGGCACTTCTTCTGGTGAGGATGCTTTGTCACCCGAACTTTATCCTGATATTGTAAGTTCTACTCCTTTTCTGATTGAACTGTTCGATGTTAAAGTCAAGGATCAGAAAGCAAAAGTAGACACGACTTTATATGCTTATTTGAAAGAAGAACAGCGTTCTCCTTGGTGGAGTGCAATTTTCTCCGCTCCTTTTAAGGTGTTAGGATGGACATTGTCTTTGTTTAAGGATGAACCGGAAGAGGGGGACGCAAAGCTGGATCCTTTTCGTCTTACTAGAGATGAGTCTGCCATTGCAGATGCTTTAAGTAAACGTATCTCTGTTTCCGTAGACAAAAAGACAGGTGTGACAACCTTGTCTGTTACTATGCAGGATCCTTTGATATCTGCTTCGCTGACGGATACCGTGATGCATTGCCTGCAGAACTACATCACAGATTATCGGACTAATAAGGCTCGTCATGATTTGGCATTTACCGAAAAACTTTATGGAGAAGCAAAGGCCAGTTATGAGGATGCCCAGAAGAAATACGCAAATTTTGTAGATGCAAACCAGAATATAATATTACTGAGTTATCGCGCAGAGCAAGAGCGTTTACAGAATGAAATGAATTTAGCCTATCAAGTATATACACAAGTGTCTCAACAATTGCAGATGGCAAGAGCTAAGGTGCAGGAGATTACACCGGTATATACGGTTGTCCAGCCGGCTACGGTACCTTTGAAGCCTGCAAAGCCCAATAAATTGATGATTTTGATCGGCTTCATGTTCTTGGCAGGTGTCGGCAGTGTGGGATGGATATTATTTGTAAAAGATTTATTAAAGGGATGGAAAAAGCAAACAATATGATGACGGATAATGATATGATGTGCTGGCATGCATTGTACACAGCACCTAAGTCTGAACATAAGTTGATGCAGCGTTTGAATGCTGCGGGATATACTACATATTGCCCGATGCAGGCTGTGTTTGTAAAATGGAAAGGGCATACCCGGAAGGTGATTACCCCTCTTTTTTCCGGATGCTTGTTTGTTGCTGGTAATGTGGCGGAAGTTGCCTCATTGGCTTCCTCGCAGAAGGCTGCTATATTACTAGATAAAGAAGGAAAAAGTTTGTCTATTGAAGCGGGTAAAGCAGAACTTCCTGCCAAGTTTGCTCAATTGCTGAGGTTATGATGAAGCTGATAACAGAAGAGCTGCTGGATACCGTTACTTCACAAGCCAAGGAGAATTCCCGTTTACGTATGAATTATAATTTTCATGCGTCTATGGATGCCCCTATTCATCGGTTGCTGAATGCTTTGGAACCAGGAACTTATCTTCCTCCTCACCGTCATACAGATAAGGAAGAAACTTATCTGGTTTTGCGTGGAAGTCTGCTGGCATTTTTTTATGATGATGCCGGTAATGTAACAGATAAGGTATGCCTCAATCCTTCGGAAGGTAAATATGGTCTGGAAATTCCTTCTAATACATGGCATAGTATTATTGCCTTGGAGTCAGGTACCGTTATTTTTGAAATTAAAAAAGGCCCATATCAGCCTCTACCCTCAGAGGATTTGGCTTCGTGGGCTCCTCAGACTTCTGATGCAGAAGGAATAAAGGCTTTTATGAAGCGGATGTTGGAGCTTTAACATTTTCCCCGATAAACCCATAAGAAAGCCTCCCGATATATTTTATTGTATACCGGGAGGCTTCTTTATGTACCATGTTATTAGTCAAACAGGCTCTTGAACTTTTTGAATATTTTCTCTTTAATCGAAGTGTTCGGCTTGAAGTTATCCGATTCTTCCATCTCCTCCAATGCTCTCTTCTCATCCTTGCTCAGCGTTTCGGGTACATATACGCTGACATTTACCAGCAAATCTCCCGTGCCGTACCCGTTCACGTTGGGTAAACCTTTGCCGCGCAGGCGGAGTACTTTTCCCGGTTGCGTACCTGAGTCAATTTTTACTTTCACCTTTCCATCAATCGTGGGAATTTCTACCGCACCACCCAAGGCTGCTGTCGGGAAGCTGAGGAGCAGGTTGTAAATCAAGTCATTTTCATCGCGTATCAGGTTCGGGTCTTGCTCTTCCTCTACAAGAATCAGCAGGTCACCCGGTACACCGTTGTGCTTGCCTGCATTTCCTTTTCCGCCCATAGAGAGTTGCATACCTTCTGCAACACCTTTCGGGATTTTTACGGTTACTACTTCTTCACCGTATACAATACCTTCACCGGCACATTCCTTACACTTGTTTTTGATGATTTTGCCTTCACCGCCACAAGTCGGACAAGTGGTTCTTGTTTGCATGGTGCCGAGTATGGTTTGCTGGTTACGGATTACCGTGCCGCTGCCGTTACAGGTCGGGCATGTTTCAGCGCCGCCGTCACCTTCGGCTCCCGTACCATGACAGTGGGTACAAGGCACGTATTTCTTCAGTTTGAATTTCTTTTCCACGCCGGTAGAGATTTCCTTGAGGTTCAGTTTCACCTTGACACGCAGGTCCGAACCACGGTAACGGCGTTGTTGTTGTGCTCCACCGCCTCCGCCGAAACCTCCAAAACCGCCGAAACCTCCACTGTGTCCGCCAAAGATGTCACCGAACATGGAGAAGATGTCGTCCATGGACATGCCTCCACTGAAGCCGCCGAACGGACCACCATTACCGGCGGCACCACCCAGTCCGGCATGACCGAACTGATCGTAGCGGGCACGCTTGTCCGGATTGCTTAGTACGTCGTATGCTTCTGCCGCTTCCTTGAATTTCTCTTCGGCTGTTTTGTCGCCCGGATTCTTGTCCGGATGATATTGGATGGCTTTCTTGCGATAGGCTTTCTTTATTTCTTCTACCGTTGCTGTCTTTTCGACTTCCAATACTTCGTAGTAATCTCTTTTTTCCATACAGTTTTATGTTATTCTCCGACTACCACTTTGGCATGACGGATCACTTTGTCGTTTAGGATGTAACCGGTTTGTACACAGTCCAGAATTTTGCCTTTCAGTGCTTCATTGGGTGCCGGAATCACGGCGATGGCTTCGTGATAGTCTGTATCGAGCGGTTGTTCCTTTGTCTCTATTACCTTAACGCCGTTTTGTCCCAATACAGACATGAATTTGTTGTAGATCAGTTCAACGCCTTCTTTTACGGCGGCTACGTCGGTGGCTGTCTCCATGTTTTTGAGGGCGCGTTCAAAGTCATCCACAATGGGTAGGATACTGCTGATACTCTTTTCACCACCGTTCAGGATGAGTTCTGCTTTCTCCTTCATGGTACGTTTGCGGTAATTGTCAAACTCGGCAGACAAGCGCAGGTATTTGTCCTTCTGCTCTTCAATCTGTTCATTGGCCTTTTCCAGTTCCTGGGCGAGCTTTTCTTCTTCTGTCAGGGGAGCTTCGTTTTCTTGTGAAGTTTCTTGTCCGACAGTTTCTTCGTCACATTCGTTAGGAGTAGCTTGAGTTTTCAGCTCCTCTTCCTGGTTGTTTTCTTTTACCGGCAATGTTAACAACAATGCCATCTTGGGCAGTTCTGCCGTTTTGGTTGTAGTGGGATTGATTTCCTACATTGTCATCAACAAGAGAATTGTCGACTAATATCAAAAGAAAAGAAATAAAGAAGGCGGTTAGCATATACATGCAAACCGCCTTTTTTATTTTCTCTCCCCCAGAGGAGCCGAGTCTCATCAAGACTCAGCTTCCGGAGTAATCAGTTTATATCCTTTTCCGTGAATGTTGATGATTTCAATCGAATCATCTTCTTTCAGGTGCTTACGCAGCTTTGTGATATATACATCCATACTACGTGCATTGAAATAGTTGTCATCAATCCAAATAGTCTTCAACGCAAAGTCACGCTGCAGAATTTCGTTGGCATGTGCACAAAGCAAGCCCAGCAGTTCGGATTCTTTGGTGGTCAGTTTAGTCTGCTTCTCGGCAGTCGCCAGAATCTGTTTCTGCGTGTCGAATGTAAACTTACCAATCTTATAGATGTTGCTCTCCTTGTTCTTCTTTCCGCGAACACGTCTCAGGATAGCTTCAATTCTGAAAGTCAGCTCTTCCATACTGAAGGGCTTGGTGATGTAGTCATCGGCACCAATCTTGAAACCTTCCAGAATATCTTCCTTCAATGTTTTTGCCGTCAAGAAGATAATAGGTATTTCGGCATTGGCCGCACGCACTTCTTGTGCCAGTGTGAATCCGTCTTTCTTTGGCATCATCACATCAAACACACACAAGTCATATTTATTCTTCAGGAAAGCCTTGTATCCTGCTTCTCCATCGGGATATAACTCGGCAGCGTAACCTTTTGCCTGTAAATATTCTCTTAAAAGCATGCCAAGATTTTCATCATCTTCGCACAATAAAATACGCAGTTTCTCGTCCATATCAATCAATTTTTTAATAAAGGTAATGCAATAATAAATTTAGTTCCTACGTTCAGTTCACTTTCTGCCCGGATAGTTCCCTTATGATCCATGATAATCTTCTTCACATAAGCCAGTCCCAAGCCGAAGCCTTTCACATCGTGCAGATTACCTGTATGCACGCGATAGAACTTCTCGAATATCTTTTTCAAATTCTCCTTCTTGATGCCGATGCCGTTATCTTGGATGGAAATCATCAGTTTGCCAGGCTCATTCCAAGTCTTCACCGTCAGTTGCAGATCCGCATCCGGACGTTTATACTTCACTGCATTATCCATGAGATTGAAAATCACATTGGTGATATGCATCTCATCGGCAAAAATGGCAGAGTTGGTAGCTTTAAGCTCCGATTCAATCTTTCCATTATAACGCTCCACTTTCAGTGTAAACGTGTTGATAACACCCGCTATCAGCTCGTTGGCATCCAGTTCCTTATTCTTCAAAGTAGCCTTCTGACGGTCAAACATCGACATCTGAAGCACTTTTTCTACCTGGAACCTCAAGCGCTTCGTTTCATCGTTGATGACACCCGATATATGCTGGAACATAGTCGGAGACTTGCCCACAGCCGGGTCTTTCAACATCTGTGCCGCCAGAGAAATCGTCGATATCGGCGTCTTGAACTCGTGCGTCATATTGTTGATGAAATCATTCTTCATCTCCGTCAGCTTCTTCTGGCGGAATACGATGTAAATCGTAAAGATGAACGTCACCAGCAGTACAAAAGTAAATATCATCGACGGTATCATAAACCTGACCGAATCGAAGATATAATCCTTCTTTCCCGGAAAATGTATCTTGACGATACTCATACGGGCTGGTGGGTCATTCAAAAACAATGGCTGCGAATAAGAGCTTTCACTCCCTGCATCGCTATAATCCGCACAACGGTATACCTCCCGACCTTCCCGGTCTATCACCTTGAAGTGATAATCCATATCACCGAGACCATTCTCTATCAGACCTGCTTTTAGATACTGGTCCAGACTTTTGAAATTAACACGCTCCTCAATCGGCTTGTCGCTGGCATTGTATACCATCTGCAACACCACCTCGTCTACCAATGCACGCTGGTAAAGATAGCGGTTTTTAAGCATCTCTATCTGCGAGCGTGAAGTCTGAGGAATGGTTTTTGCTCCATGTTTGCGTGAAATCATTGCTCTTGGCAATTCAGAAGGCTCGTTACTGAAAGTTTTCAATTCCACCGAAGAACGGACACTGCCATCCGGAGCTGTCATCACAAACCGCTGGGTACGCATCACTCCGCTACTGCTCTGCGATTGTTCCCACGCCTTCTTTTCTGCCTCGGAGATATCCTCATTCAGCCAACGCACAACCTCTGCGGACTCTGCCTCTTTCGAAGCAGCCATCAACGCACGCTTCACCGATTCATCAAATTGTCCGTTACGCATCTTCACCATTTCCTCAATATAGCTTATCTGCAGATACAGCAAACT
>OLVY01002224.1_pt1 | contig 10927 bp, 7 predicted proteins | sample 1674261 | NCBI WGS metagenome assembly OLVY01 (sample SAMEA103958155, study PRJEB25191) | human gut metagenome | biome: human-associated habitat [ENVO:00009003]; feature: intestine environment [ENVO:2100002]; material: feces | place: Germany | collected 2013/2015
ATAAAATTTTTCAAACAGGATGTATTCAGCTGGACCTTCAACAAGAATAGTCTTCCGTGAAAGCACAAATTCTGTTATGCTTGCAGGGGGAGTTTTTTTGAAATACGCTGCTGTCTCAAGGTTTAGACTTTTGAGGGTAACAGGTCTTTTCTCTCCATCACAATGTAGAATAATGACGTTATTAAGTTCAAGTCTCGTGCTGATAAGACTATTATGCGTTGCAATGAAGATCTGGCCAGCCTGTGTTTTAGCAATTTTTTGAATGAGTTTCTTAAGATTGACATGACTTAAGTGTGTTTCAGGTTCTTCAAGTAAAATCACATCCACGTTTGAACCCGCATGTTCCAATGCGAAATCTGTCTTAATAAAGATTTGTCTTCCAGTTCCTTTGTTGTCAATGCTTATTTCATCTTCATAAATCATTAGATTGTTTTCAAGGGCGGATGCGGGACTGTTTTTAAGGCCAAAAGTATAGTGCTTTTCCTGCGGAATACGATCATTCAATGGTTTTAAACTGTCCGCACAAAAAACTTTTCTCATTTGACGGTACTTGCTTCTGAATATAGCACGTTCTTTTGCATCATCTCCCGTATATTGGTAATAAGTTCGCTTTATGAAATCATTCGTTGCATATTCAGAGTCCATATTGTCGCTATTCACCATTGCGCAACGCAGTTTTCTTTTGTATCCCGTATATACTTGATCTGCAAAGGTCGAAAAACGTATGGAATAGTATTCATAAGGGAAATAATCAGATTGCGCATCCATTGCGAAGGTTATCTCTGTTTTATAATCTTCATTCGGCTCGCAGACCAATTTGATGCCGTCACACTCAATCTTGTCGGAATTGTTTTCACCATTAACGCTTGGGTCTGACGCTCCGCTAAGGTATAATTCAACTCTCAGTTTTGGCAAGTCGGCATAACATCGATCACTGTTGATAAATTCCGTAACAGCTTCTATGTTCAGCAAATTATCCAGTCCGATTGCTTCGACCCTTCGATTGTTTCCTCCTGAAACCAAATCGATAGCTTCAAGGATGGTGCTTTTGCCAGACTCATTGTCTCCTATAAGAATATTATTTTTCGTATTTGGCTCAATCACGAACTCTCGAAAACGGCGGAAATTATACAACTTGATTTTCGTAATGAAAATGGACATATATGTATTCCTCCAATTCTGTTGTAGGCTTGATGATTCTGCCAAAGCAGAGAGTATATCAATATTCTCCAATTGCTAATGGTATGCAGTATCTCTACTGCACTCTCTACGTCTTTTTAGTATAACAGGTATCTATTTTCACGTCGAGCCTTTTTTCCAAATACAGATAATAATTCCACTTTCCAGCAACACGACTTTTGCCTAGTGCAGTTTCCGCACTAATTTAGAATACTGTTTCTATATCGATACATGTTGCATAACTTACTATTCTAAGATTATCTTGCGAAAAAATGAATCTCCTGCATTTCCGGCAAAATACAATTTCCGTCCACATGGGCGTCTGCCTTCTTTTTCGTTAGATTACTCACTTTCGTCTTCGCAGAAATTCAACTACAATAGTCTCATCATACACAAGGAGATGAGACCATGCCCACCGAGTACCCAGCAGATTTCAAGCAAAAAGTCATCAAGCGTTATCAAAACGGAGAATCCATCAAATCTCTCAGCCACGAACTGCACATTGCCCAGGGGACACTTTACCGCTGGCGGAAAGCGTACTGTACTATCCAAGGAACAACCCGCACCTACACACCAAAGGAGTTTGACGCCATTTCAAGACGATTGGCAAAACTGGAACATGAAATGGAAATCATCCGCCTTTCTCAATGCATAGCAAATGTTCCCCTGCAAAAGAGACTTTCCATTTTGGAAAATCTCCACCATCAGTCTGATAATACTTATAGTGTTCATGAGCTGTGCGAAGCATTGGATGTCGCTCGCGGTACATTTTACAACCACATCTTTCGCCGTGCGGACCGCAGCCAGCGCGACCAAGAGCAGACACAACTCATGCGTCTGGTACAGCAGGCTTTCGACGACAGCGGCCAACGGTATGGTGCCGAAAAGATTCGCATTACATTGGCCGAAGGTGGTATCAGAGTCAGCACCAAGCGCATTGCTACGATCATGCAGGAGCTCGATCTGCGCAGCATTCGACTTGATTCCAAAAAGCAGTTTAAAAAGCATCAAAAATACCGCAAGCAAAACCTGTTGGAGCAGCAATTTACCGCAGAACATCCTAATCAAACATGGGTCAGTGATATTACATACTTCAAGCTCAACGATTACTGGCTTTATCTGTGCATCATTCTCGACCTCTTTTCCCGGAAAATCATCGGCTATCGCGTATCCCGCAATGCCAGCACGAATTTGGTCACCAGTACATTTCGGATAGCTTTCCGCGAACGAGATACCCCTGCCGATTTGACATTTCACAGCGACCGCGGCAAGCAGTATACTTCCACCGCATTTACAACGCTCCTGCAAAAGTGCGGTGTGAAGCAATCGTTTTCCGCTACGGCACGGCCACATGACAACGCCGTGGCGGAAGCCTTCTTTGCCTCATTCAAAAGAGAAGAGGCGTACCGCAGAGAGTACACCTCAGAACAAAGCTTTCGCAAAAGTGTGGAGCAGTATGTTCAATTTTACAATGAGGTACGCCCTCACAGAACTTTGAGATACAAGACTCCGCAAGCCTTTGAAGCCGCTTATCACGAGAATTTGTGAGAAAACCGTGTTCAAATAACGACCTTGCATAAAAATAATCATTCCGCATTTTGAGAGTTTTTCTGTGCATGCCTCCAATCAGCAAAATAAAAAAGCCCAGATAAAACAAGGCTTTGAAGATAAGGAGAACCCCGTTTTTCGATAAAAATGTTCGAAAAACGGGGTTCATTCACTTGGAGCAGGGTACGGGAGTCGAACCCGCCTTAACGGCTTGGGAAGCCGCTGTAATACCGATATACCAACCCTGCGATTTACTTACCGGGTTATTGTAGCATACCGGCGGCGGTTTTGCAACCGAAAATTGTGTCGAAAGGGCATGAACGTCTTGTCCCGCCGCATACCCATAGAAAAAAGCCTGGAGGGGACGCTATGAAACGAAAACTGACAGCGCTGCTGGCGGCGCTGTGCATCACCGCTGTGCTACCGGTACACGCCGGGGCGGTGGACCTGCCGCTGACCTCCCGCGCCGCGGTGCTGATGGAAAAGACCACGGGACAGATGCTGTTCGCCCAAAACGAGCATGAGAAGCTGGAGCCGGCCAGCGTCACCAAGATCATGACACTGCTGCTGACCATGGACGCCATCGACAGCGGCGCGCTGGCCTATGACGACGTGGTGACGGTGTCGGCCAACGCCGCCGGCATGGGCGGCAGCCAGGTCTTTCTGGCGGAGGGCGAGCAGATCACCGTGGAGGAACTGCTGAAATGCGTGTGCGTGTCCTCCGGCAACGACGCGGCGGTGGCGCTGGCGGAGAAGGTCGCCGGTGTGACGGAGCTGTTTGTGGAGCAGATGAACAACCGCGCCAGAGGGCTGGGGATGGACGATACCCATTTTGCCAATCCCACCGGTCTGACGGCGGCGGGCCACGTTACCAGCGCCTATGACATTGCCCTTATGAGCCGCGAGCTGCTGACAAAGCACCCGGACATCCGCAATTTCACCACCATATGGACGGACAGCATCCGAAACGGCACCTTTGATCTGGCCAATACCAACAAGCTCATCCGCTGGTACGACGGCGCCACGGGGCTGAAGACCGGCTACACCGCCTCGGCAGGCTACTGCATCAGCGCCACGGCGGAGCGCGAGGGCATGGAGCTGATCGCGGTGGTCATGAAGGGGGAGACGGCCGACAAGCGGAACACCGACGCCAAGGCGCTGTTGAATTACGGCTTCTCCGCCTATACGCTGGTCTCCGCCGCGCCGGAGGAGCCGCTGCCCGCCCTGCCGGTGACCATGGGAGAGGCGGAGCAGGTGGGCCTGACGCTGCCGGAGACGGGCGTTACCGCTGTGGTGGAGAAGGCGCAGGCATCGTCGCTGGAGTATCGGGTGGACCTGCCGGAGACGCTGGCGGCCCCGATACAGCAGGGTCAGCAGGTGGGCACGCTGACCCTGTGCAGCGGCGATACGGAGGTGCTGACGGTGCCCATTCTGGCGGCGGAGAGCGTTCCGGGGCGCAGCTGGGGCCGGATGTTCACCGATCTTTTGAAGCAGGCGGTGTTCCTGGCGTAGCGCGAGAAGGGGAAAAGCGGGGGAAAGTCCCGTTTTTCCCCTTGTATTTTCCCCGGAAACGTTGTACGATAGGGCAAATAGTTGCATTGCACCGACGAGGAGGTTTTAACATGATACAGGTCGATCTGCAAAATATCCGCAGCTTTATCCCACTGCCCTACGAGGCCGCGCTGTCCCCCCGCCTGCGTATCGCCCATGACCATCTGCAAAATGGTGATGGCGCCGGCGGCGAATTTACCGGCTGGGTGCGTCTGCCGGAGGACTATGACAAGGCGGAATTTGCCCGCATCAAGGCGGCGGCGAAGAAAATACAGTCCGATTCCCAGGCGCTGGTGGTCATCGGTATCGGCGGCTCCTATCTGGGCGCCCGGGGCGTCATCGAATGCCTGCGCTCCCCCAACTACAACCTGAAAAAGAAGAATACGCCCAACATCTACTTTATCGGCAACGGCCTCAGCTCCGACGCGCTGACCGAGGTAATGGAGCTGGTGGACGGCGTGGACTTCTCCGTGAACGTTATCTCCAAGTCCGGCACCACCACGGAGCCCGCCGTGGCCTTCCGCTTCTTCCGTGAGCTGCTGGAGAAGAAGTACGGCCCGGAGGAGGCCGCCCGGCGCATCTATGCCACCACCGACGCCCGCAAGGGGGCCCTGAAGGGCCTGGCCGACGATAAGGGCTACGAGGAGTTCGTGGTGCCGGACAACATCGGCGGACGGTACAGTGTGCTCACGGCCGTGGGTCTGCTGCCCATTGCTGTGGCCGGCATCGATATCGACGCGCTGATGGCCGGCGCGGCGGATATGATGCGCGAATGTGCCCTGGCGGACATGAACGCCAATCCCGCCTGGCAGTATGCCGGCGCCCGGTATGAGCTGTACCGCACCGGGAAGAAGATCGAGCTGCTGGCGGCCTATGAGCCCTGCTTCCGCTTTATGTCCGAGTGGTGGAAGCAGCTGTACGGCGAGAGCGAGGGCAAGGAGAACAAGGGCCTGTTCCCCGCCAGTGTGGAGTTTACCGCCGACCTGCACTCCATGGGCCAGTACATCCAGGAGGGTGAGCGCCACCTGTTCGAGACGGTGGTGCGCTTCGGCCCCTCTCAAAACGAAAACCCCGTGCCCTATGACGAGGGCAACGGCGACGGCCTGAACTTCCTGGCGGGCAAGAGCATGGACTTTATCCGCCAGCAGGCCATGGACGGTACGCTGCTGGCTCATGTGGAGGGCGGCGTGCCCAACGTGACGCTGCGGACAGGATCCGTCAATGAGCAGACCCTGGGCGGGCTGATCTACTTCTTTGAGTACGCCTGCGGCCTGTCCGGCTACCTGCTGGACGTGAACCCCTTTGACCAGCCCGGCGTGGAGGCCTATAAGAAAAATATGTTCGCCCTGCTGGGCAAGCCGGGGTATGAGGACCTGCGGCAGACGCTGCTGGGGAAGCTGGAAAAGTAAAAGTGCCCAAAAATAAGTTTACTTTTTCTGCATTGCTATTTTTCCACCGGTATGGTATGCTGTACTCAGGTGGAAACCACCAATGACAAAGGAGTGATTTCTTATGGTTAGACTGATCATGGGTGCCAACGGTGCCGGTAAGACCAAGCAGCTCATCGAGCTCATCCACACCAGTGTGGAGTCCGAGACCGGAAGTGTCGTGTGCATCGAGCCTAAGGGCGATATGACCTACGACGTCAGCTACAACGTCCGTCTGGTCAACGCCGGCGAGTATAATGTGGATTCTTTTGACTGCCTGCGCGGATTCCTGTGCGGTATGTACGCGGGCAATTACGATATTTCCCATGTGTTCGTGGATAATCTCTGCAAGATCGCCGGCAGCAACGACCTGCAGGCGGTAGAGACGTTCCTTCACTGGCTGGACCGCTTCAGCGAGGAGAATGGCGTGAAGTTCACCGTCACCATCAGCGCGGACGAGGACACCGCCACCGAGGGCATGAAGCAGTACATCTGAAATGCAGAATAAATGAGAGCACCCCCAGGGTGCTCTCATTTTTTTGCTTTCCCGCCGAGGAGACAGTACGCGGGCAGCCGCCCTACCCCAGCAGATACAGCACCAGCCCATACACCACGCTGGCAGCGGTGCCGAACACGATCACCGGCCCGGCCACGGTGAACATCTTGACCGCTGTGCCGGTGACGATGCCCTCCGCCCGGAAGTCGATGGCTGGCGAGGCTACGGCGTTGGCGAAGCCGGTGATGGGCACCAGCGTGCCTGCCCCGGCGTACCGCGCCAGCCGGTGGTACAGCCCCAGCGCCGTCAGCAGCACCGACAGGAACACCAGCGTTACCGAGGTGGCGGAGGCCGCCTCCTGCTGCGTCAGCCCCAGCGCCTGCCAGCCGTTGGCGATCAGCTGTCCCACGGCGCAGATCCCGCCGCCGACGACAAAGGCCAGCGCCGTGTCCTTGCCGATGGGTGAGCTGGGCGACAGCTGCCGTACCAGCGCGTCATATTCCTTGGGTGTCACGCCATCACATCCTTTCGCCGGTAATATGTGCCGCTTTCGCCGCGGCTATACTTGTCAAAACCCATGAAAACGGCTATAATAATACGGTGATCTCAGGAAAGGAGGGCGTCAGTTATGTACGACCCTGCCCATCCCTTCGGGCGCAAGGCGGTCCAGCTGGCCGTGATCGACCCGGTGAGCTGCACCGGCTGCGGCTGGTGCGCCATGTTCTGCCCCATGAAGTGCATCGACCTGCGGCCGGACGGCTATTATGAGGTCCGTCAGGATGACTGCATCGGCTGCCGCAGCTGCAAGGTCAACTGCTTTTACGGCGCTGTGACCATACTGCCGCCTCAGGTACGCTGATATGCAGAAAGAAAAAGCCCCCCTCGGGCTCTATATCCACATCCCCTTCTGCCGCCAGAAATGCGCCTACTGCGACTTTTACTCTTTGCCCCGCAGCGAGGAGAAGATGGACGCCTATACCGCCGCCCTGCTGCGCCATATCGAGGAGGTCGCGCCCCGCACTGCTGCCCATCGGGTGGACACGGTGTACTTCGGCGGCGGTACCCCCAGCTATCTGGGACCGGACCGCCTGACAAAGCTGCTGCGGACCCTCCGCAAGCGCTGCCCTGTGGCCCGCGACGCCGAGATCACGTTGGAGGCCAACCCGGACTCCGCCTGTGACGTCAAGGCCCTGCGTGCGCTGCGTCGGGCGGGCTTCAACAGGATATCTCTGGGCGTTCAGTCGGCGGATGACGGCCTGCTTCGCGCCATCGGCCGCATCCATACCTTTGCCCAGGTGCAGGAGGCCGTGGCCGCCGTGCGGAAGGCCGGGTTCAAAAACCTCAGTATGGACCTGATCTATGGCCTGCCGGGCCAGACCATGCAGCAGTGGGAGGACACCCTCGCCGCCGTCATCGCCCTGGCCCCGGAGCATATCTCCTGCTACGGCCTGAAGCTGGAGCCCGGCACGCCCCTGTATGACCGCCGGGACAGCGAGTGCTTTCCGGACGACGATGCCCAGGCGGATATGTATCTCTACGCCGTCACGGTTCTGGCGCAGAACGGCTATGAGCAGTACGAGATATCCAACTTTGCCAAGCCGGGCTTTGCCTCCCGCCACAACTTGAAATACTGGCACATGGAGGAGTATGCCGGCTTCGGCCCCGGCGCCCACTCCGACTTCGGCGGCGTGCGCTACGCCTACGTCCGGGACCTGGACAGCTACATAAGCGGTCGCCTGATCCTGTCGGAGTCCGAGTCCGACGCTACGCTGACCCGGGATTACGAGTACGTCATGCTGTCCCTCCGCACGGCGGAGGGCATCGACCGCCGGTATTTCGAGACGACCTACCGCCAGCGATTCCAGCCCATGGAGGATCTGTTCGTGCAGTATGAGTGCACGGGTCTGGCCGCCCGAACGGAGAACGGCTGGTGCCTGACGCCCCGCGGCTTTCTGGTGTCCAACAGCATCATCGTGGCCCTGGAGGAGGCGCTGGCTACCCAGAAAATACGCCGGGAGCAGGCCCTGGCCCAGCGGGATTATCGGATAATTTAACTGAAAAAGGCGGCTGTGTGCCGCCTTTTTCCGCTTTCCTCTTGACATTTTTTCAAAACCGTGCTACATTGTCAGCAATATCGAAAGTTGCGATGAAGGGGACAGGCCGTGCCTCATGTCCACGCGAAGAGAGCCGCCGTTTGGTGCAAGGCGGACGGGACAGGGACACCGAACATCACCCCGGAGCATCCGCCTGAAAGCTCGCCGAGTAAGCGCGGACGGCAAGGGAGCCGTTACCTTCTCCCCGCCCCATTCCGTGGGGGATGAGTGGCCGCCCCGGCGGCAACGAGAGTGGTACCGCAGAGGACGTTTTTCCGCGCCTTTGTCTCTTGAACGAGACAAAGGCGCTTTTTATTTTGTTTTCAAAACTATTCAGATAAAGGAGAAGCAACATGGAGTACAAGAAGACACTGAATATGCCCAAAAGCGGCTTTCCCATGCGCGCCGGCCTGCCCGCCCGCGAGCCGGAGATGCTGAAGCACTGGGAAGAGCTGGACCTTTACAATGAGCTGCTGAAGAAGAACGAGGGCAAGCCTCTGTTCTCCCTCCACGACGGCCCTCCGTTCTCTAACGGCGCGCTGCACATGGGCCACGCCCTGAACAAGTCCCTGAAGGACTTTATCACCCGCATGTACGCGATGCGCGGCTACTATACCCCCTATATCCCCGGCTGGGACAACCACGGTATGCCCATCGAGTCCGCCATCATCAAGCAGAACAAGCTGAACCACAAGGCCATGAGCGTCTCTGAGTTCCGCAGCGCCTGCCATGAGTTTGCCGACCACTACATCGACGTGCAGCGCGACGGCTTCAAGCGCATGGGCGTGGTGGGCGACTGGGAGCACCCCTACAAGACCATGGATCCCGGCTTCGAGGCCCAGGAGGTCCGTGTGTTCGGCAGAATGTACCAGAACGGTCACATCTACAAGGGCCTGAAGCCCGTGTATTGGTGCCCCCACGACGAGACGGCCCTGGCCGAGGCGGAGATCGAGTATAAGGACGATCCCTGCACCACCGTCTACGTCAAGTTCCCCATGCACGACGATCAGGGCAAGCTGGGCCATCTGGACCACAGCAAGCTGTACTTCGTGATCTGGACCACCACCGTCTGGACCCTGCCCGGCAACCTGGCCATCGCCCTGCACCCCGACGAGAGCTACGCCGTGGTCAAGGCGCCCAACGGCGAGATGTACATCATGGCCGAGGCACTGGTCGAGAAGGTCATGAAGATCGGCGGCTTCGACAGCTATGAGATCGTGGAGACGCACCCCGGCTCCTTCTTCGAGAACATGCTGGCCGACCATCCCTTCCTGCCCAAGACCTCCCGCCTGGTGCTGGCGGACTACGTGACCATGGACTCCGGTACCGGCTGCGTCCACACCGCACCCGGCTTCGGCGCCGACGACTATGTGACCTGCAAGCGCTACGGCATGGACATGGTGGTGCCCGTGGACGATCAGGGCAAGCACACCGCCTACGCCGGTAAGTACGAGGGCATGACCACCGACGCATCCAACCCCGTCATCCTTCAGGACATGAAGGACAATGGCTCCCTCTTTGCCAGTGAGGATATTGTCCATAGCTATCCCCACTGCTGGCGCTGCAAGCAGCCCATCATCTTCCGCGCCACTCCCCAGTGGTTCTGCTCCGTGGATTCCTTCAAGGATGACGCCATCGCCGCCTGCGAGGATGTTCGCTGGGTGCCCGGCTGGGGCAAGGATCGCATGCGCTCCATGATTCTGGAGCGTACCGACTGGTGCATCAGCCGCCAGCGCCGCTGGGGTCTGCCCATCCCCGTGTTCTACTGCAAGGATTGCGGAAAGCCCGTCTGCACGCCGGAGAGCATCGAGGCCGTGGCGAACCTGTTCGAGAAGAAGGGCTCCAACGCCTGGTTCGACATGGAGGCCGAGGACATGCTGCCCAGCGGCTTCACCTGCCCCCACTGCGGCAAGTCTACCGGCTTCGACAAGGAGACCGACACGCTGGACGGCTGGTTCGACTCCGGCTCCACCCACTATGCCTCCATGAAGCGGGATCAGAACTTCTGGCCTGCCGATATGTATCTGGAGGGCCTTGACCAGTACCGCGGCTGGTTCCAGTCCTCTCTGCTGACCGCCGTGGGCGCCTTCGGCAACGGTGCGCCCTTCAAGGAGTGTGTCACCCACGGCTGGACCGTGGACGGCGAGGGCAAGGCCATGCACAAGTCTCTGGGCAACGGCATGGATCCTGCCGAGATCTTCGACAAGTACGGCGCAGACCTGCTGCGTCTGTGGGCCGGCAGCGCCGACTATCACGTGGACGTCCGCTGCTCCGACGAGATCTTCAAGCAGCTGAGCCAGAACTACCTGAAGTTCCGCAACACCGCCAAGTTCTGCCTGGATAACCTGACCGGCTTCGACGCCGATCATCTGGTGGAGCCGGGCGAGATGCTGCCCCTGGACAAGTGGGCCATCACCCGCCTGAATGACCTGCTGACCAAGGCTTATGCCGCCTACGACAACTACGAGTTCCATGTGGTGTCCCACATGATCAACGACTTCTGCGTGGTGGACCTGAGCTCCTTCTACTTCGATATTCTCAAGGACCGCCTCTACTGCGACGAGGCCGAGGGCCTCTCCCGCCGCAGCGCCCAGACCGCCCTGTTCCTGATCCTGGACGCCATGACCCGGATG
>OLVY01002230.1_pt1 | contig 10917 bp, 6 predicted proteins | sample 1674261 | NCBI WGS metagenome assembly OLVY01 (sample SAMEA103958155, study PRJEB25191) | human gut metagenome | biome: human-associated habitat [ENVO:00009003]; feature: intestine environment [ENVO:2100002]; material: feces | place: Germany | collected 2013/2015
AAGTCAGAAACAAGTTTTTCGGGAGAGGCGAGTTGCACACTGGAAAAACTCTTGTCTGCATTTTCTACAACGCCAAGCAGAATATAACCGCCAAAAGTGTTGGCAAAAGCGGAGTATGTCTCCCAGATGCTATGGGGCAGACCGCCTTGCGCTTTTTTGGCTTCTATGCGGTTGTTTTCTTTGTATTTACTCAATTGGGATAAATCTAGCATAAGTCTATCTCCCGAATATGTTATTTACAATTAAGCTAAACCCATTATAGTGCATAGAGCGCGTAAAGGTCAATGAAATCGCATGATGCCAGGATAAAATTTTTGATGTTAATATTGTAGGGGTTCCTAACCCAGATACGTGTTCAATCAATTAATATATAAAATGTGGCTATTCCTTTAAGTAATCCGACTTAAAGGAATAGCCACATTACCAATCAATTCTATCGCAAAAGGCATGAAAGCAAAACTTCTTACCGCTTATTCCATAACCACCTGCATCAGCTTATCGTAGCTGTCCACCACATCGTAGACGACGCTGTCGTTGCTGATGGCGGCAAAGTGGGCTTTGGCGCATTGGATCTTTAGGTCCTCAACGCCGCGCAGCTCATTGCGGTCAAGCAGGGTCGTGCCTTTGGTTTCGGCAATAAAATAGATATGCTTGACCGTTCCTTCGTGGAAGGCAATCGCCCAGTCTGGGTTGTACTTGCCTACCGGCGTGCTGATGAAAAAACTGCCGGGCAGCTTGACATACACGGCAATTTTGTCGCAAACATCCAGCTCGTGGGCAAAGCGGCGCTCGTTGTCGGAATCGTAAATCACATAATTGTACAGGCTGCGGTCAGCGGGCATGGCGTTTACGCCCTGTCTGCCGTGCAGGTTTGCCAGCATAAAGATGTCGGCGCTGTACGATTCCTCCAGCTTGTTGTAGGTGATATGCTCAATGATCATATCCGCCTTTTGGTTGTTGATGATTTTCCCCGCCTTGATGATAAAATCCTCCGGGTTCAGCTTATATTGGGCAAACACAAGCGGGGCAATGCCCTGCAAAATGGCGGCAATCGTGGCGCGGGTCAAGCCGGTTTCCTCCACCAGCTTGCCCACAAGGTCGTAGCGCACATTGCCCAGTGCCACGCGGTCAGCAGCGTCCTGATCGTTGTGTCTTTTGACAAACGCCTGCCCCTGCTCCAGCTGCTCGCGGGAGGTCAGCCTGGCGGTCTGCTCGCCGTATTCGGTTTTGACATACACCTTGGAAATATTCAGGTGGGCGTCCAGTTCCCGCACCGAACGGTCGATCAGCTCCTGCGTGTCAAAGGAAACGGTGTAAAAGGTTTTGCGGTTGATGCGCTGCCACAGCTTGGCAAATTCGCGGTCATGCAGCTTCTGCTCGTCCACTTTGGCTTGCACATTGTTGTCGTGGGCGTTCTCCGGGCGCAGGGCGCGGGGGTCGTAGATGCTGCTCAAAACCTGCATCACAGCGCCCTCGCAGCCCTGTACTTCCTCTGCCACCTGTACGGTGCCGGCGTCCTTGGCGGCGTAGTATTTGTCGGTCAATGCGCCGCGGTGTACATAGCCCTGCTGCACCAAGTCCTCATAGATCGCCGTGGCAAGTGTCGGCGTGATTGTTACTTGTGCGCCGTTGGCATCGGTCAGGATCTGCCCCGCAAACAACCCTGCATCCACGGCGCGCGGGCGTGTGGACATAGACTCCGCCAGCCCCTCCTGCAGGGCGGTGGCAAATTTGCCGAACGCCATATCGGTGATCAGCGTCAGCTTGTTCAGCTCCTGCACCTCGCTGCCCAACACGCTTTCGTCCATGCGCTCGCCGTTCTGGTTGACGCACAGGCGCAGACCGCGCCCGATTTCCTGACGGCTGCGGATTTCCGATTCTCCCTGCGTTTTCAGCGTGCAGATCTGGAACACATTCGGGTTATCCCAGCCCTCGCGCAGGGCAGAGTGCGAAAAGATAAACCGCACCGGCTCGTCCAGGCTCAGCAGTCGTTCCTTGTCGCGCATAATCAGGTCGTAGGCGTCGGTGTCGTCGCTGGTTTGGGTCTTGCGGTCAACCTTGCCCTCCACAAAGCGGGCTTTTTTGCCCTTTTTCTTGTCGATGGAAAAATACCCCTGATGGCTGCTGTGGGCGTCCATACGGTTCAGGTACGCCCAATAGGCGTCATCGCCCAGCTCACGCTGCATTTCACTTACCAGTGCGGTGTATTCCTCCTCAAACATTTTGGCGTATTCGCCGTTGCGTCCGTCGTCGGTGTCGGTATCGTAGACGCGGTACTTGTCCACCTTGTCGATAAAAAACAGGCTCAGCACCTTGATGCCGCGGGGGTACAGCTCGCGCTCGCGCTGCAGGTGGGTGCGTATGGTTTCGCGTATCTGTACGCGGCGCTGCAATTCCACCATCTGGGCGTTGCCGTGTATCTGCCCGGCGTAAAGCTTCAGCCCGTTCAAAAAGGTGACCGAGTTATCCCGCCCGTCAATGCCGTCCTGCAAAATGACAAAGCGGTCGGCGTATTCCTGCAAGCCGCCGGACAGCGCAAACAAATCGTCGCCGCCCTGCACTTTTTTGACCACGGTGCGGGTGCCGCCCGCGCCCTTGACCTCAAACCCCAGCCGTGCGGTGGGGGCTTTGTTTTTGTACAGGTCAATGCCCTCTACATACACATAGCCGTTGGTGGCGGTGGAGCCGGTCAGCGTAACGCCCAGCGCGGCAATGCGCTTGACAAGGTGCTGGTTGTAGGCATCCATCGCGTCCAGACGGTAGATCATATCATAGGCTTCGCGGTGGGTGGCAGAGTAGCGCAGCGTGAACAGCGGGTTGAACTTTTTCAGGCTCTCCTTCGTTTGCTTGCCCTCAACGCTTTGTGGCTCGTCAATAATCAGGATAGGGTTGGTTTTTGCAATGATGTCAATCGGTCGGCGGCTGCGGAAGGAATCCAGCGCTTTGTCAATAATGCGCTGGTTTTTGCCGGAGTTGAACGCCTGCATATTGATGATCATCACATTGATGGCACTGTCGGACGCAAAGCGGTCAACCTCCGGCAGATCGTCCGAGGTGTAGGTGAAAAAGCGTATCTTTTTGCCGTACTCGGCGGCAAAATGCTCCTGTGTGGTTTGCAGGGACTTGTACACGCCCTCGCGTATGGCAACCGACGGCACCACAACGATAAACTTGCTCCAGCCGTAGCGCTTGTTCAGCTCGTACATGGTTTTGACGTAGGTATAGGTCTTGCCGGTGCCGGTTTCCATCTCAATAGAAAGGTTGATGCCCGGTCCGGTCAGCGCGTCCGAGGGTGCCAGCCCGTTGCGGCGCTGCACGGTCTTTACATTTTGCAGCAGGCGCGCGCGGGTCAGTGCGGGTACAAGGGGCTGGTTGCGAAAGCCCACCTCGGTCAGGTCAAAGGACTGCTGCAGGTTGGCGGTATCGCCCAGGTCGATGCGGTAGGTCGTGGTGCAAAAGGGCTGCCCGGCAAACACATCGCAGACAGCATCCGCCGCCTGTGCCTGAAACGGCTGGTATTTGAATTGCAGCTTCATCATATCACCCTGACCTTTGTATCGGGAGAGAGGTTCTTGAAAATCTCGGTCACATTGATTTTATCTGCATCGGCGGCAAAGGCGCTGTCGCGGAAGATGACCTGCAGTGGTGTCTCGGCAGCCATAGCGCGGATGACGCTGTGGGGGATATGCTCGTCAAAGCAAGCCATCAGGGCACCGTTGTCCACGTTGTGGATCGTGCAGCCGTCCACGGTGGTTGTGGTGTGGGGCAGGTGGATAGGCACGCCGCAGTCCAGCAGGCAGGCGTACAGCAGGTCAAGGTCGGTGCGGTCGGGCTTGATGTTGCTGACGGCTTCGCCCAGCATGGTCTGGGTAAATTCCTCCGGCTTATAGTAGACATCCCGCATATTGGAGGAATCGACGCGGAACACGCGGAAGCCGATGTCGAGGTCGGCATCGGGATGCACAGTCTTGATTTTATCGCCCGCGCGGCGGATGCGCTCTTTGCCGATTTCGCAGATGTTTTTATACCCGGCTTTGTAGGCTTCGGATTTTTCATCGCAGGGTTCGGGCAGCTGCACCATAATGAATTTGCGGTGACCGCTGTCCTCGGCGTTCAGCTGCATGACCGCGTGGGCGGTGGTGGCAGAGCCAGAGAAGAAGTCGAGGATGGTACATTCTTTTTCCGTTGATGTCGCAGCTACAACGGCATCATAAACAGTCCATAAACTTTTTGGAAAAGAAAATTCACCGCCAGGAACAAGCTCTCCAACGATTTTTGTTCCATATTCATTGGCATCATATCTTTTATCTATCCAAATGGTTTTTTGGACCCCAAAGGTTTTCCCAATTTCTATTTCATAACCGGAAGAAGTTTTTTTTGCACGGAGCATATTGCTGATTTCATCAACAGATTGACGGGCGTAACGCCATTTACGCTCTATTCCATTTTTATCTATAGGGTATACCCAATATTCATCGTTGTGCTTTTCGGTTTGACATGGGTGAATTTCGTTTGGGGTAACAGAACCGAAGCCGATAATTGTATCGTCTTTTACAACGACCGGGTAAAAGCAGTTTTTTGCATCTGTGCGCTCAGATTCAGTACCCCAATTTCGAAATTGTGACCAAGTAACACTGTCCTCAGGGATTTCCTTATCGGCAATAGCTTTTATACTGTTGGGAAATACAAAAATTGCAAATTCGTGGATATAGGAGAAATTCTTTCCTTGAACGCCACGAGGATTATGAACAACGGGAACACTTATTTAAGCAAAGTTTCCAAAGAAGCTTGTTCATTTTCATCTATGGCAACGACAAGTACGCCATCTTTTCTCAATAAATTTCTTGCAAGCAAAATTCTTTCATAAAACATGGTAAGCCATGCAGAATGAAATCGACCATATGTTCTTGGATTTGATACAAGCTTTGATCCGGATTCACTTATCTCTCCAGCTTGTTCATAGTAATCATCTCTATCGAGGGAAAAATCGTTTCTGTAAATATAGTTTTTCCCCGTATTGTACGGCGGGTCAATATAAATCATCTTCACCTTGCCGAGATAGCTCTCCTGCAAAATTTTCAGCGCTGCCAGATTGTCGCCCTCAATGTACAGGTTCTCGGTGGTGTCCCAGTCGCGGCTGTCGGCTTTGACCGGGCGCAGCGTTTCGGTGGTGGGGCGGGCGGCTTCTGCCATCGCTGCCTTTTTGCCCACCCAGCTGAACTCATACCGTTCGCCGCCTTCCACAATATCGTGGCTCAACAACTGTTTCAGCTTTTCAAAATCAATGCCCTTGCGCAGGGTGCCGTCCTCGCCGCGCATCTCGGTCACGGCGGCAGGAAACAGCGCCGCCAGCTTTTCAATATTTTCGGTCACACCGTCAGGGGTCGTCATTTTTACTTTGTCCATTGCTCGATCTCCTGTTGTAATTTTTTGATTTGCCGCCGCAGCTCCAGCTGGCGGGGCAGTTGCTTTTCGCGTTTCATTTTTGCCGTCAGTTGGTCGATCTGCCGCTGCAATTTGTTCAGCATCTCGGTGCGCTGCACGCTTTGTGCCAAGTCCTCCCCGGCGGCGCTTTGCAGGCTGTCCCCGGCGATATACCGCACAAAGCCCTCGTACAAGGCGTCCATATCCGCCGCCAGCAGGGGCAGGCAGACCGTGTCGGGCGCAAGCCAGCCGGTGGCGCAGCGCTGCCGCAGGGTAAAGCCGCCCCCCGGCGCGGCTTCCTTGTAGTTCATCAGCAAACGAAGCATCCCGTCGGGGCGCGTCAGCACAAACAGAATATGATACGGTATCTGCTTGTCCATCAGCTCAGTCACCTTGCCGTCCAGCGTGTCGCCCGCCAGCCGGATGCGGAATACCTCAATCTCCTGCACCCGCTGCCCGGCGGCAAGGTTCATCGTCTGCGGTGCCAATTTGTCCGCCCAAGTGATGCTCTCGATCTGCTCGGTAAAGCAGCGGCGCAGCTCCGGCGTGACGGTCAGGTTTGCGTAAAATTTCTGCTTGGGTATGCGGCGCTCAAACGCCGCCGAGGCGGGCAGGTTCAGCATGACGCGCCCTCCCTTACCACGACAAAGCAGATGAGTTCAAAATCGTCCAGCCCGGAAACCTTGTCCAGCAGGGCAGTCGTGCCGCCTGCCCGGAACAGACTGTCCAGATCGCTGTCCGCCTTTGCGTCCACGATGGAAAGCACGGCATCCTCCAGCAGGTCGGAGTATTTCTGCATCTTGCGCCCGTCGTCGGTTTCGGCATTGAACGCCCGGCACAAAGCCTTGTCGGGCTGCTTTTGCCCGCGGCAAAGCTGACGCATGGCGTCCAGTATATCCTTGGGGCAAAGGTGGCTGTGCAGGGTCACGCCGTCCTCGTCCAGATAGACCAGATAATACGGGTGCAGGCGGTTGCGGTCATTGATATTGACCTCGTTATGTACATTTTTCAGCACAAACACCACGCCCGGCGGTGCGTCCGGCGTGGCGGCTGCTACTGCACTGATGCCGCCCGGGCAGGTTTCCAGCTCGGGGTGATGCTTGGCGTATTCCAGCAATTCCATGCGGAACTCGTTCAGCCCCAAGTCGGTAATGGAAACGCCGCCGCGCATATCCTCAAGGTCCACGACCTCGGTGCGCAGGCGCTGCAGCTGCTCGCGCCGGTATTCCAGATCGCCCTTTTCCTCTGGGCTTAAGGGGTTGTCATCGCCCGTGCTGGAAAGCACCAGCGCCTTCATGCGGGTTTCTACGCGGGCGCGCAGGTCGATGTAGGCGTCCAGCTGCACGTCAGGCCAGAAGTTTATCATTTGGATAACGACATTCCGGCTGCCGATACGGTCAATACGCCCGAACCGCTGCACCAGCCGCACGGGGTTCCAGTGGATGTCATAGTTGATGACGCAGTCGCAGTCCTGCAAATTTTGACCCTCGCTGATGCAGTCGGTGGCAATCAGAATGTCAATGTCGGGACCGTCGGGCATCAGCGCGGCGCGGTCCTTGGAAACGGGTGAAAAACAGGTCAGCACATTGTTGAGGTCGGCTTTGAATTTCGGCACCGTGCTGCGCCCCTCCACCGAGCCTGTCACCAGCGCCGTGTGCAGCCCGAAGCTGCGCAGCATATACGCGCCGACTTGCTCATACAGATACTGTGCCGTGTCGGAAAACGCCGAAAAAATCAGCACCTTGCGGTTGTCCTTGTTCAGCGGCTCGCGCTGCTTTTCGGCAAGGGTTTGCAGCAGCGTTTGCAGCTTGCTGTCATGCCCGGGCGTGATGTCCGCCACCATACCCAGCAAAAGCTGCAGCGTTTCAAAATCGGTCCGCAAATCGCGCTGCCATGTCAGATAATCCATATCCTCCAGTGCGATTTTTACCTTGCGCCCCACCGTGAACAGGTCGCTTTCCATATCGTCGGCATCAAAATCTGCCGCCCCGGTCAGGTCCTTCAGTTCAATGATTTTGTGGGGGTCGTAGGTGTGGATCGTGTCCAGCGTGGCGGCAATCATATCCCGGATGCGCTGCAGGGTCAGCCGGAACGAATGCACCGAGCTTTCCAGCCGCTTGAGCAGGTTGATACTCATCAGGCGGCGGATACCCTCCTCACGCCCTGCCTGCGTCAGACTGTTTTTGCCCTCATGGTTCAGGTCGGCGTATTTTTTCAGCCGGCTGGGCAGAATATAATTGGACGGCGTGTAGATGCTTAATGTCAGGCTTAAAATCAGCTCGTAAATTTCATCGTAGGTGATGGCGTTGTTCAAATCGGTCAGCGGCGGCTGCTTGGTCACGGGCGGCAGCCGGGTAGGAAAATTGCCGATTTCCTCGATGTTATAATATTTTTCAATGTGCTGGCGGGAGCGTGCAATGGTCACGGCATCCAGAATCTCAAAAAAGTCGAAGTCCAGCATACGCATCAGCTGCTCGGTTGTGCGCTGGCTAGGGGCGAGCTTGCTCCATGCGTTAAACTGCTTTTGTGCCGAGCGGAAGATCTCTTCCACGCTGCGGTTGGTGTCCAGCTTGTCCTTCCACGCGCTGCTGTTGCCCTCATACGCCAGCGCCAGCTGGTTGCGCAGGTCATAAAAGCGGTTGTTGACCGGCGTGGCGGAAAGCATCAGCACGCGGGTACGCGCACCGGGGCGGATGACCTTGTTCATCAGCTTTGTGTAGCGGTTGGACTTGCCGTCGTCGTCCACATCGCCGCCGTTGCGGAAGTTGTGGCTTTCGTCAATCACAACAAGGTCATAGGCTGCCCAGTTCAGCTTGCTCAAATCAGTTTCGCCGGAAAACCCCTGCTCGCGGCTTAAATCGGTGTGGTACAGCACATCGTAGCGCAAGCGGTCCCCGGCCAAAGGGTTGTTGCGATAGTTGGCCTTGTAGGTTATCCAGTTGTCCGATAGCTTTTTGGGGCAGAGAACGAGGACGCGCAGGTTGCGGTTTTCGTAGTACTTGATGACCGCCAGCGCGGTAAAGGTCTTGCCCAGGCCAACACTGTCTGCCAGAATGCAGCCGTTGAACTGCTCCAGCTTGCTGATGATGGCAAGGGCGGCATCCTTCTGGAAGGTGTACAGCTTGTTCCAGACGATGCTTTCCTTAAAGCCGTTGGTGTCGCTGGGCAGGTCGTCCTCACTGACGTGTTCGAGAAAATCCCCGAAAATATTGTACAGCGCAAAAAAGTAGAGAAACTCCGGGCTGTTTTCCTGATAGGCGGTGGTGATGCTTTCCAGCACGGTGTCGGTGACATCCTGCAGGCGCTGCTTGTCGTTCCAAATCGTGTTGAACAGCTCCAGATATTGCGTGCTTTGGGGAGCATCAATGCGGTTGATCATGGTAAACAGGCTGTTGCCGCGCTCGCAGCCCAGGTCGGCGCGGGTAAAGCCGTTGACCGGAGCATAGGTCACCGGTTCGGCGCTGTCGATGGTCATAAAATTGGGGATGCCCTCGGCGGTTTGGTTGGATTTGAAGCAGACCTTGCGGCGGATCCAGTCGGCACATTCGCGGGAGATAGCTTTCTGGCTGAAATCATTGCGCAGCCGTATCTCAAATTCGCTGCCGTGCAGGGCTTTTTCGCGGTTGCGGCGGGGAATGTAGAACTCCCGCCGTGCCTTGGCGGTCTTTTCCTGCAAAAAAGTCGGGGAGGTAAACAGAAAGCGCAGCTCGTCGATGTTTTCCAGCTGGGCTTTCAGCTCCTCATACGCATAAACCGAAAAGCACGCTGCCGCAATGGAAACGCGGCTGTCGCGCTGCATCGTCACGCGCAGATCATCCACCAATTTTTCGCTCAGGTTGTCGATGAGTTTCATGGGACACCTCGCTGAAAAGTGCTAAGAATCTTGTCACATTTTACTATATATAATAAGAATAATACCACTTATAACGCCGCGTTGCAAGAATCATACAGCTTTTCTTTTCGCATCACATGAATCTTGTATAATAATAAGTGGGGTGATAGAAATGATTGGTGAACGCCTTGCGGCAATTCGTGGCGATAATGATGAAACGCAGGCAGAACTTGCAGAAAAATTAAGCGTGTCTGTATATACTGTGCGCAGTTGGGAGCGCAATGCCAGCGCACCGTCCAATGAGATTCTGGTGCAGATCTGCAAAATGTACGGCGTGTCAGCGGACTATCTGCTGGGGCTTGCCGATTACGACCCGGATTACACCCGCCGCCTGCACCAAGCAAAATTTACCGAGAGCGAGCGCCGGGAACTGAAAAAATACGAACAATATCTGTTGTGGAAACGCAAACACTAAAGCCGCCGGTATCACACGATACCGACGGCTGTTGCTTTCCTATAAGATTCTGTTAAATATCCTCAAGGTTGAATTTGTGCTGTATGGTGCCTCCGCACCTGATATAGACGCCATATTTGCTACGCGCGGCACTTAGTGAAACACCGCATGGGGGCCGTGGAAAAGATAAGCGTTGTTATCATTTACATCGATCCGCCACCGGTGGATTATCATCTTGAATTGTGAATGCACTGTAAATAATTAGCACTTGCCATCGACAGACTGCTAATTGTCGGCGTATATTAAACTTACAGATTTATTCTGTACCAGCACCTTTACAACTGAATACACAGCATAACAGGTACTTTACTCTTCCGGTGGGGCGCACAGCAAGGTCTTGGCAGACCCTAACCCACGGCAGGGAGAGAACATAATGATACTCCAGATGCCCCACAGCTTCAGATGGGGTGACCGCGCTTGGGTTGTAAGAAGTAAGACCCTTGCAAAGTCAGTGTACGGTCGTCGTCAGCGGCTTGCCTGTTATGTTCCTAAGTCTAGGGGCAAGCGGCAAATTAGACATTTTTCTTCAGCATTTATTTTGATGCACACGGATTCCTTTATTACTTACATGACCGTGTGATTGACGCCAGTATGCGTATTATTTGATTTTTATTGTATTTACATCAAGATTTGCGGGGAAAGTGTACCCTTACGCCCGGATAGAACAGAGATAATATATAAGAGCCCGGAGGGCCTTACCAAATCGGTAAGGTTCTCCGGGCTCTTTTTTCTCCCCGGAAAGTGTATTCAAGAGGGTTACATGAAACAACAATGCAAATTAAGAAAGAGGGTGTATGTATATGACAAAATCAAATCCAGAAGATTGTGCAAAATATATACGCGGGCCGCCGGAGTGAATCCGTTCTGATTCACTTTTTGAGGGAAGAACTGAAAAGTGAATCATATCTGATTCACTCTCGCACCTCGCCCAAATGCGGCCCACGTGGAGGAGAATCCCCGCATCGCACACGGATCGCGAGGTCACCTACAAAACCGCCGTTTGGCACGTTTGTGGGGCTGTGGGGCGGCATAGCCGTACAGCTTACTACAAGAGAGTAAAACTTACTACACACAAAATCACGATAATATGAGATAATGTATATATCTTGAAATTGAAAGGATGATGCAAATGACTTTTACAAAACTT
>OLVY01002233.1_pt1 | contig 10902 bp, 8 predicted proteins | sample 1674261 | NCBI WGS metagenome assembly OLVY01 (sample SAMEA103958155, study PRJEB25191) | human gut metagenome | biome: human-associated habitat [ENVO:00009003]; feature: intestine environment [ENVO:2100002]; material: feces | place: Germany | collected 2013/2015
CTCATAGCTGGGCTGCAGAGGCACGCCGTCCTTCCAGTCGCCCTTGGAGTGGTCGCTCTCATCCTTCCACAGGTGGTACGGCTCAATGCCAAGCAGCACATCCACATAGGGCAGGCACTCGGTGCAGAAATCGCGGGCTTCTTCCCAGCTCCACAGGGTGGAGCGGAAATTGCCGTCGAAGCTGACGGTCAGGCCCTTGTTTTTGGCGACCTTGAGCATATCCAGAATGAGGGTGCGGCAGTTGGGTGCCAGTGCCGGGGTGATGCCGCTCAGGTGCAGCCAGTCGTAGCCGTCCAGCAAAGCATCCAGATCCACCTGCGAGAAATCGTACTCAGTAATGGCACTGTGCTTGCGGTCATAGATGACCTTGGACGGGCGGATGCCGTAGCCGGTCTCCAGATAATAAGTACCCAGACGGTTGGAAGGAGTCTCGTTCGGCTCGGTCAGGATCATAGGGGTGCAGTGCACGTCGTTGGAACGCAGCCAGCGCACGGCGCTCTTGCCCAGACTGTTGTTGGGCACCACGCTGAAGAAGGTGCTGTCCACACCAAGGTTAGCCAGTGCCAGTGCAATGTTGGCCTCGCTGCCGCCGTAGCTGGCCTCAAAGCCGGATGCCATACGGATCTTCTCGTAGTTCGGCGGGGTCAGGCGCAGCATGATCTCACCGCAGGTGATGAATTTCTGGCCGGTGGTATCGTTGCCAAGGATCGGGTTGAAATGTTCCATAACGCTCCTCCTGATATTTACAGCTCATCAGAGTTCTGTTAACACATCGTTGTATCCATTATAATCCGGCTCGGATGGGATTGCAAGCATTTCCGCGGGGATGCAAGAGAAAATAATCAGCCTTTTTTGGGAGATTTGACGAATTCATACCCCTGTCAAATCGAAAGAAGGCGTATACTCTTCCTTTGCGCTGCTCTTCTGCTGCATGTAGCCCTGCGCCAGTCCCTTGTCCATGGCATAGTTGACCACCCGGCGGTATTCATAGGTGGTAATGCGCCGTCCGATGCCGTGCTCTGCGGCTTTGTAAAACGGTGTGTACTGGCTCATGACGCTGGGGATGAAGCATCCGGGGTCTGCATCGTTCCACGCGGCCATCTGGTCAAGCACCGCAAAGCTGTCGTCAACATGGCCGGGCAGGGCAAGGTGCCGCAGAATGACCCCCTTTTGCAGGATGCCCTCTGCATTGAACACCGGGTGCCCGGCCTGTGCCATCATGGCTTCAATGGCGGGCTTTGCCTGCGCAAAATAGTCCGGTGCAGAGGAAAGCTCTGTCGAGAGGGCGGAGGAGACGTATTTCAGGTCGGCCAGCCAGATGTCGATGTATCCGCGCCATGCTTCCACGCTTTCCACCGTTTCGTAGCCGCCGGTGTTGCATACGATGGGCAGATGCAGGCCCTTAGCCCGGGCAATATCCAGCGCGGCAATGATCCAGGGCCGCCACTGGCCGGGTGTGACCAGATTGATGTTGTTGGCACCCTGCTCCTGCAGATTCAGGAAAATCTCTGCCAGATGTTCCACGCTGATCTCCTTGCCAAGGCCCTCGGCGCTGATGGGATAGTTCTGGCAGAAGCAGCATTTGAGGGTGCAGCCGGAAAAGAACACCGTGCCGCTGCCCTTTGTGCCGCTGATGCATGGCTCCTCCCAGTAGTGCAGGGCAGCGCGGGCTGCTTTTAAGGTGCCGCCCGCGCCGCAGAAACCGGTGCGTCCGGCAGCACGGTCGGCCCCGCACCGGCGCGGGCAGAGGGTGCAGGAAGAGGGAACGGAGACGAAATCGCTTTTCGGCATAATATCCAAAGTCCTTTGCTGAAAGTTTGTCAGCCCCAGTATACCACTTTTCGCCCCGGACGTGCTATACTATAAGATAAGGAAAAAATAATACATATGGAAAGCAACATCTTTGCAAGGTCCGTGTGGCGGACTGCGGCGGAGAGAACGTTGTGATGGAGGAGACCATGCGCACCGAAACCGATGAGATCCGCGATAATCTCAAGTACCTGACCCTGCTCTCGCGGGATTATCCTTCGCAGGCGGCGGCAGCCAGCGAGATCATCAGCACGCAGGCACTGCTCAAGCTGCCCAAGGGTACCGAGCACTTCATGAGCGACCTGCACGGCGAGAATGAAGCTTTTGTGCATATTCTGAATTCCGCTTCCGGTGTCATTCGCGAAAAAGTGGATCAGGTGCTGGGCGATACCGTGCCGAAGCATACCCGCGCCGAGCTGGCAACGCTGATCTATTACCCCAACGAAAAGCTGCCCCAGCTCAAGGCACGCTGTACCAGCGAGGAAGCGCTGGATCAGTGGTACACCGAAACGCTGCTGAGGCTCATTGATATCTGCCGTCTGGTGTCCTCCAAGCATACCCGCGACCATGTGCGCAGATGCCTGCCTGCCAGCTGCGGCTACATTCTGGACGAGCTGCTCCACGCCCATTTTGAGGATCACGACAAGGATCTGTACTACGGCCAGATCGTGGGCAGCATCATTGAAAATGGCCGCGCCGACCGCTTTATCGTGCGGCTGTGCGAGCTGATCAAGCATCTGGCAGTGGACAAGCTGCACATCGTGGGCGACCTGTTCGACCGCGGCCCACGCCCGGATATCATCCTCGATCTGCTCATGAGCCACCACAATGTGGATATCCAGTGGGGCAACCACGATGTAGTATGGATGGGTGCCGCTGCGGGCAGCCCCATCTGCATCTGCACGGTGCTCAAGACCACGCTGGCTTATCATAACCACGGAATGCTGGAGGACTGCTACGGCATCAACCTGCGCCATCTGCAACGCATGGCCGAGCAGTTCTACGGCAATGATGATCTTTCCATCTGGATGCCTCATACCGATGCGGCCCGCGGCCCCTACACCAGGGGAATGCTGCACCGCTGTGCCGTGATGCACAAGGCCATCAGCATTCTGATGTTCAAGCTGGAGTGCCATGTCATCGACCGCAACCCGGACTTCCAGATGCAGGAGCGAGATTATCTGCGCCGCATCGACTGGGAAAAGCACACGGTAAAGATCGGCGAAAAGGAGTATCCGCTGCGGGATACCTCGTTCCCCACGGTGGACCCCGCCGACCCGGCCGCACTGCACCCGGATGAACAGCTGGTGCTGCGCAAGCTGGTGCAGTCCTTCCGCCAGAGCGAAAAACTGCAGCAGCATGTGGAATTTCTCTATGCAAAGGGCAGCGTGTACCACATTGAGAACGGCAACCTGCTCTACCATGGCGCTGTGCCCATGACCAGCCGCGGCACCTTTGCCATGGAGCGCTTTGAGGGCCGCTACTACTCCGGCCGCGCACTGATGGACTACTGTGATGCCCGCGCCCGCCGGGGCTACTATGCACCGGAAGGCAGCGCTGCCCGCCAGAGCGGACAGGATTTTTTGTGGTATCTGTGGTGCGGCAAGCTTTCGCCGCTGTTTGGCCGCAGTGCCATGACCACATTTGAGCGGCTCTATGTAGAGGACGCTTCCACCCACACCGAGGTGAAGGACCCCTATTATACATGGTATAACGATGAGGCCGTCTGCCGCCGCATTCTGGCCGAGTTTGGCCTGCCCGGTGCCAGCCACATCGTCAACGGCCACGTGCCGGTGCGGGAAAAGAACGGCGAAAGCCCCATCAAGGGCGGCGGACGGCTGGTGGTGATCGACGGCGGTTTCTGCCGTGCCTACCACGAAAAGACCGGCATTGCGGGCTATACGCTGGTGTATTCCAGCCGCACCATGTCCCTGCGCACCCATCAGCCCTTTGAAAGTGCCGAGAAAGCGGTGAAGGATAATCTGGATATCATTTCCCAGAAAAACATTTTGGAAACCGAAAATCATCGCATTCTCGTGGAGGACACCGACGAGGGCGAGGTGCTGCGGGAGCGTGTGCACGACCTCAAGCAGCTGGTGGCTGCCTACCAGCTGGGCTGGATCACTGAGACTCGGTGCGAAGACCACATCTGGTAAAGAAAGCGCAACAGCAATGTATCTGGTTTTTGTAAAATACCTGAAAAAGAAATCAAAATTTTGGAATATCCTGCGCGAAAATGGGCAAAACAGAAAATAATAAAACAACATCAAGCGGGGCTTTGCTTTTTTGTGAAAGTTGTGTATAATAAGATAGCTGTACGTGTACGGCCTTATGGCCCATGCACATCAGGCAGCTTTTATGGAAAATGCTTTCAGGAACCTTAACAGGCCCGCGGCTGCGGGCCTCCGACAAGGAGATCATAAAATTGGAGAAATTTGTTATTACGGGCGGCAAGCCCCTGCACGGCGAAGTTACCATTTCGGGTGCCAAAAATGCGGCGGTGGGCGTCCTGCCTGCAACCATTCTGGCAGCGGATGTCTGTGTGATCGAGAATCTGCCGGATATCAGTGATGTGGCGGTGAGCCTGAAGATCCTCAGCGTTCTGGGCGCACAGATCAAAATGATCAACCGCAACACCTACGAGATCGACACCACCCATCTGACCGGCACCAACGTCCCGGACGACCTGTCCCGCCAGATGCGCGCCAGCTACTACTTTCTGGGCGCACTGCTGTCCCGTTTTGGCAAGGCTCAGGTGGCCATGCCCGGCGGCTGCAACCTCGGCCCCCGCCCCATTGACCAGCACCTGAAGGTGTTCAGTGCTCTGGGCGCAGAGGACAGCGTGGACTACGGCATGATCACCGTGCGCGCCAAGGAGATGAACGGTGCACACATCTTCTTTGATAAGGTCAGCGTGGGCGCTACCATGAACGGTATGCTCTCCGCTGTAATGGCCAAGGGCCAGACCATTCTGGAAAACTGTGCCAAGGAACCCCATGTGGTGGATCTGGCAAACTTCCTGAATATGTGCGGTGCGAACATCCGCGGCGCAGGCACCGATGTGATCAAGGTGCGCGGTGTGGAAAAGATGCACGGCTGCACCTACAGCATCATCCCGGATCAGATCGAGGCTGGCAGCTACATGGTGGCTGCTGCTGCCACCGGCGGCGATGTTCTGGTGAAGAACGTCACCCCCAAGCATCTGGAACCCATTACCGAAAAGCTGCGCCGTGCAGGCGTGGAGGTGGAAGAATTTGACGATGCTGTGCGTGTGCGCCGCACCGGCGATATTCTGCCGCTGAAGATCAACACGATGCCGCATCCCGGCTTTCCCACCGACATGCAGCCCCTGATGGGCGTGCTGCTGAGCGTGGCCAAGGGCACCAGCACCGTGACCGAGAGCGTGTGGGACAACCGCTTCCGCTATGTGGACGAGCTGCGCAAGATGGGTGCCAACGTGCAGGTGGACGGTCAGGTGGCTGTGTTTGAGGGCGTGGATAAGCTCACCCCTGCACCGCTGCGCGCACTGGATCTGCGTGCAGGCGCTGCCATGGTGGTGGCTGCGCTGATGGCAGACGGCACCAGCGAGATCGAGGAAATCGGCCACATCGAGCGCGGCTACGAGAATATCGTGGAAAAGCTGCGCGGTCTGGGTGCAGACATCAGCAAGGTGGAGCGTATGCCCGCTGCACTGGATCAGGCACTGTAACTTATAAAAAGCAAACAGCCTGCTGCATATGCGGCGGGCTGTTTTTGAGTGTATCAGAGGTTTTTCATGGCAGAATTCATCTCGTTATATTCGGGTTCCTCCGGCAACAGCAGTGTGGTGCGCTGCGGGCAGCGGTATCTCATTGTGGATATGGGCAAGGGCGTGCGCACTACCTCGGCGGCGCTCAAGGCGCTGGGCCTTGCCGTCAGTGACTGCGACGGCATCCTTGTCACCCACGAGCACAGCGACCATGTGAAGGGGCTTTCCACCTTCCTCAAAAAGAACACGCTGCCGGTGTACGGTGCAGCGGCAACGCTGGATTTTCTGGACAGCAACGGCATTGTACCGGCCAGCTGTGAGCTGCACGAGCTGGAAGGCAGGGAAGAGGACGTGGGTGCGTTTGGCGTGCAGAGCTTTCCCACCAGCCACGATGTGCCCTGTGTGGGCTACCGCATCCACACCCCGGACGGCAAGACCATGACCATTGCAACCGACCTTGGCGTGCTCACGCCGCCGGTGCACGAGGCGCTTTCCGGCTGCGACCTTGTGGCACTGGAGAGCAACTACGACCTGCACATGCTGCGCAGCGGGCCATACCCTTATTACTTACGGGCACGCATTGAAAGCACCCGGGGCCACCTTTCCAACGACGAGTGCTCGGCAAAGCTGCTGGAACTCGTTCAGGAAGGGTGCAAAAAGTTTGCGCTGTGCCATCTTTCGCAGGAGAACAACACGCCTGCGCTTGCCCTGCAGACCGTGTTCAACACGCTGGGCGCGGCGGGCGTTGTGCCGGAGAAGGACTGCATCGTGCAGGCACAGCGCCGCAACGAAATGAGTCCTGTATTAGAGTTTTAAATAAAACAAACGGCAATGCATTTGCATTGCCGTTTGTTTTATTCAGCTGCTTTCTGTGTGCGGATGTCATCGCCTGCAAAAAGGCAGGGGACAAAGGCAGAAAGGCGGCTGGAAATTTTTTCGGTATACAGCTTTTCCAGCAGAGCACCGTCAGTGATGTTGGTGGTGACGATGGTGGGCAGCTTTGCACCCAGCCGGTTGTTGAGCAGACTGTACAGGCTGCTGATGAGGAAGGCGGAGTTGAACTCCGAGCCAAGATCATCCAGAATGAGCAGGTCGGCCCCGGCAGCGGTCTGCGTCAGCGTTTCCTCCTCGCCTGCCGGGTCTGCACCAAAGTGCAGCCCTTCCAGCTTGGAGAAAAAGTCCGGGCTGGAAACATAGATCACATCGTAGCCCTTTTCCAGCACGATGCCCGCAATAGCAAGGGCCGCATGGGTCTTGCCAAGGCCCGCATTGCCAAACAGCATCAGGCTCTCGCTGTGGTGGTCAAACTCTTCCGCGTAGCTGCGCAGGTCTGCCAGCATATCGGCCATGTAAGGGCGGATGGCACCGCCCACCTTTTCATCGGCACGGTTCGGGTAATAGCGCAGCTCCATGGTGTCAAAGCTTGCAATGGACAGGCTGGACAGCGCCTCGATCTCCTTGCGGCGCAGCTGCTGCATCACCTTGTGCACGCACTCACAGGCGCGGCCATTCACGCTGCCGGTGTCCTGACATTTGGGGCAGACAAAGCGTGGCTCCAGTGCATCAGCGGGCCGTCCGCTTTGTGCCAGCAGGGCGGTCAGCTTCTGCTTTGCATCGGCAAGGGCGGCGGCAGCTTCGGTGCGGTCCTTGCCCGCAGCACCGGCCAGTGCGCAGCGGATGCCCCGCACCCGCACCTCTTCTTCTGCATGGCGCAGGGCGGGAATGGCGGCTTCGGCTTCGGCGCGGGCATCCTCGGCTCTGGCTCTGGCCATCTGCCGCCGGGCGGCCACGGTGCGCATGGCTTCCTGATACAGTTCGTTTTTGGTACGCATGGCTCCTCCTTATTCCGGCTTCTTTTTCAACGGACGGCGGCGGGCAGCGTTCTTGAGGAAATCGTTGCCGCTGGGGGCTTCGCGGTCTACCCGGAGGTTCCGGCTTGCGCCTGCAGCAGCCACCGGGCTGCGCACATCGTGCACGGTGCGCAGGCCCTTGGCGTTCCATGTTTTGAGGATACTGTTCCAGTACCACAGGTCGCGCTTGGCCCCGGCCTGCACGGCAGCTTCCTGCACCATGGCATCGTCGTAGCCGTAAACCTCGTACCAGCGTGCAATGGCCTTGCGCCCGCCAAGGGTCAGCTCGCTTTCCGGGATGTTCAGAAGGCCGCTGACATACTGCTCGCGGCTCTGGCGCAGTGCCAGCAGTTTGAGGTGGGCATCGGCCTGCTCACCGGTCTCCACGCCCTCGGTGCGCCACACCTTCAGCTCATGCGCTACGGCGGCCATGGTGCTGCGGCCGGTGCTGGCAACGTAGGCGGTGCACAGCATCACGGTCTCCGGCGCAAAGCCCTCCTGCATATAAAGGTTGACCAGCTTTTCCATCTCCCTGTGGGTCAGCGGACGGGCAAAGCCGGTCTGTGCGCAGTCGATCAGGCTGGAGATCATGGGGTCGGTGCGGCTGGCCGCAGCGATCTCGGCCCAGGTCATGGGTGCGGGGGCGCTGGGTTCCTCGCCCGGTGCAGCGTTCTCTTCGTACCGCTCCAGCAGGCCAGCGCCTGCCCAGAAGGAGAGGGCGCTCTCGGCGCTGATGCGGCTGCGCAGCTTGAGGTCGGCACAGATCTTGTCCGGGTCGGTGATGCCGGTCGCCAGCACATACAGAGCCACGCGCACATTGTATTCTTCGGCGATGCCCAGTTTGGAAAACACCAGCTGCGGCACTGCAATGGTATCGCCCTTGAGTTCTTTTAAACGATAGATCATGTTTTATTCCTTCGGCTTGTCCGGCTCGGCTTCGGCGGCAGGCGGCTCCCACGGGTCGCTGTCCATCATGCTGGGGCAGTTTTTCCAGCGGTCAGGATCGGCATTGAACGCGTCCTGCAAAAAAGCGGCTGTGGCCTCCCGGCCCTCGTCGGTGAGCGGAAACACCTTCTGCACCCGCAGGGCAGGGTCGGTCTTTTCAATGGTCCAGGGGTCCGGCCAGTAGTCCACGGTGAGGATGCTTTCCTCCTTTACGGCACCCTCGCCGCCGTCCGGGTCCGGCACGGTGCGCTTGCCGGGGATCATCCGGTATCGCAGACCGTATTCGTTTCCGCTGTAGGAATTTTTGCATTTGAAGTAATGCAGCAGGGGAACAAAGATCATGGCAGAGTCCTTTCGTATTTTGCAGGGAGCGGCTGTAAGCAAAAACGGCAAACCGATATTCCACGGTTTGCCGTTTGTTTTTGGAGCAGGGTACGGGACCCGAACCCGCCGCCTGCTGCTTGGGAAGCAGCCGCTCTACCGGATGAGCTAACCCTGCAAGTTGCTCATTTATTGTAGCAAAGAGGGACGGGATTGTCAAGGGCCGGAGAATGTCAGTTTTTCTGGGCATCGGTCAGGTCCAGCACCGGCGTGAAGGGATCGAACACAAGGCCGGTGATGCCGTCCGCCACCAGCAGACGCCTGTTCTGGCCCAGCAGCGGCACCACGGCGCAGCCTTCCAGCAGCTGGCGCTCACAATCGGCCAGCAGGGCACAGCGGGCGCTGCCGGTCTGCTGGGCACTCTCGGCCAGACGCTGAGAGTAGATGGGGTCGGACCAGCCGGTCAGGCCGCTGCCCTCGGCCGTGAACTGCTGCAGCATCTGGTATACGCTGCCGCCTTCGGCGCGGATGGGAGCCAGCGCAATGGTGTAACTGCCCGCTGCAAGGCGTTTGTCGAACTCCTCCTGCGGAACCTCTTCCACCGAGAAGAAAAGGGAGCAGTCCTTCTGCCATGCGCCGTTGATCTGCTCGGCCAGTTCGGTCAGGCCGGCTTCCTTCGGCAGCAGGATGGTCACGCCGGAAAAATCCGAGCTGGCCATGCCCTGCCGTGCATTCAGGTACAATGTACGGGGGTCGGTGATGGTGGGCAGCGGGTTCCTGGCAGACTTGCGGTAATCGATGCCGTCCACGGAAAGGCCGGTGGGCACAAGACCCTCGGCAGCGGTGTACAGACCGGAAGAGGGCACATCCACATTCTCCCGGGCGATGCCGGCAAGCGCCTGCCGCAGTTCCTGATCGGCAAACACAGAATCTTCGGCGCTGTTGAACAGCAGTGCCCAGGTGGTGTCGGAGTAATCCACCGACTGCAGCGAGGTATCCTCGCCGGTGTCGTCCAGCGCGGCGGAGCATTTTTCGTCTGCAATGAGCTGGGCGGCGCTCTTGCCGGTGCTGCCGGTGTTCTGCACCAGACGCAGGCTGCCGATCATGGGGGAGGAGACATCCCGGCGCAGGAACAGGCCGCTGGCCGTCCAGTTGTAAAGATAGAAGCTGCCGCTGGAAAGGGTGGTCTTGGCGGTCAGGCCGTAGGTGCCGCGGGTGCTCTCAAAAAATGCTTCATCGCAGGGCATGGCACCGGGCAGGGTGAGCTTGGCAAGGAAGTTGTCGTCCTTTTCACTCAGGCGGAACACCAGCGTCAGCGGGCCGGCGGCCGAAACGCCCAGCGTGCTGGCATCGGCTGTGCCAGCCAGCACGGCAGCACTGTTCTCAAGGGCGGCAAACTCCACGGCATAAGGGGAATTTGTCTGCGGCTGGAATATACGCCGGAATGCAAACACAAAGTCCTCGGCAGTGATGGTGTGATCCGTGGAAGCGCCCTTAACGGCCTTGTAGGTCAGGCCGTCCTTGATCTGGAAGGTGTAGGTCTTGCCATCGGAGGAGACCGTCCAGCTCTCGGACAGATCGGGCACGATCTCGCCATCCGCTTTTTTGCGGACAAGCCCGCTGTAAAGGTTCTCGCAGGCGATCACGTCCGGGGCAGCAGAAGCCACCTGCGGGTCGAGGTTTGCGGGAATGGTATCCACGAACCATGTAAAGCTTGGCGCACTGGAACTGCTGCCGCAGCCGGTGAGCGCAAGCAGGAACGCAGCAGCAAGCACTGCTGCGGTAATACGGAAGAACTGTTTCAAGGGGATGACCTCATTCTATGGTATTTGCGAAAAAAGGCTTCTTGTATACAAAAAGCACTCTACTTCGACAAGTGTAGCAGAAACAGCGGCAAAATACAATTGCAGAATTGTGAATTTACCTTACTTTTTGGGGCAAAAAGGGCGTTTTTCCGTTGCCAATTGCGGCTAAATGGACTATAATGGTACAGCGAAACATCTCTGCACCCGTTTTGAGGTGCGTTCTGAATACGATATTATGGAGGAGGAACTGTTTTTATGCAGAAGGATCAGCAGAAACTGATTGAACTCATCAAAGGCAAAAAAGTGGCCTTCATTGGTGCCGGTGTCAGCCACAAGACCCTGATCAAGGAGTTTGTGGAGCTGGGTGCCCATGTGACCCTGTGCGACCAGAAAAAGAGCGTGGAGGACTTTGGCGATTACGCCG
>OLVY01002234.1_pt1 | contig 10900 bp, 8 predicted proteins | sample 1674261 | NCBI WGS metagenome assembly OLVY01 (sample SAMEA103958155, study PRJEB25191) | human gut metagenome | biome: human-associated habitat [ENVO:00009003]; feature: intestine environment [ENVO:2100002]; material: feces | place: Germany | collected 2013/2015
CGCCCTTGGCGGTCACGCCGATCTGGTCGGGCAGCAGCGCGATGACCGGGTGCGCGGTGAGGGAGGAGAACTCCGCGCTGTGCGCGTCGGCCCAGCCGACGGCGTGGCGCGCAAACTCGATGACGGCGATCTGCATACCGAGGCAGATGCCGAGATAGGGCACGCCGTTCTCGCGCGCGTACTGCGCGGCGAGGATCATGCCCTCGATGCCGCGGTCGCCGAAGCCGCCGGGCACCAGCACGCCCGTGCAGCCGCCGAGAACGGAGGCGACATTCTCCTCCGTCAGCGTTTCGGAATCGACCCATTGGATCGTCACCTGCGCGTCGCAGGCCGTGCCCGCGTGGAAGAGCGACTCGACGACGCTCAGATAAGCGTCGTGCAGACCGGTATACTTGCCGACGAGTGCGATGGTCACCTGTTTGTGCGCGTGCTTGATCTTCTCGACGAGCGCCGTCCATGCCTTCATATCCGGCTCGCCGCAGTCAAAGCCGAGCTTGCGGCAGACCTCGCGGCAGAGGCCGGCGTCCTCAAGCAGCAGCGGCACCTCATAGAGCGTGGAGGCCGTGACGTTCGGGATCACGCATTCCGGCTCGACGTTGCAGAACAGCGCGATCTTATGGCGCACATCGTCGGGCAGCGGGCTGTCCGTGCGGCAGACGAGGATATCCGGCTGGATGCCGATGGACAGCAGCTCCTTGACCGAGTGCTGCGTGGGCTTGCTCTTGAGCTCGCCCGAGCCGGGGATCTCCACGATCATGGGCACATGGATGAACAGCACATTCTTCTTTCCCTGCTCAGCGGCTACCTGCCGGATGGCCTCGAGGAACGGCTGCGACTCGATATCGCCGACGGTGCCGCCGATCTCGGTGATAAGCACATCGGACTTCCCGTTGTCCATCTGGTAGATGCGGGATTTGATCTCGTCGGTGATGTGCGGGATGATCTGCACGGTGCGGCCGAGATATCCGCCCTCGCGCTCACGGCACAGGACGCTCCAGTAGACCTTGCCCGCCGACACGGAGCAGCCCGCGGTCAGGCTCTCGTCCGTGAAGCGCTCATAGTGGCCGAGGTCAAGGTCGGTCTCCGCGCCGTCATCGGTGACGAAGACCTCGCCGTGCTGATACGGGCTCATGGTGCCGGGGTCGACGTTCAGGTACGGGTCGAATTTCTGGTTCTGCACGCGCAGCCCGCGCTGCTTGAGGAGTCTTCCGAGCGATGCGGCGCAGATGCCCTTGCCAAGGCCCGAGACAACGCCGCCGGTAATGAAGATATATTTCATAGATGTGCCTCCATCTGAAAATTACACCGAGAACAGCAGATCGGTATAGCGCGGATACGGCCAGTAGTCGCCGGCGACGAGCGTTTCGAGCTTGTCGATCGAGGCACGGACCTTGTTCATCTGGGCAAAGATCGTGTCGTGGTAGTAGCGGAGCATGTGCTCGCCGTCAGTCTCCGGCGCGGTCTCCAGCGCGGTCTTGAGCGCGACGGTATCGTCGAGCAGCTCGCCGTTGAGCGTCAGGATGCTCTCGGCCAGCGCGGTCTCCACGCGGCAGTCCGCGTGCGGCAGCGCCTGCTTTTTCTGCAGGATCGTCTGGCACAGAACGCCCTCGTAGCGCGACGCCGCGTGCAGGATGCTGTGCTGGACCATGTCGACGAGCGTCGCCGCCTCGATGGAGATCAGCTTGCAGTATTTTTCCATATGGATCTCATGCCGGGCCATCATCTCACTGGTGGTGTAGACGCCGTGCTTCGTCATGAGCGCAACATTCTTGGGCAGGATATAGGCGGGCAGGGCCGCGGCCGTATTGGGCAGGTTCACCAGCCCGCGGCGCTCGGCTTCCGCCATCCAGGCGCTGTCATAGCCGTTGCCGCCGAAGATGATGCGGCGGTGGCGCTGGAAGACCTCGCGCAGAAGGATATTGAGCGCCTGCTGGAAATCCGCCGCGCCCGTCAGGCGGTCGGCGAAGCGGCCGAGCTCCTCGGCCATGATCGTGTTGAGGATCGTATTGGGGCCCGCGATCGACTGGCTCGAGCCGGGCATGCGGAACTCGAATTTATTGCCGGTGAAGGCCAGCGGCGAGGTGCGGTTGCGGTCGGTCGTATCCTGCGGGATGGTGGGCAGCACGTCGACGCCGATGCGCAGCTGACGGCCGGTCTTTTCGGTGTAGTCCTGCTCGGAGACGATGGAGTCGATGATATCCTCCAGCTCGGTGCCGAGGAAGATGGAGATCACGGCCGGGGGCGCCTCCTGCGCGCCGAGACGGTGGTCGTTGCCCGCGAAGGCGACGGTGCTGCGCAGCAGCTCCTGATATTCATCCACGCCCGCGACGAAGGCCGCCAGGAACAGCAAAAACTGCGCGTTCTGGCTGGGCGTCTTGCCGGGGGAGAAGAGGTTTTTGCCCGTGTCGGTGCCCAGCGACCAGTTATTGTGCTTGCCGGAGCCGTTGACGCCCGCAAAGGGCTTTTCATGCAGCAGGCAGACCAGCCCGTGCCGGTCGGCGACCTTCTTCATGACCTCCATGGTCAGCTGGTTCTGGTCGTTGGCGGCGTTGCAGTCGCAGTAGATGGGGGCCATCTCGTGCTGGGAAGGCGCGACCTCGTTGTGCTTGGTCTTGCTCAACACGCCGAGCTTCCACAGCTCCCGGTCAAGATCCTGCATATAGGCAGCGACGCGCGGGCGGATGGCGCCGAAATAATGGTCGTCGAGCTCCTGGCCCTTGGGCGGCTTCGCGCCGAAGAGCGTGCGGCCGCAGAACTTCAGATCCTCGCGCTTTTCATAGAGCGCCTTGTCGATCAGGAAATACTCCTGCTCCGCGCCGACCTGCGGCGTCACGCGGTGGGTCTGCTCGTCGCCGAACAGGCGCAGGATGCGTACGGCCTCGCGGCTGACTGCCTCCATGGAGCGCAGCAGCGGCGTTTTCTTGTCCAGCGCGTCGCCGCCGTAGGAGCAGAAGACCGTCGGGATGCAGAGACTGCCGTCCTTGATGAACGCGAAGGACGTCGGGTCCCAGGCGCTGTAGCCTCTGGCCTCAAAGGTGGCGCGCAGGCCACCGGAGGGGAAGCTGGACGCGTCCGGCTCGCCGCGGACGAGCTCCTTGCCGGAAAACTCCATCGTGATCTTGCCGCCGGGAACGGGGCTGATGAAGCTGTCGTGCTTCTCGGCCGTTACGCCGTTGAGTGGCTGGAACCAGTGCGTGAAATGCGTCGCACCATGCTCGAGCGCCCACTGCTTCATGCCGGCGGCGATCTCATTGGCGACCTCCAGCGTCAGCGGCTGGTCCTGCTCGAGGCACTGCCTCCACGCGGCGACAGCCTCGGCTGCGACATACTGCTCCATCGCAGCCTCATTGAAGACCATACTGCCGAAAACCTCCGGAATATTGTTGGATTCACGCATCACGGCATCCCTCTACTTTCATAAAAAATCCAAAAAACAAAATACGCATCGTATTGTACCCCCGCGGCCCTGAAACGTCAAGAATGAAACTTTTACGAAGATAAAAACAGGCAAAACCCGGTTCCTTGTGGAAGCATCCGAAATTTTTCCGGGGCCTGAATTTTTCCTTGCAACGCGCGGGGCGCTATGCTATACTGGGTCTGTACCCACCGCAGGAGACGTCTTCCTGCGGTGGGCTGTTTTTCTTTTCCTGTCCTCAGGACATGGACATCTTGCTTTAAACAAAAACCTCCGCAGGGGCACGCTCTGCGGAGGTTTTTTCGTTTCTCGTTCAGGACACCGGCTTGGGGTTGGCAGCGGTGTTCTCCGCGTCGTCGGCATTGGCGTCCTTCGGCATTTCGAAGGGGACGACATCGTCCGGCTGCAGCTCGATGTGGCTGTTGTCCTCCGACAGCACGCGCGTGCCGGGCTCGACCTTCGTCTCGCTCGTCGTGCCGCGGACGGGATCCTTGGTCTCGCGCGGGTTGCCGTTGGCGGGCTCATACCATTCATTGACGCCGTGCATGATGACGGGCGTGCCGTCCTCGATCAGGTTCCAGATCCAGGCCATGGCCTCCTCCGGCGTGTTGACGCAGCCGTGGGAGCCGCCGTAGACATAGAAGCTCGCGCCGAAGTTCGACCGCCACGACGCGTCGTGCAGGCCGATGAGATCACCGACCACGCTGACCCAGTACTTGACGAAGACCAGATAGTCGTCGCCCTTGAGCCAGACGTCGTGCTCCTTGCCGTGGGCCTCGTACAGGCCGGTCGGCGTCTGGTGGCCGTTGAGCGCGCCGGTCACGATGTTGGTGTTGACGACCAGACGGCCGTCCTTGATGTACGTCATCTGCTGGTTGTCAAAATCGACCTCGACATAGCTGTCGCCCAGCGAGAAGGGCTTGCCGTCCGTGTCGTAGCAGACGGCGTCCGCGTCGATCTCGCCGGATTCCATCGTCAGCAGCTGCGCGCGGATCTGCTCCATGACGCTCTGCGCGTCGATGAGATAATTGCAGGTAACAAAGTCGATCTGGATCACACCCTTGACCCAGGAGTCGAAGATGAACGGCGCGTCATACTGATTATATTTCGTTGCCCACTTCGAGATCGTCTCCGCGAGGACCTTTTCATCGATGGTGATCGTGCCGTCCGCCTCCAGATCGAGGATGGAGGCCAGATCGTGGCTCGTAAGCGTCTCCTCGCCGTGCGGCAGGAATTCGGAATCCTTGTTGAAATCGACCTTGACCTCCAGCTCCGCCAGCGCGGTGCGGAAGAGGCTGTCGGGCGTATCGCGGAGCGTCGCAGTCGTGATGGCGGGGGTTTCGTAGCAGTCGACCGAGGTCAGCTCGAACGTCGCGTTCTGCGCGCCGGACGGCGTCACGGCCAGACCAGCCGCTGCGGTCTGCAGCCCCTCCTGCACGGCGGCGACATTCAGCTCGTCGCCCGCGACCTCTTCGTGCACGGTATAGACGCCGTCCACAAGGTCAATATATGCATCCTGCGCCGCCGTGCGCTTCACGCTCTGCAGATCGGCCAGCACGGCAGAAAGATCCATCTGACCAAGATCAGGAGAAACGGTCGCCGCCGGCTTGAGCCCCAGCTTCGCCCAGTCCAGCCGGTCCTTCAGCGGCAGAGCGGCAAACTGCTCGTCCGTCATACGGTCAAGCGCAGAGAACTGTGCATTCACCTTCTGCAGCAGATCGTCGCGCAGACCGAGCGCCTGCATGTCATAGCTCCCGATGGCCGAGCCGTCCTCGGTCACGGTCAGTGTGACCTGGTCCGCAGCCGCCGTCATGGCCTGATATTCGGCATAGACGGTCTGATGCGCCTGCTGCGTCTCGTCCAGCCGCGACTGCAGCCAAAACCACACGCCCGCGGCAGCCGCCGCGAGCACCACAATTACAATGATGATCACCCAAAGGGCGCGATGCTTCTTCATGTTTCTCCTCCGCTTACTTCTGCGCGGATGCGCGCAGTCTCTCTTGCGAAAATTATAGCAGATTCCGCCGCAAATTCAACACGTTTCGTACCCCGCGCCATTATTTTCTTTTTTGCAGGAAAAACCGGGCCCCGCAGGTCTGCGGGGCCCGGCCACGGCTTTTCGTTTTGCTCAGCGGATGAGCGTGATGTGCTGGAACACGGTGGCGAGGGTGTTGGCGACGGTGGACATGGTCTTGATGAAGATATCCAGCGCGACGCCGACGACGTCCTTTCTCGTATCGCCGACGGTATCGCCGACGACGGAGGCCTTATGCGCGTCGGAGCCCTTGCCGTGGCCCCCGAGGGAGCCGGACTCGATGTACTTCTTGGCGTTGTCGAACGCGCCGCCGGAGTTGCCCATGAAGATCGCGCGCGGGATGGCCACGATGGTCGCGCCGATGAGCAGACCGCCGACGAACTCCACGCCGAACACGAAGCCGCCCACGATCGGGATCAGCAGCGCCAGCACGGACGGCAGCAGCATCTTCTTGAGCGCCTGCCGGGCGGCCATTTCGATGCAGCGGTTGTAATCCGGGCGGACCGTGCCCTCAAGCACGCCGGGGCGGGACAGCTGCCGGTCGCCCTCGTCGGCCATGAGGCGGGCGGATTCGATGGTGTTGTCGGTCAGGAGCGCGGAGAAGTATTCGATGAGCGCGCCGCCGATGATGCCGCCGGCGACAACGATGTAGGAGGCCATGTTGAGGACCGGCTCTGCGTTGATGGCCGTGTAGTTGCCGACGTAGGCGACGATCAGCGAGACCGTGGCGAACGCGGCGGAGCCGATGGCGAAGCCCTTGCCGATGGCGGCGGTGGTGTTGCCGACGGCGTCGAGCTTGTCAGTGATGGCGCGGACGGATTCATCCAGATGGCAGGATTCCGCCAGACCGCCGGCATTGTCGGCGATGGGGCCGAAGGCGTCGATGGAGACCGTCGCGCCGACGAAGGCCAGCATGCCGAGGCTGGAGAGGGCAATGCCGTAGGTGCCGCAGACCTTGCCGGAGATGAACAGGGACACACCGATCAGCAAAACCGGCAGCAGGCACGAGCGCGAGCCGATGGCGTCGCCCTTGGTGATGACGAACGCGTCGCCCTCGGTGGCGATCTCCGCCAGACGGCGGGTGGGCTTATAGTCGGTGGAGGTGTAGTATTCGGTGATGGAGCCGATGGCGACGCCGCTGGCGATGCCGAGCACGCTCGAGATCCACGGCGACAGCCAGCCGCAGCGGAAGCTCGCGTACAGGGGCACGTCCGCGAAGATCAGCTTCGCCGCGACGAAGCCGCCCACGACCGTCAGACCCGCAGAGATCCAGGTGGAGAGGTTCAGCTCGTGCGAGGGATTGTCGCCCATCTTCTTGATGGTGGCATAGCCAAGACCAAGCAGGCAGCCGAACAGGCCGCAGCCCGCCAGCACGATGGGGAAGACGGTGGTCGCGGTGAAGGTCGCCTCGGTCACAGCCTCCGTACTGCCGGAGAGCGCGCTTTTGTAGATCGTGACCGCGATCATCAGGGCCGCGGCCATGGTGGCGACGAAGCTCTCGAGCAGGTCGGAGCAGTTGCCGGCAATGTCGTTGACGTTGTCGCCGATGAAGTCGGCGATGACGTTCGGCACGCGGCTGTCATCCTCGGGCATGTCGTGGCGGAGCTTGGCCAGGATGTCGGATGAGATATCGGCCGCCTTGGTATAGTTGCCGCCGGCCACGCGGTTGAACATGGCGACGATGGAGCAGCCGAGGGAATACGTGGTGATGCGCATGATGGTGGGATTGCACTCAAGGTTGGCCAGGAAGCCCGTGCCGACCGCGGTCGGGTCCACGCCGTTCCAGATGATCAGGACCAGGACCATGCCCAGCATGCCGAACGCCTGCACCGCCAGGCCCGAGACGCTGCCGCCGCCGAGCGCGACCTTGACGGTCTCGCCGATGGAGAGCGTTTCGCGCGCGCGGTTGGAGGTGCGGACGTTTGCATACGTCGCGCTGCGCATGCCGAGGATGCACACGACGCTGGACATGCACGCGCCCATGATAAAGGTGATGCCGCTCGTCTTTTCCACGAACAGGCTGAATACTGCCGCGACCACGATCACGACGATCGCAATGACGCGGAATTCCGTCTTGAGGAAGGTGCTTGCGCCGTCACGGATGATGCCGGCCATCTCCTGCATCTCGTCCGTCCCCTCCGGCAGCTTCCGGATGCGGGCGTACTGGAAGAAGATATAGGCCAGCGCAAGAATGACTACGCACAAAACCAGATGCCATACGTTCATACTTCAGGTCTCTCGCTTTCTTTTTCGTTTTTGTCGTCATCAACGTCTTTTTCCGGTGCACTGCAGAATCTGGCGTCCTTGACAGCTCTTCGTCTACAGTTTATAATGCCATCAGTCTAAAGTAAAACGACAGTTTCTTCACTTTCTTATGAGCATCTGTCATAACAGGAGGCGTCATGGATCTCAACCGCTATAAAATTTTCCTCTCCGTCGCCGACAGCGGCAGCTTTACGGCCGCTGCCGCCGCGTGGAACTATACGCCCTCCGGCGTGGTCCACCTGATCAACGCGCTGGAGCAGGAGTTCGGCTTCCCTCTGTTCGTCCGCACGCGGCGCGGCGTCCACCTGACGACGGACGGTGAACAGCTCGTCGCGCCGCTGCGCGATCTGGTGCAGTGCGACGACCGGCTGCGGCAGGTCTGCTCCAAGATCCAGGGCGTCCTGACCGGCAAGGTGCGCATCGGCTCGTATTACAGCATCTCCGCGCACTGGCTGCCGCCGGTCATCGGCCGGTTCCACCGGGATTTCCCCGGCGTGCAGATCGAGCTCATGGAGGGCCACCACCAGCTGCTCGACGAGCTGATGAACCAGAACCGGGTAGATCTGTGCTTCTACAGCCGCGTGCTCGGCGGCGGGCGGGAGTGGATCCCACTGCACGCGGACCCGATGGTCGCCATCGTCCCGCCGGAGCACCGGCTGGCCAGCGCCGGCGCATTCCCCATCGGCGCCTACCGCAATGAGGAGCTCGTCATCTCCGCCCGCGGCAACGACTCCGACGTCATGCACGTCTTCAACAAATACCGCCTCACCCCCTGCATCAGCTACACGACGGAGGAGGACCACGCCGCCATCGCCATGGTCGAAAGCGGACTCGGCGTGAGCATGCTGAACCGGCTGTCCACCGGCGGCATCCAGACCCGCGCCGTCATCCTGCCCCTGGCCCCGGAGGAGTCGATCGAGCTCGGCATCGCCCTGCCCTCCCGGCTGCAGGCCCCGCCGGCCGTCCGCCGGTTCGTGGAATACGCGGTCTCGTACATCCGGGACGGAACATTTCCGGCATAAAGACGCCGAAACGGCTTGCAGTCCGGACTTCCGTACACTATAATAGAAGCAAAAGCCCGAAACTTGACAGAAAAGGTGAGCGTATGGAGATCAAGCGTGCTGCGGAGCTGCTCCGCGGGCTCGCCGACGGCCGCGACCCGATCACAGGCGCGCGTCTGCCGGACGAGAGCGTCTATAACCACCCCGAAATTATCCGGGCGCTGCACTGCGTCCTGCAGGAGCTGCAGACCCGCCAGACCGGCGCGCAGGCCGTCAACGCCGGCCGCAGCTGGCGGCCGGACGAGGAGCAGCAGCTGCTGGAGGAATACGACGCGGGTCTGCCGGTCGAGCAGATCGCCCGCCGCCACGGCCGGACCGCCGGGGCCATCGAGGCCCGCCTGTCCGAGCTCGGCCGCCGCGACCAGATCCAGTTCAACATGCGCTGAGGATCCGCCGATGGAAGCAAAACAGACCAAACTCGAGCTTGCCCTGCAGCAGGAGCTGCTGCAGAACGCGCAGCAGGCCGCCGCGCGGTACCACAGCCCCGTGACACGCTTCGTCCGGGATCTGCAGTCCCGCGGCAGCGTCGCCGCCGTGCGGGACTTTGTCCGCCGCCATGCCCCCTCCGACGCCTTCGCCTCGCTGGAGCAGGCCGGGCATCTGGAGCTTTCGCCGGAGGCCACCATCATCCAGGCCCGCTACGGCCCCCTCTTCACCGACGAAGAGATCAACACCTGCCTCACGCTTCTGCTCGAGGCGGGATATTTCTGATCGGCCGGAACAGAGAGGAAAACGATGATCTACGAAAAAATGGCCGCGGCCGATGTGGACAGGATCGCGCGGCTGTACATGGACTATTATAACCAGCACGAAGACGGCTGCTGAACACACGAAAAAGCCTGCAGACGGATCCGCCAGATCGTCACGGTCGAAGATTCCCTCTGCCTGATCCAGCAGGACGCCGCGGAGAACACGACCGGCTTCGCGATCGGGTATCTCAAGCCCTACGACGACCTTACGAGCTATTGGCTGGAGGAGATCGTCATCCTCGCCGGGTATCAGAACAAGGGATTCGGCAGGCAGTTTCTCCGCGAGATCGAGCAGCATGCCCGCGCCCACGGCGCAAAGCTCATCGAACTCGCCAGCGTAAACGACGAACCCCACATGCACTTCTACACCACCTCCGGCATGTACCCCGCCTCAAACCTGAAGATCATGGGGAAGCATCTGTGAATGTAAAACTTATATATAGCAAAAAGCCTTGAATCCTCACGGATTCAAGGCTTTTCAGTATGTATTTTCACTATACTATAGATGATCACGTTACAACGGCTGATTTCTGTAATTTATTCTTTCGGCTTGTCTTTACGCGCAATCTCACTGGTCACTTCAATCAGATTCGTCACGACCTGATTGAGCTGCGCGGCGTTTTGGGACGTAATGACCGGTACGCCGGTCTGCTGCTCGATGGCTTTCCGTGCATCTCCCGCGATCTTGCCGCCGATGAAGTTCACCAGCGCCATACGCGCCATGGACTCGTTTTCCTGCTCGTGTTTGTTGGTAAGCTCGGTCATGAGTCCGGAGATAAACCGTCCAAACTCTTCCGGACCGCTGAAAGCGGTATCAAGCTGCTCAGTATAGCGGGTGATATAGTCCTGCCACGTGCCCCCGCCGTAGAAGTTCGTCTGCACAACTTCGGGTTTACGCACGATATACTGGTCTTCGCTCTGACCTTCCGTCAGCTGGAGGACACGGCTTTCCACGGTCGGCTTGTCAATGTAGTTGATCTTCCGGACGTGGTTGCCGTACCGGATGGAGTCGGCCATCAGTCCCTTAAACTTGGCGCTGTAGGGGCGTACAGCGAACAGCGTGCGGGAAAGTACCTGAGAAATCGCGGTCATGAGCGGGTCGTAACCCTTCTCAAGGCCGTACTTGGCGACCGTGACGAAACTCGCGGTATCCGTTGCGACCATGTCCGCCGCGCCCGTTGCCTGCTGGACAACAGAGTTAAGGACGGTACAAACCTGATCAATGCTGAGAGTGTTAGCCATTGCTATTTACCTTCCTTTCAATTGTTAACCTGTGCGGGTGGATTCGGCGCGATAATCTGCGCCAGCACATCATTAACGGTCGGCTGCGCGGGCTGCTGAGCGCCCAGAATGGCGTTCGCCTGAACGGCCGTGG
>OLVY01002245.1_pt1 | contig 10882 bp, 9 predicted proteins | sample 1674261 | NCBI WGS metagenome assembly OLVY01 (sample SAMEA103958155, study PRJEB25191) | human gut metagenome | biome: human-associated habitat [ENVO:00009003]; feature: intestine environment [ENVO:2100002]; material: feces | place: Germany | collected 2013/2015
AATACACCAACGCAACGACCTCCATGCTCTATAACCCCACCACGAAGGACTGGGACTGGCAGACGATCGACGCGCTGGGCCTGCCGCGTAAAATTTTCACGAAGCTCGACCGCGCGGGCGCGCTGCGCGGAACGCTCCGCCCGGAGCTGGCCGCAGAGCTGGGCATCAATCAGGCGCATTTTGCCGCCGTCGGCACGCACGACACGGCTTCTGCCGTGGCCGCCATCCCCGGCACGGGCAGCTTCGCGTTCTGCTCGTCGGGCACGTGGTCGCTGTTCGGCGTGGAGACGGATAAGCCGATCTTGACGGACGCCGTGCGCGACGCGAATTTCTCGAACGAGGGCACGATCCAGGGCGGATTCCGGCCGCTCAGCAATATCATGGGCCTGTGGCTCATCCAGGAGTGCCGGAGAGACTGGCAGAAGGCCGGGCAGAAGCTCAGCTGGAACGACATCGTCGAGGAAGCGAAGCGGGCCGAGCCCTTCCGCACGATCATCGACACGGACGACAGCACCTTCTACGCCGGCGGCCAGATGCCGGAGAAGATCCGTGCCTTCGCCCGCCGGACCGGCCAGCCGGTCCCCGAGAGCGTCGGGCAGATCGCCCGCTGCATCTATGAATCCCTTGCGCTCAAGTACCGCTGGGCACTCGAGCGGCTGGAGGGGATCAAGGGCGCGCGCATCGACACGCTCAACATCGTCGGCGGCGGCTGCAACAATAAGCTGCTCAACCAGTTCGCCGCGGACGCGACCGGCCGCCCTGTTATCACCGGCCCGGTCGAGGGCGCGGCTATTGGCAACCTGCTCGCGCAGGCCATGGCGCTGGGCGATATCCGGGATGTGGACGAGCTGCGCGCCGTCGTGCGCCGCTCCGAGCCGGTCGAAACCTACGAGCCGCATCACACGCCGCAGTGGGAAGCGGCCTATCAGAAGCTGCTGAGCTTCGGCAAATAACGCATAAAAACCGCCGGAAGCGCCGCTTCCGGCGGTTTTGGAACAGGAGATACCATGGACATTCAGGAGCTTGTCCGCGCGCAGCGGGCGTATTTTGATACCGGCGCGACGCGCCCGTATGCCTTCCGCCTTGCGCAGCTCAAAAAGCTGCAGCAGGCCCTGTGGGACAACGAGCAGCTGCTCGAGCGGGCGATGATGCAGGACTTCCGCAAGGCGCCGATGGAGGTCTACATGTGCGAGACCGGCATGGTGCTCGAGGAGCTGCGCTTCCATCTGAAGCACTTGAAGGGCTGGATGCGCGAGCGGGCGGTGCCGACGCCGTTGGCGCAGTTCCCGGCAAAGAGCTTCGTTTCGCCCGAGCCCTACGGCGTGGCGCTGATCATCTCGCCGTGGAATTACCCCGTGCAGCTGTGCCTGTCGCCGCTGGTCGGCGCGATCTCCGGCGGCAACTGCGCCGTTGTCAAGCCCTCGGCCTACGCCCCGGCCACGAGCGCGGCGATCGCGAAGCTCATCCGCGAGACCTTTGACGCGCGCTACATTGCCGCCGTCGAGGGCGGACGCGCGGAGAACAGCGCGCTGCTCGCCCAGCGGTTCGACACGATCTTCTTTACCGGCAGCGTCGCCGTCGGCAAGGTCGTGATGGAGGCCGCGGCGAAGCACCTGACCCCCGTCACGCTGGAGCTTGGCGGCAAGAGCCCCGTCATCGTCGACAAAACGGCCGATCTGAAGCTCGCCGCGCGGCGCATCGCCTTCGGCAAGGTCCTGAACGCCGGGCAGACGTGCGTGGAGCCGGATTATCTGCTGATCGACGCGTCGGTCAAGGACGCCTTCGTGCGCGAATACCGGGCGGCGCTGCAGGAATTCTTCCCGGACGGCCGGATGGACGAGATGCCCGTGATCGTATCCGAAAAGCACTTTGCCCGCGTGACGAAGCTGCTGGAGGGGCAAAACGCGTGCATTGGCGGCACCTTTGATGAAAAAACGCGCTTCGTCGCGCCTACGCTGCTGGACGGCGTCTTGCCGGACAGCCCTGTGATGCAGGAGGAGATCTTCGGGCCGATCCTGCCCATGCTGACCTTTGACCGGCTGCAGGAGGCCATCGACTTCATCCGCGGCCGGGAAAAGCCGCTGGCGCTGTATCTGTTCACCTCCGACCGGGCTGCGGAGCGGCAGGTGCTGGGCAGCTGCTCGTTTGGCGGCGGCTGCATCAACGACACGATCATCCATCTGGCCACGACGCACATGCCCTTCGGCGGCGTCGGCCACAGCGGCATGGGCAGCTACCACGGCAAAAAGAGCTTCGAGACCTTCACCCACGCGCGCTCGATCGTCAAAAAAGCGACCTGGCTCGACCTGCCGCTGCGCTACCACCCGTACTCGGAAAAGAAGCTGCGGATGGTAAAAAAGTTCATGAAATGAGCGTTTCGCAAACCGGCTCCCGCCCGCGCGGGAGCCGGTTTGCTCTGTCTGCACAAAAAATACGGCGAAGCGGCAACATTTTTTCACCGAATCACCCATTGACATTTTCTGACCGGGCAGATATAATGGCCCCAGAAATCAGGAAAGGAGCCGACACGCGATGAAGCAGCTGTTTACGACCGCTATGATGATGCCGATGTGCATGCGCAGCATGTGCATGTTTTCGCATACGCAAAATTCGGCTCGCTTTGTTTCATAAAATTCCAGATTGGCAGCATGGCTGCCGGGATCGGGGCTGAGAAACGATGTGAGTTTCCCGGCTCTTTTTATTTGTGCAGAAAAAACATTGGAAGGGGATCACCCATGATCGAGCTGAAACATCTCGGCAAAATCTATTCCTCGGCCTCCGGCAGCGTGGAAGCGCTGAAGGATGTGAATCTCACGATCGCGGACGGCGAAATTTTCGGCATCATCGGCCTGTCCGGCGCGGGCAAATCGACGCTGGTGCGCTGCATCAACCTGCTTGAGCGGCCGACCTCCGGCGAGGTGCTGGTGGACGGGCAGAACATCATGGCCCTCAGCCAGAAGGAGCTGCTGCAGGTCCGGCGGCAGATCGGCATGATCTTCCAGGGCTTCAACCTGCTCGAGCAGCGGACGGTCCTGCGCAACATCTGCTTCCCGCTGGAGATCTCCGGCACGCCGAAGGCGGAAGCGAAGAAGCGGGCGGAGGAGCTGCTGCGGGTCGTCGGCCTTTCCGACAAGGCTGCAAGCTATCCCTCGCAGCTCTCCGGCGGCCAGAAGCAGCGCGTGGCGATCGCCAGAGCCCTGGCGACCAATCCCCGGTACCTGCTCTGCGACGAGGCGACCAGCGCGCTCGACCCCAACACGACGCGCTCGATCCTGGAGCTGCTGCGCGAGATCAACAAGACGCTCGGCGTCACCATCATCGTCATCACGCACGAGATGAAGGTCATCGACCAGATCTGTGACCGTGTTGCGGTCATCGACAAGAGCTGCATCGCAGAAGAGGGCCGCGTGGCGGATGTCTTCACGAGCCCGAAATCCGATATCGCGCGGGAGCTGGTTTTGCCGCAGGAGCGGCCGGTGCTCGAGCCGACGACCGGCGGGCGCAAGGTCCGCATCATCTTCAACGGCGAAAATACGCAGAAGCCGGTCATCTCCGAGATGATCCTCGCGTGCCGCGTGCCGGTCAACGTGCTGTTCGCCGACACGAAATCCGTCGAGGGCGCGGCCTACGGCCACATGATCTTTGAGCTGCCCAACGACGAGCACGACGCGGAAAAGGTCATCAGCTGGCTGAAAAACAGCGGCCTGACCTGGAAGGAGGAACGGTAAATGGCAACCGAATTTTTCCTGAAGCTGTGGGACAATCACATCATCCAGCTCGGCGTGTGGCAGACGGTCTATATGACGTTTTTGACCTCGCTGTTCGCCTATGTCATCGGCCTGCCGCTCGGCGTGGTGCTCTGGGTCACGGATAAGGACGGGCTGCACCCCAACAAGGGCGTCAATACGGTGCTCGGCTTTATCGTGAACTTCTTCCGTTCGATCCCGGCGGTCATCCTGATGGTCGCCATGATCCCGGCGGCAAGACTGCTGCTCGGCACGTCGACCGGCAATGGCGCGGTTATCGTCACGCTGATCATCGCCGCCGCGCCGTATGTGGCCCGCATGGTCGAATCCTCGCTCAAAGAGGTCCCGGCCGGCGTCATCGAGGCCGCACAGGCCATGGGCTGCACGAACCTGCAGATCATCTGGCATGTGCTGCTGCCGGAGGCAAAGCCGTCGCTCATCTCCGGCTCGATCATCTCCACGGTCACGATCCTCAGCTATACCGCCCTCGCCGCCACGCTCGGCGGCACCGGCCTCGGCCAGGTCGCCATCATCTACGGCCACCAGAGAAGCCAGAAGCTCGTCGTCTGGGTCTGCGTGTTCCTCATCGTCATCATCGTGCAGGTCATCCAGATCGTCGGCACGCGCATCCTCCGCAGGACGGATAAGCGCGCGCGCTGAAAGGAGCTGCCGATGAGACAGATCTTTGAATATCTTCTGCGTATCAACTGGCGCTGCGGACGAATGTGACCGAAGTCGTCCGGATCAGAAAAACCAAACAGCCAGTTTATATTACATTTAAAAAGGAGTCATTATCATGAAAAAGGTACTTGCAATCGTTCTTGCCGCTCTGCTGATCGTTGCCGCCCTCGTCGGCTGCGCAGCCAAGAGCGAGACCGCTGACACTACTGCCACCACCGATACCGCCGCTGCCGAGACCACCGACGGCAAGCTGGAAGTGCTGAAGGTCGGCGCCTCCTCCACCCCGCACGCAGAGATCCTCGAGCAGGTCAAGGACACCCTGGCCGCCGAAGGCTACGACCTGCAGATCGTTGTGTACGACGACTATGTCCTGCCCAACCAGTCCCTGGCGGACGGCTCGCTCGACGCCAACTACTTCCAGCACACCCCGTACCTGAACAGCTTCAACGCTGCCAACGGCACTGACCTCGTCTCCGCTGCCAAGATCCACTATGAGCCGTTCGGCCTGTACGGCAACGGTGTGGACTCCGTCGACGCCATTGCCTCCGACGCGACCATCCTGATCCCGGCCGACGATTCCAACGAGACCCGCGCCCTGCTCCTGCTGGCCCAGGAAGGCCTCATTGAGCTGCCCGCCGACGCTTCCGCGGAAAAAGGCGTGACCACGCTCGACATCGTCGACGCCAAGGGCCACGACGTGCAGGCCCTGCAGGCCGATACCGTCCCGGCACAGCTGGCCAACTCCAACGAGGGCACCGTCGCTGTCATCAACGGCAACTACGCCCTGCAGGCCGGTCTCCACGCCTCCGACGCCCTGGCCATCGAAGACGCCTCCGGCGACGCGGCCCAGACCTACGCCAACATCGTTGCCTGCCGCGCAGGCGAGGAGAACAGCGCCAAGATCCAGGCCCTGGTCAAGGCCCTGCAGTCCGACGCTGTGAAGACCTACATTGAGAACACCTACAACGGTGCTGTCGTTGCGATCTTCTGAGAAATTTCCAAATAACAGAACGCGCCCCCGGACCTTTGTCCGGGGGCGCGTTTTGTATCTGTGTCAATCCATATCGTAGTCGTAGCCGTAGCCCTCGAAGCCGCCGAAGTCGGGGATGTCGGTGTCGGGGGCGGTCTGGCCCTCCAGCTCGGCCTGCGCCTGCTGCTCGGTCGCGTCGATCTCGCTCTCGCCGGGGCGTTCGTCGAGCGTGAGAGTGATCTCCAGCTCTGCGCCGGCGCGGTAGATCTTCAGGGTGACGGTGTCGCCGGCCTTCTGTTTGGCCAGCGCCGCGCTCAGGTCGGTGAAGGAGCTGATCTCGCGGTCTTCAAACTGCAGGATGATGTCGCGCGGCTGCAGCCCGGCGGTCTCTGCGCAGCTGCCCTCGGTCACGGTGACGATCTGCGGACCGGCGGGCAGGTTGTAGGTCGCGGCGACCTCACTGTCGAGATCCTGCAGCGTCACGCCGAGATAGGCGCGGCCCAGGACCCGGCCGTAGCGCTGCAGGTCGTAGACCACGCGCATGACGTCGTTGATCGGGATGGCGAAGCCGAGCCCCTCGATGGACACGCCGGATTCCGTCGTGCCGGAGACCTTGGCCGTCGTCATGCCGATGACGTTGCCGTCCATATCGAACAGCGGCCCGCCGGAGTTGCCCGCGTTGATGGCGACGTCGGTCTGCAGCATGTTGATGGGCGTGCGGTCGGGGGTGATCTCGCGGTCGAGCGCGCTGATGTAGCCCGCGGTCATCGTGAAGGTCAGCTCGCCCAGCGGGTTGCCGATGGCTTCCACGGTCTCGCCGACCTCGATCTGGTCAGAATCGCCGATCGTGACGGTCTGCAGGCCCTCGGCTTCGATCTTCAGCAGCGCGACGTCGTTCATGCTGTCCGTGCCGACGATCGCAGCGGGGTATTCCTCCCCGGAATAGAGCTGCACGACGATGGAGCCTTCGCTCGCGTCCGCGACGACGTGGTTGTTCGTGACGATGTAGCCGTCTTCCGTCAGGACGAAGCCGCTGCCGGTGCATGCGGAGGTCGTGGTCTGGCCCCAGACGTTGGTGGTCACCTGCGTGGCGATGCCGCAGACCGCGCCGACGTTCATCTGGTAGACCTGCGTCGGGGTGAGCGTCTTGCCCGTGTCGTTGGACGGGAGCGTATCGGGCAGCGGCCGGCGCTCAAGGCGGTAGGCGCCCTTGTCGTCCGTGGGCTGCGCGGCGGTCTCAGCGGCAGGTTCCGGCTCGACAGTCTGCTCGGCCATGGCGTCGACGCTGGTCTGCTGCCCGGCGAGGTTTTTCTCTCCCAGCGCGGCGATCGCCTGCTTCAGCGCGTATCCGCCGGCTGCGGCGACGATCGCCACGACGGTGAGCAGGGCCGCGATCTTGAGGCCGGTATGCCTGCCGCTGCGGCGGATCTCCTCTTTGGCCTGCTGCAGCGGCTGCGCGGGTTCGGCGGGCGCGGGGTCGGCCGGTTCAAAGCTGTAGTTCAGTTTTTCATCGTAATTGTCCATCGTTCGGTGCTCCTTGTATCATTGGTTCAAAAAAGATCGGCGGGAAGCTCCAGCATGTGGCTCACGCGCTTGAGCGAGAGCCGGCGGCGCATGTACGGGTGGAAGCGGAAGCTGACGCGGACGAAGTCGGGATCCTTGCCGACCTCCTGGATCGTCGTCTTGCAGCCCGCCTGCCGCATGGCGGCAAGACAGGCCTCGTAGGACGGCACGGACCGCACGATCTGCCGGATCTCGGGCCAGCAGGCTTCGATGCGGCGGGGGTCGATGCCGTCGGTGATGGTGTCGGGGGTATTGAGCTTGCGCACGTCCGGGGCGAGCGCGCCGTAGATGCTGTAGATCTCGTCCCAGTTGCAGACCTCCGGATGGGCCGTCACCTGCGGCAGCTGCGCGAGCTTTTCATAGTACTGCAGGATCATCAGCGTCGTGACGCCGACGTCCTCGCCGTGGTAGTTGGGCGTTTTGCCGTCGAGCAGCTCCATGCACTCCCAGAAATGGGCCATGATGTGCTCCGTGCCGCTGCCGGGGCGGGAGGTCTTGGTGAAGCTCATCGCGATGCCGGTCAGAAGAAGCGATTCGAAGATCGCGGCCGCGGTCTTTTCGTCGCGCTTCGTGACGCGCCCGGCCATGGCAAAGATCTGGTCGGCGGCCTGCCGCGTGAGCGCGGCGACGCGCTCACAATAGGATTCCCCGGTCAGAAGATTCGATACCTGCCAGTCGATCAGCGCAACGTATTTGGAGATCATATCGCCGAAGCCCGCGGATTTGAGCGCCGCCGGGGCGTCCGCCAGGATCTTCGTGTCGCCGATGATGACCTCGGGGCATTTGGCGGGATACGTGATCTTGAAATTCCCGTTCACGATGGGCGCGGAGTAGGACGCAAAACCGTCCATCGACGGAGCGGTGGCGAACAGGCACAGCGGCACGTCGTGCCGCGCGCAGGCAAGCCGGCACGGGTCGTGGACCGAGCCCGTCCCGACGGCCAGCACGCCGTCGACCCGGTCAAAATAACTCTCGATCTTCTCCACGTCCTGCATCGTCGCCACGCGGATGGTCGGCCAGATGTGCCGCACGACGGAAAAACCGGCGAGCGAGGCCTCGATGCCCTCCGCCGCGGCGAGCGTCTGCTCGTCTGCCGCCAGCAGCAGGCGCGGGCCGAAGCCGTTTTTCCGGAGAATATCGCCGACGCTGCGGACAAGACCGCTGCCGATCTCGATATCCCGGATGGCGCACGTATGCGCCTGCCCGCAGGCGCAGTTCTGGTAGCTGTGGATCAGCGCGTGGAAATCAGTCATGGTGGATCCTCCTTCTGTATGGTAAATGCCCCAAAAGCACACTCCCAGGCTCCCCTTCCAGGGGAGCTGGCTCGGCGCAGCCGAGACTGAGAGGTTGTTGCAGATTTGCATAGAAAAGACCCAAACCGCAAATTCAGTTTGCGGTTTGGAAAGGAAGAAACGAGCACAGAGGATAAGAGACGTCGCTTGCGGCGGCTCGTTCCGCCGTGGTCGTTTCTGACGTGTCTCCGACGGCCCTATCTTTTCCCTTGCGCGGGAAAAGATAGGGGAGAAAAGGGCGCTGTTGACGCAGAAACCGCCATCACATATCTGCTCTATAGATGGACGCGCTTCTGCGGCGTCCCATTTACTGATCAGGGAATTTCTGCCGAAAGCGCACGTCATCGTTGGTGATGGCTGAATCGGTGCCCGGAAATTTGTTATGTGCGCCTGCGGGCGCAAAAAGGCCGATGCGGGGGCTTCGGCCTCTACGAGGGTAAACTGTTTATGACAACAAAACAAGTCGTTTATATGCTGCTGGCGATGCTCGTTGCGGCGGCGGTCTCATTTGCGGCGACGCCGCTGGTCAAGACGCTGGCGTGCAAGGTCGGCGCGATCGATGTGCCGAAGGATAACCGGCGCATGCACAAGGTGCCGATCCCCCGGATGGGCGGTCTGGCCATTTTCCTGGCGTTCTTGCTCTCCGTGCTCGTCTTCGCGGAGATCGACCGGCAGATGCAGGGCATCCTGCTCGGCGCGATCATGATCGTGATCCTCGGCGTGCTGGACGATATCATGGCGCTCAAGGCGCTGCCGAAGCTGTTCGTGCAGATCGCCGCGGCGGGCGTCGCGGTCTGGCACGGCTGCAGGATCCAGTTCATCTCGAACCCGAACGTCTTCTCCGAGGCGACGTATCTGAACCTCGGCTGGCTGTCCATCCCGGTCACGATCATCTGGATCGTCGCCATCACGAACGCCGTCAACTTCATTGACGGTCTCGACGGGCTGGCCGTCGGCGTGTCCGCCATCTCCACGGCGTCTTTGATCGTGATCGCGCTCATGGTCAAGGAGGTCAACATCGTCATCATCCTCTGCGCGCTCTTCGGCGCCTGCCTGGGCTTCATCCCGTACAATATGAACCCCGCGAAGATCTTCATGGGCGATACCGGTTCGACGTTCCTGGGCTACATCCTGGCCACGCTCTCCATTACGGGCCTGTTCAAGATGTACGCCATCATCTCCTTCGCCGTGCCGTTCCTCATCCTCGGCATCCCGATCTTCGATATCTGCTTTGCATTCCTGCGCCGCATCGCCCACGGCCAGAACCCGATGAAGGCCGACCGCGGCCATTTCCACCACCGGCTGATCGACATGGGCTTCTCGCAGAAGCAGTCCGTCGCCATCGCCTACATGCTCACAGGCATGCTGGGGCTGGCCGCCGTGCTGCTGACGTCTTCGGGCGAGCTCAAGGCGCTGATCCTCATCGCGGCGATCTTCATCGTCAGCGCCATCGGCTTCAGGCTGATCTTCTCGAAGAACGACCCCGCGGAGGACGCCTCTTCGCCGGAGCCGGAAGAAAAACAGGAGGAACCGCATGAATAAGCTGAAAGTCATGTCCGTCTTCGGCACGCGGCCGGAGGCCATCAAGATGGCGCCGCTCGTCAAGGCGCTGCAGGCCAGCGAGCAGATCGAAAGCATCGTCTGTCTCACCGGCCAGCACCGGGAAATGCTCGATTCCGTCATGCAGATCTTCCGCCTGACGGGCGATTATGACCTGCACATCATGGAAAAGCGCCAGACGCTCTCCACCATCACCACCAAGACTCTGCTCGGCATGGACGAGGTGCTGGACACCGTCAAGCCCGATCTCGTGCTCGTCCACGGCGATACGTCTACGACGTTTGCCGGGGCGCTGGCCGCCGCCCTGCTGGTGTATGGGCTGGCGCTGGGGGCCGGGGTAAGCCGCACCACGCTGGTGCTGGCGGGCCTTGCCGTCAGCGGAATGCTGACCGCGGGCATGAATACGATCAAGCTATTGTACCCGGATGCGATTGCCGGGGCATCAGACTTTTTGGTGGGCGGCTTGTCCGGCGTAACACTGTCCGGGCTGAAAGGCGCTGTGCTCTACCTGATCACCGGGACGCTGCTGGCTCTGCTGCTGGCGGCAGACCTGAACGTGCTATGCCTGGGGGAACAAAGTGCAGCTTCCTTGGGGCTGCACATCGGAGCAGTTCGCTTTTTGGGCATTCTGGCGGCGGCGCTGCTGGCGGGGGCAGCTGTCAGCTTTGCAGGGCTGCTCAGCTTTGTGGGGCTGCTGGCCCCGCACATTGCCCGGCGGCTGGTGGGCAATAACCATCGCATTCTGCTGCCCGCGGCCATGCTGCTGGGGGCGGCTTTTGTTGTGCTGTGTGATGTGCTGGCACGCTGCCTGTTTGCTCCGTTTGAACTGCCGGTGGGCATTCTGCTGTCCCTCATCGGCGGGCCGTTCTTCCTTGGCTTGCTGCTGCACGGCAGGGGGAGGCGAATGTATGATTGAATTACAGCATGTCAGTGCGGGCTATGGCGCACAGGATGTGGTGCGGGATGTGAGCTTTGCCGCCCCAAACGGCCAGCTGACCGCGCTGATTGGCCCCAATGGCAGCGGCACTTGTAAGATCGGAAGAGCGGTTCAGCAGGAATGCCGAGACCGA
>OLVY01002248.1_pt1 | contig 10868 bp, 10 predicted proteins | sample 1674261 | NCBI WGS metagenome assembly OLVY01 (sample SAMEA103958155, study PRJEB25191) | human gut metagenome | biome: human-associated habitat [ENVO:00009003]; feature: intestine environment [ENVO:2100002]; material: feces | place: Germany | collected 2013/2015
CCGTCAAGGACGACAGCTCGAGCAGCTCGAGCGGCTCGAGTACCGACAGCGACGGTTTTGGCGGCAGCTCGGGCGGAAAATTTTAAGAGTATCCATTTTGACAACAGCGGCGGCTTTCTTTGCGAAAGCCGCCGCTGGCCTTTTATCGGAATTTTTCGTTATAACTTTGAGAAATGTTCTGCTGTTTAGGGGTGCTGCAAACACAAAAAAGCTCCTGCAGCGTTTCATTCACGCTGCAGGAGTCTTTTTTACTTTTTCCTTTTCAGCCAGAACACCTTAAACTTCCCGTATCCGTTGGGCTTGTCCTCGTCGAATTCCTCGGTCTTGACGTAGCGCTTGAAGGCACCGTCAAACTGCAGGGCGTTCCCGTCCTCCTGAATGTCGGTCAGCACGCGGGGAATGGCGGTTTTCTGGCTCTCAAACTCCGGTTCGCGGTCCCATAAAATGTTCCCGTCAGCGTCAAAGCCGTGGGCCCAGACGCTGAACACCAGACAGGCGGCCTCGCCGTAGCAGTAGCGCTCAAAGCGGATGCGGCCATCCAGATAAAACAGCAGACAATCGCGAAAATGGGTCTCCAGCTCTTTCTCATAACGGCGCCCGCACCCGGACCCAGCAAAATCGGCAGCATTGGCAGTCATGGCGTGCCCTCCTGTTTGTTAGTGCTTTTATTATACAGCAGGGCAGGGCGTTTCGCAAGCAGAAATATAGGGCGCGGCGGTAGGGGCCGGGCATGCCCGGCCCGGTGCTCTCCCGCAAATGCCCACCTGCCATATACCGCCGGGCCGCCTATATGCGGCCCCTGCTGCGCGGTAAAACATTACGCTTTCACATCCGTTTTTTCCAGCAGCACTTTTGCGGTCAAAAGCACCACCGCCAGCCAGCCCGCACACGCCAGCAAAAACGGCAGCACATTCCCGGCCAGCACGTCGGTGCTGCGGTTGGCGTTCATGCCCTGCTGCATCAGGCAGTAGGGCCACAGCAGGGCATAGCCCTTGCTGCCGATCAGCATTCCCGCAATGCCGCCGACCAGCCCTAAGAAAATCGGCACCGCAAAGCTGCGGATCAGCATGGCCAGCAAAAGCTGCACCGCCGCCACAGCCAGACCGCCGAAAATGCCGCGCACCAGATAGAAAACGATGGTCACAGGCGGCCAATCGTTGAACCCGGCAAACAGCCGCCCGCACGCCACGTACAGCACAAAGACAAAGCATTGCGTAAAGCACATCAGCTTTACAACAACAAGGAGCTTTGCCGCAAACAGCGCAAAGGGCCGCACGGGTGCTGCCATGATCAGGTTCCAGTTGTGGCCAAGGTGCTCAAGCCGCCAAAGGTAGGCCGCATACGCCGACACCATCGCGGGAAAGAACAGCATCGAGTAAAACAGTGTGTGCTGCGTCCACAGGCTGTACCACCGCTCGGTCAGGATTTCCAGATTTTGCAGATAGTTGAATGTCCCGTACCCGGCGGAAATCAACGGCAGCACAAAGAAGATCACCCAGATGGGCGACGCATGCAGTTTGCGGTTCTCGGCAATTATACAACGCTTCAGCATTCGTTATACCTCCTTATCGCGCATCATGCGCCAGGCGGCGGCGAACAAAGCCGCAGCCAGTACCACGGTAAACGCCAGCAGTCCCCAGCTGTAGGGCCGCAGACCGTAGGTCACAGTATGGGTGGCCTGGTCCCAGTAGGAAACCTCATAGCAGGACAGCGGGACAAAGTAGCCCCACGGCACAAAATAACTGACAAGGGGCGGCATGAACGCCGAAAACAGCCCGATCAGTGCCCCCACAATGCCGACACAAAGCGCAGGCAGCGGGTTGTCAAAAATCAACATCAGCAGAAGCTCCGAGAAAAACAGCATGACATCGACAGCCAGCGTGCAAATGCCCGTGTACACAAACGGCTCGGCAGGGAACGCCTCGGTGTAGCCCTGCACCCGCCCCAGCAGGATGGATACGGCCATTTCCAGCGTGACCATCAGCAGGACCTCGCCCGTGCCCAGCAGCGCCTTGCCCGCAAACAGACTGCGGCGGCTTTGCAGCGTGTACAGCAGTTTTGTGGTGCTGCCCTTGACCTCCATGTCCCACAGGCGGCTGGCGATCAGTGCCATCACAATGGGCATTAAAATGGCGTTCAGAACGGGCAGCGCGAACAAAAGGGCGCTGTAGGCGTTGGCCAGCTCGTCCGCGCCGGTGGGGGCCCCCGCCCCGGCCCAGAGATACACGACCACCGGCACGGCCAGGCAGATTAGCAAATCGTGGCGGCGGCGGGCCTTTTGCAGCTCCGCATGCAGTGCTTTGCCCATCTCAGTCCGCCTCCTCGCTCGTCAGGCTCAGGAAAATCTCCTCCAGCGTCTTGGTGTGGGGCGTCAGCTCCACAACGCCCGCGCCGCAGGCAGCCAGTTTTTGCGCGAGGTCGGCCAGCAGGGCATCCTGCAGGGGCGGCAGCGTCACAACGCAGCTGTCGCTGTGCGCGGTCAGACCGTTGGCGCGCAGGATCGGTGCGGCCTTAGCCGGGTCCAGCAGTCGCAGCGTGACATTGCCGCGGCTGTGGCGCTGCAATTCGGTCAGCGGTCCCTCAAACAGTATATGGCCGTGGTCGATGATGCCGACCTGCTCGACCATCTGCTCCATCTCGCCCAAAAGATGGCTCGAGATCAGCACCGTCGCGCCCGTGGCGGCAGGCATGTTCCGGATGAGCGCGCGCATCTCCTGAATGCCCGCGGGGTCCAGACCGTTCGTCGGCTCATCCAGGATCAGCAGCTTCGGGCTGCCCAGCAGCGCCATGGCAATGCCGAGCCGCTGCTTCATGCCGAGCGAATACTGCCCGACCCTGCGGTTGCGGTCCTGCGTCAGATGCACAATGTCCAGCACGCGGCCAATATCCTTATGGGGCACACCCTTTAAGTCGGCCACGATCTCCAAATTCTCCTGTGCGGTCAGATGCAGATACCCGGCGGGGGACTCAATCAGGCTGCCGGTCTGGCGCAGCAGCGGCAGGCGGCTTTTCTCGGTCAGCTCCTGCCCGAGCAGGCGCACCCGGCCCGCCGTGGGGTGGATGAGCCCCAGCAGCATCTTCATGGTGGTGGATTTGCCCGCGCCGTTCGGCCCGATGAACCCGTACACGCACCCCTGCGGTACGTGCAGCTCCACATGGTCCACGGCTGTATGCGGTCCGTACTGCTTGCACAGGGCCTTTGTCTCGATTACGGTTTGCATAATGCACACTCCTTTGCTTTCGGTATGGCCCTATGCTACACCCTGCGCCTTAAACGAACTGTAAGAGCAGCTTAATTTTGCCTTAATTTTGGGGTCGTGCCATGGTGGACGGGGGTGAATCGTAGTATGATAGGCAGGGGCCGTATATGGGCGGCCCCTACAAGCTTAAAAAAGGGGAAAACCTATGACCACTATCTACGACGCCGCCATCCTTCTGGTCGATGACAACCCAGACCTGCTTACCCTAGTCACGGACAACCTGCGCACGGCAGGCTACAAGACCGTATGCACTGCCACAGACTGCGCCGCGGCACGGGCGGCCTTCGCCGCGCACCGCCCGGACCTGATGATTCTGGACATCAACCTGCCGGACGGCGACGGCTTCGGGTTGTTCCGCACCCTGCGGACAGAATCGGACGTCCCGGCGCTGTTTCTCTCGGCGCGGGACGCCGACGCGGACAGGCTGTTCGGGCTGGGGCTTGGCGCGGACGACTATCTGACCAAGCCGTTCCTGATGCAGGAGCTGCTTTTGCGCGTGCAGCACCTTTTGCAGCGCGCCTACCGCACCGAGCTGCGCCGCAGCCGGGTGCTGACGCTGGGGGACTGCACGGTCAATTTGCAGGACGCCGCCGTCCGCCGCGCCGACGGCACAACGCTGGCCCTGACCGCCACCGAGCGCGCCCTGCTGCAAAGGCTGGCCGATGACCGTGGGCACATCGTAACCTATGATGCCGTTTGCGAGGCCGTATGGGGTGCGGACTATTACGGGTACGAGAACAGCCTGAACGTGCATATCCGCCATCTGCGGGAGAAAATCGAGCCTGACCCCGGGCATCCGCAGTGGCTTCTCACGGCGCGGGGCATCGGCTACCGGCTGACTGGGGAGGTGTGAAGGTGAAGACCTTTACACGAATGATCGGGCGCTATGTGCTGGCCACGGCGGCGGTGGTGTTGCTGGTGGTGGGTCTGCTGCTGGGGGCGGTGGTCTATCTGGGGTTGCACTACGGCGAGGCCGCGGACAGCCGCGTCCGCATCGGTACGCTGGCAGAGGCCCTGACCCCTACCGCCGACGGCCTGCAGCTGGACCCCGCCCGCACGCCCGCGGACTGGCTGCAGGGCTACGCCTGGGCGATGGCGCTGGACGACGACGGCAGTGTGATCTGGCAGCATGACCTGCCGCAGAACTTGAATAAACACTACACAGCGTCGGAAATCGCCTCGTTCTCGCGGTGGTATCTTGACGACTGGCCGGTGTTCTGCTGGACGGCAGACTACGGCCTGTTTGTGGCCGCCCTGCCGCGCGGTTCGGTCTGGAAGTACAATATTTACAACAATGAGCAGCTTATGAACGCCATGGCAGCGGGCATGCTGCCCGCGCTGGCGCTGCTGCTGGGTGTGGCAGCTGCATGCTGTCTGCTGTTCAGCTGGCGCGGTGCGCGGCGCTTGCAGACGATTGCCGCAGGGCTGGAAACCGTAGCCGATGGCGGTACGATCCGGCTGCCGACAGACGGCTTTGCGGGGGAGCTGGCCGACACGGTCAACCGCACGAGTGAGCAGCTGCGCCGCCGCAATGAGATCATCGCCCGGCGGGACGATGCCCGCACAAGCTGGATCGCGGGGGTCAGCCATGATGTGCGCACACCGCTGGCGCTGATTCTGGGCTGGGCCGAGCAGCTCGAGCAGGACACCGCCCTGCCCGCCGCGGCGCGGCAGAAGGCGTGCGGCATCCGCACCCAGAGCGAGAAGCTGCGCGCTTTGATCGAGGATCTGAACCTGACCAGCAAGCTGCAATACGGCGCGCAGCCGCTGCGCTGCCGGCCGACCCAGGCCGGACCGCTGCTGCGCAGGCTGGCCGCTGAGTTCTGTGACAGCCCGCTGGCGGCCCGCTGCACGGTGGCGTTGGAAATTGCACCCGATGCCGACAAGGCGATTCTGGACGCGGACGCCGCGCTGCTGGCCCGCGCAGTGGAAAACCTGCTGCACAATGCGGCCTGCCACAACCCCGGCCCCGTGCAGGTGCAGCTTTCCGCGGTGCGCACAGGAAAAACACTGAGGATCACGATAGCCGACGACGGCGCGGGTTACCCGCCCGCCGTGCTGCACGCCCTGCAGACCGGTGAAGCGGGGGAGAATACGCCCCACATTCTGGGTCTGCACGTCGTCGAGCAGATCATCCGCGCCCACGGCGGCACGGCGGCCTTTGCCCGGAACGCACCGCGCGGGGCAAAGGCGGTGCTGGTGCTGCCGGTGACGGAAGATCCTGCCGCACGGTAGGGGTGGGAGATGTCCCGCCCACGGCCTTTCCGCAAAATCGTGTTTTCCGCAGGGCTGCGGGCCGGGTGTGCCCGGCCCCTACGGAGAATGCGATATTTTTTTATTCTCACAAAAAAATCATCCTGATTTTAGTGGATTTTCTTGGCATAACCCTGTATAATGTTTATTATAAATAGGTAAAGGGGGCAGTGTGCCCATGGCACAACCGAATCTTCCCGCCGTGACCGCCATTGTGGTGGCGGCAGGGGCATCCCGCCGTATGGGTTTTGATAAATTGAGCTACCGTCTGCCGGATGGCCGCACCGTGCTGGAGACAAGCTGTGCCGCACTGGCTGCGCACCCGGCAATTACCCAGCTTGTGCTGGTCTGCGGCGGCAACCGCGCCGCCTGCGAGGCCATCGCCGCCGCCTGTCCCAAGCCCTGCGCCGTCGTACAGGGCGGTGCGACCCGCGCCGACAGCGTGCGCAACGGTCTGGCCGCGGCGACGGGCGAGCTTGTTGCCATCCACGACGCCGCCCGCCCCTTTGTCAGCGAGAGCGTCATCACCGCCGCACTGACCGCTGCCGCCGAGACCGGCGCAGCCGCGCCCGCAGTGCCCGTCAAGGATACGGTGAAGGTCGCAGACCCGTCGGGCCGCGTGCTGGACACGCCGGACCGCGCCACGCTCTACGCCGTGCAGACGCCGCAGTGCTTCCGCCGCGCACTCTACACCCAGGCGCTTGCCGCCGTCACGGGGGAAAAAGCCAGCCTTGTCACCGATGATTGCAGCCTGTTTGAGCTGGCCGGTCTGCCCGTCAGGCTGACCGAGGGCGATTACGCCAACTATAAAATCACTACAAAAGAAGATCTGCAAAAGGAGAAAACCATGCGCATTGGTCACGGATACGACGTTCACCGCTTAGTGGAGGATCGCAAGCTCATTATGGGCGGCGTGGAGATCCCGTATGAGAAGGGCCTGCTCGGCCACTCCGACGCGGATGTGCTGCTGCACGCCGTAATGGACGCTGTGCTGGGCGCGGCGGCGCTGGGCGACATCGGCCAGCACTTCCCGGATAACGACCCCGCCTACAAGGGCGCGGACTCGCTGGCCCTGACCCGCGAGGTCGCCCGCATCATCGCCGAGCACGGCTATAAAGTCGGCAACATCGACGCCACGATCCTCTGCCAGCGCCCGAAGCTGGCCCCGCATATCCCGGCCATGCGCCGGAACATTGCCGACGCCTTCGGTCTGCCCGTGGATGCCGTCAGCGTCAAGGCCACGACGGAGGAGCACCTCGGCTTCACCGGCGAGGGCCTCGGCATTGCCGCCCATGCGGTGGCGCTGATCGAGTGATTTTGTCAGTCTCCCGGCAGGGGCGGGGCATACCCGGCCTCTACACCTGTTCTAATGCCTATTTTGACCCAGAAAGGGGGCTGCGGTGCCCATGCTGCCCAACCAGATGTTCAATGCCGTTTTAAGCAGCCTGCGTACATTTGACCCGCTGTCCGATACGCTGGACATCCTTATTATCTCCTTTGTCTTTTACCAGCTGCTGCAATTCGCGCGCAAATCCCGCGCGGGCCAGCTGGTCAAGGGCATCATTCTGATTCTGGTTTTCTACGGTCTGGCCGTCATGCTCAACCTGAAAACCGTCACCTGGGTGCTCAACAACGTCATCACCATCGGCTTTATGGCCGCCGTCGTCATCTTCCAGCCGGAGCTGCGCCGCACGCTCGAGCGCATGGGTCAGTCCACAATGTGGGCCAACCTTCTGGTCGGGAACCGCCGCAGTGACCCGTCGCTGCGCGGCGCGTGGCAGAGCGCCGTTGTGGCCATCTGCGACGCGGCGGAGCAGCTGTCCGACACGCGCACCGGCGCGCTGATGGTGCTGGAGCGCAACAATAATCTGGATGAGATCATCCGCACCGGTACGCCGATGCACGCCGATGTCATCCCCGAAATGCTCGGCACGATCTTCTATGAAGGCACGCCCCTGCACGACGGCGCTGTCGTCATCCGCGACGGCGTCATTGTGGCGGCGGGCTGCGTGCTGCCGCTGTCCAACAACCTCGAGATGGGCAAGGACATGGGCACCCGCCACCGCGCGGGCCTCGGCATGAGCGAGAACTCCGACGCCATCGTCGTCATCGTCAGCGAGGAGACCGGCATCATCTCGATGGCGAAGAACGGCGTGCTCATCCGCCGCCTGGACCGCCAGAACCTCTTCAACCTTCTGCAGGAGGAAATCGTTCCCCCCGCCGAGGACGAGGAGGCCAATATCTCGCCGCTGCAAAAGCTGATGCGCAAGGGAGGCGCACTGAACCATGGCAAACCCGAATAACCCTCTCGCGCCGGGGCTGAACGGCGCCGCGCCCAAGGGCCCGCGCACGATCTGGAATAACCCGGTGTTTTCCGCCGTTCTGGCAATCATCATGGGCTTTGCCATGTGGATCATCGTTACGGTCTACATCGACCCCCAGGGCTCCACGACGGTGACCGGCGTGCCGATCAACTACACGAGCGGCGCGTCTACCTACACGGCCCAAGGTCTGGACATTGTGGAAAAGCCCGACATTGAGGGCGTGACCGTAAAAGTCGAGGGCAACAGCACGATCATCGGCAACATTCGCAGCGCCGACATCATGGTCTACCCAAGCTACGCCGGTGTCAGCGGCGCGGGCAAGGTCACGCTGCGCCTGCAGGCCCGTGTGACGAACACAACAGACTTCCCCGGCGACATTGAGTGTACGGTGGAAAGCCCGAGCACCATCGACGTTGTCTTTGACGAGGTCAGCGAAAAGACCGTTCCCGTCACGGTAGACGCCTCCGCGGTGACGATCTCCAGCGGCTATATGCTGAACAAGACCACCGCCGTGCCCGCCGAGATCACGCTGCGCGGCCCGACGAGCGAGCTGGATCAGGTGTCCAGCATCGTCGCCCCGGTCCAGATGGACGGCGAGCTGGCCGACACCACGACGGTGCCTGCTACGCTGGAGCTGCGCGACGAGGAGGGCAACGCCTTCACGCCGCAGTATATCTCGATGGAGAGCGACTCCGCCAACGTCACGCTGACGGTCTATCAGGTGCGGGAGCTGCCGTTGGAGGTGGACTTCATTGGCGCGCCGAACGGCTTCGACGTCGAGAGTCTGCACTATTCGCTGAGCCAGCAGACCCTGTGCGTGGCCGGTCCCGCCCGCACGATCAGCGCCTTGGAGGCCCTGACCGTGACGGACTTTGACCTGGCCCGTGAGTTTGAGCCGGGCCGCGACTACCAGCGCCTTATCGAGCTGCCCGCGGGCATCGTCTCGCTGGACGGCGTCACGAACGTCACGCTGGACTTTGACACGTCGGAGATGGCCTCGACAAAGCTGAACGTCTCGAACATCCGCGCCATCAACGTGCCCAGCAACTACGAGCTGCAGATCTTGTCCAGCATCGTCAGCGGTGTGACGCTCTACGGCCCGGCGGATGAAATCGAGAAGCTGTCCGCCGACAGCATCGTCGCGCAGATCGACTGCCAGAGCCTGAACCTGACCGTCGGCCAGCAGACGATTGCCGTCAGCATCCAGATCCCGTCGTCCAGCCGTATTTTTGCCACCGGCAGCTATACGGTCCAGTGCGAGGTCACGTCGAAGTAACGCGGCCCCTACATGGCGCATACAAAATACCATCGTTTAAGGAACCTTATCTATGCTTTTAGTCCGCAACATCCGCCTGCCGCTGACCTGCCCCGACCCGGACGCCGAGGCAGCGGCGAAGGCACTGGCCATTCTCCGCGTGCCCGCCCGCCGGGCGGCGCACTGCGGTGTGGCAAAACTCAGCGTGGATGCCCGGCACGGTACGCCGGTGCTTGTCTACACCATCGCAGTCACACTCAAGGACGAGGGTGAGGAATCGGCATTGGCCGGGGCCTCGCCCTGTGTCTGTTATACACAGCCGCCGAAATTCGACTTTACAACGGGGAAAACGCCGCTGACCCATCGCCCGGTGGTCGTCGGTCTTGGCCCGGCGGGCCTGTTCGCGGCGCTGCTGCTGGCCCGCAGAGGCTACCGCCCGCTGGTGCTCGAGCGCGGCCCCGCGCTGGACGAACGGATTCGGGCTGTCGAGCATTTTGAGAAAACCGGCACACTGGACCCCAACGCCAACATTCAGTTTGGCGAGGGCGGCGCGGGCACCTTCTCGGACGGCAAGCTGACGACCCGCGTCGGTGACCCGCTGTGCGCGTTCGTGACCGGGGCGTTCCTTGACCACGGCGCGCCCGCCGACATTGCGTGGCGGCAGAAGCCCCACGTCGGCACCGACCTGCTGCGCGGCGTCATCCGCAGCATCCGCGGCGAGATCGAGTCTCTGGGCGGCGAGGTGCGGTTTAACACGGCGCTGACCGACCTGCACACCCGGAACGGTGCGCTGACCGGCATCGAAACGACGGCGGGCCCCGTGCCCTGCGAACAGATGATCTTAGCCGTCGGGCACAGCGCACGGGATACGTTTGCCATGCTGCACGGCCTGGGTCTGCCGCTGGAATGCAAGCCGTTCTCCGTCGGCTTCCGCGCCGAGCACCTGCAGACCGAGATCGACAAAAGCCTCTACCACGGCGCGGCGGGTCACCCGGCGCTGCCGAAGGGGGAGTACCAGCTGAGCCAGCACGTCTCCGGTGGGCGGTGCGTTTACACCTTCTGCATGTGCCCGGGCGGCACGGTCTGCGCCGCCGCCAGTGAGGAGGGCGGCGTTGTCACCAACGGAATGAGCTACCATGCCCGCGATGGCCGCAACGCCAACGCGGCGGTGGTCGTCAGTGTGGACGGCAGCGACTTCGACAACGACCCGGCGAAGGCCGTCGCGTTCCAACGTCGGCTGGAGCAGGCCGCTTACCGCGCGGGCGGCGGGAATTATCTTGCCCCGGCAGAGACCGTCGGCAGCTTTCTGGCCGGGCGCGGTGCGCTCGAGCTGGGGGCAGTGCAGCCGACCTACCCGCGCGGTGTGACGCCCTGCGACCTTGGCAGCCTGCTGCCGGGGGAACTGGCCGCCGACCTGCGGGATGGCATTACCGCCTTTGGCCGCAAGCTGCGGGCTTACCAGGCACCGGATGCCGTGCTGACGGGGCTGGAAACCCGGACTTCCAGCCCGGTGCGCCTGCTGCGCGGGGATAACTTCCAGTGCACCGGCCTGACGGGACTTTACCCCTGCGGCGAGGGTGCCGGTTACGCAGGCGGCATTATGACCGCCGCCGTAGACGGTGTGCGCTGCGCCGCTGCCCTGATGCAGCAGTACGCCCCGGATAAAGCCTGAACTGCAAAGCCTGGCAAGATGTTGAAATAACGAAACGTGTGAAGAAACGTAAAGAGTGAGAAGAGAAAGAGGAACCGCTATGCCCAACAATCACCCGTATGATA
>OLVY01002252.1_pt1 | contig 10855 bp, 6 predicted proteins | sample 1674261 | NCBI WGS metagenome assembly OLVY01 (sample SAMEA103958155, study PRJEB25191) | human gut metagenome | biome: human-associated habitat [ENVO:00009003]; feature: intestine environment [ENVO:2100002]; material: feces | place: Germany | collected 2013/2015
AGTAAGAGCCTAAAAAAGGATGAGGAGCGCCTGTCTTCGGACGGGCGCCCTGACTTTTTGGCGCTCGCGGGCACGCTGAAAAGAAGCCTGCAAGTCGCTAAAATACGGCACTTTCAGTTCAGGGCCTGCGTTTCGGGCCTCTTCAGTCTTTCTGCACATGTCCTTCGAAATCGAACGCCGCCGCATCTATTCGAGCGGCACCATCTTCCGCATGGCCGTTCCGCTGATGCTGAGCTTCCTGCTCGAGCAGCTCATCGGCATGACCGACGTCGCCTTTCTCGGGCGTGTCGGCGAAGTGGAGCTCGGCGCCGCAGCGCTCGCGGGCGTCTTCTTCCTCATGCTCATGATGTTCGGCATGGGGTACGGCTTCGGCGTGCAGGCGCACATGAGCAGGAAGAACGGCGAGAAGGCCTGGGCGGAGATCGGGCGGTCGTTCCGCTCCGGGGTACTCTTTCTCACGGGGCTCGCGGCGGTCCTCATCGTGCTCTCCGACCTTGCGGCCAAGCCTTTTCTCGATACGGCCTGCGAGTCGGCGGCGGTGGCTGAGGCGGCCGACACGTATCTCTACTGGCGCGTCTGGGGCCTGCCCTTTGCGTTTGCCTGCGCGCTTTTGCGTGCGTTCTTCATCGCGACGCTCAGGCCCGGCGTCCTGACGGCGAGCTCGCTCGTCATGGTCGCCTCGAACTTCGTCCTCAACTACGTGCTCATCTTCGGCGCAGGTCCCGTGCCCGCGATGGGCATTGCGGGCGCGGCCATTGCCTCGACGATTTCGGAGGCGGTCTGCCTCGTGTTCCTGCTCGGCTACGTACTCCTTCGCGTGGACCACGGGAAGTATGCGCTCTTCGGGAGCTTCTCCTGGGACGGCGCGCTGCAGCGCTCGCTCTTCAGGCTCGGGCGCTGGCTGATGGTGCAGGAGGCCTTTGCGTTCTTTGCGTGGCTTCTCTTCTTCCTCGCGGTCGAGCATCTCGGTGAGGAGCCTCTGGCGGTCTCGAACATCGTGCGCCAGATCTGCTCGACGCTCTTCCTATTCATCCACGCCTTCGGCTCGACGTGCGGCGCCGTCGCTGCAAACCTGATCGGCGAGGGCAGGGAGGACGAGGTGCCGGGCCTCGTGCGACGCGGCCTCGTGCTCTGCGCCGTTTCGATGCTGCCCGTCATGCTGCTCGCCGCCGTGTTCCCCTCGGCCGTGCTCGGGGTCTTCACGAGCATCGAGGGCGTGATCTCGGCCGCGAACGCGACCTTTTACGTGATGCTCGGCTCCTTCCTCACGGCCGTGCCCGCGATGTATCTGCTCTTCGTGATGGGCGGCATCGGCCGAACCTGGGAGAGCTCGGTCGCGACCATCGCCGCCTCGGCCGTCTATCTCTGCTACGTCTTCACGATCACGCGCCTCACGACGAACGTCGCCGTCGTCTGGACCGCCGACTGGATCTACTACATCACGGCGGGCGTCGTGCTGTGGCACTACTGGCGCAAGGGCGTCTGGCGTACGCACGCCTGAAGGCGATCTGCCTGAGGAGCTTGCGCCCGAGTCGTTTTCATGATGTTGAGACGCTTTTGTCATGAGGGGCCTCTGGTCTAAAATGCGTGTCACCGAAGCTCCCGCGCCCGCCTCGGCGGGCGGCGGGTCCCGTTCCAACACTTTATTGACGACATCGAACATGGCAGTCCTCAACATCGGCTCTCTCAACCTTGACTACGTCTATCGCGTCGACCACTTCGTGCGTCCCGGCGAGACGCTTGCGGCCTCGCACCGCGCCGTGCATGCGGGTGGCAAGGGTCTCAACCAGTCGGTGGCGCTTGCTCGCGCGGGAGCGACGGTCCTCCATGCGGGTTGCGTGGGTGCCGACGGCGGTATGCTTCTTGAAGTGCTCAAGGGCGAAGGCGTCGACGTCTCGATGCTGGCCGTGCACGAGTCCGAGGCGAGCGGCCACACCTTCATCCAGGTGACGGAGGACGGCGAGAACGGCATCCTCTACTATCCCGGCACCAACGGCCGCGTGACGGTGGAGAGCATGCTGCTTGCGCTCGACGCCTGCGAGAAGGACGACATCGTGATGCTGCAGAACGAGCTCCCCGACACTGCGGGCCTTATCGAAGCTGCGCTCGAACGTGGTCTGCGCACCGTCCTCAATCCGTCTCCCTTCGACGCTTCGCTTCTCAAGGCGCCGCTCGAAAGGCTCTACGCGCTCATCGTCAACGAGACCGAGGCGAGGGGCTTTCTGGCCGACGAGGCCGAAGGCGTTGAGGCCGCCGGCCTGATGGCGCTTCTCGAGCGCAGGTATCCTGACGTGAACCTCATCCTCACACTCGGCAGCAGGGGCGCCTGCGGCCGTGTGCCCGGTGCCGAGCCCTTCTTCGTGCCGGCCGTGAAGATGAAGGCCGTCGACACGACGGGCGCGGGCGACACGTTCGCGGGGTATGCCGTGGCCGCGCTTGCCGCGGGCGAGGACTTGAGGACCGCCATGAACCGCGCCGCGAAGGCCTCCGCCATCTCGGTGACGCGCGAGGGCGCCGCCACCTCAATTCCGAGAAGGTCCGAGGTCGAGGCGCTCGCCGTCTGAAGCCCGGCAATCTTCGCAGCCGAACATTCCGAACGCAAGGAGCACGCAACATGAGCACCGAAAACCAGAAGATCGACATCATCCTCGACTGCGACCCCGGCTACGACGACGCGGCCGCCATCCTGCTCGCCGCAGGCAATCCGAACGTGAACATCCTCGCGATCACGGTCGTGGCGGGCAATCAGTCGATTGCCAAGGTGACCCGCAACGCGCTGGCCATCGCGCAGGTGGCGGGCCTTCACGACGTTCCCATCGCGGCGGGCGCCACGCGTCCCCTGATGATCGAGCCCGAAGTGGCGGCCGAAATCCACGGCGAGACGGGCCTTGACGACGCGACGCTCCCCGAGGAGATCGTGCTCAAGACGGATCCGAGGCATGCCGTGCAGGTGATCATCGACACCGTGATGAGCCGCCCCGCAGGGACGGTGACGCTCGTGCCGACGGGGCCGCTCACCAACATTGCGCTTGCCGCGCGCTTGGAGCCCAGGATCGTCGAGCGCGTCAAGGAGGTCGTCCTCATGGGCGGCGCCGTGCACACGGGCAACCACGGCCCGTACTCCGAATTCAACATCGGCACCGACCCCGAGGCGGCCGACATCGTCTTCAAGGAAAAGTGGAAGGTCGTGATGGTCGGGCTCGACCTCACCTATCAGGCCCGTGTGAGCGAGGAGCAGGTCGCCCGCATCGCCGCGATCCCGACGGCCTCCGCGAAGCTCCTCGCTGAAATCCTCACGGCCTTCAACGTCCGCTACCGCCGCGTGCGCGGCTTCGGCGACGCGCCGCTGCACGATCCGTGCGCCATCGCGTGCGTGCTCGACCCGACGGTCGTCAGGTACGTCCCCGTGCCCATCAGCGTCGAACTCACGGGCACGCGCACCCGCGGCATGACCGTCGCCGACTTCCGCAGGACGGCCCCCGAGGGCTGTCACACCCACGCCGCGCTCGAGCTTGACCTCGCGCGTTTCTGGGACATGATGGCGGATGCCGTGTCGAGACTGCCGTAAAGAGGGCGTTCAAATGCGTCTCTCGGGAAGACTGAGGGACGCATGAAAATGAGAGTGAAAAAATCGGGAGCCTCCGTTGCGGAGACTCCCGATTTTATTTAGAAGCTTCAGGCTTCAGGCCTCAGGCCTCAGGCCTCAGGTTTTTCGGAGACCGGATAGTAGGCGCAGGCCATGGCTTCGGCCCTGAGCTTGGCCTCGGCGGATGCTGCGGCCTGGTCCTCGGCCTCATCGAGCGCGAGGATCTGCTTGATGCGCTTGATGGCCATCTCACGCACGAGCGGCACGTCCATTTCGGGCGTGAAGATGTGCGCGAGGCGCAGGCCTTCGAGCATGGCGCGGATGGTCATGCAGCGGCTCTCGATCACTTCGTAGGGCGGTGCGTAGCGGCGCTCCTCCTTCATCGCGAGGAGCTGAGCCTCGACGATGTGGTTGCGGACCTTGCTCGCGGCGGCCACGACGATTTCATAGACCTTCGGGTTGATGAGGGCCTCGTTCATGATCGCGATGGAGAGCGACGTGTTGTCGAGGTTGAGGTAGGCGTCGACTACCTGGCCGAGCTCCTTGTCCATGCGCTCTTCGGGCGGCAGGTCGGCGAACTTGTCGGTGTCGATCATGTCGAGGAACTCCTGCGTGCGCAGTTCGACGAGCGCCTCGATGATCGCTTCCTTGTTGCTGAAGTAGTTGTAGATGTGGCCGGCGCTCATCCCGAACTCCTGCGCGATGTCGCGCAGGGTCGTCTTGTGGAAGCCCTGCTTCTTGAAGCAGCGTTGGGCGGCGTCGAGTATCTGGTTGCGGCGTGAGTGGCGCTGGTGCTTGCCCGCCTTGTGAATGGTGAATGTCACTTTGGCCATGGATTACTCCTTGTCGGCCGGCTGCGCTTCGGCTACGGTCGTGCCGCCGCCGAGCACCTTGTAGAGGGTGATGGCGCTCATCGACTTGGAGAGTTCGGCGCCGATGAGGGCCTGCTTGGCGCCGACCATGGCGCGCTGGCTCGTCAGAACGTCGTTGTAGGAGATGGCGCCCGCCTTGTAGCTGGCGTCGGAGAGTTCCCAGGCCTTGGTGGCGGCCTCGGCGTATTCGCGGCGGGCCGTGAGTTCACGGTCCATCGTGCCTTCGGTGGCGAGGGCGTCGGAGACTTCCCTGAAGGCGGTCTGAATGGCCTTTTCGTAGTTCGCGACGGCGATCTTCTGGCCGACCTTGGCGGCTTCAAGGGTGGCGACGTTGCGGCCGCCCGTGAAGATCGGAAGGTTCACGGAGGGCGTGAAGGACCAGAAGCCCGTGTGCGCGTCGAAGAGGTTCGAGAGCTGCATGCCCGTGGTGCCTGCGCCGGCGGTGATCGAGACGCTCGGGAAGAAGGCGGCTCGGGCGACGCCGATGTTGGCTTCGGCGCTGATCAGGTCACGTTCGCTCGCGGCGATGTCGGGACGCTTGAGGAGCACTTCGGAGGGAAGGCCGGCGGGGAGGACGGCCGTCTGCGTGACGCCGGTGGCGAGACCCGCAGGGAGCAGATCCTCGGGGACGGTGGTGCCGCAGAGAAGGTCGAGGGCGTTCTTGTCCTGCGCGACGGCGCGGATGTAGGACGCGATCTGGGCGCGGGCGGCCGTGACCGTCGTGCGGGCCTGCTCATAGTCGAGCCTGCTCGCGGCGCCGAGCCTGTAGCTTTCCTCGATGAGGCGGAAGCTTTCCTCCTGGCTTGCGAGGGTCTCCTTCTGGAGCTCGAGTTGGGCGCGGTCGGCGCCGAGCGCAAGCCAGCCGGAGGCGACCTGGGCGATCAGGGCGCTCTGGGCGGAGCGGCGGGCGTCCTCGGAGGCGAGGTAGGCCTGCAGGGCCTGTTCGTTGAGGTTGCGCACGCGGCCGAAGAAGTCGAGCTCATAGCTCGTCATGGCGAGCTGGGCCGTGTAGGTGTGGGTCGTCGTGCTCGTGCCGGCGACGCTTGCCGGGGTGTGCTTGCCTGCGTTGCTAGCGGCGGCGGCGACGGTCGGGAAGAGCTCGGAGCGCTGCACGCCGTAGAGGGCGCGGGCCTTTTCAATGTTGAGGGCCGAGACGCGGAGGTCGCGGTTTTCCTTGAGGGCGAGATCGATCACCTTGCGAAGGCGCTCGTCCGTGAAGAAGGCCTGCCATGCGGGCAGGGCTTCGCTGCGCACGGAGGCGGCGTCGTAGGCTTCGCCCGTGGGCCACGCCTGTTCGACGGGCGCGGCGGGACGCTCGTGGTCCGGGGCGAGGTTGACGCAGCCTGTCAGGGCGAGGGCCGCGCAGAGGGGAAGGATCTTGAAAATCGTCGTGGACATGATGTTTGTTCCGTGAGGGCGGCGGAGCGGGTGAGGCCCGCCGCCCTGAGATTTCAATGTGTCGTGATGTCAGTCACCTGCATCAGGCCTGCTGGATCTGGTTCTTTTCGTGGCGCTTCTTGCCGCCGAGGAAGCGGTCGACGAGCACGTAGAAGACCGGGACGAAGGCGATGCAGAGGAAGGTGCCTGCGAGCATGCCGCCGAGCACGCCCACGCCGATGGCGTTCTGGGCGCCGGCGCCCGCGCCGTGGGCCATGGCGAGCGGGAGCACGCCGAGACCGAAGGCGAGGGAGGTCATGAGAATCGGACGCAGGCGGACACGCACGGCCTCTTCGGCGGCGTGGATCGCATCCTTGCCCTGTTCCATGTACTCCTTGGCGAATTCCACAATCAGAATGGCGTTCTTGCTCACCAGACCGATCGTCGTGAGAAGGCCGACCTGGAAGTAGATGTCGTTGGACATGCCGAGCGCGCCGGTGAGGCCGAGGGCGCCCACGACGCCGCAGGGCACCACGAGGAGCACCGCGATCGGGACGGACCAGCTTTCATAAAGGGCGGCAAGGCAGAGGAACACCACGAGGATCGAGAGCGCGAAGAGCGCGGGACCCTGGTTGCCTGCGGCCTTTTCCTGGTACGAAACGCCGTTCCAGGCGATTTCGTAGCCGGCGGGGAAGACTTCCTTGGCGATTTCCTCAATGGCGGCCATAGCCTGACCGGAGGAGACGCCCGCACGCGGGTTGCCCTGGATGTTCACGGCGGGAAGGCCGTTGAAGCGTTCGAGACGCGGGCTGCCGTAGGTCCATTCGAACTTGGCGAACGTGCCGATGGGCACCATCTCGCCGTTGGCATTGCGAACGTGCCAGCCGAGGATGTCTTCGGGCTGCATGCGCGAGCCCGTGTTGCCCATGACCCAGACCTGCTTGACGCGGCCGCGGTCCATGTAGTCGTTGACGTAGGAGCCGGAGAGGACGGTCGAGATGGCGGAGTTGACTTCGCCGATGCTGAGGTTTAGGGCCGAGAGCTTTTCATAGTCGAGCACGAGCTTCAACTGCGTCGTGTCGGCCATGCCGTTGTGGCGGACCATCGTCAGACGCGGGTCGGCGTTGGCCTTCATCAGGAACTGGCCCATGTACTGCATGAGCTTGTCGTGCGTGCCGCCCGTGTTGTCCTGGATGTAGAGGTCGAAGCCGTCGGCCACGCCGAGTTCGGGAACCGGCGGAAGCGGGAAGACGAAGGTGCTGGCCTGCTTGAAGTCCGGGTGACCCATGAGGATGCCCATGGTGCGGCCCTGGATGGCGGCGACCGACGTGTCGGGCGTCGTGCGCTCGCTCCAGTCGCGAAGCTTCAGGAAGCCCAGAGCCATGTTCTGGCCCGTACCCGCGAAGGAGAAGCCGCGGACCACGAAGACGGACTCGACGGACTTGGCTTCGGTCTTGGCGAACGTCTGCTGGATCTTCTTCATCTCAAGGTCGGTGCGCTCGAGCGTCGCGCCGTCGGGGAGCTGGGACATCATCATGAGGACGCCCTGGTCTTCCTGCGGCATGAACGAGGTTGGCAGCGCCTTGAAGCCCCAGACCATCAGGCCGACGACGGCGGCGTAGGCGACGAGCATGACGCTCCAGCCGTGGATCGACTTGGCGATGAGGGCCTTGACGGACTGCGTGAAGGCGTCGAAGCTGCGGTTGAACCAGCCGAAGAAGCCGCCCTTGCCGTGGTGCTCCTCATGGTTGACCGGCTTGAGCATCGTGGCGCAGAGGGCCGGCGTCAGCGTCAGGGCGACGACGACGGAAAGCGCCATGGCCGAGACGATGGTCACCGAGAACTGGCGGTAGATGACGCCCGTGGAGCCGCCGAAGAAGGCCATCGGCACGAACACGGCCGAAAGGACCATGGCGATGCCCACGAGGGCCGACTGGATTTCATCCATCGACTTGATGGTGGCGGTCTTCGGGTCGGTGCCGTCCTCGCGCATCACGCGCTCGACGTTCTCCACGACCACGATGGCGTCGTCCACCAATAGACCGATGGCGAGCACCATGGCGAACATCGTCAGCATGTTGATGGAGAATCCGCAGACGAAGAGTGCGCCGAACGTGCCCAGAAGCACGACCGGCACGGCGATCGTCGGGATGAGCGTCGCGCGGAAGTTCTGCAGGAAGAGGTACATCACCACGACGACGAGCACGATGGCTTCAAAGAGCGTCTTGATCACGCCCTTGAGAGCTGCGGAGACGAACGGCGTCGTGTCGAACGGAATCACGACTTCCATGCCTTCGGGGAAGCTCGGCTTGAGTTCCTCGACGCGTTCGAGCACGGCCTTCTGCGTGGCGATGGCGTTGGCGCCCGAAGCGAGCTTGATGGCCATGCCGGAGGCCGGATAGTCGTCGTAGGTGGCGAAGGCCATGTAGGTCTGCTGGCCGACGGCGACTTCAGCGACGTCGCGCAGGTAGACCTTGGCGCCGTCCTCGGTCGTCTTGAGGAGGATGTTGCGGAATTCCTCAGGCGTCTGCAGCAAGCTTGCTGACGAGATGGTGGCCGTGAAGAGCTGCTTGCCGTCGGTCGGTTGCTGGGCGATGCCGCCGGCGGAGACCTGGGCGTTCTGGGCCGAGATGGCGGCCTTGACTTCGCTCGGGTTGAGCTTGTACTTCACCATCTTGCTCGGGTCGAGCCAGATGCGCATGGCGTATTCGGAGCCGAACACTTCGGCTTCACCGACGCCCTGCACGCGCGAGAGCGGCTCCTGAACATGGGCGACGAGGTAGTCGCCCAAGTCGGAGGCGTTCATGCTGTGGTCCTTGGAGATGAAGCCCACGACCATCAGGAAGTTGGCGGACGTCTTCTGAATGGTGACGCCCATCTGCTGCACGACCTGCGGAAGCGTGGTCAGGGCCGTCTGGATCTTGTTCTGGACCTGAACCTGAGCCATGTCGGGGTTCGTGCCGGCCTCGAAGGTCACCGTGATGGACACGCGGCCCGTCGAGTCGGACGTCGACGACATGTAGAGGTAGCCGTCAAGACCGGTGAGGTTCTGCTCGATGATCTGCGTGACGGTGTTTTCGATCGTCTCGGCGGAGGCGCCCGGATAGGTGGCGGAGATGCTTACCTGCGGAGGCGCGATCTGCGGGAACTGGCTGATCGGCAGCCTGAGGATGGAGAGAGCGCCCGCGAGCATGATCACGATGGCGATCACCCACGAGAAGACGGGCCTCTCAATGAAAAAGCGTGAGAACATGGTTTTCTGCCTCAGTCCGTATTAGTAGAGGGACTTGCCCGTCTTGTCGAGCATCTTGGAGGCGTCGGCCTCCTTGGGCGAAACGGTGGCGCCGGCGCGGGTGCGCTGGAAACCCTCGAAGACGACGCGGTCGCCGGCCTTGAGGCCGGACTCGACGAGCCAGCTCGTGCCGATCGAGCGGGAGGCCGTGATCTTGCGGGTGGCGATCTTGTTCTCGGCGTCGATCACCCAGACCGAGGCGTTGCCCTTGGCGTCGCGCATCACGCACTGCATCGGAATGACGATGGAGTCGGGACGCACGCCCTCGACGAGGTTGGCGCGGACGTAGAGGCCGGGGAGAAGAACCTTGTCCGGATTCGGGAACACGGCGCGGACGTTGACCATGCCGGTGGATTCGTTGACGGTGACGTCGGTGAACGTCAGCTCGCCCTCGTGCGGGTAGACGGAGCCGTCGTCAAAGACGAGCTGGACGCGGGCGCTCTGGTTGTCGCCGGACTTGAGCACGCCGGAGGCGATGTCGCGGCGGATGCGCATCAGGTCGTCGGCCTTCTGCGTCACGTCGACGTAGATCGGGTCGAGCTGCTGCACGCGCGTGAGCGGCGTGGCCTGGTAGGCGGCCATCAGCGCGCCTTCCGTGAATTCGGAGCGGGAGATGCGGCCCGAGATCGGGGAGAGTACCTTCGTGTACTGCATGTTGACCTTCGCGGTCGCCACGGCGGCCTCGGCGGCCTTCTGGTTGGCGACGGCGGACTTGAGCGCGGCCTGAGCGGCGTCGTCGGACTGCTTCGAGACGGCGTTGATCTTCACGAGCTCGGAGGAGCGCTTCGCGTCGGCGCGAGCCTTCACGAGGTTGGCATTGGCCTGGGCGAGCGAGGCTTCTGCGGACTTGAGCGCGGCGACGTAGGGGGCGTCGTCGATCTGATAGAGTTGCTGGCCGGCCTTGACTTCGGAGCCGTCCTTGAAGAGCTTCTTGACGAGGACGCCGTTGACCTGCGGGCGAACCTCGGCTTCATAGTAGGCGCTGGTGCGGCCCGTCAGGGTCGTCTGAAGCGTCTGGTCGGTCGTCTTGGCCGTCACGTAGGTGACTTCCGTCGGAGGCATCTGCCGCTGGGCGGCCTGCCCCTGCTGGGCGCCGTCCTTGCAGCCGGTGAGCACGGTCGTGGAAGCCAGGGCGCACATCAGCGCCAGGGTGATGGTTTTGTGCGTTGACAACATGTCAATGTACCTTCTGGTTTTTGTCGAAAACGGTTGTATCAGGTCGTCGGAAAGCGCCGTGTTGCGGGACTCTTTCCTGAAAACCTGTTCAGTAATGACTGAACGGTTGTTCAGGATTCTAGCAAACCTTCTGAACGAACGTTCAGGATTGTACCAAATCGAAACGGTGCCGAACGTAAAGATTCTTCCATTTCCGAGTTGTTTTTCCGATGTTTCGGACACGTGCTTCATCATTGGGATCGCTACTGTTCGAGGGGAAGAGGAGGTTTTCGGGGCTTCCGCGCTGTAAAACGGCGCGCTGTCTCAGTAGTGTCCTCTGCAATCCCACAGGTATGAACGGATCGTCAGGTTTTGGGATGTTCGAAGAAGATGGCCGGCTAATCAAGTGATTTTGCCGAAAGTTGAAGGCAGAAGACGGAAGTCCGGATCTTTTTTGTTGAGGGAGAGGGCTTTTGACGGCGTCGCGGGGACCCCGGCGCTCGCGGTTTCGCCTGCGCCCGTGGGTTGACGGCGGGGTTCGATGCAAATCCGCCCGCGGGAGAGGCGTTCTCC
>OLVY01002253.1_pt1 | contig 10854 bp, 7 predicted proteins | sample 1674261 | NCBI WGS metagenome assembly OLVY01 (sample SAMEA103958155, study PRJEB25191) | human gut metagenome | biome: human-associated habitat [ENVO:00009003]; feature: intestine environment [ENVO:2100002]; material: feces | place: Germany | collected 2013/2015
AAGGCGACACGCTGGGGGCCATCGCCCGCCGTTACCGCGTGACCACGGCGCAGATCATGCGCTTGCGCTGGGGCGGCAGGTCCAGGCCGCGCAGCACCAGATAGCCCGCATAGATGAACCACATGACCAGCGTGGTGGTCAGGCGGGGATCCCACGTCCACCAGACGCCCCAGGAGCGGCGGGCCCAGATCATGCCCGTGACCAAGGCCAGACCGGCCAGCAGCACGCCCACTTCGGCAGCGGCCGCGCAGACGCGGTCAGCGGCCGGGGAACGCCGGATCAGGTAGACGATGGACGCCACGAAGACCACCAGAAAGCTGATGAGCGCCCACCAGGCCAGCGGCAGATGGGTATAGAAGACCTTCTGCATCAGGCCCAGCTGGGCTTCCACAGGGGCATAGAAAAAGATCAGCCACTGGCACACGGCCAGGGCCGCACCGCCCAGCAACACCAGCAGCAGGGGCCACACGGAAAAGGCGCGTTGCATCATTCGTCTCCCGAATACATGAAGCCGAACAGCAGCAGTCCGGCAGCCAGAAAGACACCGTCGAAGGCGGCGGCCAGCCCTATCCACGAGGCCGGGCCGTCAGGCGCGGGCGCACCGAACACCTGGGCCGCCACGCCGATCCCCGCCAGCAGCAGGGGCACCAGCAGGGGGAAGAGCACGATGCTCAGCAGGGACTCGCGCGCCGCGCCGCCCTGCGAGAGCGCGCCCAGCAGCGAACCCAGGGCGCACATGCCCACGTCCACCAGCAGCAGCGTGCCGAGGCCCACGGGCCAGAGCGCGCCTATCTCCTGCGACAGGAAGACCACGGCGGCGGGCAAAAAGAACATCTGGGCCACCAGCAAGAGCAGCAGCCCGGCCAGGGCCTTGCCCAGCCACACGGCCTGTATGGGGGCCGGGGCCAGCAACAGGCCCAGACGCGCGCCGTTGGCCTCTTCCAGCGCAGCCAGCTCCTTCGGGTCACGGATGCGGCCCGGAACGATGCGGTCCACCAGGGTGGAGCAGAAGGTGTTGGCGTTGTTCATCCAGTCGATGAAGGCAGCGTCCAGGTTCCAGTCCTTGGCGTAGTTGTTGCAGCACTTCTGCAGCTCCTTGCCGTTGTTGTCGATCAGCTCGCAGCTCAGGATGACCAGGCCCTTGTCGGCAGCGCCGTTGAAGGCCTTGTAGCGCTCATACAGCACACGGGTCAGCTTTGCAGGGAAGCTGTTGGGGGGCACCTGGTCGAACGCGCTGTCGCCCTGGGTGTAAGCAATGCCGGCCTCGGTGGTGTTGGATACAACGGTCTCCAGCTCTTCGGAGCGGGCCAGAGCCAGCACTTCGTCCCACTTGCCGTCCACATAGGGGCACACACAGTCGGACACGCAGGAGATCACGCGCTTGGCATCGACCTTCTGGCCCTTCTCGCTGCCGCGCAGGTACAGGGTGTACAGGCCCTCCTGCTCGTTGATCCAGTCCGCCATCTGGGGGAAGTTGCCGATGGGCTGCACCAGCTTGACCTTGCCGTTGTAGCCAGCCTTCTCATTGGCGATATCATAAAAATAATCCACGAAAGCACGCAGGAAGTTGCCTTCGCCGAACTGCATGACCTTGACGGGGGCATCCTTGAGGATGTAGCCGTTGTAGCCAGTCTCAGCCAGAACCTTGTAGTTCAAAGTTTCCATCTCTGTGTTCTCCTTTTTGCATCGTCGCTTAGCATATCATGCAGGGGTCCACACGCCCCTGTCTCATACCCCTATTTTATGCTGTTGTATACAAATAAGTCAAGTGGTTTGTGTATCTTTTTTAGAGCAAAAAGGGCGGTTTTGCGTATTTCCAGCGGATTTCACAATTCCATAGGATAAATTTTGGCACTTTTTCAGTTGTATACAACTTCATTTTTCGGTATACTAGGGGCAAGGCAGCCTGTCACAGCTGACAGGCGCACCGATGCATATAGGTTTGTCTATTATTTCACAAACAATCGTTCATTCACCGATCAAAAAAGGAGTTAACGACCCATGAAAGCATTTATGGATAAGGACTTCATGCTCCAGTCTGCCACCGCGCAGCATCTGTACCACGACTACGCAGCCGGCATGCCCATCTGCGACTACCACTGCCACATCCCGCCCCGCGAGATCTACGAGAACCGCCGCTTCGACAACATCGCTCAGGTGTGGCTGGGCGGCCGCAACCCGGACGGCAGCTACTTCGGCGATCATTATAAGTGGCGGGCTATGCGCTCCTGCGGTGTGGACGAGCGGTACTGCACCGGCGATGCCAGCCCCAGAGAGAAGTTCCAAAAATTTGCCTACACCCTGCAATACGCCATTGGTAACCCGCTGTATCACTGGGCGCATATAGAATTGCAGATGTATTTTGGCATTGATACCCCTTTGTCTGCCGCCACGGCAGATGACATTTACGACCGAGCCAATGGGGTCATCGCTGCCGGGGATTTTCGCCCCCGCACGCTGATTGAAAAGAGCAAGGTCAAAGTGCTGTGCACCACCGACGACCCGGCGGACGACCTGGCGTATCACAAGAAGATCGCAGCGTTGCCGGACTTTGACTGCAAGGTACTGCCCACTTTCCGCCCGGACAAGGCCCTGAATATTCAGGCACCGGACTTTGCGGACTATATGGGCGCTTTGGCTGCCGCTGCGGGTATGGAAATTCATACGGTGGACGATGTGATCGCCGCCCTGCGCAGTCGGGCAGAATACTTCCATTCTGTGGGCTGCCGGGTGTCTGATCAGGCCTTTGATGTGCCGCCCTACGCCCCCGCTGCACCGGAGCAGGTGCAGGTTGTCTTTGCCAAGGCACTGGCCGGGGCGCCGGTGACGGAGCAGGAGGCGCAGATCTATAAAACCCCGGTGCTGCTGGCACTGGGCAAGCTGTACCATGAGCTGCACTGGACCATGGAAGTGCACATCGGTGCCATGCGCAACAACAACAGCCGAATGTTCCGCGCCCTGGGGCCGGACACCGGTTTTGACTCCGTGGATGACGGTCGGGTGGCACGGCCCCTGTCTCGCCTGCTGGACGCCATGGACAGCACGGACAGCCTGCCCAAGACCATCCTGTTCAACCTGAACGACAAGGACAACACGGTGCTGGCGACCATGCTGGGTAACTTCCAGTCCACGGAGGCGGCGTCTAAAATTCAGTATGGGCCGGCTTGGTGGTTCCTGGACACCATGGACGGTATGACCGCCCAGCTAAAGAGTCTGGGTAACCTGGGCGTGCTGGGCAAGTTTGTGGGTATGGAGACGGACTCCCGCTCCTTTACTTCCTACGGTCGCCACGCCTACTTCCGCCGCATTCTTTGCGCCCTGATCGGTCGCTGGGTGGAGCAAGGCTGGTACGCCAATGACGACGCGGTGCTGAAAGAGATCGTACAGGGCATTAGCTACAATAACGCCATTGCCTATTTTGATTTTGCATAAGGAGAGATAAAAATGGATTTGAAATTAAGACCCAAGGAAGAATGTAAGTTCGACGAGATTTCGTTGGGCGAGATCATGCTGCGCCTGGACCCGGGCGAGGGACGGATCAAGACTTCCCGCACCTTCCGTGCTTGGGAGGGCGGCGGCGAGTATAATGTGGCCCGCGGGCTGCGCCGCTGCTTTGGAATGCGCACCGGCGTGGTCACTGCTTTTGCAGAGAATGAGGTGGGTTACCTGTTGGAGGATCTGATCCTCCAGGGCGGGGTAGATACCTCCCTGATCCGCTGGGTGCCCTTTGACGGCATCGGCCGCAGTGTGCGCAACGGACTGAACTTTGTAGAGCGGGGCTACGGCATTCGCGGCGCTGTCAGCACCTCTGACCGGGGTAATACCGCCATTTCTCAGCTGAAGCCCGGCGATGTGGATTGGGATTATATCTTTGGCACCCTGGGTGTGCGCTGGTTGCACACCGGCGGGATTTACGCCGCTTTGTCGGAGAATTCCGCTGCCGTGGTGCTGGAGGCAGTAAAGGCTGCCAAGAAGTACGGCACCGTGGTGTCTTACGACTTGAATTACCGTGCCTCTCTGTGGAAGGGCATCGGTGGTCAGGAAAAGGCCCAGGAAGTGAACAAGGAGATCGCCAAGTATATTGATGTCATGATCGGCAATGAAGAGGACTTTACCGCTTGCCTTGGTTTGGAGGTTGAGGGCAACGACAAGGACTTGAAGAGCCTGAATATGGACGGCTATTACAAGATGATCGAGGCCGCCACCAAGGCGTACCCCAACTTTAAGGTGATCGCCACCACTCTGCGTACTGTAAAGACCGCCACCGTCAATGATTGGAAAGCCATTTGCTGGGCAGACGGCCAGATCTACAAGTCCATGGAGTTCCCGGGATTGGAAATTCTGGATCGTGTTGGCGGCGGCGATAGCTTTGCCTCCGGCTTGATCTACGGTTTGATGACCTTTGGCGACGCCCAGCAGGCGGTGAACTACGGCGTGGTTCACGGCGCATTGGCTATGACTACCCCCGGGGATACCAGCATGGCATCCCTCAAAGAGGTAGAGGCTAAAGTGCATGGCGCAGGCGCCAGAGTGCAGAGATAAGCAAAGATAACATACCGGCGTGCAGCGCGCTTTGCGGGATGCCGCCGAAAGGGTTAGCGTATAAAATGAAAAAAATAAGCCCCGCAGCGGGCTTTGGAGGTATTGTATGTCTAAAGAAGCAGTTTTGAACAAAATTAAAGATGTTGGGATCGTGGCTGTGATCCGTGCGGAGTCTGTGGAGCAGGCTGCCAAGATTACAGACGCTTGCGTGGCCGGTGGCGTGACCACCGTGGAGCTGTGCTTTACCGTGCCCAATGCGGACCAGCTGATTTCCCAGATGGTAAAGAAGTACGAGGGTACGGATGTGACCATCGGCGCCGGTACGGTGCTGGATCCGGCCACTGCCCGGATCGCCATTCTCAACGGCGCCCAGTATATTGTGTCGCCCCACTTTGACCCGGAGATCATCGCTGTGTGCAACATTTATGATGTGCCGGCTATGGCAGGTGTGGGTACGGCGACCGAGGCCATTGCCGCTATGCGCTGCGGTGCCAGCGTGCTGAAGGTGTTCCCCGGCGATGTGCTTGGTCCCAAGTTCATTAAGTCCCTGCGCGGCCCGGTGCCCTATGCCCAGTGTATGCCCTCCGGCGGCGTGGATGTGGACAATGTAGGCGATTGGATTAAGGCAGGCGCCATTGCCGTTGGTGCCGGTTCTTCCCTGACCGCCGGTGCCAAGACCGGGGATTATGCCAAGATCACCGAGACCGGCAAAAAGTTCATTGAAAACATTAAAAAAGCCAGAGCGTAAGCGATAACAAACAGAAAACACCCCCGACTGGGTACAGATTTCGTACTCAGTCGGGGGCTTTTTTATAACCGATTTGCCTCCCTTGCAAAGGGAGGTGGCAATGCCGTAGGCATTGACGGAGGGATTGCACTGTTATTCGTTCGCCGCAAGGAGGAAATCTTATTTCTTCCGCACCAGGGTCACGCAGAAGTCGTTATAATTCTTTACGGCGTATTCTTGCTGTCGGGTTTTATCCAGCTGGGGCACGGTGCCAAAGAAAATGTAGCAGTCGTCGGTCAAGTCGCGGTTTTCCTCCACCTGCACATAGCGCCAGCTGCCGTCCTTGGTTACCGGGCGCAGGCGGGGCGCCACATCCGGGTTACCGGCACTCAGCCCGCCACGGGCGCGCAGCTCCGGCTCCAGTGGGGTCATTTGGTTGATTTTGTCATCCGCATAAAAGCGCAGGAATACGCTCTCTCGCTCTCTAAAGTATGGGTCCTGGCTGTCTACCAGCAGAATTTCGCTGCTGCCGCTGTCTCTGGCGGCGGTCAGCGCCTGTTCAAAGCTTTTGCCGTACAGGGCACTGTTGTGGGTGGCAAAGTTGCCAAAGGCAAAGCCGGTGAGTGCCAGGGACACGACGGCCAGTCCGGCCAGCAGGCGGGGCACCGCCGGGGAGGAAAAGCTCTCCAGCAGCCAGCACACCCCAAAGGCGGCCAAAATATGCAGCAGCGGATAAAAGGCTGCGTAGCGGTACATGGCGTTGGAGGCGTAGCTGACCACAATGGCGTACACCAAAAAGGCGCCTAAAAAGCTGCCGATCACCACACGGGCAGTAGTGGTTTTGGCAAAGTCCGTGTCGGCCTTGCGGTGCTTCTTGGGCCACAAAAACAGCAGCAGTCCCGCCAGCGCCAGCAGCCCCGCCACTGTGTGGCCAAAGGGATAGTTGCTTACATTGCCGCTGAGGGTGGGATAGCGGGCGCTTTGGAGCAGCATTAAATCCGGTACCAGGATATTGTACAGCACGCCGCCCAGGTTGGAGAATGCTCGCTGAAAGACAGCACCGGCAGAGCCTGCCGCGCCAAAAATGGTGGTGCTGTTGCCCCTGGCGTAGCTGTCCATAGCCGTGATGGACAATCCCAGGAAGTTGCAGTCCTTCAGCAGACCTGCCTGCACCAGTCCTAAGAGCAGAAACGGCAGAGCACACACAGCCAATACGGCTACGGACCACAGGGCGTAACGGAATTTCATTTTCTTTTTGATCAGCAGAGATAGATACAGGATCACCAGCAGCACCGGAATCAGAATGGCTGCCGCCATATAGGCGTACAGTCCCAGGGCGAAGCAGGCCATGGATAGGGTGTAAAACAGCAGCCGTGCCTTAGGCTTTTCCACCGCGTGCACCAAAAAGTACAGGGCAAACAGCAGCACAAAGGGCAGGTAGGCGCAGTCCAGGGTCCAGGCAGATTGATACAGCCGCCACGGCTCGATCGCTGTCAGCAGAAGGACGGTATTTTGTACCGTGTACTGCCCGGGAAACAGCAGGCGCACCAGCCCTTTTAGGGCGAACAGACTGGCAAAGGCGGTCAGCGCCAAGGGCAGCCGAGCAATCCAAATTTGGTTGCCAAACAGGCGGATAAACGCCGCTGCCAGGTAGGTGGCCAGAGAGGACTGGCCGCCGTACAGCCAGGTGTCAAAATACACCGGCATACGCTGGCCGAAAATGTCTGTGCCCTCCCGCGCCAAACTGCGGGCGTTGAGTACCAGCATAGCCTCGTCCACATGCACATCGCCGTTGATCAGGTAAAGTATAAAAAAGAGGACCTGCAACACGGCGCCCAGCAGAATCAGCCCATTGGCTGTGCCGGGCGCAGACAGTGCGCGGGTCAACGCCCCCTTGCGGGGGGCAGAAGAAGCGGTTTGCATAAGCGTTCGTTCCTTAGGATTTGGTGTGTTCGTCCAGGGTCAGGTAGTAGGCGGGCATAAATTCTTTCCGGAAGTAGGCCACCTCCGGCAGGTCAATGGCCTCCACTTTGGCCTCCTGGGCACGCAGAGCCATCTCAAACTCCCGGTTGCCCATACGGTCCTCCTCAATGCACTTGATCAGTGCGCTGATTTTGTCCGCCGCCTTCACCAGCTGCCACAGTTCTTTGTCCGCCGGGTCGGGGTGAAAGCAAGGGTCGTAATCCGATCGAAATTCCTCCGGTAGCATGGCCAGCAGACGATCCCCCGCCGTGGCCTCAATCTCTTTATAGGCACGGCGAATGGTGTCGTTATAATATTTTACCGGGGTTGGCATATCGCCGGTGATCACCTCGGTGGTGTCGTGGTACAGCGCCAGCAGCGCGCACCGCTCCGCGTTGTAGCTGCGGCCGAATTTCTTGTTGCCGATCAGCGCCAGCGCATGGGCAATCACCGCTACGGTGTGAGAGTGCTCGGCAATGTTTTCCTTGCCGGTATTGTTCATCAGTGCCCAACGGTCAATCAGCTTCATGCGCTCCACCATGGCAAAGAAGTTGCTGCTCATGCGTCCGCCTCCGGCAGGGGCATACCCAGCTCCTCCAGCTGTACGGCGTCGATATCTGCCGGGCAGCCGCTCATCAGCTCGCTGGCGTTCTGCACCTTGGGGAATGCGGTCACATCCCGCAGGGAGTCTGCACCGCAGATGAGCATAGCCAGTCGATCCAGCCCAATGCCCATACCGCCGTGGGGCGGTGCGGCGTATTGATAGGCCTCTACCAGGAAGCCGAATTTGGCGTCGATTTCCTCCTTGCTCAGCCCCAGAAGTTCAAACATTTTGTTTTGCAGCTGGCAGTCGGTGATACGCATGGAGCCGGAGGACAGCTCAATGCCGTTGAGAACCAGGTCAAAGGCCTTGGCACGCACCCGGGCCTTGTCCGTATCCAGGTACGGCAGGCACTCCTCCATAGGCATGGTGAAGGGGTGGTGCATGGCGATCCATTCGCCGGTTTCCTCGTCCTGTTCAAAGAAGGGCATTTCCGTGATCCACAGGAAGTTCCATTTGCCCTTGGGAATGATGTCCAGCTCTTTGGCCACCATCAGGCGCAGAGCGCCCAGAATAGGCAGTGCCTTGGAGGTTTTGTCAGAGATGATAAAGACGCAGTCGCCTTTTTCTGCCCCCAGTCGGGTGAGTAGAGCGTCCAACTGGCCCGCTTTTAAGAATTTGTTAAAGGAGCAGGTGGGGGTCTCGTCTGCCCAGCGCACATAGGCCAGGCCACCGGCGCCGATCCCGCGGGCGTGCTCTGTTAATTTGTCAATCTTCTTACGGGTATAGGCAGCGGCGGCGTTCTTTGCTACAATGCAACGCACGGTGCCACCGGCGGCAATGGCGTTTTGGAACACCACAAAGTCCGTCCCCTTGGCCCAGTCGGTGATGTCCTCAATGCACATATCGAATCGGGTGTCCGGCTTATCGGAACCGTAGCGGGCCATGGCGTCCGCATAGGTCATGCGAGGCAGGGGAGCGGCAATATCCACGCCTACGGTCTGTGCCATCAGGGTCTGAATAAAGCCTTCGGCCATCTGCATAATGTCCTCGCAGTCCACAAAGCTCATTTCCAAGTCGATTTGGGTAAACTCCGGCTGACGGTCGGCGCGCAGGTCCTCATCTCTAAAGCAGCGGGCCAGCTGAATGTAACGGTCCAGCCCGGCGATCATGCACAGCTGTTTGTAGATCTGGGGGCTTTGGGGCAGGGCATAGAACTTGCCCTTGTGTACCCGGGACGGCACCACATAGTCCCGGGCGCCCTCCGGGGTGGATTTGATCAGCATGGGGGTCTCGATCTCTACAAAATCGTGGCCGTAGAAGTATTCCCGGGCAATCTTGGCGATTTTGTGGCGCATGAGCAGGTTCTGGGTGAGCCGCTCGTTGCGCAGGTGCAGGTAGCGGTATTTCAGCGTGGTCTCGTCGCCTACTTTATCCGCGTTGGCGATTTCAAAGGGCGGGGTCTGCGCCTTGGAAAGCACGCGCAGGTCTGTGACCGCCAGCTCAATCTCGCCGGTTTTCAACTCTTTGTTGACGCTCTCTCGCTTTTGCAGGGTGCCGGTGGCAGCCAGCACATACTCGCTGCGTACGCTCTGCGCCTTGGCAAAGATCTCTCGATCGGTGGCGTCATTAAAGCTCAGCTGCAAAATACCGGTGCGGTCCCGCAGGTCAATAAAAATCAGGTTGCCCAGGTCCCGCTGGCGCTGTGCCCAACCGTAAACGGTCACTTCCTGCCCGATCTGCTCGGTGGTGAAGTTGCCGCAGTAGTCTGTTCGTTTCATTCCCGTTAAAGTATCCATTATTCCGTTTCTCCTGTTTGAAAAAGGCTTGTAAAGTCAAAGGCTTCGCCGTTGATCTCCAGATCCGCCAGCTGCGCCTGCATACTGACGCTGTAAAATCCGTTGACAAAGGTAGAAAGCGCTACTTCCGTTTCCTCCCCGGTGTCCATAGCTTTCAGCTGCACCCGGTCGGTATCCACTTCGTTGTCGCCCAGCACCACGGTGTAGCGGGCGCCCAGCTTGTTGGCATATTTCATTTGGGCACGCAGGGAGCGCTGGTTCAGATCCATCAGCACCGCAAAGCCCTCGCTGCGCATATCCCCGGCCAGCTCCAGCGCCTTGCCGGTGGCCTTGTCGCCCAGGGCGATGATAAACAGGTCTGCTTTTTCCGGCTCCGGGTAAGCACAGCCCTGTGCCTCCATCAGCAGTTGCAGCCGCTCCAGTCCAAGGCCGAAGCCCAGGGAGGGGGTCTTTTGGCCGCCCAGTTCGTCAATCAGGCCGTCGTAGCGCCCGCCGCCGCACACGGTGCCCTGGGCACCAATGGAGTCAGACACGAATTCAAATACCGTCTTGGTGTAATAGTCCAGCCCGCGGACAATGCGGGGGTTTACGGTGTAGTCGATATTTTGCGCTTTTAAGTAAGACTGTACTTTATCAAAGTGTTCCCGGCACTCGTTGCACAGATAGTCGGTCACTGCTGGGGCGTCCTTGGCGATCTCCTGACATACCGGGCTTTTGCAATCCAAAATGCGCATGGGGTTGCGCTCCAGCCGGCCCTGGCAGGTGTCGCACAGTTCGTCTTTGCGGGCAGCAAAGTAGCTGCGCAGGGCGTCATAATATTTGGCACGGCAAGTGGGGCAGCCGATGGAGTTGATCTCCAATCGCAGTTCGGTGACCCCCAGCCGGTCAAAGAACGCGGAAGCCAAAGCGATTAGTTCAGCGTCTGCCAGGGGGGATTGGGTGCCGAAGCACTCCACACCGAATTGGTGGAACTCCCGCAGGCGACCGGCCTGGGGCTTCTCGTACCGGTAGCAGGAGGTCAGGTAATAGAGCTTCACCGGCAGGCCGTCATTGTAGAGGGCATGCTCCAGCATGGCCCGCACGGCCCCGGCTGTGCCCTCGGGACGCAGGGTGATGGAGCGCCCGCCCTTGTCGTTGAAGGTGTACATCTGCTTTTCCACCACATCGGTGGTGTCGCCTACGCTGCGCAGGAACAGCTCCGTATGCTCAAACACGGGCGTGCGGACTTCGCGGAAACCCGCTTCCGCCGCCGCTTGGCGCATCTTGCTCTCAACGTACTGCCA
>OLVY01002256.1_pt1 | contig 10836 bp, 10 predicted proteins | sample 1674261 | NCBI WGS metagenome assembly OLVY01 (sample SAMEA103958155, study PRJEB25191) | human gut metagenome | biome: human-associated habitat [ENVO:00009003]; feature: intestine environment [ENVO:2100002]; material: feces | place: Germany | collected 2013/2015
AGTTCTGATCGAGCTCGTTTAATTCTAATTTAATACGAAATCGCTGAAGACCGGTAGAATACGTGTGAGCGTGTTCTGTCGGTCTTCTTTTAGTGAGCGCAGAGGAAATACAAGCGGCTGCGAAGCAGAGATTTACTTTCCCTGCGCTACTAACGTGCAAACAGCCTGCGAAGCAGGCAATAGAGCGCGTAATCGCGAGTTTGCGAGTGAGCGGGTGGCCAACGAACTTCGCAGGCAGCAGAGCGTGCAGCGCGAGTTTGCCAGTGGGGGGGTGCCCAGGTTGAGCGGACTCATAGTACAAAATAAGACCATAGACACTATCTGATAAATAATGTGTCTATGGTCTTTGTGACTTTCGTGTTTAGTTTATTCCGAGCTGTCTCTGGAACTGCTCAAAGAACTCGTTGAATGCAGCAGCATTTGCCGGGTCTTTCATTAGGTTTGTGATAGTCAGCACATAGAAGAACTCGCCGATGCCGAGAAGAACGGCGATGACGCCAAGGATGATTCCGGCTACTGCAGTGCCTCTGAAGGGCTGGCCTTTTTTGGAGATGATGGCGAAGCAGACCGCCCCGACGCCGCAGATGATGGCGACCGGGAAGGCGAAGCAGCAGAGCGTTAAGAGGGCGAAGATTCCGCTGATCAGAGAGATCGTTGCGAAGGAGTTTTTCTCGCGTCTCGGGCGCTGCGGCTGGTTCTGCCAGCAGGGCGGCTGTCCGTTATTGTACTGATTCTGCCAATATGGTGGCTGACCGTTCTGATGCGGGAACTGCCCGCTGTTCTGCTGATTCTGCCAGTATGGATTCTGTCCAGGATTCTGAGGCGGGACTTGCTGACCGTTGTGCGGACTCTGCCAGTATGGATCCTGTCCGTTATTCTGTGGCGGGATCGGCTGTCCGTTCTGTGGATTATGCCAATACGGATCCTGTCCGTTATTCTTGGGTGGATTCTGCTGGTCCGGCTGTGCCGGATCTGGAGCCTGCGGAACGTTTCCGGCGCTGTGCGGATTCGGATCTGCAGCCTGTGTTTCCTGGTTCATATCTTTATATTCAGATGAATTCTGATCTTCGTAATCTGCCATGAAAATTCCTCCTGTTGTAATTCTGCGGCGCTGCCGCCAAAATGCTCATAGCACTGTTCCCTGATAAAAAAGGCTGGTCAGCTCCTCGATGTTTAAGAAAAATAATACGGAACAGTTATCGTATAGTTTAACATGAAACGCCGCGCATGTCCACATTTAAGTTGCATAAGAGGATGGATTGAATTATAATGGAGAATGACATCTCCGGCGGCTTTATGCTTTCCGGGGTAGAACTAGAAGGAGAAAGAACATGGACATTTTAGGCGTACTGACTGCGGAATTGGGAGTGAAAATGAGCCAGGTCGAGGCGGCTGTGAAGCTCATTGACGAGGGAAACACGATTCCGTTTATTGCCAGATACCGGAAGGAAGTAACCGGTTCCTTAAACGATGAGGTATTAAGAAACCTGGATGAACGATTAAAATATCTGAGAGGTCTTGAAGACCGCAAGACTCAGATTCTCGCATCGATCGAGGATCAGGGAAAACTGACGGCTGATTTAAAGAAGAAGATCGAGGAAGCCGAGACTATGGTGGCGGTGGAGGACTTATACCTGCCGTTCCGCCCGAAGAGAAAGACAAGAGCCAGCATGGCGAAGGAGAGAGGCTTGGAGCCGCTGGCCGATACGATCCTGCTGCAGGTGACAAAAGAACCGATTGAGACACTGGCTTCCCAGTATGTCTCCGAGGAAAAAGGCGTTGCAGACGCGAAAGCGGCCATTGACGGCGCAAAGGATATCCTTGCGGAGCGCATCTCCGAGGTGGCAAAATACCGTGCATACATCCGCAATGTGACAAAAGAGGAAGGTTCTATCGTCTCCGCGGCGAAGGACGAGAAGACAGAGTCCGTTTACGAGATGTACTATCATCACGAGGAGCTTGTAAGAAAGTGCGCTGGACACAGGATTCTCGCCTTAAACCGCGGTGAGAAGGAAAAGATCCTGACTGTAAAGATCGCGGCTCCGGAGGAGAAGATCTTACGCTACTTAAATAAGATGGTCATCACCAGAGAGAACCCGGTGACAACTCCGGTCTTACAGGAAGTGATCGCGGACAGCTACAACCGTCTCATTGCCCCGGCAATTGAGCGTGAGGTGAGAAATCTCATGACCGAGAAGGCGGAGGACGGTGCCATCAAGATCTTCGGAAAGAACTTAGAGCAGCTTCTCATGCAGCCTCCGATCGCAGGCCGCGTGGTATTGGGATGGGATCCGGCGTTCCGTACCGGCTGTAAGTTAGCAGTCGTTGACGCCACAGGAAAAGTCCTGGATACCGTGGTCATCTACCCGACCGCACCGCAGAACAAGGTGGAGGACGCGAAGAAGACCTTAAAGAAGCTCATCGAGAAATACAAGATCTCCCTGATCTCCGTCGGAAATGGAACGGCTTCCAGAGAGTCCGAGCAGATCATCGCGGAGTTTATCAAGGAGATCCCGGAACACGTCCAGTACGTGATCGTAAATGAGGCGGGAGCCTCCGTATATTCTGCCAGCAAGCTTGCCACAGAGGAATTCCCGAAATTCGACGTGGGACAGAGAAGTGCCGTCTCCATCGCACGACGTCTCCAGGACCCGCTTGCGGAGCTTGTAAAGATCGATCCGAAGTCCATCGGTGTCGGCCAGTATCAGCATGATATGAACCAGAAACATCTGAGCGAGGCTCTTGGAAACGTTGTTGAAGACTGCGTAAATAAGGTGGGTGTCGACTTAAATACGGCGTCCGCATCTCTTTTAGAGTATATTTCCGGTATCTCCAAGGTAATCGCGAAGAACATTGTCGCATACCGTGAGGAGAACGGCGCGTTTACGAACCGCCGCCAGCTCTTAAAGGTTGCAAAGCTTGGCCCGAAGGCATTTGAGCAGTGTGCCGGATTTATGAGAATCGCAGGCGGGGACAATCCGCTTGACGGAACCTCTGTACATCCGGAGTCTTATAAGGCAGCGCTGGAGTTATTAAAGCGTGCAAAGATTGAACCGGAGGAGATCGCGAAGGGCGGCGCGGCCGGAATCAGCAAAAAGATCACAGATTACAAGAAACTTTCCGAGGAGCTTGAAGTCGGTGAGGAGACCTTAAAGGATATCGTAAAAGAGCTGGAAAAACCGGCGAGGGATCCGCGTGAGGAGATGCAGAAGCCGATCTTAAGGACCGATGTCCTTGATATGAAGGACTTAAAGCCGGGAATGATCTTAAAGGGAACCGTCAGAAATGTCATCGATTTTGGCGCTTTCGTAGATATCGGTGTCCATCAGGACGGTCTGGTGCATATTTCCCAGATGTCCAGAAAGTATATCAAGCACCCGCTTGAGGCGGTCAGCGTTGGGGATATCGTTGAGGTGAAGGTTCTCGGAGTGGATATGGCGAAGAAGAGGATTTCCTTATCTATGATATTGGACGAGGAATAAATTCTAAACTATCGATACGAAGGAACGTTTAGTTGACGGAAAAGTCATAAAATCCCTGTGGCAGGAAGAAGCTGATTTCAGCGTAGGAATGCCAGAGATATGGGGCTTTTAAGGAGACGAACCAGATAAAAAAGGAATACACGGGCCAGACGGAGAATATTCCGGCGAGCCGAAGAAATGGAGGAGTCAGTCATGAAGTATAATTTTGATGAAGTGATCGATCGTAAGGGAACCCATGCAGTGAAGGTTGAGCGCCTGCCGAAGGGAGCGGACAAGGATTCTCTTGCCCTCTGGGTGGCAGATATGGACTTTGCCTGCGCAGAACCGATCTTAAAGGCTCTCCATGAGCGGATCGACCGGAAGATCTTTGGCTATACCATGTACGATGCAGACGAGTGCATGGACGCGGTGACAGGCTGGATGAAAAAGCGCTACGGCTGGGAGGAGAGCAGGGAGAATCTGTTTTTCTGTCCGGGCGTTGTGGCTGCCTATGCAGCGCTCATCAACCTCCTCACGGAACCGGGGGACGGGATCGTCCTCCAGCGCCCGATCTACTATCCATTTACGGATAAGGCCAACAGCAACGGCCGCATTCCGGTGGACAATGCCCTGATCTATGAGAACGGTGCTTACCGGATCGACTTTGAGGATCTCGATAAGAAGATGGCGGACCCGGCAAACAAGGTTCTCGTGGTGTGCAGCCCGCATAACCCGACAGGCCGTGTCTGGACAGAAGATGAGCTTAAAAAGACGGTTGAGATCTGTAAAAAATATGACAAATGGATCATCTGCGATGAGATCCACTGCGATCTGATCCGCCGCGGCGTGACCTTCACACCGATCATGAATGTAGCTCCGGAGTATGCGGACCGTATCGTTGTCTGCACGGCACCGAGCAAGACCTTCAACCTTGCCGGAATGAAGACCTCCAACATCGTGATCCACAATAAGGAACTTCAGAAAAAGTGGAAAGACTATGTGAATGGCAGCCTGTCCATGGATGGCGCTTCCGCTCTGGGTATGACGGCGATGATCGCGGCCTACACAGAAGGGGAAGAGTGGCTGGAGCAGCTGAAGGACTATCTGGATGGAAACTTCGCGTATATCGACGAATATTTAAAGAAATACCTTCCGAAGGCCCATCTCGTCAAGGCGGAGGGAACCTACCTCGCGTGGCTTGATCTCAACGGATACGTTGACCGGGATGAGAAAAAACTGGAAGAACTGATGCAGAAGAAAGCAAAGGTCGCTCTGGATGAGGGATATATCTTCGGTGAGGAGGGACGCGGATTTGAGCGCATCAACGTCGCTTCCCCGCGCAGCGTCATCGAGGAGTGTATGAACCGGATCCGGACGGCATTTGAAGAGGAAAAACTGGTATGAAAATTCAGGTGAAAATGACAGCGAGAGATATTTTTGATTTCTCTATGTACAGCGCTTATTCGGGATTTGCCGGGATCTTTACGTTCGTGTTCCTGATCCTGGTCATCGGGATCCTCGGATACGCATGGAGCTCAGTGGCAGTGATGCAGAGAGTCATGCTTTTGGGCTGTATCATCCTTTTTGTGTTTGTCCAGCCGATCATGATCTGGATGAAGGCAAAGGCGCATGCGAAAACGACCGGATACTCAACGCCGATCAATCTTGACGTTTCGGATGAGCAGATCGGGGTCGAACAGGCCGGTGTGACCGGAGAATTGAAATGGGATCAGATCTGGAAAGTCGTTCGGATCCCGAACATGTATATCATCAAGGTCGGACCGACAAACGGATATCTTGTGCCATTCCGGTCCATTGAAGGGAGAAAACAGGAGTTTGTCGATTTCTGCAAGCGGAATCTTCCGCCGAAGAAGACGAAAGGATTAAAGGCATGATAAAGGAAACAAACGCACCGGAGGAGACCTTCGCCTTTGGAAAAATGCTTGGGGAACAGGCAAAGCCGGGCGAAGTGATCTGCCTGAACGGCGATCTCGGCGTCGGAAAAACAGTTTTTACGAAGGGCTTTGCTGAGGGACTTGGGATCACGGAGCCGGTAAACAGCCCTACCTTCACAATCGTCCAGCAGTATGACAGCGGAAGAATGCCGTTGTACCATTTTGATGTGTACCGGATCGGTGACATCAGCGAGATGGATGAGGTAGGATATGAAGACTGCTTTTACGGGGAAGGCGTGACGCTCATTGAGTGGTCCAATATGATCGAGGAGATCCTGCCGGAGCATGTGAAGACTGTCACCATCGAGAAGAACCTGGAAAAGGGCTTCGATTACAGAAAGATCACGGTGGAGGAAAAATAGATGCGGATTTTAGGAATTGAGAGCTCCTCACTGGTGGCATCGGCGGCCATCTATGAGGACGGGATCACGATGGCGGAATATACGGTGGATTTTAAGATGACCCACTCCCAGACCCTGCTGCCGATGATCGATGAGATGGTAAAACTTGTAGGGATCGATCTAAATACGATCGATGCGATCGCAGTATCCGGCGGTCCGGGATCCTTTACGGGTCTCAGGATCGGGTCTGCGACGGCGAAGGGACTTGGACTGGCGTTAAATAAGCCGCTGATCCATGTTCCGACACTTGACGCGACGGCATACAACCTGTTTGGCGCTTCCGGCCTGATCTGTCCGATCATGGACGCCAGAAGAAATCAGGTCTACACGGGAATCTACCGCTTTGAGAGAGAGTTTGAGACTGTGATGGATCAGGATGCCATGGACATGGGAGAATTGATCGGGAAGTTAAATGGAATGGGAGAGCGCGTGATCTTCTTAGGTGACGGTGTGCCGGTCTACGAGAAGCAGATCGCGGAGAAAATGACCGTGCCCTACGATCTTGCCCCGGCCCATGTAAACCGACAGAGAGCCGCTTCTGTGGCCGCTCTGGGGGCTGTCTACTTTGCGGAAGGAAAGACAGAGACCGCCATGGAGCATAAGCCGGACTATCTGAGAAAGTCCCAGGCGGAGCGGGAGCGCGAGGAGAGAGAAGAGAAGGAAAAGAACGCCTGATATTTCGCAAAAATAATAAAAATCATATACAGAGAAATCAATAAATAAAAAGTGGGATTGCTGTCCGGCGAGCAAAGCGTCGGTGAGTAGTCCCACTTTTTAACCGTCATGGAATTCTGAAAATTTCCCCAGCAAGGAATGGGGGATATAGGGGAATATGATGTCATTCGTTATTTGAATTTTCAAGAAAGTCCACCGCCCTCGATCTTGCCGAGATAGTCATTTTTCGCTTTTACGAATTTCAGAACGTCCACAGCTATTCCTCCAGATCAAATACAAAATCACAGCATTTACCGTCCTGCATCAGAGTTCTTGTTCTTGTCATTTTGATCTTGGAATTCATGCCTTTGTAAAACGGTTCATCGCGTCCGCAGGATAAGACAGCTCCGAGATCCTTCATCCCGATACGTTCATACATGGCAACATACTGACATTCCAGAACGTCTTCACAAAGATGTTTTTTTTCGTCTCCGCTCCATGCAAGGTTTAAGGCACCGTTCGATGACCAGGGTTCCATCTGCATACGGATTGCCTGCAGGTCATTTCTTCCGAAGAGCTCCGCATATTCCTGACCTTCTTTAAAGGCGATGTCGAAGATGACTTTTTTTACGATCTCATATGTTTTTTCATGTCCGAGTTCCTTTTCAAACGCGTCGATAAATGGCTTGACCATAAGCGCTTCAATTTCTCTTCTCAAAATGATCGGTACATCGTAAATTGTCTTCATGTGGTTTCCTCCTTCATGTGTACAAAGTCCCGGCTGCTACAGACCGGTAAGAAAATTGATTTTTTGATTCTTTTTATAAAAAAGCAGCAGTCCGACCACGGATTGGCTGAACTGCTGCGTCTTTCAGAAGTTATTTCTGTTCGCCCTCGTTTTTCTTTCTCTCTGCAAGTCCATTCAGGTAATAGAGAGTTGCCCAGCATGCATCGTGTGCGGCGGTCTGGTAGCTCAGAGTATCTGGATAGATCTCCACGAAATCCATGCCCTTTGCACCTGCGAGTCCGGCCTCGTGAAGCATCATGCACAATTCATAAGATGTTAATCCGCACATGTCCTGCGGTCCCTGCGGCATGCTCGCTGCGTCAAGACAGTCAGCGCAAACAGTGATATACATCAGATCAGTATCTTTTGATGCAATCTCGATTGCTTTACGGATGGACTCTTTCCAGCCATTCTCTTTAATTTCTCTTGCAAGAATGACAGTTGCACCGTATTTCTTTGCGTTTGCGAATTCTTCCTTATGGTTACGCGGACCACGGATACCGATATGGACAATCTTTGTGGAGTCCATGTTTGGATCGTTGTAAAGCTGATAGAATGGAGAGCATCTGGAGTATTCATCGTCGCCGAAGATGGAGTAGTTGTCGAGATGAGCGTCAATGTGGAGAACACCTACGCGTTTCGGATGACGCTTTGCAATCTCACTGATGATCGGATAAGCGATTCCATGGTCACCACCGAATGTGATCGGGAGTGCGTGGGCATCTTCAATCTGGCCGATCCTCTCTCTGATCGCTTCAAAGGTGAGCGGATAGTCGCCGTTTCTGCATGCGACATCGCCGAAATCACCGACTTTTAAGTAATCGAATGCATCAAGGTCAAAGTCCGGAAGATAGCCGGTATAGCGGATCGATACAGAACGGATTGCTTTCGGTCCTTCTGTGCAGGAAGAGTATCCGCCGATCGTGCATCCGCCTTCCCACGGAACACCGGTGACAACGGCATCCATGGAGGAAAGTTCACTTTCATTTTCAAGAACCGGAAGATTCAGCCAGGACGGAACTCCGCTGTAAATGTTGTTTGGTAAAAACGCCGGATCATAAATCGTTGGTTTGCTGTTTTTCATAATGTTATTTCCTTTCTTTACTCAATTGCCCCATTGTTGAGGGCAATTTTTTATTTGTGGTTGTGAAGCAGTCAACAGTTACATGAAAACTGTATATGTCGCTTTAAAAGACTTAATTTTATGCTTCTTTTGCATCGGCGGAATCAAGGATGTGAAGATTCAAATGTTCAGAGAGATATTCCAGTGTATATCCGCCGCCGATGCTGTTGCCTTTTTCGTCAAGTGCCGGTCCATAGATTCCAATTCCCATACGGCCTCCCACACAGGACAGGATTCCGCCGCCGACACCGCTTTTGGATGGGATTCCCACACGAACGGCAAATTCCCCGGAACGGTCGTACATGCCGCAGGTCAGCATAAGGGTTTTTAATGTTCGGACGATTTTTTTGTCGAGGAGGCGTTTTCCGGTAGTGGTGGAAATACCTCCGTTTGCAAGAAGAAGACCTAATTCTGATAATGATCTGGCATTTACACTTAAGGAACAGAGCTTAAAGTAGAGATCCAGAGTCTGGAGAACATCCCCCTTTAACACGCCCTTGCTCTTTAACAGATATCCGATCGCCCGATTCCTGTCGCCGGTCGCTTTTTCGGAGCGGTAGACGGATTCATCCAGAACGATTTCATTGTCATTACATAAGGTGCGGATAAATTCCAGCATCTGCTCGAAAGAGAAGCGCCCGGACAGAAGGCTTACAACCTCAATGGCCCCAGCGTTGATCATTGGATTGAACGGGCGGTTGCTCGCTGTGTCAAGCTTTAAAATTGAATTGAACGCATCCCCGGATGGTTCCATCATCACATTCCTAAAGACCTTTTCTTCACCGATATATTGCAGTGCTGCTGCGAGGGAAACGATTTTACAGATACTCTGTATAGTAAAACGGTGTTCGGAATCGCCAAATTCGATATGACGGCCATCTTCTGTTTTAATACATAGTCCAAAATGTACTGGATTTGCTTTCCCAAGCTCAGGGATATAATCTGCGACTTTTCCCTGCAGCAGGAATTTTCGCCCATACTCCCAGGCATCTTTCGCAACTTCCTCCAGCATATATTCACCTCTTCTCATGTGCATGTATGTGTTAATGCTTTAACCGGCAAAAACACCGATAAAACTTGAAATACCAAGGACCAGTGAGATTGCAAAGATCATCAGGCCAATAATGTTCTGGAGCATGGAGTTCTTATATTCACCCATAATTCTCTGACGGCTTGCAAGGTAAAGAGTAACACCTACAACGACCGGGAGTGCGATTCCATTTACAGCCTGAGCAGTCATGATCAGTGCTAACGGGTTGGTGCCAATTGCGGAAATAATAATTCCGACGATCAGAATGATTGCGCTTGTTCCTAAGAAACGTTTATCGGAGCCGTCTGTCTTCCAGTCAAAAAGTCCGGCTAATACGTAAGAGACACTGATCGGAGAGCAGAGAGCACTGGAAATACCTGCGGAGAGAAGTCCTAATGCCATGAAAGGCTGAGCGAAACGTCCGAGTGTACCTTCAAGCTGTACAGCCATATCCATTGCGTTGTTAACGCTCATGCCGCGCATAACCACTGCTGATGTGATCATAATGGAACCTGTGATAACACCGCCGATGATCATCGGTACGGTTGTGCCAAACATACAGAGCGGAAGTTCTTCCTTTGTATGCCATGTTCTCTGGGCGCTTGCAGCGTGCAGGAACATGTTGTACGGAACAACGGTCGTTCCAATGAGGGAAAGACATGTCATCAGTCCGCCCTTCGGGACTGTCGGGATGCAGCCGCGGAGCAGTTCGCCAAAATCGGGGCGAACAATGAGCATTGTCATAAGAAAGACGATTGCCATTAAGGTGACACATACACTTAAAAGCTTTTCCAGATATTTAACAGCATCACCGACAAAGAGGAGAACGATCAGAATGATAACTCCTAAGATCGGAGCCATGATTCTTGTCGGAACACCGGTCAGTGCGCTGGCTCCCATTGCCGTTCCGGTAAGGTCGCCGCCCATATATGCGAGTCCGCCGATGGTAATCGCGATGATGACAAGACCACATAAAATGTTTCGAAGAAGCGGACGGTCAGCAAAGTCATGCTTCATGTTTTCTGCAAGACCTTCCTGAGTGATGATACCGATCCTTGCCGCCATACCCTGCATGACGATAACTGCGATAACGGAAAAGACAACACACCAGAAAAGTGTGAAACCGTAAGTTGCACCTGCCAGTGTACAGCTTGTTACGGTTCCGGGACCGATGAATGATCCCACGATCACGAAGCCGGGACCAAGGGAAGCAAGTTTTTCTTTCATAGTAAATTTACGAGTGACATTATTGGAATTCACCATGCGTTTTCCTCCTTTTTTAGTTGAGCGATATGAATGTTCTATTTATTCGGCCGAAAAAATTGAACTTTTGTAACTGTGTTGACAATATAGCATAGGAATGTTAAAATGACAATAATTACCAACTTGCTTTTGACAATATCAAACTCTATTTGACGGGGGGGA
>OLVY01002257.1_pt1 | contig 10833 bp, 10 predicted proteins | sample 1674261 | NCBI WGS metagenome assembly OLVY01 (sample SAMEA103958155, study PRJEB25191) | human gut metagenome | biome: human-associated habitat [ENVO:00009003]; feature: intestine environment [ENVO:2100002]; material: feces | place: Germany | collected 2013/2015
GGAAAAGCTCGCGCAGAGGCATTACTATAAGTGTAACAACTGCTATTTGGTAAATCTGGCGCATGTGGAGCGTGTGAATCAGCTGGTCGTAACCGTAAAAGGGCAGGCTCTGCAAATCAGCCGCGCACGGAAGAAAAGTTTTATGGAAGCCCTTGCTGCATATATGGGAGGCGAATAACAGGCGTGATACAGGATATTCCGAAATTGTATACTGCGCTGGCGGAGTGGTTGGCATGTGTGCTGTTTGTAAGGCTGCTGCCCCAGCGTTATAATGCAGCAAAAACGGCCGGGATCCTGGCAGCAGCGCTGCCTTTATTCGGTTTGGTGCAGTGGTTGATCGGCATTGTTCCGCTAAGCCTTTGGATTCCCGGCATGATCGTGGCTTTGGTTTTGATGTACGCTACAATCTGGTTGTGCTGTCGCTTGAACTTTTGTGATACGGGTTTTTGGTGGGCGCTGGCGTTCACGCTGGCAGAGTTTGTTGCGTCGCTGGAGTGGCAGCTCTATTCATTCGGAGCATCAAAGATGCCGGGTCGTTGGTGGATACAGGGACTGTTCTTGCTGGCTTTTTATGGCGGCGGATTTGGCGTTTTTCTGCGACTTGAGCAGAAAAGGCTGAGAGATAAAGCGCCACTGCATATGACAAGGCGTGAAAGCATATCGGCGGCCGTTATAGCGATCTGCACATTTTTAATCAGCAATATCAGCTATGTGACGACCAATACGCCGTTCAGCGGGCGTATGACCACGGAAATATTCTGGATACGAACGCTGGTGGATTTCGCGGGCGTGGCTGTGCTGCTTTCCATGCAGGATAGGTGGCAGGACATGCAGACCCAACACGAATTAACGGCAATCCAGACACTTTTAAAGCGGCAGTATGAGCAATACCGCATCAGTCGTGATAACAGTGAAGCAATCAACCGCAAATACCACGACTTAAAGCATCAGATACAGGTCATTCGGATGGAGTCAGATGCGGCCAGAAGAGAGGAATACCTTTCGCAACTGGAAAAAGGAATGCAGAGCCTGGGTGTGAATCAGCATACCGGAAATGATGTGCTGGATACGATCCTGTCAGATAAGCAGCTGTATTGCAGTCAGCATCAGATCACGCTGACGATCGTTGCGGACGGTGCAAGGTTGGATTTTATTGAAACGATGGACATCTGCAGCATATTCGGCAATGCGCTCGACAATGCAATCGAAGCGACGTCGAAACTGCCGAACGCCGACCAACGTCTCATCAAACTGGCGCTATATGCGCAGAATCAATTCACAGTGGTACGTATCGAGAATTATTACGATTCCCGACTCAAGAAGGATGCGGACGGCAACCTGCGCACCACGAAGCGAGACGACCGGCACAGGCACGGTTTCGGCGTGAAGTCGATCCGGCACATTGCACAGCAGTATGGCGGCGAGGTGACGATCCGCACCGAAGACCACTGGTTCGTGTTGACCGTGCTCATTCCACGCCGCACCGGTCTCATGGCCATGTAGCATCACGAGCATCCGGAATCCCGATACGGAACCTCGGGGGTCGACGCGCCGACGTCAGCACCCCTGCCGCGAAGGAACGGCGTAAAACCTCATGAAATAACGGGGGCCAAAGGTTCCGGTCCCGCTGACACGAAATGATGAAAGCCACTATCGTACGATTGGGGGCTTAGTATATGGCACACCGCACGTTCACCGAACAGGAAATCGAATACCTCGAGGCGCTACCTGCGGTCGCGCATGCCAGCGCATCACGAATCGTCTATTCACACGAGTTCCAGCTGTATTGCATGCACCGATACCTCCATGGCGAAAAACCTTCCGTAATCTTCGCCAGCGTCGGCCTGCCATCAAGGCTGATCGGCTATAAACGTATCGAACGTGCCATCAACCGCTGGAAACGAGATTCGAACCTAATGCGGGAAGCCAAGATGCGTCAGGAAACAACGGACTTCTCCGCCGACCTGCGCAACACAATGATTCAAGACAATTACGAGAAGATTCGTATGCTCAATGAACGTCTGACGCTTTTGGAGCGGCAACTCGAAGCTTTGCAAGCGGTCCGGAAAGACGAGAAGCCGTAAAGGCGCTGACGGCAACGGCGAAGCCTATCGGCACGAACAGGTTAATCGGGGCGTCCGCAAGCTCCATCACCAGGCAGATGGCCATTAGCGGAGCCTGCTGCGAGGCCGCCAGCAATGCGCACGCGCCCAGCAGCGCATACATGCCGATTGAGTTCGTGTGGAATATCTGCATCCATAGAATGCCAAGCACCGCACCACCGGAAGCGCCCAATGCGATGCCCGGTTGCAGTACGCCTCCAGAGGCGCCGGAACGAATCGTCAGCAATGTGACGATCGCTTTGGCGGCAAAAGACAGTAGCAGAATCGGAATGACGGCCAAATCGGCATTACTGGAGAAGCTCAACTGTGCCGTGGCACGACCGTTACCCATGACCTGCGGCACCCAAATCGCCACGACGGCAGTAAGCGTGCCAGCCAACGGCATCATCCATAGGATCCCGTTACCGGCTGGCTTGTTCTTCTCGGCCCACTGCGAGCCGCGACGGAACAATGCACCGGCCATACCGAGAATCAGGCCCGCAACGAGTGCGAACGCCATATAATCCGGCGTGAACAGGCCCTCGGCCTTGCCGAGTACGTAAAACGTGTGAGTGCCTTTGACGAGCGACGCCACCCATGAGGCGAGTGCGGAACAGGAGAAGGCAAGTGCGACCGTTTCCAACGTCACGTCGGCAAGCAGAATCTCCACCGCGAAGAACGTGCCGGCGAGCGGCGCGTTATAGACGCCGGCCAGACCGGCGGCCGCGGTGATGGCGACCAGCATACGCGTGTCTTTCGCGTCAAGGCGTACCCAGCGGGCGAAACGCTGGCCGAACATGGCGCCAAGTTCACGTGGGGCGACCTCTCGACCGATCGACATGCCTGTGCCGACGATGAAAATTTGCAGCAGCACGTGCACGACGGTCTGCCAGATCGGCATCTCATCACCATTTACGGCTTTTTTGACGGACGGCACCTTTGTGCTGCGTGTGCGCAGCAGCCACCAGATGATGGCGGCGACGCTCGCGCCGACGATGACGGAAATCGCACGGCGCAATGGCGGCACGTTAAACGGACCGGATTCATGCGTGCTCTCCACATAGCCAAGCGCAAGATGCTCGATGCCGTACAGCATGAGCGTCAACAGACCGGCGGCCGCACCGATGGCGACGCCGACGATGATTACCGCCGCGACCAGTGCCGGGAGCCGGCTGAGTAGCGGTTGTTGCGATTGTCCGACTTTGTTGGATTGTTCCTGCGATTCCGTTGTTTCCGCTGCTTTCACGCCCGGCTTTTGCCGCTCGAGCTCATGTTCCTCATCGGATGCCTGCCGCACTTGTTTCCTCCGTTCGTCTCACTTCCGCAATCGTCGCACCGTCATCCCATTCTCTGCAAATTCTGGATTCACGGGGCATGTGGATTACTTATGCAGCCAATTCACTGAGCCTACGGGCGAAGGCAATTAGTTCAGTATCGCTTCCGGCGGGGCCGACTGCGCAAATACCACATGGAAGACCATCTTCCGTACGAATTGGAATGTTTACGGCAGGCAATCCCGTCAAACCTGCGATGCACGTAAGACGCATCGTCGCAGTTCTCTCATCTTCAATCGAAGTGCCACCAATCGCCGAATCAGTGATTTTCGGGGCAACACTGGAAGCTGAAGGAACCAATAAAACGCTTTGCCCCAATATGGACCGCACATTAGTCTTCCAAAAGTCCATATGTTCGCGGGCGTTCCGGTAGTTTTCGGCCGTCAGCTCGCTGGCCGTTCTGAAGCGAGACTCAATATCAGCACCCAAAGTGTTCCAATGCCGTGCAAGCCAAGTACCATGATTCCGCCACGCCTCGTATCCTTGCACGATTTTGTAAGAAGAAAGCCAGTCTGACAGTCGGTCCGGCCCCTCTCCCTCAAAACGTGGCCCTAGGATGCCATCGAGACGAATTTGTTCTAGACTCACATCCGTTGCATTCCGGGCAGACTCTTCCAGCCGACTGATCCATGCATGCAAACCTGCCGATACATCGATGTTTGTGGATGACATCAACTCTTCAGACCAGATAACTTTCCCAGATAGTGCTGATTCCACACCAGATTCCTGTGTTATCAGGACCTTTGCGACCTTCTCCAGCAAATCAGGGGTTCTGGTCATCCATCCCACGGTATCGAATGACTGGGAGAGCGGAAGAACGCCTTCCATCGGAACCGAACCGCATGTGGTTCGAATCCCCCATAAGTGTTGATAAGAGGAAGGCACACGCACCGAACCTCCCGTATCGCTTCCCAAACCTATATCAACTTGGCCTAAAGCGGTGGCGGAAGCGGACCCCGATGAAGATCCTCCAGAAATCCGGCCCGGAGCCTGCGGATTCGGCGGAGTCCCATAATGGGCATTCGTACCGGCAAGGGAATAGGCAAACTCATCCGTCCTTGAAATGCCTAGCACATCAGCGCCCGCATCAAGCAGACGCTGAACAGGCCAGGAATTATGCTGTTGCGGAATCCCTTCCGCCAGAAAGGCCTCACTTCCAGCCCCTATGGCATATCCTTCCACACCATAGAGATCCTTCACCGCCACACTTAATCCTTGTAGGGGCAAATCCGTCGAAGATTCAGTACGAGCCCCTTGCTTCAGAGGGCTACCGACTACTCGCCAGATTCGGGAATCCATGGCAGGAACGGGGTAAGTAAGGTGAGCCGACACAATCTTCCATGAGCCGTCAATCAACTGCCACACCTGCGTTTGCGTTACAACACCGCCAGAATCTTTATCAAACGTGGCAACAACAGTCGCGGCACAGTTCGCAAGCATACGGTATGAGCGGGAACGCAGAACCCGACTTGGTGCCGTTCCGCGTTGCGCACGATATTCGGTAATCTGCTGATGTCCATTCAGCAAACCTGCATTATCGGCACGAGTCACAGGCAATTCGGACGGATCGTCCGCGAATAATTCCGCAAGAATGTCCGTCGCATTACGCATCAACGCATCCTCATATCGCTCCACCGCATCCATGAGTTCCCGAGGAACATCCTTCTGGCTGTGACATATCATGCGTGCTCCAACTCCTTCTCCGTCTTACCGTGAATCAGCTCGGAAATCTCCCTACGATATCGGTTGAATGCAACGGATGTGTTATCTCTTGGATCTTCCAGTTCGATGCTCTCAATCTTCTTGATGTTTCCAGCGACACCACTGGCAGCGCCATCGGCCATGACCACAACTCTATCGGCAAGATATACTGCTTCTTCGATGCTATGCGTCACAAATACCACCGTGATGCCTAGCTCCTTCTGGATCTTCGATAGTTGGTTCTGCAATTGTTCACGGGTCAAAGCATCCAACGCGCCAAAAGGCTCATCCATCAACATCACGGCAGGAGTGTTCGCCAGTACTCGTGCAATCGCCACGCGCTGTTGCATACCACCGGACAGCTCCTTAGGAAATTTCTTGGCGAAAAGCTTGAGTCCGACCAGATTAATGTACTTATCGACCAGCCTTTCCACTTCAGGGCGTGGATATCCCGCCTCCTTGGGGCCATAGGCGATATTCTCCTCGACTGTTAGCCAAGGGAAAAGACCATAATCCTGGAATACGACGCCTCGGTCAGGCCCTGGGCCAGTTACCGGTCGTGTTTCGACCTTAATCTCACCCTCGGTTATGTTTTCAAAGCCCGCAATCATACGAAGCAGGGTGCTCTTACCGCAACCGGACGGCCCAACAATGGCGACGAATTCGCCGGAGTCGATATGCAGGTCGACATCTTTGACCGCATAGGTTCCGTTGCCATACTGTTTGCCGACCCCTTGGATGTCAATCATGCCGGCATGACGCTGAATGGTTCCGATGCGCATTGTTCACTCTCCTTAACAGTCACTTGGCAGTAGGTAGGATCGGGCGACCGTGCGCCACAAGTTTGACGATCCAGACGATGAGTCGATCGCTGAGAAAACCGAGGATGCCAATGATGAACATGCCGGCGACGATCAAGTCGGTCTTCGAAACGTTCTTGGCCTCCGTAATCATGGCACCCAGACCGACCGTGATACCCGTCATCTCGCCGACGACCAGCAGCGCCCAAGCCAAACCGACCGCGACTCGCAAGCCTCCGATAATGCCTGGCAAAGCGGCCGGAAACACCACTTTCCATAACGCCTTTCCCTTTGACGTGCCGAGCATTGCAGCCGCCTCCAGAAGACGTTCCGGAACCTGTTCCACAGCGGTGACGGTATTCAGGATGATGGGAAACAGAGCAGCAAGGAAAACGAGGAAAATTGTGGAACGATCTCCAATGCCGATCATGATGAGCGTCAACGGTACCCAAGCCGTGACCGGAATCGGACGAATCAGGTTGATAGTCGGCTCCAACATCGCCGAAGCGATTTTCGAGCGGCCCATCAACACACCCAACGGAACACCGATGAGCGCGGCTAGGCCAAAGCCGCTAAACACACGTACCAAACTGGCATACGTATGCTTCCACAACATCGCAGAATACGGATCATCAAAATAACCACCAAACGCTAAGTCAGCGATGCGCCTCATCACTGTCGTTGGGGAGGGAACCCGCGCCAAGCGGATGTCAAAAGGGAGCGTCCAGCCGTATTTCACACCTTGACTCCACAGAATCACGACGAGAACCGGAACGGGCAACGCAAGCAGTACTTTCGGGACAATCTTTTTGACGCGGGGCATGATCATCGATCCTTTCCGACGAATTGGCTGCTATTACTTGACGAACTGGTCGTCGAGATACTTGGACGCATCTGGCGCAGCCTCGATGGAGCCAATCTCGACCATCTGATTGGCAAGCTCCTTGCACTGCTTTTGATAATCGGCACTGAGATCCCAGTGCAACCACATATTGTCAAGCGCCTTATCGAGGGCGTCAGAGTCAAAAGTGAACTGCTTCATCACTCCTGACTTCCAAGTGGCCTTATCCTTGGACAGCGACTCCGTGGCCTTCTTATGTGCTTCGATGGCAACCTTCACTAAATCGGGATTGCCATCAATCACCTCGCTGCTGGCCGCAAGCGCGATATTGACCTTGCCGATCTCAGTGTTATAGATGGAGTCGATTTCACTCGCTCCGGCGAGTTTGGCAAGAGAGACACCCATTTCTGCGCCCGCGAAGGCGTCAACGTCACCTCTTTCCAAAGCTTCGGACATCTCGGAGTAGCCAATATTCACCATTTCGACATCAGAGTCAGGATCAAGTCCTTCGGATTTGAGGAGCAGACGCAAAGCCATTTCTTGGGAGGAATTTGGTACATATCCGATTTTCTTGCCTTTGAGCTGCTTTACGGAAGTGATATCACTTTGAGCCATGAGTCCAGAGCCTCCATCGGCGCCGCCAGCGATGACCTTAATGCCGCCATCCTGTGCAGCCTGTGAGATGACGGTGGGGACGCCCATCAGGGCGAAGTCCACATCTCCGGAAAGAAGGGCATCTTTCTCGTCGTTAGAGTTGTCCATCGGCACAACTTGAACGTCATAGCCATCGGGAACGTACTTGGACCATTCGTACGCGGCGAACAGGTGTGGTTGGCGTTGGGTAGCTACGCGGATAGTTTTGGAGGATGAATCACCAGCTGCGGAATCGTGGCTTGGCTCTCCGGTGCTGCATCCTGACAGGCCAACGGCTCCGGTGACGGAAAGTGCCACTACAGCCATAATGGATGCGGCTTTTTTCAACATGTTCATATTCATTTTTTCTTTCCTTTCCTCTCTTGTTGTCTCTTGTAGTGAAGGAAAAAATCTATTGAATTTCGTCATCTCATCGTTTCTGTAACAAAATTTACGAAATCTTGAGCAGCGGATCCCTCAAAATGCGAGAGAAGAATCCGCGAATGCACCCCTCGCACTAGATCGACAGCTTGAGAGACGTCAAAGTCAGCTGCCGCAGACAGATACAGGTAAATGACCTTTGCGGGGAGATGGAATAGTGACGAAAGCAAGCTGACGGAGTAATCGACGCTACGGCGTAGCGCCTCGTCGAGATCCTCATGCAAGCCAAGGGCCAAGAGTCTGCCATGCGCGTAGCCAAATGGTCCCTTCCGTTCGCCAAACAGCGCATCCGCTTGCTGTTGCGGAATGACGGAAAGGGTTAATGTCGCGCGAAGAGGTGCCTCTAGTGCAGTCAGAGACACTTCTCCGTCGCCTTGAGCGTAATGCGGGTCCCCCACGAAGAATTTCGCACCTTCAACCTGGATGGGTAGAAAGAGTACGCTACCTTCGGTCATGTCATTGACGTCAATATTTCCCCCGAAATCATATGGGGGAATTGAGCACAGATGTGCGTCCGTATCCGGGGCAACACCCATAATGCCGATGAAAGGATGCAAAGGGAAGCTTGGATAACTGCAGTTGTCCAACGCCTGGTCGTGGAAGTCCATGCCTTCAGGGACTAGTTGCCCGTATGCTTCGCCATGCACAGAGATTACTTTGCACAGTGTGCCGTAGTCACCTTCCAATGCGGTGTCTGTCATCACTCCACGGCCATGCCGGGTTGAGATGACTCCATACGGAGCGCGTCGTTCCAACTTTTCAACGGTAACCATGAGCAGGTCTCCGGGGTGAGCTCCGACAACTTCGATTGGTCCGGTGATTACGTGCGAACCATCCGTCATATTTCGTGTTTTGCATGCTGGGATAGCAACGGTATCGTCGAGCAATTCGCTACGATCAAGACCATAGGCGCCGAAATAAGTGATTGGATCCGAGCCCTGATCCGGCATGATGCCTTCGTGGCTGACAGTATCTATCACGATGCTTTCACCTGATTCTATGGTCAGCACCGGCCGGTCGGAACGAGAAGGGAGAACACCCCAAAACGTGTTCTGCACGGATGCGGGAACATAGCGGTCAGACAGCCTCGCTGCCTCATCGGGCCCTAGCCCTTGCAACAGCGGCCCGAAAGCCTTCGTATCCTTCATTCCCTACACCACCTTTTGGTATGACCAATTTCATATTGAGGTAAGAATAAACTGGCGATATGTCAGTTTCCCATATGGAAATAGTCGGTTACTCACTTGTAACAAAAGGGCAACACTGACCAGACCAATCCGCTATCTGCTGAGTAGATTGGTATGTCCATTGTGCCAAAATAGCAATATGCGAACCGAGCAAGCAGATACAAACACTTCTAGAAACTCCATGCAGGCCTCAATACCGCCGCTCGCATTGGTTAGTCGAAATATCAGCGCGCAAATAGCCGACCATCTGGAGAACCTCATCATGACCGGCACTCTGGTTCCGGGAACACGGCTGCCTACCGAACGTAGCCTCGCAGAGGAATTCAAAGTATCTCGGACTTCCGTGCGCGAAGCGTTGTCCGAACTGGAATCGAAACATCTTATTGAACGGGTTCAGGGACGCGGTAGTACCATTCTGGACCCCATGTCGAACACTAGGAAACTGGCCACGATGCTGGAGGCCTCAGACATGGAGCTTCAGAATGCCACGGAATTGCGAGAATCGGTCGAACCTCACATCGCCGCCTTGGCAGCCGAACGAGCCTTACCAACTCATGTTGCGGCCTTGGAAAGTATTCTCGAAAAAGAGACCGACGAATCTCTCAGTCAAGAAAAATCGATGAAACTCGACATCCAATTCCACCTACTGCTCGCCCATGCCACTGGCAACAAACTACTGCTCACAGTGCTGCAGTTCGCCTTCAAGTGCACCGAACATGTCCGCGAACGTTCCCACCAGACCGCCACCGGCAGACGGATCTCTCATCTGGGACACCAGTTGATCTTCGAGGCGGTTACCGCACACAACGCTGAGGGTGCCGAACACGCCATGAAAAGACACCTTGCCGACGTACACGACGTCAGCGCCCTTGCCAGCTGAAAAAAACTTCCGCCCGCGTTCCCACGGAAAAACCTGACATACGGCAGAATGAAAAGAAAGATAATAACAGTATTAAGGCAAGGAGCGAACCATGACCGTACCACAACGGGTGTTGGACATCATGAATTCCGGTGAAGTGTATGCCTTCGACGATCCGGAGATCCTGCAGGCGCAGGCTGATCAGATGGAGTTGCTATACGAGTTCAACGCCAGTCGACCGAGCGAGCCGAAACATCGCCGCGCCATCGCGGAAAAACTGCTTGGTGGGTACGAGGAGGGCGCGTGGATCGAGCCGCCGTTGCATGCCAACTGGGGTTGCAACACGTATTTCGGACGTAACGCATATGCAAATTTCAATCTCACGCTTGTCGATGATGGCGAAGTACACATCGGAGAGAAGGTGATGATCGGTCCGAACGTAACCATCACCACCACCGGCCACCCGATTCGTCCGGACCTGCGCGAGCGAGCGACGCAGTATTCGCTGCCGGTCACCATCGGCCGCAACGTATGGATCGGCGCGAACGTGACCATACTGCCGGGTGTAACGATTGGCGAGAATTCAGTGATTGGCGCATGTTCGCTCGTCACTAGGGACATCCCCGCAAACGTGGTGGCGTATGGCCAACCGTGCAAGGTAGTGCGTGAAATCGGCGAACATGACGACGTCTACTATTGGCACGATCGCAAGATCAATCCGCCGTTCGACGTACTGCCGGAGTAGTCGAATCGACGTTGAGCCTACGCACATCAGGCAACCTTTACGCAACGAAATTCCTCGAATCGGAAACCGCTTCGTCATATTCGGATTTTCCCGTTAGCAATTCGGTGATAGCTCTTTTGTGTCAGTGTTTTCCCGATACAAAAGAGAGGTGTTTCATGGGAGACGATACGATGATGCCGATTTCGGCGAA
>OLVY01002263.1_pt1 | contig 10817 bp, 7 predicted proteins | sample 1674261 | NCBI WGS metagenome assembly OLVY01 (sample SAMEA103958155, study PRJEB25191) | human gut metagenome | biome: human-associated habitat [ENVO:00009003]; feature: intestine environment [ENVO:2100002]; material: feces | place: Germany | collected 2013/2015
CGACCGGTGTGCACCACTTCTCCGAAACGTACTATGAGCATCAGAACTTCCTGAATGAACTTGCGGGCAAGGAGGAAGAAGCAGATCAGCAGGCCGGTACGGACGATGAAAATGCAGAGCAAACCGGCGATGCTGCAGATACGGAGAATCAGACAGATGGATAGACGGAAACCGGAACTCTTGTGTCCGGCGGGGGACATGGAAAAGCTGCGCATGGCTGTCGCCTATGGTGCGGACGCGGTATATCTGGCTGGAACCAGCTTCGGCATGCGTTCGTTTACCGCAAACTTCACACCGGACGAACTGCCTCAGGCGATCCGGCTCGCGCATAACGCGGGCGTCAAGGTGCACTGCACGGTCAATATCATGCCGCGCAACGACGAAGCCGCCGCGCTTCCGGCCTATCTTGAGCAGCTGGACGCGGCGGGTGTTGATGCGCTGATTCTTGCGGACCTCGGTGCGTTCAGGATGGCTGGAAAATATGCTCCGCACTGCCAGCGGCATGTGTCAACGCAGCAGTCTGTCGCAAACTATGCCTGCGCGCAAAGCTGGTTCGATCTTGGGGCCAGTCGCGTCGTGCTTGCGCGCGAACTGAGCCTTCAGGAGATCATTGACATCCGGGAGCGTGTCTCGCCGGAACTGGAACTTGAGACGTTCTGTCACGGAGCCATGTGCGTATCCTATTCCGGTCGCTGTCTGCTCAGCAATTATATGACTGGCCGCGATTCCAATCGTGGTCAGTGTGCCCAACCTTGCCGGTATCAATATGCCTTGATGGAGGAAAAACGCCCCGGAGAATTTTTCCCGGTCTTCGAGGATGAAAAGGGCACATACATCATGAACTCCCGTGATATGTGCATGATCGATCATTTGGATGAACTTTGCGATGCCGGGATTGACTGCCTGAAGATCGAGGGGCGCGCAAAATCGGCCTATTACGCGGCCATCGTCACTGGGGCCTATCGCCATGTGCTTGACGACGTATGGGAGGGCCATACGCCGGACAAAATCTGGCGCGATGAGGTTGAACATGTTTCGCACCGCCATTACTCCACCGGATTTTACTACGGCTACCCCGGCCAGTTTACAGAGAACTCCCGCTATCTGCGCGAGTGGCAGATCTGCGCCGTTGTCGAGACATGCGACGCGGGGGGGAATGCAGTTCTCAGCCTGCGCAATAAATTTGCAGCGGGGGATACTGTTGAGGTCGTCGGTCCGGATCTGCGCCCGTTCTTGTGGCAGGTTCCGCCGATGGAAGATTCGGATGGCGTTCCGCTTCTGGAGCCCAGAACCCCGCAGATGCGCTTCCGTGCCAGACTGCCCAAGCAGGTTCCGCCCCTCTCCTTTGTTCGCCATGCCGTTGCCTTATCCGGGATATAAAGTACAGATAAGAAAAACAGGCTGCGTCAATTTGACGCGGCCTGTTTTACTTCTTCCTCCCGGCGGCGGAAGATCTTTGGAAAGCTTGTGAAAATGACGATCGTTGTGACAATGCCTGCAACAAGATCGGCGATGCCCTCTGACAGATATACGCCCTTGAAGCCGAGAAACTGTGTCAGTGCAAAGCAAAGCGGAATCAAAATGACAACTTTTCGGTTCACTGCCAGTAAAAGTGCTTCCTTGGCTTGTCCGAGTCCGACATTGACATTTTGCAGTGTCATCTGCACAAAAAACATGATCGAGCCCATCAGGAACATCGGTGTATAGCGCATGACGATCTGCGTGACCGAATCGCTTGCGGAAAAAAGCTTTGCGTACACCACCGGAAACGCCATGGAGATGGACCAGATGCAGACTGCGTAGATGAACGCGATGATCGTAACATATTTGATTCCCTGCTTCAGCCGTGCAGAATCTGCTTTTCCATAGTTGTAGCTTACAAACGGTTGCATACCGTTTCCGAGTCCATTCAAGGGCAGAGAGATCAACTGAAGCGCGCTCAACATGACGGTCAGTGCGGCAGTGTAATCTTTGTTGCCGCCGGTTGCCCGGTTCAGGTTGATATTGAAGACGATCTGGATGGCGCATTCTGTCAGTGTCATGATAAACGGCGTAAAGCCAAGCGAAACGATACTGAAAACACGCCCCGGAGACAGGCCCAGCAGATTAGACTGAAAGCGGAACAGACTTTTTCGGGAGAAGAAAAAGCAGATGCACCATATGCACGAGCATAGCTGTGAGAGAACTGTTGCAAGACTCGATCCCTGTACGCCCATCCCGAATGTGAAAATAAAAAGCGGGTCTAGCACGATGTTGATGATTGCGCCCAGAAGCACAGAATACATTGCGAGCCGGGAATAACCTTGCGTCAGAATAAACGGGTTGAGTCCCTGCGCCAGCATGACAAAAATCGTGCCGCAGGCGTAAATCTTTAGGTAGGAAACGGCAAACTCCACCGCGCTTTCCGGGCAGCCGAACAGTAGCACGATCTGCCGTGCAAAGCAGAACGCTGCAGCGCCGATTACAATGCCCAGCAGAACGAGCAGACAGAATGCAGTGTGAAAGATCCGGTTTGCCTCGTCTGGATTTCCTTCGCCAAGCTTGATGCCCGCTCGCGGCGCGCCGCCAAGTCCAACTAGATTTGCAAATGCCTGCATGATGAGCGTGATTGGAAGAACAATTCCAAGTGCGGCCAGCGCATCCATGCCGGAACCTTCAATTCGTGCAACATACATTCTGTCAACGATGTTATATAAAAATGTGATCAGTTGTGCAATGACAGCGGGGATGGTGAGTTTGAATACAAGCGGTAAGATTTTGCCTTCCGCAAGTTCGGCGGTCATATCCTGTTTTTTCTCGTTTTTCATTTTATGCCTGTCCTATTCTATTTTTCGTTCAAATACACTATACTAAAAATTTATCCAAAAATCTACCGTTGACAAGATGCGTATCCTGCGCTATTTTAGCGCTAGTTAGATGCTATGGAAAATGAAGGAGATGAATTTGGATGGAGCAGGAATATTCTCGATGGCTTTCGCATGTTGCAGAGTCGGATCTGCTTTCGCAGCTGCAAACTATGAGTAAGCAGGAGCGTCGGGAGGCATTTTGCTGCGACCTTTCCTTCGGTACAGGCGGCTTGCGTGGAATTGTAGGTGCAGGCACGAATCGTATGAATATTTACACCGTGCGCAGAGCGACGCAAGGCCTTGCAAACTATCTGAAGGCGCAGAAGCTTCCGATGTCTGCTGCTATCGCGCATGACAGCCGCCTTTATGGACGTACCTTTGCCGAAACAGCTGCTTGCGTTCTGGCAGCGAACGGCATTAAGGTCTATCTCTATCCGAGACTGGAGCCGACACCGGCGCTCAGCTGGGCCGTGCGCCGGTATGCCTGCGGAGCAGGCATCTGCATTACGGCAAGCCACAATCCCGCGCAGTATAACGGCTATAAGGTTTATGGCTCTGACGGCTGCCAGATCACACTGGACGCGGCGAATGCCATCGAGGCGGAGATCGCTGTAGTTGACTGCTTCATGGACGTACAAACCTGCGGCTATCAGGAAGCCTGTGCTGACGGACGCATTGAGTCAATCCCGGACAGCGTACTGGATGCGTATATCAATGCCGTATATGCTCAGCGTGTAACGGATATCGATTGCTCTGGTCTGCGGCTTGTCTATACGCCGCTTTGTGGCAGCGGGCTGGAATGCGTGCAGAAGCTGTTGGACAGACTTGGCGTTGCGGACGTCACAGTTGTGCCGAGCCAGGCAAAGCCGGACGGGAAATTTCCAACTTGTCCGTATCCCAATCCGGAGATTCGAGAGTCGATGGAGGAGGGACTGAGGCTTTGCAGGGAAAAGCAGCCGGAACTTCTCATCGGTACAGACCCGGACTGCGACCGCTGCGGCGTTGCTGCGCGCGATCAAACAGGGGAGTACCAGCTTATCTCCGGAAACGAAATGGGTGTTTTGCTGCTGGATTTCATCTGCAAAGCGCGCCTCGCCGCCAATACCATGCCGCATGATCCTGTCGCGGTCACGACAGTTGTCTCAACCGGCATGGCGGATAGGCTTGCGGCACATTACGGTGTCACACTCCGGCGGACGCTCACAGGCTTCAAATATATCGGCGAGCAAGATCGGTCAGCTTGAACGCGAAGGACATCCAGAGCGTTTTCTCTTTGGCTTTGAGGAAAGTTACGGTTATCTGTCAGGTACGCATGCGCGCGATAAGGACGGGGTAAACGCAGTATTGCTGATCTGTCAGATGGCGACTATGTATCAAAAAGCAGGCGTTACACTCCCGGAGGTGCTGAACACCCTGTACCGAACCTACGGCTGGTACGAAAACGGTCAGCTTGTTCGGGGCGTTCCGGGGGCGAACGGGATGGAACGCATGCAGGCCCAGCTTACTGCGCTGCGAAAGGCGCCGCCGAAGACACTGGCTGGCATGCCCATAGAGGACGTTTGGGATTATGCGGATGGTCGGGACGGTTTGCCACCGGCCGATATGTTGGAGTTCCGACTTGTAAACGGTCGTGTTCTGCTCCGTCCTTCCGGCACGGAGCCAAAACTCAAACTCTACATGGAAGTCCATGAAAACGACCCACTTCAAGCGAAAATATCCTATACCGCGCTTCGGTCAGCCTGTGAAGCGCTTCTGTGACGACCACACACTCGGGCCTGCCGCAAAAGCGGCAGGCCCGATGGTTATTCTGCCCAGTAAAGCCCGGCTGCTTTGGCGGCAGGAGCGGCTGCAAGCAGCATATTTGCTGCTTCGCGCCGTGTCAGCGGAGCCTCGTAGTCCGAGGCCGCAAGCGGGATTCCGGCGTTTGAGAGCGCGCTGACCGCGCTTTGCGCCCATGCGGGAATAGCGGAAGCCTCATCCGGCGCAAATACGGCTGCGTCGCCCGGCAGGCGCAGAAGCTTCTGCAGCATGACGGCAGCCTCTGCGCGGCTTAGGTCCTCCTCAGGGCGGAAGACCAGCCCCTCTTCTGTCGGCGTTCCGGAGATCATGCCGGACTGATAAGCTGCTGCCAGATACGGCTGCTGCCAGCGCGGCGTGTCCAACTCATCGGCAAAGCCGGTCGAGATTGCCTCGTCTGACTGCTCAAGTCCGGCTAGCTTCATGCAGGCAATCAGAAATTCACTGCGGCTGACGGATGCATCCGGCTCGAAGCAAAGATTTCCAGCAATGATTCTTCCTGTATAGAGCCCTTTGTCCTTGAGCCACATGGCAGCGAACGCATCCCGGTCGCCAGACATATCCTGATACGTTGCCTTATCAGCCGGCTTTAAAATACGGATTTTGATACAGGCTTCGTTTGAGACGTTTCCTGCCGGATCGGTTGCGGTATAGACAAAGGAGTCTTTGCCGACCTTGTTTTTATCCGGCGTATAGGTGAAGCTGCCGTCCTCATGCAGTTCGACCGTGCCGCGCTTTGGTTCTTTGACAAGCTGATACGTCAGCTGCTGATCTTCCTGATCGACAGCGGCAAGTACGCCGGAATTTGCAATGTTCTTATACGTTTCCAGTGTCCCATCCTCACAGACTGGGGCTGTATTTGTGCCGGAGAGAATGCGCAGGCTTACAGTGACGGCATCTGTTAGAGTTCCGTTTTCAATCGGGCAATAGACCAGTTCACAGTCTGCGTTTCCAAGGCAGACCGGGCGCAGCTTCATGTTATCCAGTGCTGCGGCAGGCAGAATATCGCCTCGGCGGATCACGCGGCTGCCGATACAAAGTTCAGCCTGATACGCGGGGGGAACGGAGGAAATGTAGATGCCCTCCAGTCCGTCAGAGGAAGAAAAATCTGCAGCGGAAAATCGGTATTCCGACGTATAATCGACGGTGATCTCTGCTGCCAGAGCAGGGACGAAGAGAATGACCAGAACCAGCGCTGCGGCAAGCGTAGCGCGAAGTGAGCAGATGCGGTGTTTCAAAGGGAAAACCTCCTTCTTGATGTTACAGAGGTAGTTTCTGCGCCAGACGGGAAAATATGCAAGCATCGCCGAAAAAATCCCTCCGAAAGCTTCGGAGGGATAAATCGGATTGTGTTATGAATAGAACGCATCGATCGCCGCGACAAGTTCCTGCAAAACCTCGCGCAGCGGTTTTCCTTTGATCTGTGCTCCAGCCGTTGCGCCGTTTCCACCACCGCCAAGCTTCTCCAGAACTGCCTGCACATTGCATGAACCGATGGAACGCGCACTGATTATAACCTGCTCCCTGTCCGGGAAGAGAACGAAGGAGGCTGTGATGCCCGAAATGTTGATCAGTTCATCTGCAGCCTGAGATGCAATCACGCGTGTGATCGTTTCGTCGATACAGGCGATGGCAAGTTCGCTACGGTACAGCCGTGCAGCCTGCACGACACGGTAGCGCATAAGAGTATCATCCAGATCAGACTGGAACAACTTTTTAACCTCGACCGGGTCTGCGCCTGCCTTGCGCAGATAGGCCGCAGATTCAAACGTGCGTGAACCTGTGCGGATGGAAAAATTCTTTGTATCCAATACAATGCCGGCCAGCAGTGCCTGCGCCTCAAGCGGCTTGACATCGCGCTGGTTTACGGCGTATTGCAGAAGTTCTGTCACCAATTCGGAAGCTGAGGAAGCATAGGGCTCATGCAGGTTGAGAACCGGCTGCTCGATATAATCCGCTGCTCTGCGGTGGTGGTCAATCACGGCTACGCGGGAGATCGATTCCAGAAGCGGCTTGCATTCGACCTGATCAGGACGGTTCGTGTCAACAACAATAAGAAGACTGCGGTTGTCTGCTTCAACCAGTGCGTCCTGCCCGGAAATGAAGAGGTCGGTATAGTCCTGCGAGGCCTTGAGTTCTTCAATCAGGCTCTGGCAGGCATTCTTTTGCAGATCGATCACGATTCTTGCCGGGCGGCCCTTAGTACGGCACAGGCACAGAAGACCGACGGCAGAGCCGAGAGCATCGAGATCTGCCATGCGGTGTCCCATGATATAAATGGTGCTGGACTGGCCAATCAGTTCTGACAGAGAACCTGCCACGACACGGGATCTGACGCGCGTATGACGGTCAGTTTCTTTGGTTCTGCTGCCATAGAAGGTAAAATTGAAGCGATCCTTGATAACGGCCTGATCGCCGCCGCGGGAGAGTGACATTTCGATCGCAAGCGCCGCAAAGCGGTAGTTTTCCGCGAAGCTTCCGCCGTCCTTTCCAATGCCGAGTGAGATTGTTGCCGACATGCCGCTGCTTGATGAAACGTGCCGCACGTCATCCAAAAGAACGGAGAAGCGGTTTTCCTGAAGTTTGGCAAGGTCTTTGCTCTCAAAGATTACCAGATAGCGGTTGCGTTCGGTTTTCCGGCACAGTGCCTCCAGTCCTGCCGTCCAGTTTGCTATGACATCGTTGAGTTGGGCGTCAAGCGTAGAGACAGCGGAATCGGAGAGATTGGCGGTCAATTCGTCGTAGTTATCGATCAGAACGATCGATACAATGGGTCGTGTCCGCATAAATTCGTCACGGACATTGAACATTTCGGTCATGTCGGCGAAATAAATCGTCGCAAGCTGCACAGTCGTTGCATCGTCCTCAGATCGAACATAGTTGCCGTAGATACGGTAGCGTCGCCCGCCTATAATCCGGTCGCCAGGCAGTTCGGACTGACCTTCGCGCAGCCAACTGGTAGAAAAGCCAGAGATCACGGAATCAAGCGTCTGATAGCAGGCCGTGTCGGAAAGGCCGGTGATGGCAAAGAAGCTGGGGTTTCCCCAGATGATCTCGTTTTCCGGCAACCGAATAACCGCCATCGGGAATGCGGAACCGGCATGGACGGAAATTCCGACGGAATCAGTTGCAGTTTGTACATAACTCATGAGTTGACGCTTGCGCCGGGAAAGCTGGACGCGGCTAATGGTAAACACAATCAGCGTTACAATCAGAGCGCCTCCCGCCAGATAATACTGCCGCAGCACGGCAGCTGCGGCGGCGAAAAGCAGCATGACCGCAAAATACCAGACTGTATTGGGATAGAGCAGCCGTCCAACAGACTTTTTCATATACCGCCGCCTCCTCTTTGCAAGCATTAAACTATATATTGTATATATTATACCAGATATGGCCGTAAAATCAACATAAATCGCGTTTAAGTGTATAGCGGGTCAAACCCGCTTTGGGAAAACTTCAGGAAAAGCCGGAAAAAAGGTATACTTTCTGAAAAAAGTGTGATATACTTAATCGAAATTGCCTCACAGGAGGCTCTTATGGGATTATGCGCCGCTTCAGACGGCGCAGCAAATAGATCATCTGCATATTGAAATGGAGCGCAGGCAGTGGTGAAGCAGGCCGGGACGAGACGGGGCCCCGGATACTTCCCGGCATGTGCCTGTTCTCCTGCGTCTTTTTTGCATTTGCTCCGCGCGCAGCTTCCTTGTCTGAACGGCTTCGCGCAGCCTAATCCATACCTAAATTTTAAGAAAAGAGTGAAATCATTTGGCAGAAAAATTGAAAATTATCCCGCTTGGCGGTTTGAACGAGATCGGAAAAAATATGACCGTGCTGGAATACGGCAAGGACATCATCATCGTTGACTGCGGCCTTGGCTTCCCGGATGATGAAATGTACGGTGTTGATCTGGTTATTGCAGATATGACATATCTTGTCAAGAACAAGGACAAGATACGCGGTATGTTCCTGACGCATGGCCATGAAGATCATATTGGAGGCATTCCCTATGCTATGGAGCAGTTCAACTGCCCCATCCACGCCACGCGTTTGACCGCTGGTATTGTTCAGCTGAAACTGGAAGAGCATCAACTCCAGAATACTGTGCACCTGTTTACACATGAAGCAGGAGAGAAGGTCAAAGCAGGCTGCTTTACAGTGGAATTCATCCATGTGAATCATTCCATCGCTGACGCTGTCGCGTTTGCCATTAAGACCCCGGTTGGCACCGTCGTCATGACGGGCGATTTTAAAATCGATGCCACGGCGGAGGATGGCATGATCGATCTAGCACGCTTGGGCGCGTTGGGCAAGGAGGGCGTGCTGGCGCTGCTTTGTGATTCGACCAACGTGGAGCGGCAGGGCTATACGCCTTCCGAGCGCACGGTTGCGGGCAGCTTTGAACGGCAGTTTTCTGGCTGCAATAAGCGCATCATTGTTACGACCTTCGCATCCAATGCCTTCCGCCTGCAAAGCCTCATTACGGTTGCAAAAAAATTTGGCCGCAAGGTCGCAGTCACGGGCCGCAGTATGGAAAATATCTTGAAGGTTTCAACGGAACTCGGCTATCTGAAGATTCCGGCAGGGACACTTGTTGATATCAATCAAATCAAGCAGATCCCAAACAACAAGCTTGTGATTGTTTCGACCGGCTCACAGGGGGAGAATATGTCAGCGCTTTACCGCATGGCATTCTCTGGCCATCGTCAGGTCGAGATTACTGCTTCCGACCGTGTGATCATCTCCGCATCCGCCATTCCCGGCAATGAAAAATCCATCGGAAAAATTATCAACGAACTTTACCGCAAGGGAGCGGAGGTCATCTACGACAAGCTTGAGGGCCTGCATGTCTCTGGTCACGCTTGTCAGGAGGAACTGAAAATTATCCATGGCCTGCTGAAGCCCAGATTCTTTATTCCCGTTCATGGTGAGCAGCGTCATCTGCAGGCGCATTCGCGTCTGGCCCAGACCATGGGCATGGATCCTAAGAATATTTTCATCTCCGACATCGGCAAAGTGCTTGAACTTACAAAGACCACCTGCAAGTGGGGCGGTACCGTTCCGTCCGGCAGGATTCTGGTTGATGGCACTGGTGTCGGCGACGTCGGAAGTGTTGTCCTGCGCGACCGAAAGCATCTGGCGCAGGACGGCATGCTGGTCGTGGTCGTCAACATTTCCAGCGAGGACGGCAGCGTCATCACCGGCCCTGACATCATTACCCGCGGCTTTGTCTATGTAAAAGAGTCGGAGAACCTAATGGAAGAACTGCGCGTGATTGCTGCGCACGCCATTGACCGGTGTAGCCAAAACGGCCGCAGCGATTGGAGCGTTCTGAAGGCCAATATCAAAAATGACCTGTCTGGGTATCTGTTTAAGACGACAAAGCGCAATCCGATGATCCTGCCGGTCATTATGGAGATTTGAGGAAGCTGAACTCTCAATTTTTCTGAAACACAAGAAAAAACAGAAAAAAAGTCAAATCAGGCATTGTCAAATCGATGAAGTTGGGGTTATAATAATACAGTTGCGCGAGTGCGCGGCAATGTTACCAGATGAATGAGGATGAGCGAAAGAATGGCAAACACAAAGAACCCGAAGCCCTCGACTGAGGACGCAATGGCAACGGTTTCCGCGCTGATCGCAAAGGCAAAGCGCGAAGGAAGCATTCAGTCGAGCGAGCTGACTGCCGAGCTGGAAAAGCTGGATCTGCCGGTCGAGAAGATCGAGCATATTTACGATACTTTTGATGCGATGGGCATCCAGATCGTCAGCCCTGAGCTGGAGCTGGACGTCTCCGACGATCTTGGTATGGACATGGACGAGGTTCCCGACAACGACGAGGAAGAGCTTGTAGACCCGCTGGAGCTTGCTGCAGAATACAATCTGGATGACCCGGTGCGTATGTACCTCAAGGAGATCGGTCAGGTCAAGCTGCTGACTGCCGAGGAGGAAATCGAGCTGGCCAAGCGCGTTAAAAAGGCCAAGGACCGCTTGACTGAGGCCAATCTGCGCCTTGTCGTGTCGATCGCAAAAAAATACTCCGGCAGAGGTCTGCACATTCTGGACCTGATCCAGGAGGGCAACACGGGCCTGATCCGTGCGGTCGATAAGTTCGACTATACAAAGGGAAACAAATTCTCTACATATGCAACGTGGTGGATCCGGCAGGCCATTACC
>OLVY01002268.1_pt1 | contig 10807 bp, 6 predicted proteins | sample 1674261 | NCBI WGS metagenome assembly OLVY01 (sample SAMEA103958155, study PRJEB25191) | human gut metagenome | biome: human-associated habitat [ENVO:00009003]; feature: intestine environment [ENVO:2100002]; material: feces | place: Germany | collected 2013/2015
TCCATCATATAGTCCATATCAATCGTGGCTTTTTCTCCAAGCGATACCGCCAACGCTTCGCTTGCCGTATCAACAGAAGTAACCGGAGTATGCGGCTTAATTGTCCTTTTAGAAAACATATCAGCCTTACGTTCCAGTTCTCCGTCCTCTCCGATTATCTCCAATGCGGAAAGCAAAGAGAATGAACTGTCCTGCGAAAAAGCAGAGGTATTTGCACGGCTGTTAATGAGTCCGTACTTACCTGAAAAGGTATCATAAAGTCTGTTTAATCTCTCCTGCTCCGCTTTGATTTCGCTGTCAGGGTAATCTTCTGTCTGCAATTCAATCAGCGTTCTGACGGAATTTCTAATAGCAATCATACCCTTAATTCGGTTCTCTGCGGTTGCCGACACTTCCACCGGAGTCATACGGGAATTTTCACGATAGTAGATTTTATCGTCTACCACCGTATAAGAAAAGTTTCTCACTGTCGGGTCTGCCGGAATAGAATTATCTTCCTCCTCCAGTTCTTCCTCAGTTTCATATTCCGTGATTTCTCCGTGAATGTTTGCTACTGCTTCATCAAGCTGTGCTGCAAGGTCTGCATTTTCATACGGTACACAAGTTGCATCCATACCGAAACGCCCCGATACCATTTTCATTTCTCCAAGTATCATTTCGGGGTGCTGCACAAAATAAGAGTTCATCTTAATTCCGTTCTCATCGGTATCAAGATGAACCCAATCCGGCTCAATATCTATCAGTCTGTCACGCTTTTGCAGGAAGATGATGTCCGAAACGACATCGGTGCCTGCGTTGGCGCGGAAAGCATTATTCGGCAGACGGATGGCACCCAGCAGATCGGCACGTTCTGCCATGTGCTTGCGGGCGGTGCTGTCCTTGCTGTCCATAGTGTAGCGAGATGTGACAAAGGCAATGATGCCGCCCGGTCGCACTTGGTCGATGGCTTTCGCAAAGAAATAATTGTGGATGGAGAATCCCAGCTTGTTATATGCCTTATCGTTGACCTTGTACTGACCGAAAGGCACATTGCCCACCGCCAAATCGTAGAAATCACGGCGGTCGGTGGTCTCAAAACCGGCAACGGTAATGTCTGCCTGCGGATACAGTTTTTTTGCAATGCGCCCGGTGATGGAATCCAGTTCCACGCCGTACAAGCGGCTGTCCTGCATGGTGTCCGGCAGCATTCCAAAGAAGTTGCCCACACCCATGGACGGCTCCAGAATGTTGCCAGACTGAAATCCCATTTTCTCGACTGCATCATAAATAGAGCGAATTACCACCGGGGCGGTGTAGTGGGCGTTCAGGGTGCTGGAACGGGCGGCGGTGTACTCATCTTCGGAGAGCAGCCCTTTCAGTTCGGCGTACTCTTTTGCCCAACTATCTTTGCTGGGGTCAAAGGCATCTGCCAGACCGCCCCAGCCCACATATTGCGAAAGCACCTGCTGCTCCTCGGCGGTGGCACCACGATGCTCCTGCTCTAGCTTAAACAGGGTTCGGATGGCTTCGATGTTCCGGGCATATTTCTGCTTTGCACCACCCTCGCCCAGATGGTCGTCCGTGATGTGGAAGTTCCCGGCAGGCTCCGGCATAGGTTCAGCATTCAGGGCTTCATCCAAGGCTGCGGCATCCGGGAAGGTCTGCACTTTTCCGTCCATCACGGCAGAGATGGGCAGTTCGTCCAGTTCTTCGTCCGTCAGCTCCAGCATGACCTGCCGCAGACCGTCCTCGAATTGTTGCTTATTGATTACTTCGTTATCCCACGACTGTCCCTGTGCGCTGGTGTCAATGCGAACATCCGTTTCGCCTACATAGCCGATTTTGCCTTCGATGGTTCGGGTAGGAAGGTCAACGATAACATCGTCCCCGACCTTATAATCAACGGCCTTTTCGGGAGCAGCGTCAAGGGCCTCGTCCTGCTGTTCGTACAATTCCCGGACAACAGATAGCGGTTCTTCCCGAAAAATTGGCATCCGCAGGTCGGCCAGTGCCATATCCTGCAAGGAAACCTTGCCCTTATCAAAATCCACTCCGTCAATCCGAAATTTCCGGCCATCCATATTGATGATGGAGCCGATGGGCAGATAGTCCTCTTTGTGCAGATGTTTAGTCTGGTGATGAGTCCCATCTTCGTTCAATCCGGCAAGGTAAACATCATTGCCCGCAGACCACAATTCTTTTGACTTTCTTGCCCATAAGCTAGGTGGAAAGCCTGTGACCTGAACTTCGCCCAGTGCTGTTTCTCTCGTAAACAAAGCACTGTTGAGAACTTTTGCGACCTTGGCAGCATCTTCTCCATAGAACATAAAATTGCCGCCAGCTTCAAATCCAACCAGAGTATCCGGGTGCTGCGCCTTTAATGCAGTGTATTCGGCTGCACTGGCGGCGTTCAGTTCAAGGGGAAAGTCGATGGCTCTTCTTTCTTTGTCCGACAGGTAGCGGTTAGACTGAATCATCAGGTCAATATATTTTTCGACCCGATCCCAGCGGAGAAGCACTTTCTGATGGTCGGGATAATGCTCAAACGTCAGACCCTTGCTGTCATGGTCAAGCCAACCACTGCTTCCGTCCAGATAAGTGTGTGAAGAACCGCCGGGGCCATACGGTGCATATTCGTTGGCAAGAGCTTTTGCCCGGAGTTTTCGGTCAGGCTGGAGCTGATAAATTTTCCAGATGCGAAGTTTGCTGTTTTCAAAGTTAGAACCTCTCCGCAGCGCGTTTTCGATCTCAGCCTGTGACAAAGAGAAAGCGGAGGGCGATTTTTCGCTCTCCGCTTGGTCGATGGATTCAATTTGTTCAGCTTCGGTGGGAATGTGTGCATCGAAGAAACTTAGCTGTAAATCAGCTCGTTCATCACCAGTTCCTCGGCCTGTGCTTTCAGGCTGTTCATGTGCTGCACCCACTCCATCTGATACTGCTCCTTGTTCGGAGCCGGGTTCTGTTTCAGCAACTCCTGCATGGTCTGCCGCATCCGGCTCTCTGCGGTTTGCTCCACCTCCAACAGGTGCGGATGCAGAGTTCCCGACAGAAGCATCGAGTTGTACAGCACCGGGCGATGCTTCATCAGGTAAGTCCGGCGCAGTCGCCCGTACTTGCCCAGTGTTTTCTCCTGCCGGGGCAGGGTCAGGTTCGGGAGCTGATAATCCCCGATGGTCGAGTAGGTCACGTTCCTGCTGTTCATATTCATACTGGCTCCTTTCTACATTGCGGCGGCGGATTGTCGTCTTTACGGTTCTTTCGATGTTGCGCAGCACATCCCGGCTGCACTCGCTGACTGCGGTGCCCAACGCATACACGGCGGCAGGAGTGGAAAAGGAGAAGATGGCCTGAAAATCGTCCCGGTCAAAATGTCCTTCCGGCTCAAAACCGCATCGTTCAAGGACAGCATAGGTGATGCTGATTGCAGCGGCACTTTTGAACTGGAACTCCTGTCCGGCTTCATCATAATCCATCAGGAACGAGCCGTCAACGATGTCGAGAATGTCACCGCTGTTGTTATCCCAATAGGAATCCACCAGCTTGCCGCAAATGTCCGCGATCTGCTGGGTGATTCGTTCATGCCTAACACCGTACTCTCTGGCAAGCATTTCCGAAACAGGCTGAACCAGATCGGGACCGAGCTGCCATACTTCTGGATCACGCGAATTACGCCGTACTCCAGTGTCGCTCACATCGAAAACGTAGTGCAGACGCGGAACACTGCTGGACTGGTCTAACAGAGCGATGCCCTTGGAGCCACGCCGGACATAGCGGTTCATGCGGTCATTCCAGAGGTCGAAACTGGCGCAGGCGGTGGCATCAGGCCGCTGGGCGTAAATCATAAGCTGGTCGGCAAAGTTGTACTTGTACAGCCGGGATGCTGTGGTCAGGTAGTCCGTCCAGTTTTCCCAATACCGGGTCAGTTCCTTTGCCGTTTGCTGTGCAAGGTTCAAGTATTCTTGCGTTTTATTTGGCATTGCGTTCCTCCTTTCGATTTTAGGATATAAAAAGAGCGACCTTTGTAAAGGCCGCTCTCAGGAAAATAGCGTTCGGATGTATCGTGATTTCCAATAAATTAGTAAAATTAAAAGGATTTAGTCGGAATTTTGCAACAATCTCTTATACCAGTCGATTTCATAGCAATTCTCAAACGAATTTGTGGCGCGGCCTAATATTCCTTGAACATTTCCTTTATAAATATTCTCCACAACGTTACTTGTGGTTTCAGCAGCGATTCCAACCAATAAGCCAATAGTTCCGCGTAGATAATTTTCAGAAATAATAATCTTTTTGCCTTCCAAAAGAGTACTTTGAGGATTTTCTCTTATATATTTCTTGTCAACTCTACCGGAATTATGGATTATGGCATTTCGTCTTCCTAAAATCTCACTATATAGAGAAATGGCTAAACGGTATTTGGAAGAAAAAAGTGTTCCCAACTCTAATTTGCACTTATCTTTCAAAAACACATCAGCAGGATTTCCATAGAAAATACTTCGGACCTTTTCTTCAGCAAGCGTGTCAATCATTTCGTCACGCGTGCTACAACTTAAAATCAATTGGAATGCCTTAGAGGTTTCGGTTTCAGAATCAGATCCCTTCATCTTTTGAGGATAGTCTATAAACACAACCTTAGCTAAAGAGGAAATATATACTTCAAATCGCCCAACAGAATTGATGAAATGACTTCTTGAATTGCCACCGCTCAAAAACCTAGTTTGCATTCCGCCAGCATCAACAATAGTTTTATGCAATACACTGTCACTTAATAGGCTATTAAACTCAAAAGGTTCTTTAGTCGGCTTTCTTATGCAATGATTCAAGTAAGCATACTCTTCCCACTCATTATACATATCTTGTCGAAAGATACGATACTGATTGTGTATTTGTTGGACTTTAACTAAATCCATCTAAAACCTTCCTCCTTCATTTACTATATGTGATGCTACTAGTATATCACATATTTGAGGGAAGAAAAGATATTCATACTACTTATTGGCCATAAAAATTCAGTCGAGCGGAAATTCCAGCTCGGCAAACTCGGCATCGGTCATAAGTTTCAGCTTTTCAATGACCTGTTCGGACAGTTCTCTCAGGGCAGTTTCATCAGGCATCAGGTAACACTGCATCAGCCGCAGCTCCTGCATCAAACCCGGCCGGGAGCCGGAATTGTAGAGCATCATCAGCGTCAATTCTTCGCCATTAAAGTTCATGAGCATCCCTCACTTTCCGGCACCCAACGGGGCTGCACTCCGGGGCATCGCATTTTTCTTTTGCGCCAGCCAGTGAAGCCAGCTTTTCCAGCGTGGAAGGGCGGCTGTTTAGTCCTAGTTCTTCGGCTTCGGCGGCTCTGTCCATGATAAAATCGTAGTCCTGTATCAGCCGCCGACCTTTTTCCATGTGATGTGCTTCCAGAATTTCTTCCCGGACTTCCTGAATCGTCAGCTCCGGCGCGTCGATCTGGCCGCTGTCCATCACAGAGTAATCGCTGTGATAGAGGGTGTAATCCCAGCCATCGTCACAGGACTGGATGGCAATATAGCCTTTTCCGCCTAGTTCCCATGCACCTGTTTCATCCTGTGTCTGGATTTCCGGGTAATAGCTGGCTCCATTGCGCTCCATGACCTCGGCAAACTGGCAGATGTGGAACATATCGCCCAGTCCACCAACATCAAAATGATACTCGTCCCAATGTTCCAGCCGTGTTGTGAAACTTCGGCCATCCGGGTAGTCCACCTGAATCACACTGCCATTGGGAACACGGTATAAGTCCTTGTAGTTGCTGTCGATGAGCCGCACATCATTCATAGTAATGGACGGATCTTCCCAGATACGCCGCTTGCGAATGCCGGAATCCGGGATGTTGTCGAGGATTCTCACACTTTCAAGCTGGATAGCCCTGCGAGGATCATCGGATAGTTCAAAAAGGAACCAGTTCCGGGCGGCAGGAATAGCATTTCTGCCATCGGGCGGCAGATGCTCAAAGGGAATCTGTCCCTTTTCCAACGGCAGCAGGGTCAGCTTGTCATAGGTGGCGTAGCCAACGCCGGAAGTATTTTCCCGCAGATGCAGGTATTTTTCGTTGTTCAGCAGATAAACGGCTTCATCCTGTACCCTCATCAGCGGCCACCCTCAAATTCCAGCGAAAACTTGCTGCGACCATCGGCTTCGGTAGACAGCAGGACAGTGGCGTTGTATACCTTGCCCTTGGCACTCTTGCAGTCCTTCAGACGGACGCGGCCATCCCGCAGCAGCTTGTCGGCCACATGAGCATCCAGCCGTTTACCCAACCTCTTGAAGAAAGCATTGTCTTTCCACAGCACGAAACGGCAGGGATTGGATTCACAAAACCAGCCCTTTTCACGTTCCACAACAGATTTGCCACAGTTCGGACAGACACCAATCACTTTATTTTTCATAAGCACATTTGCTCCTTTCATGGCCTCGGTGGTGTTCACCAACGAGGAGATCATATCTTTGATTTCAGTCATAAATGTTTCCGACTCCATCTCGCCGCGCTCCACGCACAACAGTTTTGTTTCCCAGTCGGCGGTCATGTCAGCGGACTGGATTTCTTCGGGCATCACAGTAATCAACGCCTTGCCCTTGGCGGTGGGCAGCAGCACCTTGGTTTTCTTGGTGCCCTTGCGCTCCAGAAAGCCCTTCTGCACCAGCTTTTCGATGGTAGCGGCACGGGTTGCCGGAGTGCCGATGCCCTGACGTTCCACGCCTGCCGGCATACTGTCTGCACCCGCTGCCTGCATAGCTGACAGGAGAGTATCTTCCGTGTAGGATTTCGGCGGGGACGTTTGACCCTCTTTCAGTTCTGCACCGGCAACGCTGCACTGGCTCTGCTCCTGCACATCGGGCAGAGCAGCCGATTCTTTCTGCTTGCCCAGCAGTTCGCCCAGCATTTTTCGCTCCGCAGCTTTCCATCCCTCGGACAGCACCACCTTGCCTTTTGCGGAGAACTCCTCTTCAGCGCAGATGGTGGTGAGCGTAGTTTCTGCATAGCGGTGCGGTTCGCCTACGGCGCAGAGCAGCCGTGAGGAAATCAGCCGCAGGACATTCCGCTCTCCGGCAGGGAGGGTGGCAAGATCTGCGTTTGCCATGCTTTTCGTAGGCAGCAGCGCATGGTGGTCGGTGACTTTGCCGCCATTGATGACCTGCTGCACATGGATGGGAATCGGCTCCTCCACGGCAAACGCCCTGCCCGTGTCCGTCACCAGCCCCGGAAGGGATGCCGCCATATCCTCCGTCAAAAAGCGGCTGTCCGTGCGGGGGTAGGTGATGAGCCGTTTTTCGTAAAGGCTTTGGGCATAATCCAAGGTCTGCTGTGCCGTAAATCCCAGCAGACGGTTGGCATCCCGCTGCAATGCAGTAAGGTCATAGAGCTGCGGCGGGCTTTCGGATTTCTCCTTGCGTTCCATCTTCTGTACCGTGACACGCCCCTCCTTTCGGCATTTGGAAAGCAGCAGTTCGGCATCCACTTTCTGTGCAAACCGCTTGCTGGATGCGGTGCCGCCGTCTGCAAGGGTTAGGGCAACCGTGTAGAATTTCTTCGGCACAAAGGCGGCAATGGCGGCTTCCCGCACCACCGTCATGGCAAGCACCGGGGTCATAACGCGCCCCACCGCCAGCGGCTGACCGTACAGACACGAGAAAAGCCGGGACGCATTGATGCCGACCATCCAGTCGGCGCGTTCCCGGCAGAGAGCTGCATTGTACAGCGCATCGTATTCAGTTGACGGTTTGAGGTGGGCGAAGCCCTCCCGGATGGCGTTTTCCTCCATGCTGGACAGCCATAGGCGAGAAAAGAGCTTTTTGCAGCCTGCTTGCTGATACACCAAGCGGAAGATCAGTTCTCCCTCCCGGCCGGAATCGCAACTGTTCACGATACTATCCACATCCAGGCGGTGCATCAACTTTTGCAGGATGCCGAATTGCTTTTTGGTGGACACAGACACAAGATACTGCCACCTTTCCGGCAGAATGGGCAAATCTGCGATACTCCACTTGACGTACTTGGCATCGTAGACATTGGGCGGTGCCAGCTCCACTAAATGACCAATACACCAGCTCACCAGATAGCCGTTGCCCTCAAGGTAGCCGTCCTGACGGTTGGTAGCACCGAGAACTTTGGCGTAAGCCATGGCGACGGACGGTTTTTCCGCCACGATCAATTTTGCGATAAGAATCCCTCCATTCTGTTTTGGATTGCAATATGTAGGCGGCAAAATGCCGCCTTAAAATCAGATGGGTTCGGTATCTTCCTCGTCGTTCTCCTCCGGTTCATCCTCCACAGGAATCTCAAAATCGCCCTTGTCCTCGGTGTAGTTTGCATCGGGGTCAAGGGCTTCTTTTTCGGCCTGCTTTTTCTGCTTCTGCTTTGCGAAAGCGTAGAAAATGCCGCCTGCCGCCAGTGCGATCAGCACGACTACCCCCAGAAAGCCCGATGCGATCTTTGTGACCTTATTTTCCGTGGGCTGTTCTGTGCCGGATGCTGCCGCTTCTTCCGCGGCTTTCTTGGCTTCTTCCTCGGCTTTCAGCCTGTCCTGCTCTGCCTGCGCCGCCGCTTCCTTTTCAGCGGTATAAGCATCGGCAGCATCTTCCTCCATCAGAGCCAAAAGGTCTGCTTCGTCCACAAGGTTCATAAAGTGGACGGTCTGCTGCCCCTTGGCGTTGCGGTCAATCACCAGATAGAAAGTCGCACCCGACTTCGACACCAGCGTAATGAACTGCTGACCGCTGCCATCGGAATAGTCGGTGTGGTAATCGTCCACCAGCGTCAAGTTGCCCTCCGGGGTCAGGGCACCGGTCTCCTCATCGGTCACGGTGACTACATCTTCTTCATCGGTGGTAGAAGTCAGGACGGGCTGTTCCACTTCCTCCACAGGCTCACCGCCATAGGCAAAAGCGGGAGCCGCCATGCCAGCGCACAGTGCCACCGATACCAGCAGTGCGCCCAGTTTCTTAATCTTCATCTGCATCCTCCTTCTCGAAAGTTGCACCCACGGCAGACAGCGCAGCAGGGTTCGGGGTGGTGGTGGCAGACTGCCGCAGCAGGGCGGCGAGCTGTTCCGGCGTGACCTTTGCCGTCCGCACCATCTCGTTGACCTCGGCAGAATCTTCCTCCTGAATGCGCCGCTCCAGGATCTCGATGCGATTGTTCAGCTTGATGCGGCGTTCTTTCTCTTTTGCCAGCATCGCCCGCAGTTTATCCGATTTTTCGCTCATAGTAACTTCTCCAATCATTTTGAAAGCCGTCCGAACCCGGCGAGATGCTTCTCCCAGTAGGACGAGTGAATGTTTGCGTACTTGATGGGGTCTCCGGCACTGACCATCATGCCGTTGCCGAGATAGATTCCAGTATGGCTCATGCCGGGGGTGTCATAGGTGCCTTTGAAGAAAACCAGATCACCGGGCTTTGCATCGGCTTCGGAGATGTGCTGGCTCTTGTTCCACAGACCGTTGGCGGTAGTGCGCCCTACATCGTAGCCGTTCTGGTTGTACACCCAGCAGACATAGCCGCTGCAATCAAAACCGGTTTCCGGGGTAGAGCCGCCCCAGACGTAGGGCGTACCCACATACTTTTGCGCCTCCTTGTAGATGGCGGCAAATTCGCTGTCCGTCAGGGCTTCTGCCGGAACCTGATAATCAATACCGGGTGTGCCGGAGCCATCGGAGCCACCGGGCGGCAGTCCGCCGTTGAACAGATACGGTCTGCCGCCCAAGGTGTCCTGAAAGATCTCGTAGCGTTTCCATTGGTCGTTGTCCAGTTCCTCCCGGATGACCACCTCCAAGCCACGGTTCACCAACTTGGTGTGGAAAATCTTGTACTCATACGGCACTTGGGTAGGAACAGGGATACCTGCCGGACTGATGACCCAGACCGTCTTATACCGAATCTGCACCTCCACCCATGTGGTCAGCTTGTACTGCTTTTTGAAGGTCTCCTTCAGCTTGCCCTGCACTTCCGACCGGGTGTAATCATCATACAGAGTGGTCAGGAATGAAGTGAGCTGCCACGGGTCGTGTTCAATGGGGTCAAGGTGGTACTGGTACTCGTTGTAGCCGGGGTGGTCGGTGGGGGTGCGCTTGATCTTTTTATCCAGTTCCTTTTCCAGCTTTTTGTAGTCCTGCTCTGCACCCCAGATGTCCCGATCCTCGGCAGAGTATATGGTCTGCCCGGACACCTGTGTGCCGCCCGAAAAGAGGATACCGCAGGAGGAAAAGCCCGACATCACCATGAGGACGAGCAAAAGAAAAACGCCCACAATCACCAGAACGTGTGCGTTGCCTTTTGCGGCATTCACCAGCCCCTTTACGGCGGTGCTGACGGCAGTTTTGCCCTTTTCTACCGCCTGTTCCACGCCGGACCGGGCAGCAGATGCACCGTTGGATGCCGCTTTGCCACCTGCGGTCTGCGCCGCCGTACCCGACCGGGCGGCAGCATAGTAGCTCTGCCGGATGTCTTGCTTCTGCCGCCATCGGGAAAGCCAGTTGGAACCGCCCTCGCCGGTGCCGGATGCGCCTGTATCTTGTGCCGCAGTTGGCTTCTGCACGGAAGATTTTGCGTTTCTGGCACCCTTCTTGCCCTGCATCTTGGCTTTCCTCTTGAGCTTCCGGGCATAGCGGCTCTTGGAAATATCCCGGACATTTCCTGCCGCCTTTTCGCCCTCGCTCAGCGCCTGCGTGCCCACATTGTCATCCTCGTACTGGTCAACTTCGTGATGCGCCGCAGACCGGGCGGCATGGGCAGCGTACATCTCTCGCTTCTGCGCCTTACTCAACCGGCTCAGTTCGTCCGGGGTCAGTTCCGCCTTGC
>OLVY01002272.1_pt1 | contig 10801 bp, 3 predicted proteins | sample 1674261 | NCBI WGS metagenome assembly OLVY01 (sample SAMEA103958155, study PRJEB25191) | human gut metagenome | biome: human-associated habitat [ENVO:00009003]; feature: intestine environment [ENVO:2100002]; material: feces | place: Germany | collected 2013/2015
GCATATCCGGGTTGACACTCTTTGCTATACATCGGCCTTGCTGCCTTTCGGCGATTGTGCGGCATCGTTGAGCTTGTCCGGCGCACATAGTCGTGGAAAAAGTATTCGTGATTATTCGGCTCATGGTCGTTATTGCAACAATATGTATATCGTTGAGAAGGGCATTTATTGTACAACCCGGCCTCAACCCGGCACAATAGTGTTAGGACCGGACAGCCTTGACGCATTACTAACGATAGAATCTCGCCGATATACTGCCGACATCTCAGGTGATGTGTTTTCATCGCTCCCGGATGCGGTTCGCGACAGTCTCGAAATCTACACGGTAACTCGTTATCGTTGGTATGTGTCTGACAACTATTCTATGCCGATTGCCGTGCAAACAAATACGTCTTCGCGATCTGCCATCGATGGCAGTGAGATTGATGCCGCGTCTTCGCTATATACTCTCGCTTCTGACGATATTAAAGCACTGGCGCGCCCAAAGGATAATTTTAGGGATATTGAGTCAGTAATTAATAACGCCCGGGCATACTATGCCGCCGGAAGTCTCCATATTATATTAAATTCGCGTATGGATTTGGCCATCGCCATAGGCGTTAGCAGTCTTGACGGCATACCATATTACAGCAAGACAATTCATATTAACGGCATTGAAGAAGAACAAGATATAGTGTTGACAGATCTGCCGTCATTGCCGTCAGGTCGTTATATGGTCGGCATAAATTGCTCCGATACACCTGCGGTCGTAAACAGATTATATATCGTTGTCCCTTGAAAGTTCCACTGAATGAAGTTTGAATAAAATTTAAATAGAGTGTAGACTATGAGCGGTAGAAGGTGGCTTGTGTTTTTGGCGTGTGTGGCGGTCGCGGTGGCGGTCGCGCACGGCGAGGTATCGGTGCCGTGGCAGGAGAGCGGGGTGTGGCCCGAGAGTCCGCAGGCGCGCGCCATTCGTCAGGCTGAGATGCCGGCACCGGCTATGCTCACGGGGGCTTGTGAGTTTGACGTGCCACTCTACACGCTGAGTGTCGGCGATGTGTCGATACCGCTGTCGCTGCATTATCGTTCAAACGGCATACGCGTCGACGATGACCCTCAGCCCGTGGGTTATGGCTGGATATTGTCGCCGGCGTTGCGCGTCTCGCGCCAAATCATGGGGCGTCCCGACGAGTTGTTCCGTCCTCGCGGCACGGATATGACTAATGATTATGTGACCGATTTTCGCTCGGTGGTGATGGACGCCAAGGCGACAAGCGCGGCTACGCACGACTCCTTGACGCGTTATGATGCCGAGCATGACATTTATACGGTTTATCTGCTCGATGCCACACTGACCCTCGTTCGCGATTGGGAGTCTGGGGCGTTTCACGGCGTGGGCTGTGACGAGTACACCATAACCGCCGACAGAGCCTTGCAAGCAATACGCGTAACCGACCCTCGGGGACGCGTGTATATATTCTCCACTCCCGGTGAGTACACCGATGAGCGCATAAACCGCACGGAGTGGCTGCTCACGTCGTTGGCGCTCACCACCGGCGAGCAAATAGACTTCTCGTGGTTTGCTTTTCATCACATCGCCCACGGACAGAGTTTCTTCGGTCCAAAAAGCGTGATTTACGGCTGTGAGAGTCCGCAATTCATCGAGCAGAACGAACCCACAGACGGTGAGCGTACAAAAAACAACAGAACATTTGGCAGTGCCGCGCTGTCTCAAATTACATTCCCCGGCGGCAGGGTGACGCTGAGCTATTCCTCGCCGGCAGGGTTTTATATGCTTGATTCGTTGACAGTGTATTGGGGCGACAGTGTCGTGCACCGCGCAGAACTGACTCGCGGCAGGCAGAGTTCGATGCTCCTCGATGAAGTCACCGTCGGTGGCGAGGGTCGGTATTCGTTTGTTTACAACCGAGGGCGATTCACTCACGGCGGCGGTATGGATTGGTGGGGATATTATAACGGCAAGTATAATGATTTTTGTCTGTCGCCGACGGTATCGGTGACGCGTGCCGGTGGTGATTTGGCGTTTCCGCGAGTGTTTGAAATACGTGGCGCCGATCGCTCTGTCGATACTCTCGCCATGCGCGCAAATATGCTCGAAAGCGCTATTTTGCCCACCGGCGGCTGCATACGATGGTTCTACGAACCCCATACCTTTGACCACCGCCCCTCGCCCGGTAGTATATCGCAGTATATCAATGAGCCGCAACTCACATACGGCGGCGGCCTTCGTGTGAAATACATCTCTATCGGTACGGACAGCCTCGACGCCGCGCCGCGCGTGCGCCGCTACGTCTATGGCGCGAACGCTTCGGGCAAAGCCAATGTTGTGGCTCTGCCGACGTTGGGTACCTTTATCAATGTCGTCGACGTTCCCGAGTGCCGCTGTAACGGCTTTCAGCCCGATATATTCATCGACAAGATGATGACCATAAACCGCACTTCCGGCTACTTAGAGGGGCATGGCGGCGAGGTGCCTTTGTGGTACGGGCGTGTAGAGGAGATTGAGAACGAGGGCAAGAGCGTGTACCGTTTTGAAAACATTGTCGAGCCGAACGCCATCAGAGATGACGGCCTCAAAGTTTTTTGCGGTCATCCGCGCAATTATTTCTCCAAGGGTCCGCAGCAGGTGCGCGTCGAGCGGTATAAATCCGCACTCGGCGGCTATGAACTTGTGGAGCGTGTCGACAATAGCTATGACCTTGTTTATGTTGACAGCCGCACTTATGTCGCCGTGACGCGCAAAACCGTTGTTCTCGAAACAGAGTTCAGCCCCGATTTCGGCGAGCGCGAGAACATGTGGCTGGGGTATCCATCGTGGCAGATGAAGCCCGAATACGGCATCCGCGATCAGGCAATTCCCATAGGCATACGGCGCTCGGATTATTCGTGGTTCGATGCCATACTGAGTTCGCTGACGCTCGTCGGCGAGCGTCCCTCGCGGTCTGTCGTCACTCAATACACGCCTACGGGCGAAATCGTGCGCACCGAAAGCTATGCCTACGAACCCGGCACATCGCTGGTAGCGACAAAAACGCTCTCAGACGGCGAACGTCAGGTTGTGACATCTATGACGTACGCCATGAGCGAACAGGGAGGCAACAATGCCGTTACCGCCGCAGGGGCCAAAGGCTTGCTCCTGTCCGCCACTGAGACTTTTGACGGCTGCACACAGGGCTATACCAACAATATGGAAGTACGCGCCGGTATGCCCCTGGTGACATCGATAACGCTGAGGCGCGGCGCGACATCGTGGACGCCGGCAAGCTATGACTACAACAGCGGCGGACGCCTGATATCCAAGACCGGCGAGGACGGCATCACCACAACGTGGACGTGGGACGCACTCAACCGCTATCCGCTGTCGCAGACGCTCGGCGGCACGCTGACGTCCACGGCGCGATGGAAGCCGCTGGTGGGAGTCAGCAGCCTTACCGCTCCCAATGGCACAATAAGCACATATATATACGACGATGAGGGCCGCCTCATCGAGGAAAAGACCAACGGGCGCATCCGCACACGTCACTCATACCGCATAAGCCAAGACGGAGACAACCGCGTAACTACGACGGCATACACTTCGCTTTCGGCTTTCCACTCCACAGCAGTCCGCGCCGACGGTCTCGGACGCGTGACGGCAACGTATGCACAGACGCCGCAAGGCTATACCGCCACAGCCACGGCCTACGACGCTATGGGGCGTCCGTGGCGCGGGTACGCACCGGCGCCTGTGGACGGCGTGGACATCGGCATCGCCGAAACATACGCCGCCTCTGCCTCGTTCCACGACGACGGGCATCCGTATACCGAGACTTCTTACGAACCCTCGCCGTCGGCCATAGCCACCGCCACAGCCAAGGCCGGTGATGCGTGGCACGATGCAGGCAAAGCCGCACGGCGGTGCATCCTCGCCAACAACGGCGACACATACCGCTGTCCGCGCTATGTCATCGAAGGCGACGGCGTGCGCCTTAACGGAAACTATGCTCCCGGACAACTCGAAGTTACGGAGGATATAGACGAGGACGGCGTGACAGTGCGTATATACAAAGACTTCCTGGGCCGGACCATACGTCGCACCACCGGGACAGGCGGCGACGCAGCGGCCACCGACTACGTCTACGACGTCTACGGCGACCTGCGGTACATCCTGCCGCCCGGACTTGAAGGCACGCACAGTCGCACCGATGACGTGATGAAAAAATTGGCCTATTGGTACGACTATGATGGACGAGGACTGCTTATATCAAAGAAACTGCCCGGCGCGGCTGTCGCCGAGTATCGTTACGATCCGGCAGGGCGCATCGTTGCCGAACGAGACGGACGACTCGCGAATGACACCTGGCATTTGTTTGCCTATGACTGCTGCGGACGGCAGGTTGCCAAGTACCGCTGCGGCATGACGTATAGCGAACTCGAGGAATTTGCATCGGTATGTTGCACGGCCTCGCTAACGGCGTCAGCTGACGAATACGACCGTGGCGGCTACGCCCTGTCGCCCGTTCCGACGGCCTGGCCCGGCGACGTGGTCTGGGCTAAGTACTACGACGACTATCGCTTTGTCGCAGTGCGCGGCCTTGGCACGGACTTCGCCTTCGAGGCTTCTGCCTCCGCTCCGTTCTATGCCTCTGCCACCGGTCTGCTGACAGGCATGTACACCGGCAGCGGCTACGAGGCGTACTATTACGATAGCGAGGGCCGCGAGGTTCAGCGTTATGCCACGGGCTACAACCGCGGGCGGCGCTGCACCGCGTACAACTATGATGGCACTATTGCCTCGCGTACATACAGCTATAAAGAGTCATACTTGCCCGATATGGAGGAAGTATACGTTTACGACAGCTGCGGCCGACTAACCTCCACGACAATACGCGTAGACAAGGCGGTGCCGGTACTGAACCCGGCAGCAGGACAAGACGCCGTAGACAGCGAGGCCACGGATGCCGCAAGCCCCGCCGCATCGTCACTGTGGGCGACGGCGGTCATCCGGCGCGAGTACGACGCCATAGGGCGACTGGCGCGGCTTCGCCACGGTGACGCGGCAGTCACCGAATACTCATACGACGTCCACTCGTGGCCGGTATCACAGCAAACCACATACGGCGCGGCGGCAAACACATCCTCCATCGGCTACACGTTGGAATACGCGCCGTGCTACAACGGCAATATCTCCAAACGCACGTGGGACGAAGGTGACTACGCTTACAGCTACGATGCGCTCAACCGCCTGGAATCCGCCGTGTTCACCCCGGCCGAGGGGCTTGCGGACTGGCCAGGCATCGAGAGAGACCGCATACCCGACTTCTCGGTATATTACAGCTACGATCTGCGCGGCAACACCACCAATGTAGTGCGCTATGGCGTTGTCGATGCCATCAGTGACCTTGATCGCATAGAGACCTTCGGCACACTTGACGAACTGTCCTGCGCCTATGACGGCAACCGACTGAGCAACGTCACGGCCATAACAGATGCTTTGCCGTTCGATGGCGTCACCGGGCTGCACGCCGATGGTGAGTTCGAGCTGGCGTACAACGATGCCGGCGATATGGTGTCGGACGCCTCTCGTGGGCTGCTGTACACGCGTTGGAACGCTGATGGCCACCCGATGCAGTACGACCTCGAAGGCGGCCACCGGCAGCTATTGGGGTGGGACGCCTTCGGCAACCACCTGTACACGTCCTACGAGACATCCGTGGCACCGGTTTCCGTGGGCAGCCTTCCCGGGCGTACGCGCCGCACGTCCCTGCGTGCGTACAGCGGCGATGGCCACATCTTGCGCGGCGGCGCCGGTAACTCCGCCGCCGACACGCTGGAGATGCTGCGCTTTGCCGGCGGCTACTTCGACGCCGACCTTGTGCCGCACTACTACGTCACCGACTACCTCGGCAGCAATATCGCCGTCATCCGCTCAGACGGCACCCTGGTCCAGTCCGCCACCTACTACCCCTACGGCGAGCCCCACCGCGACCCGTCGTCCTCCGCCGGCATCGGCATCGCAGGCCCCGACCTGCCGATGTCTGCCCCGGCTTCCGCATCGAGTAATTCCGCCACCGCATCCACATTCTCCAATCCCTACCTCTTCGGCGACAAGGAGTACGTCCGCCGCGACGGCCTGCGCGAGTACATCTACGGCGCCCGCATGTGCATTCCCTCCGAAACCCGCTTCTCCTCCATCGACCCCCTCTGCGAAAAATACTACCATCTATCACCCTACGTATTCTGTGCCGCCAACCCCATACGCTACACTGACCCAACCGGGATGGATATATATTCGCTTAATCAGGATGGAACTTTTGTCCTAACAACGGAAACGGACGATAACTTTGATACAATTGTTGCAGAAAGTGGCAAAAGCATCGGAGTCTCAAAATCGTTCATTAGCAGCGAAGTGTCAGGAACAACAAAGACATTAAGGGAGTCCGAAACCGGCGACAAGACCTTAGTCGATACTTATTATAGTTATCGCGAATTATCGGGCACAGGTATGAAGCAATTCGAGTTTTTTGCAAATAATTCAGAAGTCGAGTGGTCAAGACTGGAATTGTCTGATGGAAATGCTATTATTGGAAGTTCAAAAACGTATGGATCAGACGCAACCGCAAATGGGTTTATAGATAACAATCCGGAACGAAAGAAGCTTATACAAGCTTTTGACCATACGCACCCAAGCACAGACGAACAATCTAAGGAAGACGTTGATTTAGCAAAGAGTATCGAGAGTTTTGCACCCAAAGCAAAATTCCGTGTATTTTATTCAAAAGATTTCAAGTTTTTTCACAAATACAACGGCAATTCCGAAGGAGTAGATTTATCTAAACCTATAGAGATGCCCACGTTCATATTTGAACACAAAAGAGAGTAAAAAAGAGAATTATGAGAAAGATTTTAATATTCATAATAGCTCTAATAATTGCCGTATGCATCTCGGCATCATCATATGTGGACCGAAAAAGTGATTCTTGGAAGGAACCACGCGTTTGGCATTCCATGGATTTAGATACATTTAAGCTGTTCCAATATGCCGGTGACACAGTAGAGTATATCGCTTCTGTGAAAGTGCCAAGGATCATGATCAGAAATCAGACTATGAAGCAAATTGTTGACACAATGCTCAAATACGATTATTTTGAAGTCATTGCTCTTCACAAAGATCGAGTGATTCGTAGAGACAGTACAATCGGAGAGGATTATATCTTGGAATATGATATTATCGATTCAGTAGCAATAACATCAACTACAGGTGTATATGTTGATAGTGCCCATAACCGTCTTATGCTTGTGCGGATTAGACCCGATGAGTACGATTATTTCGGCATATCAAAGTCTTCAGACAGTGTAAATCTTCATTATCATAGATATCCATTCAGGATATACTTGGATCTTACAGGGTATCAATTTGTGTTCATCTTAAATGAAGATTCAGGTAATTTTACGATGTATCCGTTGTTTGCCCATCGCAGCATTCAAAAGGATTCAGTCGCATATAGCTTCTTTAAGCCTATTTTAGAATCATTACTCAGGCCGGGGAAATGAATATACGATTAGATGCTTTTATATGTTATACTGAATTAGTCCCCGACTGTGCTTTGGGCGAAGCTTTTGAGTATGACCGCAGCACCAACATCCTGTTGCTGGAGCGCGTCTACGCTGGCGGGCCGGGGCTGGATGCCGCGATGTTGTGTTTCGGCAACCGCCTTGTAGGCGTCAACGAAGCCTCGATTCCATACAACAGGAATATTTTGTCGTCATTTGCCGCCGGGTCGTACGCACTTGAGTACGACCACTGCGGGCGGCAGGTGGCCAAGTATTGCTGCGGCATGATGGATAGTGAGATAACGGAATTTGCATCGGTATGCCGCACGGCCTCGCTAACGACGTCAGCTGACGAATACGACCGTGGCGGCTACGCCCTGTCGCTCGTCCCGATGGCATGGCCCGGGGATGTGGTGTGGGCTAAGTATTATGATGGTTATGATTTTGTCTCCGTGCGCGGCCTCGGCGCGGCCTTCGCCTTCGAGGCAACCGCCGCCGCCCCGGCGTATGCCTTTGCCAAGGGGCTGCTGACGGGTATGTACACGGGTGCGGGGCACGAGGTGTATTATTATGATGGTGTGGGGCGCGAGATACAGCGTTATGCCACGGGCTTCAACCGTGGGCGGCGTTCGTCGGTATATAATTATGACGGCTCGCTCGCACGGCAGACGTTCTCGTATCCTCCGGGTAGCGGTCTCGGCGATATGGAGAAGGTTTACACCCATGACCGCTGCGGTCGCTTGGTGTCGTCTGTAGTCAGGGTGAGCAAGGCTCTCAGGATGGACACTACTCTTATCTCGTTGGCGTCTTCTTCGTCGTTGGCATCTCTGCCGGGCTCTGCGATATCGCCGTCATCGTGGGCTGAGGCTTCGCTGACTCGCGAGTATGACGCTATAGGTCGCTTGGCGCGTGTCAATCACGGTTCTGGAGCGGCGGTGACGAGCTACGGCTATGATGTGCATGGCTGGATTGTGTCGCAGAGCACGGCTATGTCTTCGGGCAAAACCGTGAGCTATGCTTTGGAGTATGCGCCGTGTTTCAACGGCAACGTTGCGCGGCGTGTATGGGCCGAGGGCGCTTATAGCTATCAGTATGACAATATGAACCGTCTGTCTGACGCATTGTTCTCGCCCGGCGAGGGCAGCAGTGCGGATTTCACGGTGTCGTATGCTTATGACTCGCGGGGAAACATCACAGACATCATGCGCAACGGCGTTATCGACCGCACGGAGAACGTTGAGACCTTCGGCGAGTTGGAATCTCTGACTTATACATACGATGGCGGCAACCATATAACATCGCTGTCTGTCTGGTCGCCGGCGTTGCCGTTTGACGGTATCGCGGGCTTGCATTGCAACGGCGGCTTTGATATGACGTACAATGCTGCCGGCGACCTCGTGCGTGACACTTCGCGCGGAGTATTGCGATGCTTGTGGAACGCTGACGGCCATCCGATGCAGTACGACCTCGAAGGCGGCCACCGCCATTATCTGTATTGGGACGGGCTGGGCAATCATCTGTACACATCGTATGAGACGGCGGTGACACCGCCGGCGGCAGGACAGATTGCAGGGCGCACACGCCGCACGTCCGTGCGTGCGTACAGCGGTGACGGCCACGTGCTTCGCGGCGGCGCGGGCAACTCCGCCGCCGACACGCTGGAGATGCTGCGCTTTGCCGGCGGCTACTTTGACGCCAACCTCGTCCCCCACTACTACGTCACCGACTACCTCGGCAGCAACATCGCCGTCATCCGCTCAGACGGCGCCCTCGTCCAATCCGCCACCTACTACCCCTACGGCACTCCACATAGAGCGCCCAAAAACCTCACCGCTGTATCAACCACAAACTCCTACCTCTTTGGCGGCAAAGAGTTGATGACACAAGACGCTCTTGACGAATATCTCTACGGCGCGCGCACCTACCTCCCCGCCGCCACCATCTTCTCTTCCATCGACCCCCTCTGCGAAAAATACTACCACCTATCCCCCTACGTATTCTGCGCAGCCAATCCCATACGCTACGTAGATCCATCGGGAGCGCGTATATTCTTGTCGCAAGATATGAACCTCAAGCAAATATTCACAGTTTTGCTTGATTTACAACGTCTCACCGATGACAAATTAGTGTATCAAACACAAAGTGATGGGCGCAGAATGATAAAAATCGCGAAACTTGGCAAAGGCAAACACACCAAAGGCACCCAACTTATAAGGAACCTCAACAGCTCCTTCCGTTCAGTCGAAATTGAGTATGATAAAGCCAGTTTAGATCGAACCGGCAAATATACAAGTAGATTTAGAACTTATTATGAGGATGGCGTAAATCTAAAAAACAAAAGCAATGGCATCGGCGTAAATGCCCTTATAAATTATGCTCCCTCACAGAATGTAAAAACTAGAACAGCCGCCTCTACTCCTAAAGGATATGCTTTTAGGAGTTCACCAACACGCGTATCGTTAGCACATGAATTAATTCATGCTTATCATGCGACAAAAGGTGATGTTGAGACTACAACAGCAGAAAATCCAACATACATAATCAATGGTAAAAAGGTGGTGGTTTCCGGCAATGTGGCACATAAAGAACTTAGGACTGTTGGACTGGGATTTAATCACCAAGGAGACATAACTGAAAACGACATTCGTATTGAACAAGGACTGCCTTTAAGAGTGGCATATTAATCACAACAATTCATAATATGAACATTAAATTGCATAAATATCTATTATTATATGTTGCTGTTGTACTCTTGAACTCTTGTGTTGATGCACAAAAAAATATGTCAGGGGGTGACAACGCAGACACAAAAGAAGAAACATCCCCAACCTTTATATACCATAGTTACATGTGTTTCGGCAAGGACTGTGAAGAAGCAATAATAACAGGTATTGCCAAAGATAGTATTCATCTGTACAAAGACATTGTGGGCATACAAACAGACAGCATTATAAAAACAAATTCGGAAAAAATATTAGACCCGTTTATTCATCTCACATATATTGATGATACGGATGGCTCGTACCCATTTAATGGCTTTGAGGGTACTATAATTTTTTCCCGTGATGCTCGTCCTAAACATCAATTTTGCCGAGATAGTATTTGGTTTGATTTAATGTGTTTACCCATTATTGCTAATAGAAACATTGTTGAATATTGACATGAAACAAACGCTTAACGCTACTTTGAGAATATTTGTTTGGGTAGCCATCATATTTATCGGTATCTCATCTTGTGATAATTCGTCAAGTGTAGCAAAGAACAC
>OLVY01002277.1_pt1 | contig 10774 bp, 11 predicted proteins | sample 1674261 | NCBI WGS metagenome assembly OLVY01 (sample SAMEA103958155, study PRJEB25191) | human gut metagenome | biome: human-associated habitat [ENVO:00009003]; feature: intestine environment [ENVO:2100002]; material: feces | place: Germany | collected 2013/2015
CAAAGGGGAAGGCACAGCCTTCCCCTTGTCTTACAAGGAGGACTTCAAATGAAACACAAAAGAATCCTCGCAATGATTCTCGCCGTAGCGTCGTGTTTGTCGCTGGCAGTTTCCGTATCCGCGGTAAACACCACGACGCGGAAAGCTACGGATTTTAAGGACTACGATGCAAAATCGTGGTATGCCGAAGCGGTCAGCGTGGCCGTGGATAACGGTTTGCTTTACGGCAAGTCCAGCACCATTATTGACCCGAATGGCGATATGACCCGCGCGGAAATGGCGGCAATCATCAACCGCTCGTTCGGCTGCTATGTCAAAGCTGACATTTCCAAGTACACGGACGTATCCAAATCCAAATGGTATTACGACGATGTGGCAATGGCTGTCCAGATGGGTACTTACAACGGGCACAGTAACTCGGCAATGGCCCCAGATGCGCCGATCAGCAGACAAGAAGCGATGACTGTCGTGGCAAGAGCATTGGAATTGGACTATGACGCATACGCAAAAACGGATCTGTCCGCGTTCTCTGACCGTGACAAAATCTCTACATGGGCGCTGCCCTATGTGCGCGCGATGGTTGGTGCCGATTATATTCACGGCAGAGGGAAAATTCTTGCGCCGCTGGACAATATCACCCGCGCAGAATTTGCACAGATTTTCCATAACATTATCGGCACGTACATCACCACAAAAGGCAACTACGACAAGGACATCAAGGGCAGCGTATTGATTCGCACTGCTGACATTGAATTGAAAGACATGACCGTGGGCGGCGACCTTATCATCGGCTGCGGCGCAGCGGATGGAAAAATCACGCTCGATAATGTTACCATCAAGGGCAGATTGCTTGTCTGGGGTGGAGGCACAAAAGCGGTCTACTGCAACAACGGCACGAATATGCCTGCTGTTGTCGTAGCCCGTGTAGACGATGCGGTCAAAGTCATTTATGACCGCGATAGTACATTGGCCGTAATCGACACCATCAAGGTCAGGATCACAGAAAGAGCCAAGCAGCACAAAGAAACCGAGGTTGTCTTTTACGATGTCAGCGGCCTCCGCGAAGCCCAGAAAGACCTCAACGCTATCGTCGCGGACAATCAGCTTTCTGTTATTGCTCCGGCTCATCTGTATGCTATTGTCGGGGAACAGTCGGTAAAAGCGGAGTTCACAAACAACAGCAAGAGCGACACTTACAAAATCGAGATTCGTCGCAACAAGGACGATACGCTCATTGCTGACGCTTTCGAGCTTGCAGCTGGCAAGAGCATTTCGACACTCACACTGCTTGAAGCAGCGGCGTTCGGCAATGTGGATTGCACGGTCACAATTACGGCTTATCGTGATGGCAAACAGATTGGCACCATGCAGACCGAACTCGTTCTGCATACAGCGTATTTGTGGCCCAAGGAGGTGCAGTGATATGGTGAAAACCTATCAGAAAGCGGCGGCGCTGCTTCTGGCGCTGGCGCTTATCTTCGTATTCCCAATTACGGCTTCGGCGGCAGAAATGACTGAGGCAAGGGTTCCCGTTACCTTGACCGTCGTAAATACGGTTTCCCCCATTTCGTGTACGGTCCCCGCCGCGCTGCCGGTTTCGTTGGTCGACGGTTACGTCGTGACAGCCAACAACGCAGCTATCACGAACACGGCCAAAACCGGCAGCATCAAGGTAACAAAGGTCGATGTGCAGGCGGGTACGTTTGAAATCGGGAATTACGATGATTTCAGCGCGGGCAAAAACAGCATTGCATTGAACATCAACGGCTGCTCGACCAAGAGCGCGGGCGCTTTGACCCTCGTGGATGGTGCGTTTCCGGCGATTGGTGCTGAAAAGGCACTTGCAATCCGTTATAAGGCAAAAGTATCTGCCAATGAAGCCGTAACCAATGTCAATGCCGCAACGATTGTGTTCACCATCGCTGCCGTAACAGATAAGGAGGCTGCATGATGAAGAAATTCAAGCAATTCATCGCGTTTGTGCTGGCTCTGTGTATGCTGTTCTCTCTGTCCGTGGCTGCATTTGCAGCTGAACCGGAAGCGCACACGATCTACGACAGCGCCCCTGACGAAGAAGCTACTGTTTCTGCCGAAACAGCCACCTCCGGCACGATCCCTGACAGCAAGATTAAGTGGGAACTGAATGAGCACAACTGGCTGATGATCTCCGGCTCCGGCGATTGTGCGCCGTTTGCCAGCAAGGACGATCAGCCGTGGGCGGCTGTGCGGGATCAGATCACGCAGGTCTGGTTTGACGATATGGAAAACCTTGCGATTTCTGACCTTGCGTATTGGTTTGAAGACTGCGTCAATCTGACCACAGCCGAGATTCCCGGCACTACACCGGTCATCGGCAAACACGCCTTTTACAACTGCCCGAAGCTGTCCACGCTCACGATCTATTACGGAGAGGACATCTTGGAGAGCATTGGCGAAGATGCGTTCTGGCGCGAAGCCGATTCCGGCGACACGCTCTATATCGCCCACATCATTGGCTACCCGGAAGCAACAGTGCCGTTCCACACTTACGATTGGGCCGCATCCAACCGCAGCGAACGCTATTTCTATGATCTTTATGGTGTATATCAGAATGCGGATGCGAGCTCCGCTGCGACCAGCGGCATCAAGAAAGCGCCGGGTATCTCTGTTCAGTCCACCGGCTCCATCATTGGCAACTGCCCTTCATGCGGAAAGTATTCGTTCCAGGGCACATACGTTGAAGTCGCACATTCGTCTCGCGGCCATGCAAACTATAATGAGTGTTATCTCTGCCACTACGTCCAGTACCTTGGCACTTACACCTATAAGAGTCACGGCGCTGGTGGTTACGGTTCCGGTACCTGCCCGGACTGCGGCAGCCACACATGGATTCTTCAGAATGAGCAGGCTGCCACCTGTACCAGCAACGGCTACCGTTCGTACTCCTGCGCTTGCGGTCAGACAAAATCCGAAACAATCTATTCTAGTGGTCACAGCTATAGCTATGGCTCGTGGGAGCAGTATTCGTCCAGTCAGCATCGGCGCACAGGTTCTTGCCGAAACTGCGGCGCAACAGACTATGACTACGCTTCGCACAGTATGAGCTACGGATCATGGAGCAATTCTTCCTCCAGTCAGCACAGCCGAACAGCATCCTGCCGCACTTGTGGGTACTCCACAACGGAATACGGAAATCATAGCTATTCCACTGGCGCATGGAGCAAGTATTCTGATACGCAGCATAGACGCTCGAAAACTTGCTCCGGCTGCGGCGCGTCTACCTACGACTATGCTGACCATTCGTATAGCTACGGTTCGTGGGTTTCGGACAGTGAAACGCAGCATAAGCGCACCAAGACGTGCTCGGCCTGCGGAGACTCTGGTTACGAGTATGCTGACCATGTGGATACCGACAACGATGGGAAATGCGATGACTGCGGGGCTACTGTTTCGCTGACGGTTACATGGGATGCAGGTGCGAATGGCGGTTTGATCGACGGGAAGGCAACATACAGCGAAACTGTCCAGCCGAATAGCAAGCCGACGATCCCTGCATCGCTCCCGGTCAAAAAGGGACACAGCTTTAAGGGCTGGTACACGGCCAAAACAGGCGGCAAGCTCTACAATACCGTCACTTCGATCACGGCCAGCACAACATTTTACGCGCAGTTTGAAGCAAACAAATACGTCGTGACATGGGATCTTGGTACTGGCAAAACGGAAACCACAAATCAGACCTATGGCGAAAAGCTGGTGCTGCCGACTGAGCCGACACGCAAAAATGCGGAGTTCCTTGGTTGGTTCACGGAAGCGAACGGCGGTACGCAGGTAACAGCAAATGACGTTTTCACGGAAACCGCAGATAAAACGTATTACGCCCACTGGGAGATCACCGAAGTGTTTTCCGTGACCGTGCCGGTTACACTGCCGCTCGTCGTTGATGAAAGCGGCGAGGTTCACACGGGCAGCGCGGAGATCATCAATGCTTCTACCGGCACAGTTGTTGTATCTTCGGTTAGCATCAGCACGAAGAATGGCTGGCAGCTCGTTCCCTACACGACTGACATGGCGCATGAAAAGGTTGACGCGAAGCTCCTCGGTTTCAAGATCAATGATGCGCAGACCAACAAAACTGGTGATACAGAGATATTCTCCCTGACCTCCCCGTGGGAAATTGCGGAGAACAGCCGGTTGCCACTCTCCTATGATGCCGTTGTCAGCGCCGTATCCAAAGCAGTCACGGAGCAGGAAGTTCTCTCCATTGTCTTTGTTCTGGAATGGGGCGGTGAATGATCAAAAAACCTGAGAACGGGTTTCCGTTCTCAGGTTTATGCTTCTTTTCTGTTGTGCGCAGCCTGCCAGGATAGGGCTTGCTCCAATTCATAGGCGATCTGTTCTTCCTCGGTTGCTTTGCGCACCGTCATACACCCGCATTCCGGACACTGCTGCGGCATGAAGCGGTCAAAGCCCCAAAAGGTTTGCTCACAGGTATTACATGCGTAGAGCATGGCGTTCACTCCTTTATATTTTTAGTTTATCGCTCAAATGTGAACATTTCAACGCCGGGGGCAGCTCAGTCTTCGGTACATCCATTTTTGGAGGAATCAATGAAAAAGCTATATCGTTTTTATACACTCTGCCTGCTGCTTTTGCTGTGCGTCAGCCTGTTTTGTGTGCAGGCGTTTGCTGTCGAGGATATGTGGACGGCGGCGAACCGCATCATCGTGGACGTTTACAGCAAAATTGCAGGCATCAGCACGGTGCTGGCCGGTCTGATGTCCGCTGTCGCGGTCGTCGGCGCGAAGCTCTCCAACAACCAGCACAAGGTCGATCAGGCGTGGGACTGGCTGCGCCGCATCTGGATCGCGTGGGCGGTCATCAACGGCATCGGCGCGTTCATCGCCTATGTTGCCCCGCTGTTTCAGGGTCTTGCAACGATCCAAGGCTAAACAGAATCATCCGGTGGAAAAGGAGGTGCGGGCCGCTTGCTGGAACTGCTCTTTCAGGGCTTTATCGAATGGATCTATGGCCTGATCCTGGAATGCTGGGAGTATTTTGCGTCCGTGCTGTTTGACCTCATGAGTCTGGATTTCGCGTATCTGCGGGAGCATATGCCCGTCATTGATACCATCCGCCAGATCATGCTGGGCGTCGGCTGGGCGCTGCTCATCGGCAATCTCGTCTTTCAGGCAACGCGCGGCATGGCAGCGGGGCTCGGCTTCGACGCTGAGGACCCAAAGCTGCTATTTACACGGACGTTTGCCTTTTCGTTTCTGCTGGTGGCAAGCCCGCAGATCTGCGAGCTGGGGTTGAACATGACCTCAACTGTGATCGAGCTTCTGCAAATGCCGGACGCCGTGGATATTACATTCGCGGATGAAGCCTCCTTCGGCGGTCTGACCGGTTCTTGGCTGCTTGTCGTGATTTGCGGCATCATCGTCATGTTCCAGACGTTCAAGCTCATTATGGAAATGGCAGAGCGGTATTTTATCCTCGCCGTGCTGACGATCACCTCACCCCTCGCCTTTGGCATGGGCGGCAGCCGGAACACATCGGATATTTTTACCGGCTGGTGCCGGATGTTTGGCTCCATGTGTCTGCTGATGGCGATGAACGTGATGTTCGTCAAGATGCTTTTATCCGTGCTGTCCTACTATCCGAGCGGTCTTGATGTGCTGCCGTGGATGGTGCTGGTCATTACCATCGTCAAGGTAGCGAAAAAAGCGGACAGCATCCTTGCACGGATCGGCCTGAATCCTGCCATGACGGGCGATCCATTAGGCCGCGGCTTCCCCGGCGCGATGACGATGATGGTCGTTCGCTCAATGGTGTCCAATGCAGCGCATACCATCGGCAGGAACGGCAATCAGCCGCGCAGCGGCAGCGGAAATTCCAAGCCAAACGCACCGAACGGCCCGCGCACTGGCGGAGCTGGCAGCACTTCCAATGTCAATGCGCCCTCTTACGCAAACGGCTATCATCATAGCGCGTCTGCGCAGCAAAGCGGCACGAATCCCGTATCCAGTCAGGAATCTGTTTCCGCACAGACTTCTGCGGCACAATCTGATACCGTGCAGTCTGCCGCCGAAAAGATGGCGGGCGCATTCCCTCAAGCCGCGCCTGCTGGCACCGGAAAGCAGCCGAACTCCACGCGCAAAACCGCCGTGCCGCCCGGCACCAGACGTGCACCGGGCCATGTGGCAGCTCCGAAGAACCATGCAGCGCCCACGGCAGCCAAAACCTCGCCCGGTGCGCCGTATCGTCCCGCAGGAGCTTCGCAGCCTGTCATGGGCGGCGCGGTCATGCAAAATGCGCAGCAGGAACAATCCGTACATTCCCAGTCGGAATCCCATCCGCGCAGCAGCGCATCGGTACAGAATCATGCTGGCGCGGTTTCGTTCGGTGCGGCAGGAAAAACGGCAGGCCAAAATCCATCGCGCACTACCGTTCAGCCGACCGGTCCTGCAGGAAAGTCGTATCACAGCAGCGCACAGGGACAGACGGTACAGGCCGAGTCTGCGCAGCAGCGCAGCACCTTTGTGCAGCCGCCTGACACACAGCGAGGCGCACCGAATGCGGCCGCGCCAAATGCAATGCCAAACAATCCTGCATCGCTTTCTGCCACTCCGCGCAGTCCGGCACAACCTGTCGGCAGCGCAGGAAAAGGTCAGATGCAGTCTGCGCATACAGAAACGACGCAGCAGCGCAGTACCTTTGTGCAGGCTCCGAACGTGGCAGGCGCGCAGCCAGCAGCAGAACATCCATCTTCTTCTGCTTCTCCGCGGTTCGGCATGGCAGGAAATCTGTCCGCGCCGCACAGCGGCGTACAGTCAACATCTGCACCAAGCGGTACGGCAGGAAAACAGCCAGCTTCCCATTCGGCAGATGCCTCCCGTTCTGCACCGTTCTGCGATACCGCAGGAAATGGCACGCGGCCACAGCAATCGGGTAGCCCACAGAATACGCCAGCGCCCGGTACGGCAGGAACGCAGCGCACGTCCATCGGCGGACGCTATACCCAGCCTGTGCAGCAGACGACGCGCGTTTCCGCGAATGGAAACACCCAGATCACGCAGCAGAACCATGTTTCTGCCCAGCAGTCCGGCGGCACGGTGCAGCCGTCCAGCGGAGTCCGTATGGATGGCCGCTCCACAAATCGGGAGCATCCCGCACCCGCAGCGCCGGTATCCCCGGCAGCGCCGTCTTCCAACCGCGAAGCCGGTGCATCCCCGCGCCCGACCACGCGGCCTGATGCAGCGCGTCCGGCAGAACAGCATGCTTCGCAGCGCCCAATTCCCGCGCAAGGCGGCAGCGCAGAAAAGCCGACACCGCAAACTGTTGCGCATACGTCTCCTGTTTCCGCTGCATCTCCCGACCGGCAGAGCAGAAAACCGGCTGCCCCAGCTGCTATGGGCAGCATGACTGCGTCGGCTCCGGTATCGCAGGAATCGCGCGGACTGCAAAGAAGCCCTGCAGCAGAATCCTCCGCCAAGCGTCCGGTACCGCAGGAACGCAGGGTTGGTACACAACCGGAGCCGCAGAAGAAGGAGCAGACGCTCTACCATCGCCCCGGTGCCGCAGGAATCGCGCCCACGGCAGTTGGGATCAACACGGAAGCAGCATCGGCGGCGCAGAAGCCCGCTGCGGAAAAGACGGTCAAGAAACCGTTTGTTCCTCTGACCGGCAGAACCCCGGAATCCATTCCGTCGCATCTCGATCTGCATGAAACCCCGCAGAAGACGACAAAGCGCCCACAGGAGAATAAACAAGAGGTGACATCGGATGAATGACCAGAACCACCGCTCCGCTGCGGAGGTCATGGCGAATGCGGCGCGCGTGGTCAAGGCAGCTGTCAACATCGTGCGGGCGGCGATCGCAGGAGGGCTTCACGGCGCGGCTGCCGCCGCTGCGAAGGAGCTCTTGCCAACAATCATCAAGTTTGCCGTCGGCGTTCTCATTGCCATCATCGTGATCCCAATGTTCGTGATCTCCGCTATGCCAAATATGTTTTTCGGCTACGAAACGTCCGAAAAGGACCCGCAGATCACCATGCGGGAGCAGGCGCTTTCCATCGGCGGCGCATATCTATCGTTGGAGGACTTTGAAAAGACTCAGCAGGACGCCATCATCACCGGCGAAGCTGCCGCGTATGAGAATCAGGGCGTCACGATCGATGAGATCCGGGTGTCCAGCAAGTTCGATGAAGAAGATCTTTGCTGGTACATCGCCATCAATTCTGTCGCCCACAAGCAGGACTTATCTGAAATGAAGCCGGAGGAAGTTCAGTCACTTCTGATCTCCAATCTCAAGCACACGACACGGCTGGAATCCTCCGGCAGCCAGACTGTCCTCCGTATCATCTTCCAGCCGCTCGATAAAGACAAGCTCATGGATGATCTGGAGTTCGATGAGGATGCAAAAACGTGGGCAGGCGCACTGTTTGAGACGATCTATGAGAGCAACGCGCTTGGTAAATACAAAGACAAATTTGAAGCCTATAAGCCCAGCTATGCGGGCGATACCGGCTACACCGGCCCGGCGGAAACCTCACCCGGCGTTGGAGGTGGTGGCGCGGAGAGCGGCGGAAACGCCGACAATACCATTGATATTTCCGGCTTCACAAATCTGCGTACAAAAAACAACCATGATCTCGCCGCCTATGCGATACAGGCGTGGGAACACGGTTGGGGGTATGTGTGGGGGACGTTTGGAACCGTCCTGACGGAATCCATGCTCCAATACAAGCTGGAGCAGTACCCAGACATCGGCGCGTCGGAAGCATTTATCCGCGAACACTGGCTCGGCAGGCGTACAACAGACTGTGTTGGCTTGCTGAAGGGTTATGGATGGCTGAACCCTGATACGCTGACCATTGACTACAACACAAACGGGATGCCGGACTACAATGCCGACCGGATGTATGCGTCTGCCAAGGAAAACGGCACCGAGTACGGCGGCATGGACACGATGCCCGATATTGTCGGTCTTGGTCTTTGGAAGCAGGGACACTGGGGCGTCTACGTCGGGAACGGCTATGCCATTGAAGCGATGGGCACGCAGTACGGCGTGGTGCGCACAAAGGTCGAAGGCCGCGGCTGGCAGGGCTGGTGCAAGATCCCGTACATACAATATGACGAATAAAGGAGGGGCCTATGAAGGTCAGAAAATTCCGCATTCTCCGCCTGCGGCACCATGTCAGCATGGTCGAGCTTGGCCGAGCCTGCGGCGTATCCGCGCAGCGGATCAGCGAACTGGAGCTGAGCGAAAACAAACCGTCGGCGGAGACTGTGCAGAAAATCCAGAGCGGCTTTGAAGCAATTATAGCCCAGCGTGGTGAAAAATTGGACACGCTGCAGCAGGACTATGATTCCTGCAAAAATTCGCTGATGGAGCGCGTGGGAGAGTACGAATATGAGCTATGAAACCTATCATATCCCCGTAAATTTTACGGACGCGGGCAAACTGTTCGGCGTGTTTGAGATCCGCAATGCGGTCGAAACCGTGCTGCTGTGCATTCCTATCCTCTTTCTCTGTCTGGCGCTGCTGCCGCTGACGCTTATGCCGAAGATCATCGTCACGATGACGATCCTCGTTCCCGTGGGCGGTTTTGCGCTCATTGGCATCGGCGGCGACAGCCTCACCAGATGGCTCAAGGCGTGGATGCAGTGGCGCAAGCACCGGCGCATGATCTTTTACCGCGGGGAGGTGCGTCTATGAGCATGAAGGACGCCATTTTCGGCACGGCCGCGCCGACCAGTCACGGCGGCGCAACCTATCGTGACAGCATCCAGGCATGGCTGCCGGTCAAGAATATCATTGGCGGCGTGGTCATCACGAAGGACAACCGGTTTATCAAGATCCTTGAGGTACTGCCCGTCAATTTCTACCTCAAATCACCATCCGACCAGCAGAACATCATCACGTCCTACGCTGCGTATCTGAAGATTGCGCCGGACAGCATGAGCTGCGAGGTGCGCACGCTCCCGCCGGACACGAGCGAGTATGTCGAGCAGATGCGGCAGTTCCAGAAAACCGAGGAGAGCGAAAACTGCCGCGCGGAGATCGAGGACAATATTGAAAAGATCGGCCTCGGCATTGCCAGCGAATCTATCCGCCACCGGTTCTTCCTCGTGTTTCAGTATGAAGCAAAAATGCGTGCTAAGCGCAACACCGTCAAGGGCATCATCCAGCGCCTGAACGAAGAAGCGGACACCGCGCGGCGCTATCTGGACATCTGCGAGCTGGAGGTCTTAGAGCCGCGCTACACGGACGATTTTGTGCTGAAGCTCCTGTACGAGCTCATCAACAAGGGAACGAGCCTGCGCGTTAAGCTGCCGGAAGGTGTGTTTGACATGACAACGGAGGTGCATGGGGTGTATGGAGAATAAAAAAGAGGAATGGATTTCTCCGTTCCTCCTGAATGGGTAGGATTCAATTCAGACAAAGTCAATTTTTAACTGCTTTCCGAGCCCAGCCGCAATTCTTGCCAGTGTATCGATTGTGGGACTTGCAGAGCCGTTTTCGATCCGGCTGATATTGGACTGCCGGATCCCGGTCTTTTCAGCAAGCTCTTTCTGCGTCATATTACAGGCAAGCCGCGCAGCGATCACCGCGCGAATCGCTTCGTATTCCGGTCGCTGCGCTTCATATTCAGCAGCAAACGCAGGATCTTCCATTTGCTGTGCAAGATAATTCTTGAAATCACTCATAGCAATGACTCCTTTCATAGTCTGCCTTATATTTACGGGCAAGTATCAGTTCTGATTTTGGGGTTTTCGTGGTCTTTTTTACAAAT
>OLVY01002282.1_pt1 | contig 10747 bp, 8 predicted proteins | sample 1674261 | NCBI WGS metagenome assembly OLVY01 (sample SAMEA103958155, study PRJEB25191) | human gut metagenome | biome: human-associated habitat [ENVO:00009003]; feature: intestine environment [ENVO:2100002]; material: feces | place: Germany | collected 2013/2015
CCCAAAGGTCTAATAATTAAACACATAAATCCACTTGTGATACGACATTCCGAAAGGGAGCCTATCATTTGTAAATTTCAAACCATACAAATTTATAATTTGTCAGTGTCAATTCCAACACATTCCCCGAAAAATTATATATAATTTGATGAAAGTTCAAATCTGATTGCCTCGGAAATCATTCGATTCCCTTTATGCGACGCATCATCCGGACTACGCTTTCGAGGTGGGAGATGTCTCGGCGCTGGCTGTCGACGACTTGACGGAGGGTGAGGATTTCTTCGCGGAGCTTCGACAGGCGGGCTTCGTAGTCGTCGCGCATGTCGTTGTAGCGCCGGTTTGCCTTGTCCATAAAGCCTCCGTTGAAGCCGTAGCCCACCGCCTCGTCCTCAAGGGCGAAATCTTGGTCTTTCCAGTTCCAGGAGCCGAGCAGAAGGTAGCCTATGCCTATGTCGAGCACCTCAGAGATGCGCAGGACTATCGGGTTTATTATGGCTGTCGTTCCGACTTCTATGCTGCGGTAGTGGGTCATTGATATGCCGCAGCGAGTGGCGAGTTCGTGTTGCGTGTATCCGCGGATTTTTCTTATTCTTCGGATGTTTTCTTTGATGGAATTGTTGTCCATATAATCTGGCGTTAGTTTCAGTCCGCCAAATATAGGTCATAAGACAATACGAAAACAGCAAGTAATTGTTGCGAATCACAACTATTACTTGCTGTTTCAAAGGACTTATCGGGATTTTGCTGGATTTTCGAGGACAGATTCCTTTTGGAAGATGGAGTGTACCGGGGTACACGACTGATGAAAAGGGGATATGGACCGAAAAGACAGTAAAATCCCCCCTATTCGCAGCGGAGTGTCACTGTGGCCTTCCGCAGCCCCTTTGCCGTAACGCTGACATTCATCTCTCCAGATAGCTGCCCGCTGCGGACAATCACCGTCAGCTGCCCGCTGAAAAGGTGCATCTGCGGGAGTTGGAAGGGCTCAAGGCATGTCGGGTCTCCGTTGGCAATGGCCTCGAACGAGCCTGCACCTCCTACGTTCACCTTAACGAGCCTGCTGTCTGCCGGCACCGTATTCCCCTCGCGGTCAACAACGCTGACATTAAGGTAGCACAGCTGCTCGCCGTCGGCCTTGAGAACCATCGTCTGCGGGGCATCGGATGCAGGGAAAGTGCTGCCGTCCACCGATTCAGGTCCTGTGTAGGGGGTGAGTTTCAGCGCGTATGGCTTGCCTGCTGTGCGGACAACCTGTTCCGCTGCCGGTTTGCCATCAGGGCCGTACGCCACAACCTTCAGTTCACCGCTCCGGTAAATAACGTCAGGCCAGATGAGCCTGAAACGGCGCATCAGTTCAGTGTCAGACGCTATAGGAGCCGGATGTGTCGGGTCAGCGGAGACTCCGGACGGCGCGGCCTTGACCGCAATTCCCTGGCTTATGCCGTTCACGAAGAGTTCCGCCTTATCAAAAGAACTGTATGCCACAACAGGGATGTTCTCTCCCTCATGTCCAGGCCATGTCCAGTGCGGGACAAGATGGAGAGTAGGCGAGTCTTTTCTCCACTGACTGCGGTAGAGCCAGAAACGGTCTTTCGGAATGGACGCGAGGTCGATGATACCGAAAACCGAGGAGTGGTTCGGCCATGAGTCGGTGTCGTAAGGGGTCGGTTCCCCGAGGTAGTCGAATCCCGTCCAGACAAACTGTCCCGGCATCCACGGGTAGTCCTCGTCGGCGGCGAAGTCCGTGTCCGGAATGTTAGACCATGGGCAATAGTCTGTGTCGTAGGATGATGACTGGTGGTCCGGATGTCTCATGTATGCCCCGAGAAGAGCGTCAATGCCGTGCACTCCCTTTTCGGAAGGCAGATGATAAACGCCCCTTGAACTCACCGTCGATGCCGTCTCGCTTCCGAGTATGATGTTTTGAGGCAGTTTCTCATAGGCCTCCACGAAGCGGCGCGGCTTGTAGTTGAATCCCGGCACGTCCAGCTGCGCCGCAAAGCCGTTGTTCACCACCGCGTCGAACTGGTCCATCCCACAAGTCACAGCCCTCGTTGGGTCTTCCCTGTGACAGAGCGACTGGAGCCATGCCGCTGTTCTGTACCCTTCCGCGGACATCTGGGTAGGGACCTCGTTTCCGATGCTCCACATTATGATGGACGGACTGTTTCTGAAATGCCGTACCATATTCACGACATCCTTCTCCGCCCAATCCTCAAAGAACCTATGGTAACCGTTCTGACACTTCGCCACTTCCCATTCGTCGAATGTTTCCGCCATCATCATCATTCCCATCTCGTCACAGAGTTCAACGAGATCCTCAGCAGGCATATTGTGAGATGTCCTTATGGCATCACAGCCCATTTCCTTCAGCAACTCAATCTGATGCTTCAGCGCCGACCGGTTCACCGCTGCCCCGAGAGGCCCGAGGTCGTGGTGCATGCAGACTCCGCGAATCACCCGTCTTTCTCCGTTGAGGAAAAATCCCTTGTCTGCGATAAATTCAGCTGTGCGTATTCCGAATCGCACCGAACTGTTGTCAATGACGGCTCCGTCCTTAAGAATCTTCACCATTGCCGTGTAGAGCGCCGGATTCTCAGGCGACCACAGTTTAGGAGCATTCACGGTCAGATTTTGCCGGACGGCCTCGCCGTGGCATACCGCACGGCTGTCGGTACGCCTCGCAACGACATTTCCTTCTTCGTCAAGCACCGTCATGTCAAGTTCAAATGTCTCCCCTTCTTTCGCACCGTCGATTTCCGTAGATATGCTGACGGTAGCGTATTCCTTTTCAACGTGAGGCGTCCTCACGAGCATTCCCCATACGGGAATATGAACCTGCGGCGTCTCAATCAGACGCACCTTGCGGTACAGCCCGGCGCCGGGATACCAGCGAGAGGAGAAAGGCCGGTTTTCAAGAAGAACGGCAATCCTGTTACTGCCCTCGCGAAGTGCCCGGGTGATGTCGCAGTGGAAGGCATTGTAGCCGTATGGCCATTCGCAGACCTTTTCTCCGTTCACGAAAACCTGCGCCTCGCTCATAGCCCCATCAAAGAGCAGTTCGAAGCGGCGTCCGTCTATATTCTCGATGTTTATATCCGTCCTGTAGCAGCCCTTGCCCATATAAGGCAGTCCTCCGCTGCGTCCTGTCTTTTCCGACGGCACTGTTTCCCCGTTTTGCGTCACCGCGACAATCTGGAAGTCATTCGTCTTGTCGAAAGGTCCGTAAATGGCCCAGTCGTGTGGCACCTTCACCTTCTCCCATCCGGAGACAGCCTCCGTCTCGTGGTCCCGACGGAACTCCCAAACATTCAGAGTTTTCTCACTGCGAACTTGTCCCGCAAGCGGCAGGACAGCACAAACTGCCGCCATAGTCGTCAAAAATCTGTTACCCATAAATTCAAAATTGGTTTTGTCAGCACGGCAAAATTACCATTAATTTCCGAACGTATCTATAAGAAAATATTTAAAATTTTTTTTAATTTTGCGATATGTGCTCGCTGAACGCGAGCTTTGTTACCGAATGAAACTGATGTTATACCTCCTTCTTATATTATTCGCTGTCGTTGAGTTTGCGGCAGCGGGTTTTATGTTTGCGAAACATCGGCGGCAGCCGGACCGTTCCAGACTATTCATCGCAATATTCTTCCTTCTGTCCGCACTGAGCGCCGTGTGTATATTCGCGGAGAAGATTACGGGGCATGAATATGTCGGTGGCACCATAATGGATATGGATTATGTCATTCTCGGCTTTGTCGTCTACTTTCTCTTGTTGCTCTATCCGATAGAGGTGCTTCGCCCGCATTGGATGACATGGAGACGGAGCCTGAAGCTTCTCTCCCCATGGGCATTCCTCGTTCTGTGTCTTGTCGCGGTAAATATCTTCAAACCATTGGAGCTCTATTCCGCTTCGGAGATTCTTCCGAACATCGGGAGCACGGACGTGTTTCTGCGTGTTCTTCTTTCTCTGATATTCATTCCCTACGGGCTGTGGACCTGCTTTGTGCAGTACAACTGGAGGGAAAGTAGTGCCCCCCAGGCAACAACTGAGGGGCATTGTGGGGCTTTCGATGATTATGACGGTCACATTCTCCTGCACTTGTATATTCGATGCCAGATGGCTGGAATATGTGCACATATTCCTCTATCTTCTGTTGACCTACAGCATCCTGCGCCTTGAGCTCGTGGTTCGTTTCCGTGTTCCGAAGAGTGCCGTGCAGGAAACGGAAACTGAAGATGCAGGGGGCGAAACGGAAGATGCCGCTCCGGTTCAGCCGGTGAAGAGCCAGGCGGCGGAAGAGGATGGCAAGCAGGCCGGCGTGAGTTCTGTGGCGCCTGTCATTGCCAGGCTTGAAGTGATCATAAGGGAGACGGACGTCTGGCAGAATCCGGATATGAGTGTGGGCGAGCTGTGCAATCTTGTGGGCACCAATGCCAATTATCTCCAGAAGGCCATCAAGGAGATGGGATGGCAGTCCTACTCTGATATGATTAACCGCAAGAGAATCGATTATGTCTGTCAAGAACTCTCGACAGGCGAAGTGAAGAACATTCAGGATGTGTTTTATAGAGCAGGCTACCGCTCCCGTGTCACCGCGTGGAGAAACTTCACCGCAATCACCGGTGTTTCTCCGGTCGAGTGGGTGTCCGAGGGCAAAGCCTCTGGAACTGATGTGCTTTCATGACCGGGACAGGTGCTGTGTGATGCTTAAAAATGCCCGTTTTTGATTTTGAAACATTGTTATTATCGGATTTGCAACCACCTGTAGCATTTATTTTTCTATATTTGCCGCGTTTTTGACTCGAAAACCATTATTAAATTTATAGTACAATGAAAAAGTTTATCTTAGTTCTTGCAGCTACAGTCCTTGCTGCCGTTGCAGTCAGCGCACAGCCTCGCGCAATCGGTGCCCGTCTCGGTTACGGCATTGAGATTTCTTACCAGCATTCTCTCGGCGCTGATAACATGCTTTCAGCCGAGCTTTCTTTCCCAGGCTTCATAGGCGGTATAGGTGCGGCCGCGACTTACGACTGGCTCAACCCGTTCAACACTGCCATTCCTTGGAATCACAAGGGTGAGTGGAATTGGTATCTCGGTGCAGGTGCAGGACTTGGCTTCGGTTGGCCTGATGTGGAGAAATCCACTGTAGGCGATGTCACTTACAAAACAAGTGCGAATTGGTTCAGCATAGGGGTCGCTGGTCGTGTAGGTATTGAATATGAGTTCTGGTTCCCGCTGCAGCTTTCTTTGGACTGGCGCCCAACTATCGGCCCAAGTTTCTCTTGGGCGAGAACCACGGCCTCTGGCGGTGGTGTTGATGTCAATGAGCGGTCTCATTCGACAGGCTTTTATTTAGATGGACTTTGGGCTGGCGCAATCAGCCTCGGTGTAAGATACAAGTTCTAAAAACAACTTGCATATTAGAAGCTGTTTAAATTTTTTGTTCAGTTATTTTGAGATGTATTTTTGATTCAGATTTTTCGCTTCGCGCCACTTTTCTGCGTTCGGCAAAACAAACAAGTTTGCATTGCTCTCTCTTATCGAAAAGGTTTTATTTTGAGAGGAGTTTAGCGGTGCTAAATGACGAGCAAAATGGGGAAATCTGGGCAAAAAGACACACCAAAAGAACGAACACATAAAAATAAATGTGAGAAAAATTTAAACAGATTCTTAGTTAAGAGGGATGGTCGAGCGATTGACCATCCCTCTTTTGGCACTTGCTTTGTGCGTTTTCGTCCGGCTTTGAAAATGTTGTGAACTATATGAAAATGAAACCATTTGTCGCAGCGCTCGCTGTGGTCGTGTCGCTCATGTCATTCTGCTCTTGTGAAAAGGAGGGCGTCAAGCTTTTTGACGGGAATTATTCATTCAAGACCAGCGGCATTCTGACGATTGAGAGAACCGCTAAAGTTTCGGAATCGGACGCATCCGCAGAAATTCCCGCCAGGATTTCTGACAGCGGAAACACCGGGTGGCCGGACATAGAACTTCCGGACCTTCCGGACGTGGACTTCCCTGACGGAAACCGCACGTTCAGACTTGCGCTCACTTCAGAGTCCGGCCAGATGAACGTCATAAAGACAGGGGACAACTCGGTGATTGTCACCATGAACGTTGTCGGTGGCGATGCCTTTGTCTTCAGCGGAAAGGCAGAAGGGAAAGTCTTGACTCTTGACCCTGCCGTGCGCTTTGTCAGTTTCAGGGACGGGGCAAACACCGTGAGCCTTGAGATCACCGTCTCCGGGACCGCTGAAAAACACGACGATGTGGCGATTTTTACGCTTGAATATACGGGTGGCGGGGAGACGACGCTCTATGACTACAAGATTCTCGCATCCGAGGTCAAATGTGTGGCGAAGTTGAACGAGGACTGATGACTTTAGATATGCGTGCATTTGGAAAAGTATCCGCCGCTGCGTTGGCGGCGTTCGCCGGCCTCGTACTGCTTTCCGGCTGCAACGGAGGCAAGTTCAGCGTGAATTTCAGAAAGAAAGAGACAGTGAGGCAGCCCGTGAAGGTCAGGGTCGAGGCAGTCGGGTCGGCATCGTCGGCAACCACAAAGACTTACATCGGGCGAGTCGAGGCGTCGAAGAGCGCGACTGTGCTCTCTCCGTTTCCTGCAAAACTTGAAAAGATTAACGTAAGGCAGGGACAGGACGTTCGTGCAAACCGGCAGGTTGCAAAGGTCTATTCTTCAACTGTTGACAACGCCCTCAGTTCCGCCCGGGCCACATTGCGTCAGGCTCAGGATGCCTACGACCGCCTTCAGGCCGTGAAGGACAACGGAAGCGTGCCACAGGTGAAGATTGTTGAAGTGGAGACCGCACTCGCACGCGCCAAGGCGGCGTTCAGTTCCGCGCAGAAGGCCGCCTATGACTGCTCCGTGAAAGCTCCGTTTGCGGGAACAGTCAGCGAAGTTTTTTGCGAAGAGGGCGAAGATATCTCCATAGCCCAGCCGATAGTAAAGATTGTGGATCTGCACTCACTCGAAATCAGCATATCCGTCCCGGAGACCGAAATCTCCTCATGCTCCGTAGGCTCGTATGCCGATGTCACGGTGACTGCCCTTTCCGACACACCAGTCCGTGCCCGCCTCGTCCGTAAGGGCGTTGATGCTTCGGTCGTTGCCCACAGCTACGACTGCCGGCTCTCTCTTGAAACTCCTCTCAAGAACCTTATGCCCGGAATGATTTGCAAGGTTGTTTTCCGTTCAGTTGCGGGCGGTTTCGAGACTCCGGTCATTCCGGCCTCAGTCATCCGCACCGACAAGACAGGACGCTATGTCTGGACGGTTAGCGGTGGCAACATCGTGGAGAAGAAATATGTCACCACAGGGGATTTTGCCGGCAAGGGCGTGAAGATTCTCTCCGGACTTGAGGCGGGCGACAGGCTGATTGTCGATGGCGCCGCGAAGGTCAGCACGGGGATGAAGGTGGAACCCGTCACGGAGTAAGGGATTATGGAACAGAAGAAAGGAATCGTGTCGAGTCTCGTCCGAGGGGCGATTGAGCACAATAACATAGTCAGACTCTTTCTTTTCCTGCTCATCGGTGGGGGAATCCTCGGTCTTGTGAATATGAAGAAGGACGAGTTCCCGACATTCGAGATTAAGCAGGGACTCATCGCTGCCGTCTATCCGGGTGCTGACGTCCATCAGGTTGAGGAGGAAGTCGGCAAGCCTCTCGAAAAGCTCCTCTTCTCGATGAAGGAAATCAACAGGAAGGGCACCAGGGTCGTCAGCAAGGACGGCATTTGCTATATCTATACGGATCTCACTACTCCGGCCGACAAGAAGAACGAGGTTTGGTCGAAGATTCGTCTCCAGCTGAACACGTTCAAGCAGACTCTGCCTCCGGGCGTTCTCGCGATTGTCGTTCTCGACGACTTCAGCGACCTCACATCCGTCCTCATAGCCCTCGAATCTTCGGACAAGGGATATATGGAAATGAAGGAATATGCCGACGACCTCTCCGACCGTCTGCGCACCATCCCCGAACTCGCGAACGCGAAGATAATCGGAACGCAGAGCGAGGAGATCGCTGTGAATGTCGATATGGACCGTCTCGCAGCCTACGGAATATCCCCGACATCTCTGATGATGGAATATCAGACGGCAGGACTCCAAGCTCTCGGAGGCACGTTCACGACGGATTACACATCCTCTCCGGTACATATTCAAAAGACCATCACTGACGAACAGGAACTCGCCGACAAGATAATATGGTCTTCAACCGACGGACAGTCCCTCCGCCTGAAGGACGTCGCCACCATCGAGCGTCGCATCAAAGACCCGACTTCGCTTGTCACCTACAACGGCAACACGGCCATCGTCATTTCCATCGAGATGCGTCCGGACAACAACATTGTAGCATTCGGCAAGGAGGTTGACCGCGTGCTCGCCGAATTTATGGCAGACGCTCCCGACAGCCTGAAAGTCTCGCGCATCACCGACCAGCCCAAGGTTGTGGGCGACTCCGTGTGGTCCTTTCTGCGCGACCTCGTGATTTCAATGCTTGTAGTCATCTTCGTAATGCTCATGCTCTTCCCGATGCGCTCGGCGCTGATTGCCTCCTCTGGAGTGCCGGTCTGCACGGCCATCGCCATAGCCCTGATGTATTTCTTCGGCATCTGCCTGAACACCGTCTCTCTCGCAGCACTCATCGTCGTTCTGGGAATGATTGTGGATGACTCCATCATCACTATGGACGGTTACATGGATCACCTCTCTCGCGGAATGTCACCTCTGGATGCTGCCACGGCCAGTGCCCAAGAGCTCTTTTCACCGATGTTCATGGCAACCTTCGCCATCAGCGCGATGTTCTTCCCGATGACAGGCATCATCACAGGCTACCTCGGGGACTTCGTCTCCACTTTCCCATGGGTGATTGCCTTCTCGCTGATGACCTCGCTCGCATACGCCGTACTCGTCGTCCCGTCACTGGAGGTCAGATTCATAAAGACCGTCCATAAGGAAAGTCAGGGCAACATCATAACCAAGTTCCAAAACGTCCTGTTCAACGCTCTTCAGAAGGGCTATGACTTCATGCAGGACAAGTGCTTCAAACACCCTGCGCTCACGATTTTCTCCGGAGTCGCCGCCATCGCCCTTGGACTTCTGATGTTCTCTCGGATGAATATCCAGCTTATGCCTATGGCTGCCCGTCCGGTCTTTGCCGTAGAGGTCTATCTCGACCCGACCGCAGGCCTTGACAAGACTACGGAGGTGGCGGACTCCCTCGCAAATATGCTCCGCCGGGACAGCCGCATCACCTCCGTCACCGAGTTCATAGGAACGGGCACACCGCGTTTCCACTGCACCTATTCCCCGATTCTTCCGGGCAAAAACGTCGCGCAGCTCATCGTCAACACTAAGTCCAACCGTGCCACAGAGGAGTTTCTTAAGGAAAATGAGGACTACTACGAGCATCTCTTCCCGGAAGCTGTCATCCATGTCAAGCAGATGGACTACCAGGGGGTCTCCACTCCTGTCGAGGTTGATGTTTTTGGCGAGGACTATAATGATATTCAAGCAGTTGCGGATTCTCTAAAGGCCTATATGGCCGGTCTTGACATGCTCAAATGGGTTCACTCCGACGCCGATTGGTTCACCCCGTCCGTCTCCCTCGAACTCGACCATGACGAGGCCATGCGCATGGGCGTGAACCGCACTCTGATGAACCTCTCGCTTGCCGGGGAAATGAACGGACTGCAACTGACTTCGCTCCGTGAGGGAAACAATGTGATTCCGGTGAATCTCTACTCGGACAACATCAACTCACACTCCGCCTACGAGGACATCTCCAACGCCCTCGTCCCGACGGCCATGCCAGGTGTTATGGCTCCTGTCCGTCAGGTGGCCACCGTCACTCCGGAGTGGGAGCCAACCTCTCTCACCCGCATCGACGGCAAGTCTGCCATAGTGGTCGGAGCCGATATGAAGTTCGGAAAGAGCCAGCCGACAGCCGTCAAGGCCATAAAACGATACCTCAAGACAGCAGACATTCCGGAGGGTGTCACGGTGAAATTCGGCGGACTCAACGGCGTAAATAACCAGATGGGACCGGAAATCGCCCTCTCGTTCATCGCTGCCGTGATGATTCTGTTCTTCTTCCTGCTCTTCCACTTCAAAAAGATTTCCCTCGCCGTCCTGACCCTCGTCCTGAGCACCCTTTGCCTCTTCGGAGCTTTCTTCGGCCTCTGGATCTTCGGTCTCGACTTCTCAATGACCGCCGTCCTCGGACTCATTTCCCTCGTCGGCATCATAGTCCGTAACGGAATCCTGCTGTTCGAGTACGCCGAGGAACTCCGTTTCGAGCATGGCATCCCCGTCAAGGAAGCCGCCTCCCTCGCCGGAAAGCGTCGTATGCGCCCAATCTTCCTCACCTCCTGCACCACAGCCCTCGGAGTGCTCCCGATGATAATCAGCGGCGACCTCCTCTGGATGCCTATGGGAGTTGTAATCTGCTTCGGCACAATGCTTTCCGTTATCCTCATCACCCTCATAATGCCCGTCTCCTACTGGCAGATTTTCCGTAGTGCCGACAAAAAGAACCCCGTCCCGTCTCCCGAAATCCCGATGTCAGGCGAAAGCGCGGTCATCAAATAAACAAACTCATTATGACTATATATAATTATGAAACCTTCAAAAAATAACCTGCATCATCTTTCTCATTCTTTTCGGTCTATATTTATTTTCTCATCAGTCGTGTACCTCCAGTACACTCCTTCTTCCAAAAGAAATCTATA
>OLVY01002284.1_pt1 | contig 10738 bp, 8 predicted proteins | sample 1674261 | NCBI WGS metagenome assembly OLVY01 (sample SAMEA103958155, study PRJEB25191) | human gut metagenome | biome: human-associated habitat [ENVO:00009003]; feature: intestine environment [ENVO:2100002]; material: feces | place: Germany | collected 2013/2015
GTGGAGAAGAAACCATTTGTAACACGGGAGCAGCTGGAGGAGATCAAGAAAACATACCCGACACCGTTCCACCTGTATGATGAAAAGGGAATCCGCGAGAATGGCGAGCGCCTGATGCGTGCATTTTCCTGGAACAAGGGATTCAGAGAGTATTTTGCTGTAAAGGCAACACCGAATCCATTTGTAATTGATATTTTAAAGAAACTTGGATGCGGCGTGGACTGCTCTTCGCTGACAGAGCTTATGATGGCAAAGGCGATGAAGTACGATGGCGAGAAGATCATGTTCTCCTCCAACGATACACCGCCGGAGGAGTTCAAGATGGCTGCCGAGCTGGGCGCGATCATCAACCTTGATGATTTTACGCACATTGATTTCCTGGAGAAGACGATCGGTTATATTCCGGAGACGATCAGCTGCCGTTACAATCCGGGCGGACTGTTCAAGATCAGCAATGATATCATGGACAACCCAGGCGATGCGAAATACGGTATGACAACCGAGCAGCTATTTGAGGCATTCAGGGTGTTGAAAGCAAAAGGTGCGAAACATTTCGGTATCCATGCTTTCCTGGCAAGCAATACAGTTACCAATGAATATTATCCGATGCTTGCAAAACAGCTTTTTGAAGTAGCTGTTAAATTAAAAGAAGAAGTAGGCTGCCATATCAGCTTTATCAACCTTTCCGGTGGAGTTGGTGTGAACTATACACCAGACCAGGAACCAAACGACATCCGTGTTATCGGCGAAGGCGTACACAAGGTTTATGATGAAATTTTTGATGGTTGTCCCAGAGAAAAGGAGCAGGCCCTGGAGGAGGTACTTAGAAGTATTTCACGCCTGTACTGAAGACCGACTGTTTCGAGACAAAGGGGGACCATGATGAGTGGGGAGAGAAATTCGTTTGATAACTTTGAAGAACTGTATACAAACTGTTATTGGCTTGTATACCGATATGTCCGTCATATGGTTGAAAAAGATCTGGCGGCAGCAGAGGATGTAACACAGGAGGTGTTTCTGGTTGCATATCAGAAATGGCAGGAGGTGCGCAGACATCCGAATCAGAAAGGTTTTTTGCTGCTGACAGCTAAAAATAAATTGAAAAAATGGTATGAGCAGCAAGGAAAAATACAGACAGAAGGCCCAGGGCAGGAAGAAAAAGCTGCCCGAAGGCCGGATTCCGGTCAGGAAGGATATTATGTACAGGCAGAATGGAACGCCTTTCTGGAGCAGATTTTTTCCATGCAGGAGCTTTTGATCTGGAAGTTTTATTATGAAAACGGATTTTCCTGCGCGGAGATTGGGGAAAAGATTGGAATATCGGAAAGCAACACAAAAGTCAAGCTGTTCCGAATGCGACAAAAATTAAAAAGCTGTATGGAGGAGTAATCTGACAGGCAGGGGTATGAAGAATCCGGGGATGATTTTGGAAGGATAGCTGTTCGCAACGTATGACTGGCAACAAAGAAGGAGGACAGAAACGTGTCTGAAAAGAAGAATTCACTGGAAGAGAAACGTATTCTGCAGAAAAAGCTGCGATGGTATACGCTGGAAGCGGAGGATGGGGAGTTTAACGCGACGGAAATGGAGGCAATGTTGGAGCGTCTGGATGAGCTGGAATCGCTGCCGGAAAAGGAGGACGGAGCAGATTTTTCGGAGCCCAAAGAAGCTTTAAAGCGGTTTTACCAAAAATATGCAGGGGAAAATGTGGAAAATTGAGTAAAAAAAAGAGGGCGGATGTGGAAATCCGGTCTCTTTTGTTTTGACAACGTATAGGCGCTATGTTAAACTTAGGAAAGTAAAAAGTGGGGCAATATACCCGATTTTGAAAAAATATAAGACGGAAAAATGGAACGTTCGCGGAATATTTTGAAATTCTGTACCGAAGACACAGCTGCGGATACCTGACCGATAAGATAAAATCATGAGGTGAGTACCTTGGATAAGTACGAATATAAGCTGCGCCTTGAAGAGATCAAGACGCTGAACAAAAAGGGCCGTTTTCAGGAGTCCGCACAGATTGCGGATACGATCGACTGGAAAAAGGTCCGCAATACCTCCACACTTGGAATTATCAGCGATGTTTATAAGATAAACCGAAGATTTGACGACGCCAGGGAGATCCTGCTTCTGGCAAATGAAAAAAGTCCGCAGAACAGGCGGATTGTCTATGCGTTGTGCGATCTGGCGATCAAGACCGGCCAGGTTGTGGAAGCTGTGGAATACTATAAGCAGTTTGTACAGCTTTCGCCAAACGATAACAGTAAGTATATCCTGTTGTATAAAATTTATGAGGCACAGGATATCAGCCTGGAAGAGCGGATCGCTGTTTTGAAAGAGTACAAAAAACGCGAATATAATGAAAAGTGGGCATATGAGCTGGCATTTTTGTATCACAGGGTCGGACTTGCCACGGAGTGTGTAGAGGAGTGCGATCAGCTGATCCTCTGGTTCGGTGAGGGCAAATATGTGCTCAAGGCGATGGAGTTAAAGCGCCTGTATGTACCGCTTTCGCCTGCACAGCAGCAGCTTTACGACAGTCAGTACGGCGGCAGAAACGCAGTAGAGGAAGAACCGCAGGAAGCGCCTGCACAGGAACAGACTCAGGCAGTCCGGTCTGCTGAAAGCAAAGAAAAAGCAGATCTGGATATCCATGTAAAACCGATGGATATGGGACAATATAATACGATCAATTTACAGGAAGCGCTTGCCGCGAGCATGCGTGACGTGTTTGCGGTTGACAGGGAAGAGGTAAAGACGGCTTCTCCCGAGCAAGAAGAACCTGACCTGATGAAAAATCAGCAGACCGTTTACGCTGCAGAAAATGGAAATGGGGAATATCAGGAAGACATTTCCCGTGTCCTTGAAGAATCTGACCAGTGGGACGCACAGGCAACGGGACAGCTCGATACGGAAGAGACGAAGCTGGCGGCAGATGCAGTGGACGCGGCAGAGTCCGTCAGCGTGCAGCCTACACAAAGCACACCGCAGGTGTATGCTGACGTAGAACCGACATTACCTGTCGCATCGTCCAGCGAGGCATGTGCTTATGTTGCCGAGCCGGTAAACGCGCAGCCTGAGGCACCCATCCTCGCGGCGCAGCCCGCGCCGGAACAGACTCCTGCGGTGACAGATCCTGCGGATGCCGGAATGCAGGAAATCCATCCGGCGGTGGTGGAGACTCCCTGGATGCCGATGGAAACCGACAAAATCGAACACATACAGGGCGCGGAAATACAGGAAAAGGTTGCGGCAGTCCCGGAAAGACAGCCGGAAAGGAAGGCTGTTGTGGGAAACACTAAGATAGAACGCCAGACGACCGGCCAGATGAACATCGAAGAGGTGCTCAAGGAATGGGAACGGCTGAAAAAGGAAAATGAAGAAAAGAGAAAACAGGAAACCAGACAGTGGATGCTCCAGCAGACAGGTTCCCTGTTTGATGATTTTGATGAAAGCTCCAGAAACGGCGTGCTGGAACAGCTGCAGAGAGAAGAATCCCTGCCGGTAGAAGACGAGAAAGCTCCTGCAAATGCTGAAAATCAGGAAGCGCCTGTAGGAGACAGAGCTGCTGTAGAGACGACTGCAGCAAAAGCACCGCTTGTCGATCCATCCAGAGAAACCGAGACGGAAGAACTCGAAGAGATCGAGGAAGCGCCGCCGGTGGCGGATGCTGCACAGGGCTACACAGAGCAGAATGCAGAAACAGAAGCGCAGGATGCAGAGCCGGTACAGCGTTATGCGAAACAGGCCGCACCGGAAAGGATCGGAGCACCTGCAACAGAAGAAACCAAAGCACCGCGTCAGGAAGCACCTACACCGCAGCCGGAGACCTCCGGAGAAGAAAAGCAGCTGCAGGAGCGTGTATCCCAACAGCAGGCAGCCGAGCGTGTGCGCAGCATGACAAAGGCAGAACGCAAGCTTTTTGCCCAGTTCATCCCGACCAAACGCGCAATGCGCCAGCTGGTCGCAGCGCTGGATGAAATCAGCCTTTCTGCGTACACCGGAAACGTTGTGATTACCGGTATGCCAGGCTCCGGTACACTGAAACTGACAAAATGTATGATCCGCGAAATTCAGGCGTCCGACGGAAACTTCTCCGGTAAGGTTGCCAAAGTGAACGCGGAGCTGATCAATAAAAAAGATGCAAAAGCGCTTGTGGAAAAGGTTGCAAACGGCGCGCTCGTCATTGAGAAAGCCGGAAAGCTTTCCAACGAGGGATGTGAGAAGCTTGCAGACGCATTGAATCAGGAACATACCGGCATCATTGTATTTGTATTGGATGAAAAACGGGCGATCGACCGTTTATATAAGAAAAACGGAAGACTGATGGAAAGCTTTACCGCGCGGTTTGATATCGCGGCGCTGGACAGCGCAACGCTGGTAAAATACGGCTGTCAGTACGCATATACACAGGAGTATTCGATTGACGAGCTCGGCAGGCTCGCCCTGCATACCAGAATCGAGGATATGCAGACCAGTTCGCATGCCGTTACGGTGGGGGAAGTGCGTGACATCGTGGATGAGGCGATTGCTCATGCAAACCGTAAGACGATCGGACACTTTATAGATATTGTGCTTCGGAGACGCTACGATGAAGATGACATGATTATTTTGCGGGAAAAAGACTTTATCTGAGCGTTTCAAATATATCCAAACAGGGGGTTATTATGGCAAAGGCAAAGACAGCGAAAGCAGTAAAAGCGGCGAAAGTGCCGGAAACGGTATACATTTCGGAGGCCGACCAGTATCTGTTTGCTCAGGGGACGCATTACGATATTTATAAAAAGCTGGGCGCACATCAATCTGTAGAAGACGGGAAGAAAGGAATGAGCTTTGCCGTCTGGGCACCGCACGCAGCCAGCGTTTTTGTGATTGGAACGTTTAACAGCTGGAATGAGACTGCAAACCAGATGGAAAAGCTGGGACCCGGCGGAATTTATAAGACGTTTATTCCAGACGTTGGTCTGGGAGAGCTTTACAAATTTCTGATTATCACGCCGGACGGCAGAAAGCTGTACAAGGCAGACCCGTTTGCAAACCAGGGGGAGGTACGTCCGGGAACTGCTTCTGTTACGACAGATATTACCAATTTTAAATGGTCGGACAGCAAGTGGATTGAAGAAAGAAGCGCGCAGGATCCGGAAAAAGCGCCGGTTGCAATTTATGAGTGTCACATCGGTTCCTGGATGAAGCATCCGGAAACGGAGGATGGATTTTATAATTACAGAGAATTTGCGGATCGTATCGTAGAATATCTGAAAAAACTGAAATATACCCACATCGAGCTGATGGGAATCGCAGAGCATCCGTTTGACGGCTCCTGGGGCTATCAGGTAACCGGCTATTATGCACCGACCTCCCGTTATGGAACACCGGAGGATTTTGCATATCTGGTCAATAAGCTGCACCGCAATAAGATCGGTGTCATTTTGGACTGGGTACCTGCCCATTTTCCAAAGGACGCCCACGGTCTGGCAGATTTTGACGGCGAGGCACTGTTTGAATATCCCGATCCCAGAATGGGCGAGCATCCTGAGTGGGGAACAAAAGTATTCAACTATGCCAAGAACGAGGTTAAGGGCTTCCTGATCACAAATGCCCTGTATTGGATTAAGGAATTCCATGTAGATGGTTTGCGAGTGGATGCGGTTGCCTCTATGCTGTATCTGGATTATGGCAGAAAAGATGGAGAATGGGTGCAGAACCGTTACGGCGGTAATAAAAACCTGGATGCGATCGAATTTTTCAAGCATTTCAATTCCGTGATCCGTGGAACTTATCCGGGTATCATGACGATCGCAGAAGAGTCTACGGCGTGGCCAAACGTGACCGGAAAAATCGGCAGTGACAGCCTTGGATTTACGTTTAAGTGGAATATGGGCTGGATGCACGATTTCTGTGAATATATGAAGCTGGATCCTTATTTTAGGAAGAATGATCATCATGCGCTGACCTTTGCGATGTCTTATAACGATGCGGAGGACTATATTTTACCTCTGTCTCACGATGAGGTCGTACATCTGAAATGCTCGATGGTCAACAAAATGCCCGGCTACAAGGTGGACAAGTACGCAAACCTGCGCGTCGGCTATACTTATATGCTCGGACATTCCGGCAAAAAGCTTCTGTTCATGGGACAGGAGTTCGGACAGGAGCGCGAATGGAGTGAGGCCCGTGAGCTGGACTGGTTCCTGCTGCAAAATGAGCTGAATCAAGGACTTCAGGATTACGTGGCAGAGCTTTTAAAGCTTTATCGAAAATATCCCTGTATGTATGAGATCGACAACAGCTGGGACGGTTTTGAGTGGATCAATGCGGATGATGCAGATCGCAGCACTTACAGCTTTATTCGTAAAACCAGTGGAGAAAAGACAAAGAGACTGCTTTTTGTATTGAATATGACGCCGGTAGAGCGTAAGGATTACTGCGTTGGGGTACCGGAAAAGAAGAAATATAAGCTGGTATTAAACAGCGCGGAAAAACGCTTTGGCGGCAGCGGAGAAGAACTGAAAACCGATTATACAGCAACTGCAGAGCCCAGCGACTACAAGCCGTACCGGATCACCTTTGACCTGCCTGCATATGGCGCACTGGTATTTGCATTCTGAGAAATGTGTTGTGCGGGTATTCTGATGCCGCAACCAATAGAATACACGCATTGCAGATATTGTCAGAGAGAAAAAAGGACCAAGGGTTCCAAGGGGAATCCAAGGTCCTTTTTTACAGAAAGCGCATCGAAAAAGAGGCCCCTTTGTTTGCTCCTGTTTTCCACTTTTGTATCGTGTGAAAAATGCGGTCAGGAAGGATCTTATGCGCCAAATTACACGTCTCCTGCAGAGACTTTATCAAGTCCGTTCCACTGATTGAGGAGATAACGGTAACGTTTCATGGCGGCATTGAGCTGAAAAATGTAGCAGTCGATCAGATCGGGATCGGTCGCGTATTCGAACCCGGCATAGGCATTGTCCAGCTCCCATTTGGCGAGCTGCAGATTGTTTCTCAAGGCTTCTTCGGGCGTTTTTGAGGCAAGCTCAGCGGACGGTCTGCCGCCGATGCGAAAAGAAACTTTCATGTGTGTTCCTCCCGGACAGATAAAGTGGTAACGTTCGAAATCCCCGGTATTTTGACAGCTTTGGCAGGGGAGTTTGTTACAGTATAGAGAAAAACTGGAAGAAATATACATCCGGACAATGAATATCCGGGCAGGGAGAAAAAATATCTGCGGTTGTTTCCATCGTATGATACGAATATCTGCGTGACAGGCAGGAATATATATAGATCAACGAAGTCCGGGCGGGAGGGCTTATGAAAAAGGGAGCGGAGCTTGCGCTGAATTTTATGCTGCGGCTGGTTTTTGGAATGATCGCCATTTTTCTGATAAACGGATATCTGCAGGAAAAAGGACTGGATGCGTGCGTCGGAATCAATGCGCTGAGTGCGTTGACGTCTGGATTTCTCGGACTACCGGGTGTTGCATTGTTGTACGGCGTGCGGGTGTATTTGATGGGGTAAAAATACATAAAGATTGCATACCAGGTTTGTCAAAACGTCACAAGTAACATTTAAGGTACTATCTTGCGCTGGACAGTACAGAAAATCCGGTCTATACTTTGTCTTACCATCAGGCGGGATCAATGCAGAGGCATCTGATCCCGGTCCATACCGCTGATTAGCGGTTCTTATATTTTCTGAATTCTGTATTCTGTTATTTAGGAAATTACCAGGAGGAATACGAACAATTGAATAGACGGACATTGGCGATTTGCGATCCGGAGCAGGCGTATGCATGCAGGCTGATGGATGCGCTGAGCAGACGGGAGGATTTTCCGTTTGAGGTGTTGGCTTTTACGGGAGCAGAGCGTTTACAGGATTCTCTCGCCCGAAAGCCGGTACAGATTTTGCTGATCGCGCAGGGGCTTTTTCGGGAAGAGATGAAGGACTGGGTACGGCATGTCATTTTGCTGCAGGAGGAAGAAAACAGCCCGGTACAGGAGCTTCCGTGCGTGAGCAAGTACAGCAGTGTGCTCCGGATTGCCAAAAAAGTCACGGAGACGGCGATGCAAACAGAAAAATTGCCATTTTTGCAGACGGTAGGGAAGGCTTGCGTGTACGGATTTTATACGCCGGTAGGACGCAGCCTGCAGACAACGCTTGCGCTGACGATGGGACAGCTTCTGGCGGCAAATAAGAGGGTGCTGTATCTGAATTTTGAATGCTGTGCAGGGCTGACCGAGATGCTTGGAAAACAGGCGGATAACACAGAGTTTGCAAGTTTGCTGTACTATTTGCAGGAGTCTAAGGAGCAGTTTTTAGGCAGACTGTATCAGGCAGCGGAGTGCATCAACGGAATGGATTTCATTCTTCCGGCGTCATGCGGGTACGATCTGTACGGAATCGCCAGAGAGGAATGGCGGCGTCTGCTGGATTTATTGGATGACGGGCAATATGACGTCATTCTATTGGATCTGTCGGATGGGGTGCAGGGATTATTTGATGTCCTGCGGCGTTGTACGAGGATTTACACGATCGTACGGGAGGACGGCTTTGCCGCCGCGAAGCTTGCTCAGTATCGGGAGACGCTGGAACGGACGGATTATTCGGACGTCTGGGAGCGCTCGAAAAAGTTAAAATTGCCATTTTTCTGCCAATTGCCCAAGGACATCGGAAATCTGTCGTCCGGGGAGTTGGCGGAATATACGAAGAAAGTGTTGGATGCAGATGAGCAGGGCGGTGTATGAACAGTTCCGCGTGCAGGTGAAGCAGGAAATTCTGCAGAAGCTGGACTGCGGACTGGATTTTTCGGACGGGCAGGTACGACGGCTGATAGATGAAAGGCTCTGCAGAAGCGACTGTATCGGCAGGCTGGACGTGGCAGAGCGAAGAAAACTCGGCAGAGAGCTGTTTGCGGCGATTCGGGGTTTCGATGTGCTACAGGAGCTTCTGGAGGACAAGCGGATTACGGAGATTATGGTCAATGGGCCGGATCGGATTTTTATCGAAAAGGACGGCAGGCTTACGCAGTGGCAGGGACGGTTTGAAAGTCCTGCACGACTGTTGGATGTGATTCAGCAGATCGCGGCGGGCTGCAACCGGGTTGTCAATGAGGCGTCTCCGATTCTGGATGCAAGGCTTTCCGATGGCTCACGGGTAAACGTCGTGCTTTCTCCGGTTGCGTTAAACGGTCCTGCGATGACAATCCGGCGGTTTCCGGAAGAGGGAATGACGCTGGAAAGGCTGGTGGCGCTTGGGTCGATTACAGAAGAATGCAAAAGCTTTCTCGAACTGTTGGTAAAGTGCCGGTACAACATTTTTATCAGCGGGGGTACGGGGAGCGGAAAGACGACGTTTTTAAATGCGCTGTCGCAGGCAATTCCGCCGGAGGAACGAATCGTGACGATCGAGGACAGCGCGGAGCTGCAGTTAAAATATGCGCAAAATTTGGTTTCTCTCGAAACCAGAAACGCCAACATGGAGGGATGCAGAACGATTTCCGTGCGTGATCTGATCCGCAGCAGTTTAAGAATGCGGCCGGATCGGATTATCGTCGGGGAAGTTCGCGGTGCAGAGATCTGTGAGCTGCTGACCGCCTACAATTCCGGGCACGCCGGGAGTATGTCGACCGGGCACGGAAACACAGCGCGGGACATGCTGCTTCGGATGGAGACAATGCTCCTGATGGGAATGGACATTCCATTGTCTGCCATACGAAGACAGATCGCATCGGGAATTGATATTTTAGTGCATCTTGGAAGGATGCGGGACAAAACCAGAAAGGTACTGGAAATCGCAGAAATTACAGGATTTTCGGAAGGGGAGATTACGACCAGGACGCTGTATGCCTTTGAAGAGGACGAAAACAGTACGCGGGAAAAGGTCAGCGGCAAACTGGAAAAGAAAGGAGAACTTTGTCATGTGGAAAAGCTGGAAGCGGCGGGCTTTGGCTGAGAATAAAACAGACTATTCCAAATACCGGTTTTCCTGGCAGGAATATTTGCTCTGCTTTTTCAAAGCATTTTTTGCAACAGGCGCTTTTACAGGGATGTTCTACCGGTCATGGCTTGGAATGCTGGCGTTTCCGGCAGTATGGAAGGTTTTATACGGACGCGACAAAAAGAACAGAATTCAAAAAAGAAAGGAAAGACTCTCTCTGCAATTTAAGGATACCATCCTGATGGTGACGGCAGGTATCCAGGCAGGGAGCTCCATAGAAAATGCGTTCCTGGATGTGGAACGCGAAATCGGCGTCCTTTACGGACAAAATAGCGAGATGGGACAGGAGCTTGCACTGATTCGCAAGGGACTGACAAACCGGGTGGCGCTGGAGCAGATGCTTCTGGATTTTGGCAGGCGCAGCGGCATCGAAGAAATCCGGGATTTTACAGAGGTGTTTGCAACAGCGCGGCATCTGGGCGGCAACTTAAAGGAGATGATTCAGAGAACGGCAGACCTGACGGGACAGCGGATGGAAACGCAGCGGGATATTGCGACGATGCTGGCATCGAGAAAATATGAGCAGAAGGTGATGATGCTGATTCCGTTTTTACTCTACGGCTATATGCAGGTGTCGTCGAAGGGATTCTTTGACGGACTGTATCATAACCCGGCAGGAATCGCGATTATGACGGTCTGCCTCGGGCTGTATCTGGCGTCGTGCGTGCTGGCGGAGAAGATTATGGATATTCGGGCGTGATAGAGGACATGTGGAAACAGAAAAAAGGAAAAAAGGTTGGACTGTTTC
>OLVY01002303.1_pt1 | contig 10671 bp, 8 predicted proteins | sample 1674261 | NCBI WGS metagenome assembly OLVY01 (sample SAMEA103958155, study PRJEB25191) | human gut metagenome | biome: human-associated habitat [ENVO:00009003]; feature: intestine environment [ENVO:2100002]; material: feces | place: Germany | collected 2013/2015
GCCGCTGATGGCGGCAAACTTTACCCGGTCGTCCAGCGCCGCCAGCCACAGCGTCTGCATCCCGCCGCCGGAAAACCCCACGGCCCCCAGACGGTCTGTGTTGAAGCGCCGGTCCTCTTCCAGCCAGTCGATGAGTCTTGCCAGGTCCCAGGTCAGCATCCCCAGTACCGGGATGCCCAGAGGCTCTCCCATGTGTGCCAGCCGGTAGCAGTCGCCCTTCAGTCCTTCCGGCAGCCGCCGGGTGTCCTCCGGGTCCTCCCGCCGCTCTCCAAAGCCCCGGCAGTCCGGACACACCGTCACACAGCCCTGTTTTGCCAGCTGCAGACCGTAATCGTAATGGTAATGATCGATCTTTTCGGTAATGGGCGGGTAGTCCCGCACACCGGCGACCGAGTACTTTCCGGCACCGTTGTGCCCCGGAGGGCAAAGGATCACCGGGGTGTCCTTTCCAGCGCCGACAGGCGCCAGAAGGAACAGGGTCATCCAGACCTCCGGTTCCACCTGGATCCTCCAGTGCTCCCGGCGGATACCCTCCTCTGTGAAGACGGTCTCCATTCGGCGAGCATCTTGTATACCACGTTCCATTTTACATGTTCCCAACAGGGAATGCAAAAGGCTTCGGGTATCTTCCCGCCATTGCCGGAATTCCTCCGGGGTTCTGCCCCGGAAAGCGTCCTGCCGGGCGTAGCGGTCGTACTTGCGCAGCATGGAGGCAAGGGAACCGTAGAACCTCTCCTGGGCAGGCAGCTGCTCCGGCTCAGTCATCGTTGATGTCCTCGCCGATGTTCTGGGCAGCAGCAGGAGCCTTTGCAGACTTCTTTGCCTTCAGGTGGTCAGAGACATAGGGCCACACCACGCACAGCACGGCGATGATGAGCAGGATGAAGGAGACCGGGCGGGTAAAGAAGGGTGCGTAGCTGCCGTGGGCGTAGCTGATGCCCTGACGGAAGTAGCGCTCAAGCTTGCTGGACAGGATGAAGGCCAGAACTAGCGGGCTGGTAGGCAGACCGGCCACACTCATGAACAGAGCCAGCAGGCAGAGAGCCAGCATGACGTAGATGTTGAACATGGTGTTGGAGATGCCGTAGCCGCCGATGAAGCTGATGACCAAAATAACAGTATACAGATAATGATAGGGGATCTTCAAGATATACGGAAACCAGCGCTTGGTGATGATCTGGATGAGGTAGGTGACGATGGCGGAGACCATGACGCAGGCGAAGATGAGCATGGCCAGATCGGGCTGCTCAGTCATAAACAGAGGGCCAGCCTGCAGGCCGTGGATGGTCAGGCCTGCGATGAGCATTGCGGTGATGCCGTCACCGGGGATGCCCAGAGCCATCATGGGGATGAGGGCACCGCCCAGAGAAGCGTTGTTTGCGGTTTCAGAAGCCCACACACCGGCGGGGTTGCCCTTACCGAAGGTCTCAGGCTCCTTGCTGATGCCCTTGGCATAGCCATAGGCGACCATGTTGGAGATGCCGGAGCCCATGCCGGGCAAGAAGCCGATCCACAGACCGGAAGCGAATGCAAAGATAATGGTCTTGATGTTTTCGATGATGTCCTTGAAGCCGATGCCAAGCCCCTTCATGTTCTTGACGTCCACATCGGGCATCTTTGCCTCGCCCTTGGCGTTGTCACGGATGATCTGGCACATGGCGAACATACCCAGCATCTGTGCAACGGTGCTGATGCCGGAGGTGAGGTACACATTGCCAAAGGTGAAGCGGGTAGCGCCGTTGATGGGGTCCATGCCGATGCAGCCCATGAGCAGACCGATGCCGGCGGACATGATGCCCTTGAAGATGTTGCCCTTGGACAGGGAGGCAATAAGGGTAATGGCGCAGAAGCACAGGGAGAAGTATTCCCAGGGTCCCAGATGCAGAGCCGCCTCTGCGATCACCGGGGACAGCACGGTGGCGATCGCCACAGAGCACACGGTGCCGATGAAGGAAGCGGTCATGCCGATGCCCAGCGCCTTGCTTGCCTGTCCCTTTTGGGTCATGGGATAGCCGTCAAAGCAGGTGGCAATGGCAGAGGAAGAACCGGGGATGCCGATGAGCACCGCCGAGATAAAGGTACCGGACACGCCGCCGATCCAGATGGCAAGCAGCATGACAAAGGAAGTCTCGGTGGAAAGACCAAAGGTGATGGGTAGCAGCAGAGCGATGCCCAGAGTAGCGGACAAACCGGGGATTGCACCAAAGACGATGCCCAGCGCGACCATGGCAAAGATCAGCAGCAGGTTCAGCGGCTTCATGCAGACCAGTAAAGCAGAAAGATATGCAGCCATTTATTTTCCCTCCTTAGCCGCCGAACAGAACGCCGGCGGGCAGTTTGATCTGGAACGCAAAGACGAACATTGCGTAGAGCACAGCCGTGACGACCACCGAGATGATGACGGTGGACACGGGCTTAACTTCGCTGTTGCCCTTCAAATCATAGATAAAGGCGGCGGTTGCAAACGGGGTGGTGATCACAAATCCCAGATAGGTCATAGCCACGGCGTAGATCACCAGCATCAAAAAGCTCTTGGTGACCTTGATCACGCCGCCCTTGGGGAAATAGGGCTTTTCGGCAATCTCGCGCTCCTTGTAGCCCTTGACGATGAGGGCAATGGAGCTGATGCCGATCAGGAAGATAGCCACATACGGCAGCAGCCGGGGACCCGGCTCCAGCAGATTGGCCGGCTGGCGGACCTGCTGGGTCATGATGAAGAAGAAAATACAGGTAAGCAAGCCAACGATGCCTGTTACCATATCGTGTCTCATTTTCATGGAAGTACCTCTCGCTTTTCTCAAAAACAGCCCGGAGAGGAGAAGCTCCGGGCTGTCTATTTAGGAGGATCTACACTTTTCAGAGAAAGACTTCTGTGCAGATAAAAAGTGCAGTCGATGGCAGAATTTTGGGTTAGCCCTGAACGTACATACCGAGGTTCTTTGCGATGTTGACGAGTTCATCGTACTCTTTCTGATGCAGCTCCTCGGACTCCTCAAGGTCGTGCCAGCCGGGGATGTGGCCGATGCCTGCGATGCCATCATGGACAGTGGGGTCGTTGACAACCTCTTCCATGGCTGCGTTCATCTGCTTGACCATGGTCTCGTCCATGCCGGCAGGTCCCATCAGGTAGTGGTAGACCAGCATGTAGCAGTCCTTGAAACCCTGCTCCTGCAGAGTCTTGTAGTTTTCAGGCAGCTCAGCGGGGTACTGGTCGATGGTGATGCCGTCGCCCGCCACGGTGCCGATGACCTTCAGCTTGCCGGCCTTGGAATACTCCTGAGCGTTGCCCAGACCCACGACACCGATGTCGATGAATCCACCGGCCAGATTGGTCAGACGGTCAGACTCGGAAGCACATTCAACCTTGTTCAGCTCGATGCCCAGAACACTGCACAGCTTGCCGAACAGGAAGGTGTTTGCACCTGCAGCCGGCATACCGGCGTTCAGCTCATTGGGATGAGACTTTGCGTAATCGACGAAGCCCTGAAAGTCATCGTAAGGTGCGTTTGCAGGAACAGCCAGTGTAGAGAAGCCGTTGTCCTGCAGGCAGGCGATCAAGGTGAAGTCGGTCATGGGGTTTACGGTAGCGTTGCCGGTGATGTACTGGATGTTCAGTGAAGAGGTAGCCAGCGTCAGGGTGGTGCCGTCCGGCTTTGCGTTGGCGACGGTCTGGTGGCCGACGGTGTTTGAGTCGTAGTTGGTGACGGTGGTCTTCAGGCCGTAGATACGGTTCAGACCCTCGCTGTAGTAACGGATGGCCAAGTCAGAGCCGCCGCCTGCCTTGCCGGGAACCGCCAGCGTGATGGTCTCATTCTTTGGGAAGCCGATGCCGTCAGCGGCTGCGGATGCAGCAGCGCTGGCGGAGGAAGCGGAGCTGGAGCTGGAGCTGGAGCCGCCGCAGGCGGACAGGGCAAGGGCTGCAGCAGCAACGGCGCTGCCCTTGAGCATGGATCTTCTGGTGATCTTCTTCATTGTTAGTCTCCTTCTTTTCCGGTGATCATTCTGCGTTGGTTGAGGTGTTACCCTCTCTGTGCTTTTATTGTACAACCTGCCGCTTCACTTTACGATACACAAGAATTCCGCTTTTTCATAACGATTTGTTCACAGCAGCTTGCAATTCCTTTTGTGGTCCTTTATACTTATTATGGAAAAACTTTTCCATATTCCCCAGCACTTTGCAGATTTCTGGCTAAAATCCGACTTTTTACCATTTTGTAACAAAAGGGAACTGCTATGAACACCCGTCAGTATTATTACCTTTCCACCATTGCAAATTATGGCAATCTGAGCCATGCGGCGCAGGCGCTCCACGTCTCCCCCTCGGCGCTGAGCAAGTTTCTGGCAGAGTGCGAGCGCACCTTTGGCTTTGCTTTGTTCCTGCGGTACAACCGCCGCCTGTACCCAACCGCCGTGGGACGGTATGTGGTAGAATGCGCCCAGAAGATCCTTGACGAGCAGAACCGTATGCTGCTGACCATGAAAGAGGTCACCGGCGGCAACCGCAAGGCGATCCGTCTTGCCACCGCCCCCAACCGGGGTGCCATCATCTTCAGCAGGATCTACAACCAGTTCTCCCGCCGGTACCCGGATATCTCCCTGAGCCTCGCCGAGCTATATGCCGCCGAGCAGCCGGGAGCCATCGCCCGGGGACTGGTGGACCTGGCACTGGGCGCCGGTGCCACCAGCAGCGAGATCACCGACATCCCCATTGCCCACGAAGAACTGCTGGTGTCCCTGCCTGCCTCCCACCCACTGGCAAAGCAGGAGACCATCCATCTGGCAGACCTGCGGGACACTCCCTTTGTATTGCAGGGTCCCCGCCACAGCATCCGGCTCATTGCAGAGCAGCTTTTCCAGCAGGCGGGGTTCCAGCCCGTAGTCGCCTTTGAGTCCAACGACGTTATCCTGCTGGACTCCATGATGCATCAGGCAGTGGGAGTGGGGCTGGTAAGCAACGCTCACGTATTTCCCTGCAGCGAACTTGCCTACCGTCCGCTGAATCCTCCTGTGCACCAGACCCTGCACCTGCGTTTCCCGCTGGGGCACACCCTTACGGAGCCGGAGCGGTACCTGGCAGGTCTGCTGATCACCGAACGCCTCCGCGATCCCCGGTACAAGCCCACCGACGACCCGCTGGTGGACCAGCTGCTGCAAGAAGTGCTCTCACCCTCTCAGCTGGCAGACACCGGCAGCCTGCCCCGGGAGGCAGTGGGCACCGCCCTGCAGACCATGCAGGAGGTGAACCTTGACAGCCGGGTGATGGAGTATTTGATTTCTATCGTGGAGGAGCAGAGTCTTTCCCGGGCGGCAGAGCGGCATTTTTTGGCGCAGTCCGCCCTTTCCCGCCACCTGCGTGCCGTGGAGGAGATGGTGCGCACTCCCCTGTTCACCCGGGAGCACAACCGGCTGCGTCCCACCAGTGCCGGAACCATCTTTGTAAACAACGCCCGGAACATCCTCCACATCGAAAACGAGATGTTTGCCCACACCAAGTCCTACCGGCAGGGACGCGGCGGTAAACTGTATATCAGCTGTGACCCCCTGTTTGCCAAGGCGCTGCGGGACCACGCCCTGCCTGCATTCTGCGCCCGGCACCCGGATATCCAGCTGACCATCCGTGAGGAGAATCGGGAGCAGACCTTGGAATCCCTTATGAACTCCTCCACGGATCTGGGCATCTTTCTTTCCTCCCAGCCCCGGCAGGACCTGCTGCACTGTCAGGTACTGACCCTTACGGAGATGGTCTACTGCTTTGCCCCCTGCCGCTGCCCGGAGGGATGGCAGCCCGGGGATCTGTTCCCCGGGGGGCTGGACCCCCGCCCCCAGCTAATGGCATCGGCAGGCTCAACCCTCCGGACCCTGCAAGACGCCCTGCTGCCCCAGATGTTCGGGCAGCTGCCCCCCGCTGCTTGTGAGGCGGATACCTCCATCCTGCGGCAGCTAGCAAATATTGGCGTTGCCGATTCCCTGCTGCCTCTGAACCTTATGGAGCGCCGCCACCATTCCCGGTGCGCTGCGTTGGACCCGCCCCAGCCTTTGTATCTGCTGCTGGCACACCATGTAGGACGCACCCTGCCCCCGGTGACCGACGAGCTGATAGAACTGATCCGCACCTCCCTTACCGATGTGCTGGCGCTTCCATAAATCAGTCGGTGCACCGTCTTTTGCAAAACGAAACATCCGCAGCAATGGTCTTCCCGGTCTGAATGTCGGCAAGCCTGCTGAGGAAGTCCAAAAACCGGGAGAATTCGCCCCCGGCACCGTCCTGTGATATGCTACCCCCAGAGTAGACAGAGTAAAAAACAAAACTCTAAATACTCTGGGGGTAGCATGTCAATCTGTGTGGGGGTGCTGTTGCTATTGAAGGTCTGAAAGCAAATTCGACCGTTCAAAGTCGCTGTTTTTTTATTTTCCCGATCAATTTATCTTATCTATCCGGACATAGCAGTTACACGCCCGGTTCAGAAATTCATAATCGTGCGTGACGACAAACAGAATATTCATATCGGGTCTGAGTTTTCTCGGTGGTGCCCTTTTCCTCCGCAAAAAATCGTTCTACATTTTTCTGTGCCCGAACCAGTTCTTGCATCTCGTTCCGTGCCTTGCGGTAGTTTGGGTAAGCGGCTTTCTTCTTGGTCAGCAGTTCTGCAAACTCCGCATCCAACTCCTTGACCCTCGGCAATTTTTGCAGCCCGGCTTCGTCAAAGGCAGCTTTCGCCGCCTTGTGCAGAGTGATCTCCTCCCGGTGCGCTTCCAGAAATGCTTTGCTGTACCCGGCTTTCCGGTACTCCACATAGGCCGCCCGCGTCTTGGCATAATTTACGATCTGTTTCTGCAGCTCCCCGTTGGCGGCCATCTGCGATTCCAGTTCCTTGATCTGTACTGACAACGCATTAAAGCTGGCGGTGACGGCATCTGATTTTTCCTGCAAATCCTCATAACTCATATCGCCATGCTCTTTGAGATAGATTACCGCCTGGGAAAGCTGCTTTAAGTTGAACACCTTCGCCCAGCGTTCATACCCCGGCCCTTTGCCGGAACGGACCGCCGCCTCAATGTCCACCAGCAGTCCGACTTTGGAAACTGGCTTTTGGGGAGAGATACGGCGCGGTTTCACCGTCCGGATGCCGGCGATCCGTTCTCTGATGGCCTGCTCGGTATAGTCGCCCTTTAGCGTATCACACCGGGTATATCTATCCTCCGATGACAAGCGAAAACGGAGGTACTTTCGCTCCCGGTTGACTTCAATCCCAGCCGCCTCCAGCTTCTTCAAAAGTTCTTCAAAGTCCTTCGGCTTTTCCGCAAGGATGGTGTCGATGATTCCGCACAGGCGGTCACGGTTGCTCTCCTTTGGAGGATAGAGAACACGCTTCTGCCGCTCCCGGTAGGGCTTCTTTTCAATGACGGACAACTGGTGCTCTAAGCAAATCAGGTCACTCAACCGCTGCACTGCCAACGCTGAAAAGAAAAAATCCCGGAACTTTTTGGTGCCATCCAGTGCCGTAGAGTTGAAGATCACATGGTTGTGGATGTGCTGCCGGTCCGTGTGCGTTGCCACCACAAAGGCGTGCTTGCCCTTGGTAAAACGCATGGCCAGTTCGTAGCCTACTTTGTTAGCCTCCTCTGCGGTGATTTCCCCCGGACGGAAGGACTGCCGTATCTGATAAGCGATCACATCACTTTTCTGCCTTCGTCCGTTCACAAGGTCGTACTGCCGTTTGGTGAGCATAAATTCTTCATCTGCTGTCAGGGCGCTACACGCATAGCTGCTGACAAACTGCCCCTGCTCAGTCTTGTCCGGGTTTTCGATATAATCCGTGCGATTTTTCAGGCAGGCCGCAACGGTCATGCCCTTGTTTTTGTGCAGCGCAATCAACCGTGTTGCTGCCAGCGTAATCCCCCCTTACAAAAAGGAAATGCCGCCCGGAGGCGACATCTGAATCATTCTTCTAGTTTTTTGCAGTCTGCTGCCCCTGCAAGATACATCGCCTTGTATCGGGCACATTCCAACTCGTTGCAGATCTCATCTAAGGCGAGATATTGATTCCACGCTTCTTTGCTGATAACGCTCTGCAAGGCTTCCTCAGCTGCTCTTTTGGCTTTTTTCAGCCGCAGATACTCTTCATCCTCACCCAGCATCTCAGAAAAAATCGTGCTGTTGTGTTCAAAATAACAATCCTCTATCCTCTGTTTGCTCATAGCATCCCTCACAGTTCTGCAAGCCACTCACTGAAACGCCCGATGCCCTCGGTGATGGCAGTTGCACCGAAAAAGAGGATGAAGCAGATGAACTCGGCCACCAGCAGGATAAAGAACTGATTCCAAGTCTGACGGTAAGCAGTGTAGATGCCGCAGCCGAAGATGTAGAGCATCAGCGGAGCAACTACATAGCTGGACAGGGTTAGCAGCCACCTTGCCATCAGAGCTAGAAACGCCACAAAGAGAGAAATCGGGAAAAGAACAATTTTCTTCAGCATAGACATCATATCAAGCACTTCCTTTCTGTTCGCCCTTATTATAAAGGTATCGACTACTACGTTGCAAGGATGTCAAGCATTATATGTACACCCGCAGTCCTCCAACTGCGGGAATTTTTATAGCTCTGCCAGCTTGGAAAGAATTTGCTTGCCAATGTCAATCAGTTCATCCAGACGCTGCCGCAGATCTTCCATATCGGCGGCGTAGACCTTGCCGCACTCGTTGGCACGCTTGGCGTACTGGTTCAGATTGTTGCTGCACATCTGCAAGAGATATGCCATGCGTTGCAGTTCTTTCAAGTCGAGGTGCAGGCAATAGCCGTCCAGTGCCATCTTGCGGATATAGGCACTCAGGCTTCGGATGCCCATACTGAGCATCTTTTCATAAATACGGTTCTTTTCTGTTTTGCTCAAGCGCAGGATGATGGTTTCATCCCGCTTTTCTTTCATCGTGCATCACCATCCTTATCATAATAGCTGCGGAACGGTTTGACAGGCTCCGGCTGATTGGTCTTTTCCCCCAGTGCAGCCAGCACAGACGGACGAGTTGCAGGTGTTTCGGTTTCCTCGGTTTCTTCGGGAACATCCTGCGAGGAACTGCGGTCACGGTCGATGTTCAGCAAGGCGTTCAATTCAGCAAGGCGGGCAGACTTTTCGGCCAGTTCTTCCTCCTGTGCAAAGGGCTTTGCCACTTCGACCTCTGCGGCCTGCTTCTGCTGTTCAAGGTTTTGCAGAGCATTTTCGGCATCTGCAATACGGTCAGCGAAATTGTCGATGGCATTGTCCAGACGAGTGATATTGCCGCGCGCATCATCGCCCAGCGACACCGGGTAACTCAACTCTGCCCGGAGTACGGCCTGATGCTCATTTTTGAAGCTGTCGAATCGAATGTTCAGTTCAAAGCCACGGTAGGTGCCCAGCAGCATCATATCAGCATTGGGCATCTCCTGCCGAGCCAGCAGCAGCCGTTCGCCTGCAGCCTTTTTGTCATCGTACACCATGCCCTTGATGGTCATGCCGCAGAAGTTTTCTTTGTCCTGCGGGTGTGCTGCTGCAATCTGTGAATCCTGTTGTAAAGCAGCAATGCGGGTTTTCTGTTTCTGGATCTCCTCCGGGAAAGTTTTGAGCAGCTTATCCTCCAGACGATATTTCTGATTCTGGAAGTCTCCGCGCAGCACCTTCAATTTTGCTACCTGCACGTCCAAGTCCATCTTTTCCCGGATGCGAGGGTCGCCTGCACACAGAGCCTTGATTTCTGCGTAAGATAAAGCCTGTTCGTCAATATCATCGCAAGATCGCATAGGCGATTTGCTCGTCATGATCTGCGAGATAAACTTCTGTTTATTCTCAAGGGTCTGATAGAGGTAGGCGTCAAATGTCGATTCCGTGACGTAGTTATAGACGTAAACTTGTTTGTTTTGGTTGCCTTGGCGGATGATTCTGCCGTTGCGCTGGGTCATATCAGACGGACGCCAGCCTACATCCAGATGATGCACCGCTACGAGCAGCGTCTGGACGTTGGTCCCTGCCCCCATTTTGGCAGTGCTGCCCAGCAGCACACGCACCTGTCCGCTGCGTACCTTGGAGAAAAGTTCTGCTTTCTTGTTCTCCGTATCTGCGTTGTGGATGAACTCGATCTCCTGTTCGGGCACACCGGCGTTGAGCAGCTTGGTGCGAATATCATCATAGACGTTGAACGAACCGTCCCCCTTGGGAGTAGACATATCGCAGAAAATCAACTGGGTCAGCTTCTGCTCCTTGGTGTCGTTCCAGATGCGCAGGACGTTGTTGACGCAGGCATTTAACTTGCTGTTGGGGTCATCGGGCAGAGCGGAATTCATCAACCGCTGGTCAAGACCGATTTTGCGGCCATCCGACGTGATTTTCAACATATTATCCACAGAAGGGTCAACAGAACCGCTGTGGACTTCGGCTGCACGTTCGCTCAACGCCTGCACCATGTCCTGCTGGATTTCCGAAGGCTTGACCACTACGGTTTCAAATTTAGCTTGGGGCACTGGCAGGTTCAACTGGTCGCTGGTCTTGATATCCGCCGCTTCTTTGAACATTGCCATCAGTTCAGGCAAGTTGAAAAACTTCGCAAAACGAGTGCGCGCACGGTATCCGGTGCCTTCTGGGGCAAGTTCGATGGCAGTAGTAGTTTCACCAAAAGTAGAAGCCCACGCATCAAAAT
>OLVY01002305.1_pt1 | contig 10664 bp, 10 predicted proteins | sample 1674261 | NCBI WGS metagenome assembly OLVY01 (sample SAMEA103958155, study PRJEB25191) | human gut metagenome | biome: human-associated habitat [ENVO:00009003]; feature: intestine environment [ENVO:2100002]; material: feces | place: Germany | collected 2013/2015
GAGCATTCTCTCCGCTTTTGTGGCATATTTTACAAAGATAATACCACACTTAAAATGATTTTTAAATATTTCGTTTGAAAATTCTGACGAATCAAGCGCCAAACTTCGGGGCAAGGTTTTGTGCAAGTTGCACGGCAGTGCCAAAGTTTATTGTAAAATCCACAGCGATACGCTATAATAAAAGGCAGAATAAAGGCACAAGGAGCATACCAAAATGAAACGCACGGATTACATCAACTGGGATGAATATTTCATGGGCATTGCGCTGCTCACGGCCATGCGCTCCAAGGACCCCAACAGTCAGGTGGGCGCGTGCATCGTCAGCTCGGAAAACAAAATTCTGTCCTTGGGCTACAACGGTATGCCCATTGGCTGCAGCGACGACGAGATGCCCTGGGAGCGGGAGGGCGCACCGCTGGACACCAAGTATATGTACGTGTGCCACGCCGAGCTGAACGCCATCCTCAACAGCGCCCACAATAACCTGAAAGGTGCGCGGGTGTACGTGACGCTGTTCCCCTGCAACGAGTGCACCAAGGCCATCATCCAGTCGGGCATTGCCGAGGTGGTGTACTACGGCGACAAGTACCACGACAGCGATTCCAGCGTGGCGGCGCGGTTCATGTTCAAAAAAGCCGGCGTGAAGCTGACTGCCTATCAGTCCACCGGACGGAAGGCCGAGCTGGAGCTGTAAGCTTCCTCTTGACCTTCCCGATGCAACGTACTATAATAGAATCATAGCTTGAATAAATATTCAAGAATGCTTGCATAGAGAGGGAAATATACAATGAGCCTGAAGAACCGCAGCTTTTTGAAGCTATTGGACTACACCCCTGCCGAGATCGAAGAACTGCTGGACCTTGCCGCAGACCTGAAGGCAAAAAAGAAGGCCGGCATCCGCCACAATGACCAGCTGGCAGGCAAGAACATCGCCCTGATCTTTGAAAAGACCTCCACCCGCACCCGCTGCAGCTTCGAGGTCGCTGCCCACGATCTGGGCATGGAAGTGACCTACCTTGACCCGTCCGGCAGCCAGATCGGCAAGAAGGAGTCCATCGCCGACACTGCCCGTGTGCTGGGCCGCATGTTCGACGGCATCGAGTACCGCGGCTATGGCCAGCAGATCGTGGAAGACCTTGCCCACTACGCCGGTGTGCCGGTGTGGAACGGCCTGACCAACGAGTTCCATCCCACCCAGATCCTGGCCGACTTCCTCACCATCCGGGAGCACTTTGGCCATCTGAAGGGCATCAACTTCGTTTACTTCGGCGATGCCCGCTACAACATGGGCAACAGCCTGATGGTGGGCTGCGCCAAGATGGGCCTGAACTTCACCGCCTGTGCACCCAAGAAGTACCAGCCGGACGCTGCCCTCGTGGCCGAGTGCCAGAAGATCGCTGCCGAGACCGGTGCCACCCTCACCTTTGAGGAGGACCCCGCCAAGGCCGCCAAGGGTGCCGACGTGCTGTACACCGATGTGTGGGTGTCCATGGGTGAGCCGGTGGAGGTGTGGGCTGAGCGCATCAACGACCTTGCCGCCTACCAGATCAACCAGCAGCTGATGGACATTGCGGGCCCGCACGCTGTGTTCATGCACTGCCTGCCCGCCTTCCACGACCACAAGACCACCGTGGGCAAGGAGATGGGCGAGCGCTTTGGCCGCGATGCCATGGAAGTGACCGATGAAGTGTTTGAAGGCCCCCAGAGCATCGTGTTCGACGAAGCCGAGAACCGGATGCACACCATCAAGGCCGTGATGGCTGCGACCCTTGGCTATGTAAAATAACGGATCACAAATAAAAAAGGGAGGCTGCGTTTGCAGTCTCCCTTTTGCTTTGCCTGTTAGGCTTCCTTCAGCTTCAGCACGCCAGCCTGTACCAGACGCTTGCGCAGCAGTGCACCCACGATGCAGCTCACCACGATCTTGGCGAGGTCCAGCGCAATGAACGGGTACACGCACACCGAAAGCGCATAGCCCAGATCGCACTGCATCTGGAACACGAACCATGCGGTGCCCAGCACGTAGCAGGCGGCATCGCCCAGCACAAGGCCGATGCCGGCGATCACCGGCTGGCCCTTGCTCTTTTCGATGAACAGACCGCCGATGAAGGCCAGCAGCAGGTAGCCCACCAGATAGCCGCCGGTGGGGCCTGCCAGCTTGGCAATGCCCGCGCCGTAGCCGGAGAACACCGGCACGCCCACAAGGCCGATGAGCAGGTACACCGCCACGCTCAGCGTGCCGAACTTGGGCCCCAGCAGCCATGCGGTCAGGCAGATGACAAAGTTTGACAGCGAAATGGGAATGGCCCCGATGGGCACGCTCAGCGGGCCGAGCACGCACAGCGCGGCGGCCATCAGCGCAGTGACAGCCATCTGATAGGTGGTCAGTTTTTTGTTTTTCATAGAATAGAATTCCCCTCTGTTAAAAATTTACAAGGCATCTGTGCCCGAGTATAGCGCAGCGGGAGACAGATGGTCAACAATAAAGTTTCGAGGGGGTTTACAATAAAAACTCCCGGCACACTGACCGGGGGACAAAACACATTGTGTCGAGTCGGGAAATGTGATATACTGTCAATAAGGCGCTGATTGCAAAGTTGGTGGTCATGCTTTCTGTCCCGTTATCGCTGATTCTTCTTATCTAGTTTTCTACTTAGGATGAAGCAGAGGTTCCGGGAGGAAACTTTTTTGCAAGTGCCCTGCCCGGAGCCTTGAAGGCGAAGGGAGGGATGTCGGATGACTCTTTTGGAGACTCTCGCATTGCTCACGTTCATTCTCACACTGTTGAGCCTGATCGTGGATGTGATCCGCCTGACCATTGAGGTCGTGGCAAAGTTTTCCCAGAAGAAAGACGATGATAACAAAAAAGATTGACCGCCCTGCTTCCAAACTGTGCGGTCAATCTTTTTGACAAGCGGGATGGAAAGCTGACCCTTGCAGTCAGCGCCCCTTCTGTATTTATTATACCGCATCAGCGTTATTTGTCAAGGAGGTTCCCTATGGGTGGAGGACACGTATCGCGCCCCGATTTCGGGATGCCGCAGCCGGACCCGGCCTACCCACTGACCGAGTTCTACCTGCTTTTGCAGCACGCACTGGACAAAGCGGGCCGCTTTGCGCTGCCTGCGCTGTATGCCCGCGTGCAGGCACCGGCCCGGCACATCTATCTGGACGAGGCGCGGGAATATTTGAGCCTTTCGCCTACCGGGCGGGAGGGGGATATCCGCCTGCTGGCCGAGGGCAGTCTGCAGCTGCTGTACAGCACCCTGCACGTCCAGCCGGACGGCACGCCTGCAGCCCTGCTGCTCACCGAGGAGTGCACCCGCGCCACGGTGGCGGTGCAGCTGCTGCCGCCCTTTGTGTGGGAGGACCCGCTGCCGCCGCTGCCGGACACCCCTGCGGCGCTGACGCTGCAGCTGACCATGCAGGATGTGATGCAGGCCGATACCGACCCGGCAGCGCTGGGCAGAAAGCTGGCTGGCACAGCGGCGAACAAGCGCTGGCTGCACCATCCGAAGGCCGAGACCTTCCTTGCAGAACGGGTGGCCCTGCTGCAGAGAGTATATAAAAGGTGATTTTCATAAATTTTTCCAGCAATGCAATCTTCGGGGGCGTTCAGCCGTGTATAGGGTGAATGTCCCCCGTGGAACACGAATTCCACCAGCCCTGTACAGGCGGTAAAGGAGAGCTTGAAACTATGGGACAGCTGACCAGAAACGAAGTATTTACGCTGGCAGTGCAGAAATACAGCGATGCTGTTTACCGCGCTGCCATACACAACAGCCGATGCACAGCCGATGCCGAGGACGTGGTGCAGGATGTCTACGAGAAGCTCCTGCATTATAATGGTACGTTTGAGAGTGAGGAGCACCTCAAGGCGTGGCTGCTGCGGGTGGCCATCAACCGCTGCCGGGACCTGACCCGCGCAGCCCATCAGAAGGACACCGAGCTGGACGAGAACCTGCCCGCGCCCGATGCGTTTGAGGACGGCAGTGTGCTGGACGCAGTGCGCGCCCTGCCGGAAAACTACCGCAATGCCATCTATCTGCATTACTACGAGGGGTACACGGCGGCGGAAATCGGCCGGATGATGGGCGCACCGTCCAACACGGTGCTGAGCTGGCTGCGGCGTGCCCGGGCGCAGTTACATACGATGCTGAAGGAGGAGATCGAAGATGAGGTGGTATGAGTACAAGATGGAGACGGACGACCTCTACGCCCCGGACGATCTGAAGGCAAAGCTGCTGGCCATGACCGACCAGTTGACCGAAGAAGAAAAGGCCCAGCCCATGATGAAAACCGCCGCACCGGTACCGGCTCAGTCCGCCCCGGTGCAGCCGAAGAAGAAACTGATCCGCTTCCCCGCAAAGCGGGTGGGCGCACTGGCGGCCTGCCTTGCTGTGTGTGTGGTAGGCTATGGTGCTTTTGCCACCGGACAAATCGGCCTTGGCGCAAAGAGCAGCAGCCCGGCGGTCTATTATTCTGCGGACAGCACTGCGGCGGCGATGGCGGCAGGCGGCGCGGACCGCGCCGCTGTGGACAGCCCCATGGCAGCCGATTACAGTCTGAACACCATGGCGCTGGAAAGCGGCGCAGACAACGGCACCGCTGTTTATTCGGAGGACGACGCGGCAGCAGCGGCCCACAGCACCGACCACGCAAAGATCATCTACACTGCGAACCTGAGCCTGGAAAGCAAGGACTACGACGCAGCCCGCGCTGCGCTGGATGCTGCCCTTGCTGAAGCGGGCGGCTATCTGGAATCCAGCAGTGAATACTCGGATGCCGGTGACAGCCGCAGTGTCAGCCTGACCTACCGGGTGCCGCAGCAGAACTACGAGAACTTTCTTGCCGCCGTGGCCGAAGCAGGCAACGTGACCTACAAAAACCAGCAGGCCGACGACGTGACCGCCCAGTACATGGACGTGGAGACCCGGCTTGAGAATCTCAAGAACCAGCGAACCCGCCTGCAGCAGCTGCAGCAGCAGGCCGACAACCTCTCCGACCTGCTTGAGATCAAGTCCAGCCTGACGGATGTGCAGAGCCAGATCGAGAGCTGGCAGAGCCAGATGGACTGGTACAACGATCAGGTGGAAGAGTGCACCGTGTACGTGAGCCTGAGCGAGGTGAGCACCTACTCGCCGCCCAGCGAGGGCTTCGGCAGCCGCTTTGTCAGCGCCCTTTCCGCTGGCTGGCAGAACTTTGTGGGTGGCCTGCAGCAGGTCATCGTTGCCCTTGCCGGTGCATGGCCGGTGGTGGTGATCGCAGCCGCCGCCTGCGCAGGGTTCGTGGTTTGGAAAAAGAAGAAAAAATAAATCAAAAAAATACTTGACATCCGCCCGCCCTTGTGGTATTATACTTGAGCAGTCAGCGAGAACCGCTGAGAGCACAAAGTAAATATCGCGGGGTGGAGCAGTCTGGTAGCTCGTCGGGCTCATAACCCGAAGGTCGTTGGTTCAAATCCGGCCCCCGCAACCACCAAGCGTTCTGAGATCTCTCAGAACGCTTTTTTGTTGTCTGGATCCGATACGAAGAAGGGGCTGCTGCACATCGTTTTAGCCGAAAGTGCAGCAGCCCCTCTTACTGTATCAAAAATTTACACCCACTCGCCGTTGAAATGGTAGCTGCCCACAAGGCCCGCCAGATTGAAGGTCTTGCTGGGGCTGCGCGCGTTCAATGATGGCGGCAAAATTGTACTGCGCAGCGGTGCTTTTTCTATATTTACCATTTACAATCTGCCGTCCTCCACGGCACGGGCGTGCTCGGCGAGAGCAAGGGTCTTTAGTGTCTGGATCTCGGGCCGGGTGTCGCCCCGGCGGGTGAACAGGCAGGTGGGCATGCCCTACATCACCCACGGCTTCCTGCGGGCGGACAGCCGCAACAGCATGGGCTTCATTCTGCTGTACGGCAAAAAGAACGTCTCCCGCTGCGGCTTCCGTCACTCGGTGCTGGAGGCCACACGCCGCCCGGTGTGCCATGTCATCCTGCAGCGCTGCGCGGGCAGGGATATGCTGGACGATGCCGCTGCCGAGGCCCAGCTGGCCGAGGCGGATGAACTGTTGACGGCTGTGCTTTTTGTTCCGACGGGTGGAAAGTTCTTCCGCTTTCTTGTGATCGTGAAGGTTTTTGCCGGATTTTGTTTACGCACCCGGAAAAAGATGGTATGATAAACTAGGTATAATCGGGTGATATGGTAGCCGGAACGTCCTGCTGCGTGAGCGTCCTCAGGGGAGAAAATCGATGAAAAAATATCTCAAAGCGGTCGTGTCCGGGCTGTGCGCCGCGGCGCTGGCCCTTGGCTGCGTGAGCGGCAGCAGCGCCCGCAAGGTGCTGGAATACGGCCTGAGTGACCTTGCCGCTGCGGACCGCGAGACCGTGGAGCAGCGCATCGCCGAGGGTCAGAGCGCTGCGGACGCAGAAGCCGAGTTCCTGACCAACGATCACTTTGAGGCATGGTATCAGGATATCTGCGGTCAGCTCAAACAGTACGAGGACTGAGCCGACGGAACACGCTGAGGAAGAGAGGGGATGGCGATGCTGCGCAGACAGAAGGATACGGATGCCGCCCGGCGCAAAAAAACAGGCAGGCCTATCTTCCGCACCATTTTTAACGCCATGATGCTGGTGATGCTGGTGGAGGTGGTGCTGCTGGCAGTCAGCATTGCCATTACCAATGTGGACGGCAGGCTGAACCAGAACGCCAAGGACATGCTCAACATGCAGGTGCGCAACCGCGTCAGCTACGTGCAGGACCTGATGCAGGATGCACAGAACCTGACCGATCTGTCGGAGCACATCAACAATACCGTTCTTGCCATGCAGGAAGAAGGCCAGCTCGATCTGGCCGAACTGAACACGAGCCGTGAGAAGAGCGACGCACTGCTCACGGCCATTGCGCCGGAGTTGGTGAACACCCTGCGAGCAAAACCGGTCAGTGGCATCTTTGTGGTACTGAACACCGTGAATCTGCACAACCTTGATGTGGGCTGCGGCCTGCCCGGCATCTACCTGCGGGATCTGGACCCGGATGCCCGCCCTTCGGAGGACAACGCCGATCTGATGATCGAGCGCGGCAGCTCGGCGGTGGTCAAAAAGCTGGGCATCACCACCGATAAAAGCTGGCAGCCCACCTTGCGCTACTACGGCCTGAAGGGCAACGGCTTTTCCAAGACTCCCTTCCAGACCGCGTGGGAGGACGGCGCAAGGCTGAACGCCGAGGATTACGGCCGCTGGACCACCAGTGCCTATAAGATAGGCAACGACAGCCGCACCGCCATTGCCTACTCCCAGCCGCTGATCCTGCCGGACGGCACGATCTACGGTGTGGTGGGTGTGGAGCTGCTTACCAGCTACCTGCAGACAAAGCTGCCTTACAGTGAACTGCAGGACGGCAATACCGGCACCTACTTCTTAGTCTCCACCACTGCTGATGAGGAAGATACCTCCTTTATCGTCAGCAAGGCGGTCACTTCCAGCGAGGATATGATCACTTCGGAAGCACCGGCCGGCATGATGAACTGCGAACTCCGGGCGGACGAGTGCTGGCTGACGCTACGGAATAAAGACTATTATGCCGTGGCCCTGCCCATTACCCTGTACAGCCGCAACGCGCCATTTTCCAATGAGCGCTGGCTGCTGATCGGCACCGTGAACAGCAAGGTGCTGTTTGCCTTTGCAGACAATGTGCGCAACGTGATCGCCATTGCCATTGTGTTTACGCTGGTGCTGGGCGCGCTGGGCAGTCTGGTCATTGCCCGCAATCTGGCCCATCCGGTGGAGCTGCTGTATCACGAAGTGGTGGACGGGCAGGAGAAAAAGCAGTTCCCGCAGCTGTCCCATACCAACATCCGGGAGCTGGACCGTCTGGCCGATGCACTGACCAGCTTGAACAGCGAGCTGCTGAACAACTCCACAAAGTTTTTGCGCATCATGGACATGGCCAGTGTGGAGCTGGGCGGCTATGAGCTGAGGTTCGACACTGGCAGTGTGTATGTTACCGATAACTTTTTTGCGTTGCTGGGTGCCCCCCAGCCCAAGGATCACTTCCTGAGTGTGCGCCGCTTTGAGGAAAAGCTGAGCAACATCCAGCTTTCCCATCCCTGCACCACCACGGCAGAGGGGGACAAGATGCTCACCATCCGCAAGGAGGGCGAGACCCGCTACATCATGCTGCGCGTCACCAACGACCAGACCACGCAGGTGGGGCTGGCTGAGGACGTTACCGCCACCACGCTGGAGCGCATGCGTATTGAGCACGAACGCGATTACGATATCCTGACCGGCCTGTATAACCGTCAGGCCTTCCACCGCGTGAGCGAAGAGCTGTTCCGCGATCCGCACCAGCTGGGCGTTGCAGCTCTGCTGATGATGGATCTGGACAACCTCAAGCACATCAACGATACCTACGGCCACGACTGGGGCGACCAGTACATCCACCGCACTGGCCGCTGCCTTGCGGAGAACACACCCAACGGCACTGTGGTGTCCCGCCTTTCCGGCGATGAGTTCGTGCTGCTGTTCTACGGCTATTCCAGTCAGGATCAGATCCGTGAGAAGATCCGCACCCTGAGCAGCGCCATGAAGAAGAGCGTTGCCATCCTGCCCAGCGGCAATGAGCTGCGTATCAGCATTTCCGGCGGTGTGGCGTGGTACCCGGCCAACGGCACCGATATGGACATCCTGAAAAAGTATGCCGACTTTGCCCTCTATCAGGTAAAGCGCACCAACAAGGGACATCTGGAAGAGTTCAGCATGGAGATCTACCAGCAGGAAGCACAGGCCGCACAGCTGAGACGCGACTTCCAGCAGCTGCTTACCGAGGAGCGGGTGTACTATGTGTTCCAGCCCGTCTTCTCGGCCCGCACCGGCAAGGCGATGGCATACGAAGCCCTGATGCGCTCCGATATGGAAGCGCTGCGCTCGCCCGCTACCATCATGAAGCTGGCGCGGGAGCAGGGCGCACTGTGCGAGATCGAGCGGCTGACCTTCTTCAAATCGCTGGAGAACTTCGACCACCTGCGCAGCGAGGGCCTTGTGCGCAGGGACACGATGCTGTTCATCAACTCCATTGCAAGCGTCTGCCTGCCCAGAGAGGACAGCGAGTATATGGAAAGCCGCTGGCATGAGCTGTGCCGCCAGATGGTCATTGAGATCACCGAGGAAGAGGAGATTAACCACGAAGCACTGGAGGCCAAGCGCCATGTGCCGGGCTTCTCCGGCATGTTCGCGCTGGACGATTACGGCAGCGGCTTTGCCAACGAGAACAGCCTGCTGGAGCTTTCGCCCCGGTTCATCAAGGTGGATATCGCCATCATCCGCGGCATCGATACCGACCCGGACAAGCAGCAGATCGTGCAGAACATCGTGGCCTATGCCCACCCGCGCAACATGCAGATCATTGCCGAGGGCGTGGAGACCGCCGCCGAGCTGCGCAAGGTCATCGAGCTGGGCGCGGATGCGCTGCAGGGCTACTTCCTTGCAAAACCTGCCGCCGTACCGGCCAAAATGGCACCTGCCGCCCGCAAGGTCATTGCCGAGTACAGCTCTGCATCCGACAGCGGCTGAATACGAACATAAAAAGTCCCGCAGAAATGCGGGGCTTTTTGCATCTGCCACTGGCGTATTACAGTTTGCTGCGGTATACTGGAACCGGGCAAACAACAGCACAGGAGGTGCTTTTTTATTATGGTACAGGTAGACCTTATCACCGGCTTTCTGGGCGCAGGCAAAACCACCTTTCTGCGTCGGTATGTCCGGTATCTGGTGGCACAGGGCCACAATGTCTGCATTCTGGAAAACGACTTCGGCGCAGTGAACGTGGATGCCATGCTGGTGCAGGACCTTCTTGGCCCGAACTGCGACCTTGAGACCATCAGCGGCGGATGCGACTGCGACACCCACCAGCGCCGGATGCGCACCAAGCTCATTGCCATGGCCATGCGCGGGTTCGACCGGGTGGTGGTGGAACCCAGCGGCATCTTTGATGTGGACGAGTTTTTTGATGTGCTGCGGGACGACCCGCTGGACCGCTGGTATCACATCGGCAATGTGATCGCCATAGTGGATGCCATGCTGCCGGAAACGCTTTCGCCGCAGGCTGAGTACGTGCTGGCGTCCGAGACGGCCAACGCGGGCCGGGTGCTGGTCAGCCGTACCCAGCTGGCCGGGCAACAGCAGACCGCTGCCGCCGTGGCCCACCTGACCCGTGCGCTGGAGGGCTGCAAGTGCTCCCGCCGCTTTGCGCCGGAAGAGATCATCACCAAGGACTGGGCACGGCTTACCGATGCCGACCTTGCCGCCATTGCGGCCTGCGGCTGCAGGCAGGCCAGCTGCGAAAAGCTGCATTTTGACGAGCACGAAGCCTTCAGCTCTCTGTGCTTTCTGGAGCAGCACCTGACGCTGCAGCAGCTGCAGGCCGCTGCCGACCACCTGTTTGCGGATGCCGCCTGCGGCCATGTGCTGCGGGTGAAGGGATTTGCACCGGACCCGCAGGGCACCACCGGCTGGCTGGAGCTGAACGCCACCGCTGCCGGCAGAACACTGGAACCCATCCCGCAGGGGCAGGATGTGCTCATCGTCATTGGCGAAGGACTAGACAGGGCAAGAATCGAAACGCAGCTTCACCGCTGAGCTTTCAACGAACGTTGTAAAACTGGTGCAAAAAA
>OLVY01002306.1_pt1 | contig 10664 bp, 4 predicted proteins | sample 1674261 | NCBI WGS metagenome assembly OLVY01 (sample SAMEA103958155, study PRJEB25191) | human gut metagenome | biome: human-associated habitat [ENVO:00009003]; feature: intestine environment [ENVO:2100002]; material: feces | place: Germany | collected 2013/2015
CAAAAACGTGGGAAGGTATCAAGGGTAATGCCACGGAGGCCATGACCGCCCTCGGTAAGGATATCGATAAACACCACAAAGGTATCAATAAGAATTGGTTTGATGGCTGGGAAAACTCTAAGAAATTCCTATCAAAAAAATGGGATGAAATCGGAGCATTAACGCAAGAGAAATTTGGTGTTAATATTACCAAACTGATTACCGATGCATTGACCAATATCGCTAAGTTCTTCAAAGATACGTGGGATAACGTTAAAAAAGGTTTCGGCGAAATGTGGGACGGTATGAAGAAACTCGCCGGTGACGGTATTAATGCTGTTATTGCCTTGCCGAACGCTGGTATCGATGGTATCAACAAACTGATTTCTGATTTTGGTGGTAGCAAAGAAGCTATTTCTAAAATCCCGAAAGTTAAGTTTGCCGGTGGTACTGGTATGTTTAGTTCATACCGAAACCCAATCACCAAACCTACATTAGCTACGCTTAATGATGGTTACGATAGCCCAGAAACCAACAACCAAGAAATGGTCATTCTGCCTAATGGTAAGTCATTCTTGCCACAAGGTCGAAACGTTGAATACCTCTTGCCAGCTGGTTCGGAAGTTATCAATGCTAGCGAATTAGCAATGCTCATGGGTGTCGAACGTGGAGCGTTTGCGAAAGGTACTGGTTTCTGGTCTAAAATCTGGGATACGGCTACTAACGTGGCTGGCTCAGTCTGGGACACAATGAAAAACGGTGTCGATAAATTCATGAAAATGATTGAATTTGTCGGAGATGTGGTAAAAGACCCAGTTGGATCATTGGCTAAGAAATTCAGTCCTAATGCTGATAAGTTAGCTGGTATGTTTAATCCGCTTGGTAATGCCCTTTACAAAAAACCAGTTGAAGAAGCTAAGAACTGGTGGAAAGAGCTTTGGTCTATGGCCAATGCCTCAATGGATGAAGGCACAGTGGCAATGGGTGCTAAAGGCGATGACTATCGCTTTAAGGACAAAGCTAAAGACGCTGGTGCTGACCCGTGGGGTTACTTCTATCGTGAGTGTGTATCATTCGTTGCCAGCCGTTTGGCAAACCTTGGCGTTAAGCCTAGCTTGTTTAGTCACCTCGGAAATGGTAACCAGTGGATATCTGCCAGTGTACCACACTTAAGCAGACCAAAACCGGGAACAGTAGCCGTCTACACTGGCGGACCAGTTTCAAGCAACCACGTTGACTTTGTAACGGCAGTACATGGCGATACTTACGACGGGGAAGAATACAACTATGGCGGTAATGGTCAGTATCACCAATACGCTGGCCGTCATATTTCAAACGCTGCTACCTTCCTTGATTTCGGTGTCCGAGACAGTGGAAGTAGTGGTGGTGATGATAGTAAACCACTTAAGGACCGAAACAGTCCGCTTCAATCGTTGATTAAACGACAAGTTGGTGGCATGTTCGAATGGATTAAGAAAACCCTTGGTCCATTGCTTTCCCCTCCGGGTGGTGGTGAGGACGGCCCACAAGGAACTGGTGTTTCTCGTTGGCGTGAATCGGTTGTTAGAGCATTGAAGGCAAACGGTATCGAACCAAACGACTTCCGTGTTTCTAAAATCTTGGCCACTATCCAACGTGAATCGGGTGGTGACCCTAACGTACAAAACAACTGGGATAGTAACGCAAGAGCTGGTACACCGTCAATTGGTTTGATGCAAACCATTGGCCCAACATTCAACGCATACAAGCACCCAGGACATGATAATATCCGTAACGGATATGACAACTTGCTTGCTGCAATCAACTACATCAAACACCGTTACGGGACAACAGACGCAGCCTTTACCCGCGTTGCCGCTTATGGCTACGCTAACGGTGGTCTAGTCCACAAGAACGGTGTTTATGAATTAGCTGAAGGTGACATGCCAGAGTATGTCATTCCAACAGATATTGCCAAACGTGGCAGAGCGTGGCAATTACTTACTGAAGCAGTGGCACGTTTTGCGGGCGATACCCCACAAGGCAACCACGATAACACATCAGATCATGAGCGTGTTTCTGTTCTAGAAAGCAAGTTAGATGTCATGATTGACTTGCTTGGTCAATTGGTAACTAATGGCTCTAACCCGATTGAAGTTAGAAACATCATTGATGGTAGAAGTGTGTCAAACGGGTTAGCACCCTTTATGACAAAAGCAACAAACGATTACGAACGCAGGCAGGCGTTGTTAGGAGGTAGCATTATTTGATAGGAATGTCAGTAACTTATGACGGTAAGAACTTAACCGAATTATTCAATGAGGGACAAGGGCGTATCGTTCCTGTGGATGTCACTAAGAATGTGGCAGCTAACTTCAATAACAACTATCAAGACCAAGGGCGTAGACGCTACGGCCAGCAATTCCTATATAGCACCTTGTCCGTCAAGCAAATTCAAGTATCGTTTACCCTAGTCGGAAACTACGACTACTTTAATACTATCGCTGAAACGCTAGGCGGGTATCTGAACGTAGATAAGCCTAAACCATTGATTTTCGGTGATGAACCTAACAAGGTTTGGGAGGCTATCCCGTCTGGTCAAGCATCGCTTGCGGTCGATAAGAACACCGCACCGATTACCGCAACAGTAACGGTTACATTTGATGTCCCTAAAAGCTACGGTGAAAACAAGGCACAAGCTCTAGTAAGTAGCGATGGTGAAACCAAGTATGGGAGCATTAAGAAAGTCTCTACTGGTCACTACAAGGCTACATTGAAAAACTTTGGTACGGCTGAAACCTATCCAGATATTAAGCTGAAATTCAATTCAGATAATGGCTGGGTTGGGATTGTGAAGTCTTCCAGCGAAAGCTACGAGATTGGCAATCCTAACGAAGCTGATACACGTACAGTTAAGCAATCTGAAATTCTGTTCGACTATGTTTCAAATAACTGGATTACCAACGGCTTTGCAGTTGGTGTTAAAAATCAAGGGCGTTTCAACGACAACTTGCAAAGTTTGAATGGAACGCTTGCGATTGATAACGCATGGGGTAGGCCACACATCGCCTTGACTAACCGAGGTAGTGGCTCAACTTCCTTGCGTGGTAGCTCGATTACATGGGAGATTCCAGCGGATAGCAATCGAGAGAAAGGCTCGCTATATGAGTATATGTGGTGGAGACAGATTTTTTGGTTAGGTGCATCTAACGAGTGCGGATACATCAAAATATCTGTAACGGATGCAAACGGTGTGTTCCTCTACGGCGTGGAAACCCTTAAGCATGTCAACGGGCTAGGGTGTGAGTATCGTTTTCTTGCCAGCGATGGCAATGGTAGTTATCGCACACTAGACAGAAAATCATTTTGGGGAACACATATTCAGACACAAAACCCATTCAACGAACCGCAAGGGTGGGCAGATATGCAACGCTTTGATGACGAAGTACAGTTTTATTATCAAGGCGGGTATCCTAAGTTTAAGATTCCAGAGATCAAAGGGAAGAAATCAGCTAAAATCAACATTGGTTTCTTTGGTATCGGCGATGCACCGCTTGTAACTCACATGTATCTGGATAGTTTCGTTTATCGAAAAGACTACGTAAACAAAGAAGAAGATATCCCTAACCGTTTCCGTAAGGGCTCTATCCTTGAAATCGACATGGCTAAAGGTAAAACACTAGTTGATAACTTGCCAGCATCTAACGAGCTAACTTACTTATCCGAGCCGTTCAGTATTGGCACTGGTGAAACAGAAATTGACATCTACACATCGAGTTGGACAAGGACTGACCCGACTATTGAAATCACATGGAAGGAGCGTTTCATTTAATGCAAATTTGGATTCATGACAAGAACATGCGTAAGGTTTGTGCTTTGAACAACAACGTTCCGGGCATGCTGCCATATTCAAACAGTCAATGGCATCCTTACCTTGAATACTCAACCAGCACGTTCGATTTCACAATTCCTAAGATTGTAAATGGGAAGTTACATGATGATGTGGCTTACATCAATGATCAGATGTATGTGTCGTTTTACTACGATAACACCTACCACGTTTTCTATGTTTCGCAGTTAGTTGAAAACGATACATCGTTTCAAGTGACGTGTAACAATACTAACTTGGAATTGGCACAAGAGCAGTCAGTAGCTCTTAAAAGTAACGGGGCGCAAAATATTGCGTGGTACTTAGAACACCTTGAAATTCTAGGGTTTACCAATCTTGAAATTGGCGTTAACGAGGTATCTGATAAAACAAGAACGCTTGAGTTTGAGCCACAAGACACAAAACTGGCACAATTACACAGTCTCATGTCTAAATTTGATGCAGAATTTGCCTTTCGTACCGAATTAAATCGAGATGGTACGATTAAGCGTTTTACTATCGATATCTACCAGATTCCAGACGAAACTCACCACGGAATCGGCAAGGCTCGTGGGGATGTGGTGCTACATTATCAGAATGAACTCAAAGGCGTTCAAGTAACGAGTGACAAAACCCAGCTATTTAATGCTGGGGTGTTCACTGGTGCGGATGGTGTTAACCTTGAAAGCGTCGAGTTTGAAGAGAAGAATGAGTTAGGGCAAGTAGAGTTCTACTCAAGGCGTGGCAGTAGCTATGTGTTTGCCCCATTGTCTAGGGAACGCTACCCATCTACCATGAATCCAGATAACGCTGATAACTGGACACGCAAGGACTTCCAAACTGAATACAAGGATGTTAACTCTTTGAAAGGTTATGCCTTGCGTACCATCAAACAGTACGCTTATCCACTCATGACCTACACGGTTGATGTTCATTCTAGCTTCATGGAGAGCTACAAGGATGTCAATTTAGGCGACACTGTTAAAATTATCAATAATAATTTTAGGGGTGGTCTAGCCCTCGAAGCTCGTGTTACTGAAATGGTGGTTAGCTTTGACATGCCGTTGAATAACTCGGTTGTGTTTTCGAATTACCGTAAAATTGTCAACAAACCATCCAACGATTTGCAACAGCGTATTGATGAAATCGCAGCAAGGGCCTTGCCGTATCGTGTCGAGATCACAACCACCAATGGTACAGTGTTTAAAAACGGTGTTGGTCGCTCGACTGTTCGACCAATCTTGAAACAAGGCGATAAAACTGTTAATGCAACGTGGCGTTTCGTAATTGACGGTGTCATAAAATACGTGGGTATGACCTACGACATGGTAGCGTCACAGATTACCCAACCGACAGCGTTGACGGTTTCCGCATGGGTAGATAACAAAGAAGTAGCTTCAGAAGAAGTTACTTTTTTAAACGTCTCAGACGGTAGAAATGGTACTCCCGGACCAAAAGGAGACAAAGGCGACCAAGGCCCAAAAGGTGATAGAGGTAATGACGGTTTACCCGGAAAAAACGGGGTAGGCTTAAAAACTACCACTATCACTTACGGCATGAGCGATAGTGATACTGTGATGCCTACTAGCTGGACTTCCAACCCACCTATTTTGGTCAAAGGTAAATACCTTTGGACTAAGACACAGTGGATGTATACCGACCTATCTAGCGAAACCGGATATCAGAAAACCTATATCCCACAGAATGGCTCTAAAGGTGACGATGGCCTTCCGGGGAAGGACGGCGTGGGGCTAGTGAATACTACCTTGCGTTATGCGAAATCTACGGACGGTGTTAATAAGCCGCCTGGGGTTGTGGTAGCTAATTTCCCTAACGAGATTAAGCCTAATCGGTCAATTATCGATAACAATATCACCACTGATTTAAAAGTCCGATTGGAACAAGGTAAGACCTATATCTTATCTGCCGAAACCAATGGAGCGTTTACCAATCAGCACAATTCCAACGAACAAAGCGATAATGCTACGATTTGGCTTGTCAATCCAAGTTTTAGTACGTGGGCAGTGATTTCTGACAGTAACACGGCTAACGGTACGAGGTACACGCATAACCGACCAACTGGTGAATACAATATCCGTGTCAATGGCTATAAGGCCGATAATTCGACATGGGTTAAAAACATCGTATTTGAGGATGGGACATGGTCGCCAGACATCCCAACAGTCAACCCCGGTGAATATCTCTGGACTAGAACGATATGGTTCTATTCAGACGGAACGAACGAACAAGGTTTTTCCGTTGCAAAAATGGGAGAACAAGGACCAAAAGGAGACCGTGGGAGTGATGGTATTCCCGGTAAAAATGGTATTGGCATTAGAAACACCAGTGTTCTATACGGATTATCTGTATCTGAAACCGTGCCACCTACGGCATGGTATCAAAACCCACCAGCATTAGTTAAGGGGCAATGGTTTTGGACCAAAACAGTCTGGACATATACCGACAACACCACTGAAACGGGATATCAGAAAACCTACGTTGCAAGAGACGGCAACGATGGTAACAACGGTATCGCTGGTAAGGATGGTGTCGGTATTCGTAGCACAACCATTACTTATGCACAAGGAACGTCCGGAACGGTAGCACCAACGACTGGTTGGACTAGTCAAGTACCTAACGTGCCAGCGGGGCAATTCCTCTGGACGAAGACCGTTTGGAGTTATACGGATAACACAAATGAAACCGGCTATTCAGTTTCTAAAATCGGTGAACAAGGCCCGAAAGGAAACGATGGGGCTAAAGGTGATAAGGGTGACCGTGGTCCACAAGGTTTGCAAGGCCCAAAAGGTGACCAAGGTATCCCCGGTGTTAAGGGTGCTGACGGTAAAACACAGTATACCCATATAGCCTATGCTGACACCGTTTCTGGTGGTGGTTTTAGTCAAACGGATACTGATAAGGCTTTTATCGGAATGTACCAAGATTTCAACGCTACAGATAGCCGTAATCCGCAAGATTACCGTTGGTCCAAGTGGAAAGGCAGCGATGGACGGGATGGCATTCCCGGTAAGGCTGGTACAGACGGGCGAACCCCTTACGTTCACTTTGCCTATGCGGATAGTGCCGATGGTCGCACTGGTTTCAGCCTGACACAAGACGGCAACAAGCGTTATCTAGGTGTGTGTACTAACTTCGATAGAACAGATAGCACCAACCCAGCTGATTACTCATGGAATGACATGACTGGAAGTGTTTCAGTTGGTGGTGAAAACCTTATCACTAACTCGGCGTTTCCAGAGAATCTTGATAATTGGGGTTTTTGGGAAGCACCATCCACCAACGCTAACCTTTCCGTTTCTAGTCATGGATTTTACTACAACGGTGCTAAATCGCTATTCTTGCTAAGGGCATCATCGTTACTCCCAGCTTCAACGCTACGTTTTCCAGTCAAACGGAACACTGACTATTCGTTCAATATTCAGACGTTTGCCACTGGGAACATCAAGGGCGTAGACATCTATTTCCTTGGTCGTAAATCAAATGAAACGAATAAAACATTCTCTAAGGTCGTTAATTTCAAATCACATAACGGTTCACCGTCTACTGGTGGAATAGTCAAATGGCACTTTACTTTTAATTCCAGTGAGTGTGATGAGGGCTTTATCCGTATCGATAATAAAGGCACGACTAACGGCAGTAACTCATTGCTATTCTTCACCGAGCTGGATTGCTATGAGGGTACGACTGACCGAGCGTGGCAAGCATCTCCGAAAGACCTAGCTAGTCAATTGGATAGCAAGGCTGACAGTGCGTTGACGCAAGACCAAATTAACAAACTGAATGAACTTAACTCAATCGTACAAGCTGAATTGAAAGCTAAAGCTAGCTTGTCAGTGGTCAATCAGTGGGTGAAGGCTTATCAAGATTTCTTGTCAACAAACCAAGAAAACAAGAATAAGACTGAAAAAGCATTAGTTGAAGCTAGTCAGCGGATTGTGAAACTACAAAACGATTTAGGCGAAACCTCGGAGCGTTGGAGTTTCCTTGACAATTACATGCGAGCATCCAACGAGGGCTTGACTATCGGTAAGAATGACGGCTCTAACTCGGTTATGGTTTCAGATAAGCGCATCTCTATGTTTAGTTCGGGTACTGAAGTCATGTATATCGATAAAGGTGTCATCCACATCGAAAATGGTATCTTCTCGAAAGCTATTCAAATTGGGTATTATCGTGAAGAACAAGACTTAATTGACCCAAACCGAAACGTAATTAAATGGGTAGGAGGTAATTATTAATGACCGGAGGGAAAGCGATTCTGCGTGCGTATGAAGCTAGCACGAACATTGATAGGAATACATCTCAAGTGCGTTTACAGCTCTATTGGGAAAACGGAGATACTAAAATTTCTGGTGTTCCTTGGGAAGCGTACATCGATTATGACGGTGGGAAACGTTTATCAAATTCTGGCACATTAACTGTTGAGCCTAATCAAACAGCTATGTTGATTGACCAAGAGGTCACTGTCGCTCACGATGGAGATGGGACACGCACAATTTACTACCGTGGAGAATTTAAGAATAAGAGTAATAACAAGGTGATACCTATTAATAATGCAAGTCTCACCTTGACCACCATCTCCCGTGCTAGTTACGGTGCGGATGTAACAGCTGAAATCGCTAAACCAGTGACCATCAACATTACCAAACGTGAAGCATGGATGCGACACTCTATCTGGGTTCGTGTTGGTGATTGGGGACAGAAAATCGCTGGGGATAATATTGACACTAGCTATACATGGACACCGCCTATCGATATCGCTAATCAGTTTCCGAACTCAACGAGTGGAACGGGAACGATTACTTACATATCATACGCTGACGGGATTGAGAGGGGAAGGGATATCCGAAAAATAACGGTCAGTGTCCCGACCAATCTATTTAAACCCGGTTTCACTGGTTTCAATTTATCGGACACAAACCCGGTGACACAAAACCTCATTCCAAGCCCAACACATTTCGTTAGCACGTTATCTCGTATCAAAGTAGCTTTTGACGGTGCTAGAGGTACAGCAGGGGCATCCATCACTGGTTATTATGCCGAAATCGTTAGCGGAAACACTTCAGCACAAACGAACGGTAGCGTCCTAACTGTACCGACAACGATGACCGACAAACAAATGACCGTTAGGGCTAAAGTCCAAGACAGTCGTGGGTTGTGGTCTGATTGGCGAGAACAATCCATCACAGTGCTGGCATATTTTAACCCAACACTACGTTTCGAAGCTAAACGAACGGGCGAGAAATTAGATACAATCACGCTGAAACGATTCTTGAAAGTCGCAGCATTGTCCGTCAATGGAACGCAAAAAAACACAACCAAGCTGACTTTTAAAACAAGGAAAGTAGGTGCGGATACTTACACGACTGATAGCACGAACGAGTGGCAGAATATTTCTGAATTAAATGGCTCGGATGCTAATCTAAACGGTAAATATCCAGCCGATACCTCGTGGGAAGTGCTGGGGCGTGTTGAAGATAAATTCTCGTACACAGAATTTGTTATCACAGTCTCAACAGACAAGGTAGTGATGAGCTACGAACGTGATGGCGTCGGGATTGGTAAATATCGTGAAATGGGTGCACTAGATGTTAACGGCTTGATTTACTCAGACCGCAAACAGATTCAGCACCACAAACTGACCGAACCGAACGGTGCAGCTATTGATAATAAAGTAGCTAATCTAAACGATTATAGAACCACTGGTTTTTATTCAATTTTAGGTAATTATAAGAACCATCCGGCACAAGGCGAGGGTGCTTATTTGGAAGTTGTGGAAAGTTTATCTGGATATCATCAAACACTAACGACTGTTTCTGGTCGTATGTTTAAACGTACAGTAACCAGCAATTCTAATGGCTCGTGGATTGAATACACACCTAAACCGGAGAAACAAGAGCCGGCGATGGTTAAACGAGAGGTTGATTTAGGATGGGATGTAAAACTTTCCCTAGCCAGAAAAGGCTCGATAGTGACTGCTTCGATAAATAGAAGCGTCTATAAAGTCGGAGTTTACGAAAATGGGAAGATGGAAACAAATTCCATCCCAAATGGTTTTAGACCAGCTATTCCAGTGCATCTCGTAGCTAACAAGAATGTCAGCACCAAACACAGTGATGTTGCTGTTTGGACTTTCTCGCCCAACGGTGAGATTTTTTTAACCAACCAGTCGCAAGAACCGGCGGTATACACCGGCACAGTCACATATCTAACAGAGGATAATTAAGAAAGGAAAAACAATATGTCACTAAAAATTACAAAACAACGCACAATTAATGCAGAATTTAACGTCGAAGAAGAAGGAGCTACAATCCTTGTTAAGCAGACATTTATCAGCGTAGATTCCAATGCAGTCTCTACTGTCCAAGAGAATCTTCTTAACGCTGAACTCTACGCTAAGCACCGTCAAGAAATGCGTACAGACGAACGTGCTCTACGTGACTTGCGTTACAAAGTAGAAGATGAGATTTTGGCTGATACGACTACAGGAGCGTGATAGATGCAGAAACCAGACGGCATCTTTGGCGTCTTTGAAGTCGTCAAAGATTTCTACGAACATGGCATAGACGAACATCTTTGGGTGTTCCTACTTATGTTAGTTATCGTAGCTGACATTATTTTGGGAGTATCCAGAGCATGGGCTTATCATGAATTTTCTAGCCGTAGATTTCGAAAGGGGTTGGTCAGCCACACAGCTATGTTAATTATCGTAGCAGTATCATACCCGTTCATGGTTTACATGAACTTAGGTGGTGCTATGGATGCGTTTATTTTTGCAATGTTATCAGCTTACGGTGCTAGTATCCTTGCTAGTTTG
>OLVY01002308.1_pt1 | contig 10650 bp, 8 predicted proteins | sample 1674261 | NCBI WGS metagenome assembly OLVY01 (sample SAMEA103958155, study PRJEB25191) | human gut metagenome | biome: human-associated habitat [ENVO:00009003]; feature: intestine environment [ENVO:2100002]; material: feces | place: Germany | collected 2013/2015
GAAAGAAATGGGGCTTGCAGCCGAAAAGAAAACCATGTGGAGCGGCAAGCGTACGCAAATACGTTTCCGGAAGCTTTCTGATAGTGAAAAAGCAGAATTGATACGGAAGGATCCCCGCTATGGCCGGATAATCTGCCGGTGCGAAACCATCACTGAGGGAGAAATTATCGCCGCGATTCATTCGCCGATCCCCCCCTGTTCCATCGACGGTGTGAAGCGCCGGACCGGAGCGGGCATGGGGCGGTGTCAAGGCGGTTTCTGCGGCCCCCGCGTGCTGAAGATCCTCGCGGACGAACTTGGGAAAGATCCCATGGAGATCGTGCAGGACGGCAGCGCGACCTGGCTTTTGATGGAAGAAACCAAAGGAGGTAGCGGAAAGTGAAGTATGATCTTGTTGTGATCGGCGGCGGTCCTGCGGGGCTGTCTGCTGCGAATGCCGCCTGGGAGGCAGGCTGCCGCTCCATCTGCATTGTAGAGCGGGACCGTGAACTGGGCGGCATTTTGAACCAGTGTATCCACAATGGCTTTGGCCTTCACTATTTTAAGGAAGAACTCACCGGCCCCGAGTATGCCGGACGGTTTATTGAAAAGATCCACTCCACAGGCGTAGATATTTGTCTGGAAGCCATGGCGCTGGAAGTTACGCCTGAAAAGCATGTGCATATCGTTTCTCCCAGCGGCGGCTATGAGGTCCTAGAAGCCAAGGCGGTCGTCCTGACCATGGGCTGCCGTGAGCGCACCCGGGGCGCTATCGCAATTCCCGGTACCCGACCCGCAGGCGTATTCACTGCTGGCACGGCGCAGCGCTATCTGAACATGGAAGGATACCTGGTAGGCCGCCGGGTGGTCATCCTCGGTTCCGGTGACATTGGCCTGATCATGGCTCGCCGTATGAGTTTGGAAGGAGCCAAAGTTTTGGCCTGCGTGGAGGTCATGCCGTATTCCGGCGGCCTGACCCGCAACATCGTGCAGTGCCTGCAGGACTTCGACATCCCCCTGTATCTGTCCCATACCATCGTGGATATTCAGGGCAAGGCCCGCGTGGAAAAGGCCACCGTTGCCAAGGTGGACGAAAACCGCCGCCCCATCCCGGGCACCGAGATGGAATTTGATGTGGACACCATCCTGCTCAGCGTTGGCCTGATCCCGGAAAATGAGCTGACCCGGCAGGCGGGCATCCCCATGGACCCTCACACCAAGGGCGCTGTGGTCTACGAGAATATGGAGACCGGCATCCCCGGCGTGTTCGCCTGCGGCAACGTGGTGCACGTGCATGATCTGGTGGACTTCGTTTCGGGCGAAAGCGACCTTGCCGGTGCTTCTGCGGCGGCCTATGTTTTGAAGGGCGAAGCCGCCGATACGGTTGTGCTTGACCTTGTCCCGGGCAATGGCGTGGGCTACACCGTGCCGCAGCGGGTGCGCCCCGCTGATGTGGACAGGAGCGTGAACATTTCCTTCCGTGTGCGGCAGAACTACGGCCCCAGCCAGATCACCGTGACCTGCGGCGGCAGGCAGCTGGCCCGGTTCAAGCGCCAGCGCATGGCACCCGGTGAGATGGAACACATCGCACTGCCCAAAGTCCTGCTGGAAAAAGCAGACGGCCCGCTGACCGTTGCGGTAGAGGAGGTTATTGCAGAATGAGCAGCATCAAAGAAGTCATTTGCATCTGCTGTCCCTGCGGCTGCCACTTGCAGGTGGACCCGGAAAATGATTATAATGTAACTGGAAACGCCTGCCCCAACGGTGCCGCCTACGGCAGGGAAGAGCTGACCCATCCCACTCGCATCCTCACCAGCACCGTGCGGGCGGAGGGCGGGCTGTACCCGCGCTGCCCGGTAAAAACTGCGCAGGCCGTTCCTAAAGAGAAGATGACCGAGGTCATGGCTGCGCTGGACCGCATCACCCTGCACGCCCCCGTCCGCACCGGACAGGTGGTGCTGGCAGATGTGTGCGGCACCGGCGTGGACGTTGTGGCGACGCGAAATCTGTGATACACACTCCTGAAACGATACGGAGGTAGCAAAAGCATGAGTACAAAATATGTTCTGGCGTTGGATCAGGGAACCACCAGCAGCCGTGCCATCCTGTTCGACAATGAGCAGAATATCATTGCGGTGCAGCAGCGCGAGTTTGAGCAGATCTATCCGCAGCAGGGCTGGGTGGAGCACAACCCCATGGAGATCTGGTCCACCCAGTATGGAGTCATGAACGAGGTGGTGGCCCAGAGCGGTGTCGATGCCCACGATATCGCCGCCATTGGCATCACCAACCAGCGGGAGACCACCATCCTGTGGGAAAAGGCCACCGGCCGCCCCATCTACAATGCCATCGTCTGGCAGTGCCGCCGCACGGCACCGCTGGTGGATGAACTGCTGCAGCAGCCCGGCATGGCAGACTACATCCGGGAGAATACCGGCCTGATGCCTGATGCCTATTTCTCCGCAACGAAGATCAAGTGGATCCTGGACAATGTGCCCGGTGCGCGGGAGCGGGCCGAGGCAGGGGAGATCCTGTTCGGCACTGTGGACACATGGCTGGTCTGGAAGCTGACCGGCGGCAGAGTGCACGTCACCGACCGCACCAACGCCAGCCGCACCATGCTGTATAACATCCGCACACTGGACTGGGACGACACTCTGCTCAAAGCGCTGGATATCCCGCGCTGCATCCTGCCCCGCGTGACGGATTCCAGCGAGGTCTACGGCACCACCGATCTGTGCGGTGTGCAGATCCCGGTGGCCGGCATTGCCGGTGACCAGCAGGCTGCGCTGTTCGGACAGAGCTGCTTTCGCAAGGGCGAGGCCAAGAACACCTACGGCACCGGCTGCTTTTTGCTGATGAACACCGGCGACACCATCTGCCGCAGCCGGAACGGCCTGATCTCTACCATCGCCATCAGCCTGAACGGTAAGGTGGAGTACGCGCTGGAGGGCAGCGTCTTTGTGGGCGGTGCCGTCATCCAGTGGGTGCGCGACGGCCTGCGCATGATCCAGGAGAGCCGCGACGCGGAATACTACGCCCAGAAGGTGCCGGATAACGGCGGCATTTACATCGTGCCGGCCTTTACTGGTCTGGGTGCACCGTACTGGGATATGTACGCCCGCGGTGCCATTGTGGGCATCACCCGCGGCACCACCCAGAACCACATCATCCGCGCGGCAGAGGAGTCCATTGCCTACCAGAGCGCAGACCTCGTGGCTGCTATGGAAAAGGACACCGGCGTGCCCATCACCTCGCTGAAGGTGGATGGCGGCGCCTCCCGTGACCAGTTCCTGATGCAGTTCCAGGCCGATATCCTGAACAAGACCGTGCTGCGCCCGGCCATCCGGGAGACGACCGCTCTGGGCGCTGCCTATCTGGCGGGCCTTGCCACCGGCGTATGGAAGGACCGGGACGAGATCCGCAGCCTGTGGCACTGCAACATGACCTTTGCCCCGCAGATGGACGAGGCTGAGCGCACCCGTCTGCTCTCCGGCTGGCACAAGGCTGTGGGCCGCAGCTGCGACTGGGCAGAGCATTGATAGTTTTCGCCTAACTTTATGGTTCACGCACAAAATATTTTTTAATTGTTTATTTTCTATTGACATTTTGTTACAAAACGCTATACTAGAAGCATCCCAAGAGAAGTGAGATGGGGATGCACTGTATCGTCCAGATGCAGTGTGTCCCCATTTTTATTACGGAAAAATCAGATTCAAAAAGGAGGTCCCAAGCATGTCGCATCAAAAAGGTAGGTTGAAAAACAGCAAATTCTGGTTGTGCCTGTCACTGATTCTTTGCCTTGTAAGTGCCATCGTAGCGTCCGCTGTACAAACTTCTGGTGGGATCAGGATCAAGGAAATGAGCTGGGAAAGTCCCTCTGGACACCAGCTGGCCGCATACCTTTACATTCCACAGAATGCAACCAAAGACACACCGGCGCCGGGTGTTGTTACAATCGAAGGATGGTATAACAACAAAGAAATGCAGGACTTGTATAGTATTGAGCTGGCTCGCCGGGGATATGTGGTGCTGGCACTTGATCTGCACAGTCATGGCGACTCGGAAAGCCTGTCGATTGCAGAACTTTACGATGGTGCTGTGGGCGTCGATGGTGCAGTTCAGCTTATTGCAAGCCTTCCGTACGTTGACACAGCTCGTATTGGCGTTACAGGCCATTCCAGCGGCGGTACAGCTGCTAATATGGCGGTAGAGATCGATAATTCCCGGGAAACTCCTTTGATTGCTGCCGTTCTGCAGCAGGCTGGTGACTGGCAGGATGACACCGGCGGTGATCATAGCGGAGATTACGGCTCACGCAGTGTAGGCATTATTGCCAGTACCCATGATGACTTTTACTTTGGAACCTATGATGACGCTGGAAATATGCTGACCAATCCGGCAGCCTTCATGGAAACAGATGGTGCTAAAAAATTCCTGAATTTTAATGAGGACGGCTTTGCCGGTATCGCAGAAGGCGGCAAATATTATACGCGCGATTTTGATGGAAAGACCGCTTATCGCGTGATTTATCGGCCGAACATGATCCATCCTCTCGTTGCTTTTTCTACTACTTGTGTCGGCTATGCCGTTGATTTTTTTGATACAACGCTCGGCGCTCCAAAGCCCCTGCCTGCCAGCGATCAGATCTGGCCCATTAAAGCGGTGTTCAACAGCCTCGGCGTGATCGGTCTTTTGATCTTCATGGTCAGTTTCACGCTGGTTCTGCTTGATACTCCCGTATTTTCCGCTCTCCGCAGTGGTGAAATTGTACAGCCAGCCCCTGTGCAGGACAGCGGAGCCAAGGCATGGTACTGGGTTCTGCTGATTATCGGTGCAGTTTTTTCTGGTGCAAGCTTTTTGTTCTGCATGAATACCGTTTACTCAAAGACAACAAACTTCTTTGTGCAGACCGGCCCCCTGACGATCGGTACATGGGCTGCTCTTTGCGGCGTCTTTGCAATATTCTGCTCTGCTGTTTTTTACGGTGCTTATGGAAAAAAACACGGTTGGAGTGCTCGAAGAGCGGGTCTGTATTTGAATCTGGAGCAGCTGTGGAAGACCATTGCCCTCGCTGTTATCGTGATCGTTGTTTCGTTCGGCCTTGTTTTTGCAGCACACTATTTCTTCCAAGTTGATTATCGGATGTATGTCGTTGCGTTCAAAACCTTCGGCGCTGATAAAGTGCTGATCGCACTTCGCTATCTGCCATTCTTCCTGCTGTTCTACGTTATGAACTCGATCTCGGCAAATTGCTTCAACTACAACACCATTGGCGGAAAAAATGGCAACATCTTGATTTTTGCATTCTTTAATGCGCTTGGTGCTATTTTTGTGGTTGCAAGTCAATATATCTACTTCTATGCAACGGGTTATCAGCTTTATGGTTTGACCGAAGGCCAGCGCATTGGTCCCATTTGGCTGTTTCCCTGTATGGTTCTTCTGTTTGTCACGCCCATCATGTCCCGCATCATCTACAAACGCACCCGCAATCCGTACATTGCAGGTCTGATAAATGCAATGTTTATTGTAATGATCAGCTGTTCCAATACTACTACCATTCTGGGCGGCGGTGAGCTGATTGCAACCACATTCTGATAAAACCTAGATTTTACATTACAGCCGCCGTGTAACTTATTTACATGGCGGCTTTTTTGTAGAATAATATAAATCAAGTAATTGATAAAAAAGGAGTCTTATCCAATGCATCCTCTTGCTGAAACCCTGCTGGACGAACCGGTGATCGCCGCTGTGAAAACGGACGAAGCCCTGACTGCTGCGCTGGCTTCGCCCTGCAGCGCCGTTTTTCTGCTGGCGAGCACCCTGCTCACCGTAGACGAGCTGGTGCACCGCATACATGATGCCGGAAAACTGGCCGTGGTTCACATCGACCTTGTGGACGGCCTTTCGTCGCGGGAGATCGCGGTGGACTCCCTCAACGCCCTGTGCCGCCCGGACGGCATCATCTCCACCCACCCGACCCTGATCCGCCGGGCGCGCCACCGCGGCCTGCTGACCGTCCAGCGGGCATTCATCCTGGATTCCCTCTCGCTGACCAGCCTGTCCGGTCAGCTGGAGCAGGGCAAGCCGGATTTTGTCGAGATCCTTCCTGGCATCATGCCCCGGGTCATCGCCGAGATCAGCGCCCGCACACAGGTGCCTGTCATTGCAGGCGGCCTGCTGCGGGACAAAGCCGACGTCATGGCCGCCATGCGCGCAGGTGCCGCCGCAGTTTCCACCTCTGCGCCCTCCCTGTGGGATATCTGAGCCAGAACAAGATCCCAGCTGAAGTACGAAAAGCATAATAGTATCCTGGTGTTTTATTGGATATGCCCGCCCACCGATGGAGCCGGATCTCCACGGTGAGCGGGCATTTTTTCGTTTTCATTCGACTTGAGTGAATCTATTCAGCCTGCGGATTAACTCGATAATTTAAAGCAATCCTACAAGTCGCACTCCCCTTAAAGTCTTTCTGCTTCCTGCATCTTAGCATCATACCGGATGGCAGAGATCGGCACGAAGCCTTCGATCATATCCAGTTTGCTGTTGACAAGGTCATCATACACATCTTTGATGGACAACGTAATGGAAGGCTCCAGCTGTTCATTTGCAATTACGCTTTCCACCAGTGCTTGTTTGTTTTTCAGTTTCTGCGCCATATCGGGCAGGAAGTGATAATTTTCAATCATGCGCAGAATGATGTTTGCCATAAAATTGCCGCGGATGCTGCTCAACTCGATATAAATCGCTCCGGCATCCTCCACGGAAATTTGTGCGATGCTCATCAGGTAATCAGCCAGAGTCGTTTGCGTATCGTTCAAAATTCCCTGACTTGCCATACTGCGTTGCAGGATATTCATTTTTCGATAGTCCTGAATTATACCGGTTTTTATCAGTACATTCCACTACTTTATGCAGTCACATGGGTGGCATTCTCTTTCACCGAATTGATCGTATCCATCAGTTCACTCCCTGTTTTGCCATCAAACAGGCGGGTAAACAGGATGGGTTGGTCAAAGGGTGGTTTCATCAGCACCGCTTTGCTTTCCACATAACCGTTCTGCTCGATGTAATGAATGACCTTCTGCACGAACGCGATCTGCTTTGCATTCAGCGATTCGTCGTTGATGAACTTGGAAAATGCCTGCATGGCAGCATCGTGGTCCAGCTTTGCCACTTTACGCACCAGCAGACCAAAGGGTGTATCCCGAAACTCCCGTGCATAGTCCTCTTTGCTGCCCAGCTCACAGGTAAAGATATGTTCCAGCTCGGTATAGTCGCCCCGGGAAAGCGGAATGTTCTGGGTCAGCTTGTGGATGGCCAGCGTATCGCTGCGGTGCTCCATGATGTAGCGGTTCACACGTTCCCGGTACTCGCCGAAATCGTAGCCGGAATCCAGCGTTTTGCCCTCGGTCTGTTCCAGTACCGGGTCGGCAAGGGCCGTGTAGACAGGCTTTTGCCCCTCGCCGCCCTCCACCAGAAACTTGATGAGCTCCCGCAGTTCCTGCCGCATTTCCTCAAAGCGGAGCAGATCATGCGAGGTCAAAAATTCGTCTGTCTGCACCTCCCGGATGAGGGGCAGTTTTGTCTGCACCTGCGGGATGGTAGCCTTCCCTTCCAGCATTGCCGCCGTATTGCGCAGCTGTTTCTGGGCGCGGCTCAGCCCCGGCAGACCTTCCAGTTCACAGAGCAGCAAGCCATACACAAAGTTATCGAACCGCTTGGCGGCCTCGTCCTTATCGTCCAGCGAGATGAGCGGTGCCACCTCTTTCATCAGAGTACCCTTGTCCGTTTCAGTCAGGCTGACAAAGGCTTCCGGCTTTTGATAGTGTTCCACGGCCTGTCGGTGCAGCCGCACGGATACCAGCTCCGGGTTCAGCGCTCCCACTTCGGCACGGCAGGTCTCCGTTAAGATCTTGCGCCAGTTCTGGTAGTTTTCGTCCCCATAGGCTCCATCCTGCAGCGCGGCGGCAATGCGCACCTGCTTGCAGAAAATGCTCTCGGACAGACTCTTGGTGTCCGCGCTCTCGTAGCCGTTGGGTTTCTGACGGAAAAATTCAAAGTTGCCGCAGTAGTCGAAGATCAGAAAACGCCGTTTGCCCGTATATTCGCCGTCGATGGCATCCACGCAGGCAAGGGATGGGCAGAGCCGCGTACCACGGCCGATCATCTGCCAGAACTTCGTTTTGCTGCGCACTTTTTTGAAGAACACCAGATTCACGCACTCCGGCACATCGATGCCCGTGTCCATCATATCCACCGAGACCGCAATAAACGGCGGCTTGTCCGGCTGTTTGAAGTCGTCAATGATGGACTGTGCATAGGCATCATCGCAGACCACCCGCTGGATGAATCCCGGGTACTGGGTCTCCAGCTGCGGGTAGAGCTTGCCAAAGCGTTCCCGGATAAACTCCGCATGGCGCTTGTTCTGGGCAAAGATGATGGTCTTGCCGATGCGGTCGCCGCCTGCCGTCTGGATGCCGCGTTCCATCAGGTCTTGCAGCACCGTGTCCACGGTGTTGGCGTTGAAGATGAACTTATTCAGCTTTTCGGATGGGATGAAGGTGGGCAGGGTGTCGTCCTCGGCAAAATCGTCCTCGTAGCGGGCCTTATCCTCCGGTGAAAGCTGGTCGTAGTGGATGCCCTCTTCTGTGAATTTCGTCTTGACCTCGTAGTTGTAGTAAGGCACCAGCACATGGTCGGTGTAGACCGCCGTGTCGTAATCGTAGGCGTAGGTGGGGATGCCATGTTCCATCTCGAAAAAGTCGTAGGTGTTGCGGTCCACATCGGTTTTCGGGGTGGCGGTCAAGCCCACCAGAACCGCATCGAAATAATCAAAAATGGCGCGGTATTTCTTGAAAATGCTGCGGTGGCTCTCGTCCACGATGATAAGGTCAAAGTGAGCAGGCGAAAACAGCGGCACGCCGTCCTTGGTCTTGGCGTTGTCGATGGCGTTGAGCATGGTGGGATAGGTGGAAAACACGATGCGCGCGGCCTTATCGTCCTTGGAGGAGCACAGGTTGCACAGCGACTGGTCGGGCAGATACTTTTTGAAGTCGTCCTTCGCCTGCTTGACCAGCGCGGTGCGGTCCGCCAGAAAGAGCACGTTGGTCACATGACCGCCCCGGCTCAGCACATCGGTCAGGCTGGATGCGGTGCGGGTCTTGCCCGTGCCAGTAGCCATGACCAGCAGATTGCGCCGGAAGCCCTGCGTAATATGGGCGCAGACTGCCCGGATGGCGTTTTTCTGATAGTAGCGGTCGGTGATTTTGTCGTCAATTTCAATGGTGTCCAGCGGTTTTTTCTCGGTGCGGCGGTTCATCAGTTTCTGTAAATCGTCCTTGCAGAACACCCCGCTCACGGCACGCTGCGGGCCGCTCTGCTCATCCCAGAAATAGGTGGTGTAGCCGTTGGTGGTAAACAGCATCGGACGGCGGCCAAACTTCTGCTCCAGACAGTCTGCATAAAGCTGAGCCTGCTTGCGCCCGATGTTGGGGTCTTTGGTGCTGCGCTTGGCTTCAATGACCGCCAGCGGCAAGCCGTCCTTGCCCATCAGCACATAGTCCGCATAGCCCTTCTGCCCCAGCACGCCGTTCATATTGTCCACTTCGTACTCGGTGCGCACATCGGCGTCCGGCCCGGTGAATTTCCAGCCCATGGCCTTGAGGTCGATGTCGATGATCTTCTGCCGCGTTTCGGCCTCGGTCAGGTCGGCGGCGGTAAAACTGCGGCTCTGCTGGTTCTGCTGTTTGCTGGCCGTGTACGCCGCCGAAAGGCTCTCCACCTGCTTGCGCAACGCTTCCAGCTCGGCATCTTTCTGGGTCAGCAGGCTTTCCTGTTCCCGGATCTTCTTTTCGTCCAGTGCTACCTTTTCACCGGGGATGGCTGTTTCATCAAAGGAGCGCTCCACATAGTCCGTGCCGTAGCAGTAATCCACCCACTGGATGAAGTCGAACAGCCCCCGCAGGCTGAACACTGCATCCGCCGCCGACACACTATGCCCCGTATGTACCGCCAGATTGCCCGCCTTCACGATGCTGGGCAGCACGCTCCACACATTGCGGTCCACCGCGAACCGGAAACTCGGCTCATGCAGCAGGGATTGCAGGTTGTCCTTGTAGGGCATCGTGATGGTTTTATCTGCCGCATACACCCACTTCACCGCCAGCTCCAACGCCTTCCGGCACCCCACCGCGCACATTGCCGGGGAGGTGGAGAACACTTTCTCGGCCTCGATGGCGGCAGATGTGAACATGGAGTACTCGGGGCAGGTGGAGAGATAGGAGAAGTTGGACATGGGAAGGCTCCTTTCAAAAGTTTTTATGCATGCTCTGGTTCAATTAACGTTATATTATATTCAGGATACTGATTTAAATCTTCCAGATAATATTTAATGTGTTCTAACGGCAATTGTTCAAAATGTGGCTGTTCGGATTCATCTACGCAAATAATGATAGGAGCGCTGATTGCATATTTAGAACATAGATCATGTAAGTTTTCATTGGCCTTGATCACATCATCCCAGATTGTTTCTAAAGCAACCAAATAAAGTCGTTTTACTGCTGCTTGGCATTCGCCAATAAACGGAAAGATATCTATCTCTTCTGGCAACTGTTCGATTTCTTTTTTTACTGATCCCATAGTCCAGTTTCTCTTTCAGACGCTCAAACA